>TARA_R110000782_G_scaffold35367_2_pt1 | contig 111671 bp, 94 predicted proteins | sample TARA_R110000782 | Tara Oceans TARA_R110000782 (sample SAMEA4397859) | marine metagenome | biome: Polar Biome; feature: [SRF] surface water layer (ENVO:00010504); material: water (ENVO:00002006), including particulate matter (ENVO:01000060) such as... | depth 5 m | reverse complement strand
GGGTTCAGAACGTCGTGAGACAGTTTGGTCCCTATCTGCCGTGGGCGTCGATATTTGAGAGGAGTTGCCCCTAGTACGAGAGGACCGGGGTGAACATACCTCTGGTGGACCTGTCATCGCGCCAGCGGTGCAGCAGGGTAGCTATGTATGGACGGGATAACCGCTGAAAGCATCTAAGCGGGAAGCCTCCCTCAAGATAAGATATCATCGAGCCGTGGAAGACCACCACGTTGATAGGCCGGGTGTGGAAGCGCGGTAACGCGTGAAGCTAACCGGTCCTAATTGCTCTATTCGCACTTAGAGCCCACACTATCATCGTCAGCGCTGATCGGATTTTGATCCGACGGCTTCGATTTCAAACCCTTTTCGTACGCACCGCCTTCATAGCTTGGTGACCATAGCGTCTGTGCCCCACCCGATCCCATCCCGAACTCGGCCGTGAAACCAGACAGCGCCGATGGTACTACTGCTCAAGCAGTGGAAGAGTAGGTCGTCGCCAGGCTTTGCAGGCGGTGCGCACGGAAAAGAAAAACCCATTTACAATGTTTAAAGGCCTCAGGCGCCGGCGGCTCTATCCAGAGCCTTGGCTATTCTCGCTTCTGTGCGGGCGGCCAGTCGGCCTTGCGGACCTGAAGGTCCGACTTGTCGGACATGGTTGGCGCGGGATGGAGCAGCCCGGTAGCTCGTCAGGCTCATAACCTGAAGGTCGTAGGTTCAAATCCTACTCCCGCAACCAACCTTTCTGCCGATACACACAAAAAGGCGCCCTCTGGGGCGCCTTTTTGCGTTATCGGGGTGGCCGTGGACCGTCCGGCGCCGACCCATCCCTCCCCTCATGCGGCGAGCGCTGCCGACATACTCGCGCATGTCGGCAGCTCCGAGCAGGGCCTGTCGAATGCGGACGCGGAGCGGCGACGCGCGGTGTCCGGTGCGAACCGCCTGCCCGAACCGCCGCGCCGAAGCGCGCTGCGGCGGCTTTTCGCGCAGTTCAACAATATCCTCATCTACGTGCTGGTCGCCGCCGCGGTGCTGACAGCCGGGCTCGGGCACACCAGCGACGCCGGGGTCATTCTTGCGGTCGTGTTGGCGAATACTGTGATCGGCTTCATCCAGGAAGGGCGGGCCGAACGCGCGATGGACGCAATCCGCGAAATGCTCGCGCCGCACGCGAACGTGCTGCGCGGCGGCACACGCCTGACGATTGCAGCAGAAGACCTGGTACCGGGCGACGTCGTTCTCCTTGATGCGGGCGACCGCGTTCCCGCCGATCTCCGGCTTTTCCGGGCACGCGGGCTCGCCGTGCAGGAAGCTGTCCTCACCGGCGAGTCCGTTCCGGTCGAGAAGCGCAGCGATCCGGTGGCTGCCGACGTGCCGCTCGGCGATCGCGCGAGCATGGCGTTCAGCGGTACGCTGGTGACGAGCGGTCTAGGGCGGGGCGTCGTGGTGGCAACCGGCGCGGCCACCGAGATCGGGCGGGTCAGCGGACTGCTTTCGCAGGTCGAAACGCTCACCACGCCGCTCGTTCGCCAGATGGATGTGTTCGCGCGCTGGCTGACGCTGTTCATCCTGTTCGTCGCCGCGCTTCTCCTGCTTTACGGGTCGCTCATTGCCGGGCGCGACTTTGCCGAGATGTTCATGATCGTGGTGGGCCTGTCGGTCGCGGCGATCCCGGAGGGTCTGCCGGCGGTGCTCACGATCACGCTGGCCGTGGGCGTCCAGGCGATGGCGCGGCGCAATGCCATCGTGCGCCACCTCCCCGCGATCGAAACATTGGGCGCGGTCTCCGTGATCTGCACCGACAAGACGGGCACGCTGACACGGAACGAGATGATGGCTGCCTCGGCCGCCGTCGATCGCCGCACCTTCGTGCTGGAGGGCGACGGCTATGCGCCGACCGGTAAGCTGACGCTGAACGGAACATCTGCGGCGGAAGAGGATCATCCGGGACTTCAGGCACTCGCCCGCGCCGCAGCGGCGTGCAACGACGCGGGCCTCCGGCATCAGGAAGGCACATGGAGCGCGGAGGGCGATCCGATGGAAGCCGCGCTGCTAGCTTTCGCCGCCAAAATCGGCGTCGACTGGCAGTCGCTGCGGCATCAGGCGCCGCGCAGCGACGTGTTTCCGTTCGACGCGCGGCACCGCTTCATGGCGACGCTCCACCGCACCGGCAGCGGCGACGTCATTTACGTGAAGGGCGCGCCCGAGCGGATCGTCGCGATGTGCGGGACCGAATTCGACGGGACCGAAGAGCAGCCGATCGACCGCGCCTATTGGCACGCCGAGGCAGAGCGCATCGCCCGCGGCGGCGAGCGCGTGCTCGCGTTCGCGATGCGCCGCGCCGCGCCGGGGCAAACGACGCTGGAGCCAGGCGATCTCGATAATGCGCTCGTCATGCTGGGCCTCGTCGGTCTCATCGATCCGCCGCGGCCCGAGGCCGTCGCCGCGGTCGCGGAGTGCCGGGCTGCGGGAATTCGGGTCAAGATGATCACCGGGGACCATGCGGGAACGGCAGCGGCGATCGGCCGCCAGGTCGGTCTCGCCAATCCCGCGCGCGTGCTGACGGGGGCCGATCTCGACCGGATGGACGATGCTGCGCTTGCCGACGCCGTGCTTGATGTCGACGTGTTCGCCCGCACCAGCCCCGAGCACAAACTGCGGCTGGTGATGGCCTTGCAGGCGCGCGGTCTCACCGTCGCGATGACGGGAGACGGCGTGAACGATGCGCCCGCCCTGAAGCGTGCCGACGCCGGAATCGTCATGGGCTGCAAGGGCAGCGAGGCCGCGAAGGAGGCGGCGAGCCTGGTGCTCGCGGACGACAATTTCGCCTCGATCGCCGCAGCCGTGCGCGAGGGGCGTACAGTCTACGAGAACATCCGCAAAGTGATCAGCTGGACGCTGCCCACGAACGCGGGTGAAGCCGTCACGATCATTTTCGCGCTGCTGTTCGGCCTCGCGCTGCCGGTCACGCCGATCCAGATCCTCTGGGTCAACATGGTAACGGATGTCACGCTCGGCCTTGCGCTCGCCTTCGAGCCTGCCGATGCGGACACCATGCGCCGGCCGCCGCGGCCGCGCAGCGAGCCGCTGCTGACGCGCGCCTTCATCTGGCATATCGTGCTCGTATCAGGGCTGTTTCTTGCGGGCGTGCTCGGCATGTACACCTACGCCGTGGAGCGGGGTCATTCCGTCGAAACCGCGCGCACGATAGCGGTCAACACGCTTGTCGTGATGGAGATCTTCCATCTGTTCTATATCCGTAACCTGCGGGGGACATCGCTCAGCTGGCATCTGGTGCGCGGCACGCGGGTGATCTGGGCGATGGTCGGGCTCGTCACCGCGGCGCAGTTCGCGATCACGTATGTTCCCGTGTTGCAGCGGATTTTCGGAACCGCGGCGGTGCCTTTGCGCGAAGGCCTGCTTGTCGTGGGCGTGGGCGCCGTGATGCTCGCGATCATTGAGGCGGAAAAACAGCTGCGGCTTGCCGTCGCCAGGCGACGGGAAGGGACTGCCTGACACTCCCAAGGGGATGCGGAGCGGCCCCGAATCGCGCTAGGAGTCTCCCAAACCCCCGAGGAGGAGATTCACATGCGTGATTATCTGAAATTCTACATCAATGGCGAATGGATCGATCCCGCAGGCGACGCGAAGACGCTCGACGTGCTCAACCCCGCGACCGAAGCCGTCGCCGGGCGCATCAGCCTCGGCTCCGCGGAAGACGTCGATCGCGCGGTGAAGGCCGCGAAGACCGCGTTCCGAAGCTTCTCGCGCACCAGCCGCGCCGAGCGGCTTGAACTGCTGCAGGCGATCCTCGCCGAATACACGAAGCGCAGCGGCGAGATGGCCGAGGCGATCACCGAGGAAATGGGCGCGCCCGCATGGCTCGCGAAGAGCGCGCAGGCGGCGATCGGCGCGGGCCATTTGCACACCGCGATCGAAGTTCTGAAAACCTACAAGTTCCACGAGCCGCGCGGCACGACGATGATCGCCAAGGAGCCGATCGGCGTGTGCGGCTTCATCACGCCTTGGAACTGGCCGATCAACCAGATCGCCTGCAAGGTCGCGCCCGCGCTTGCGACGGGCTGCACGATGGTGCTGAAGCCTTCCGAAATCGCGCCGTTCTCGGCATGGCTGTGGACCGAAATCCTGCACGCGGCGGGCGTTCCCAAGGGCGTCTTCAATCTCGTGAACGGCGATGGACCCACGGTGGGCGCTGCGATTTCCTCGCATCCCGATGTCGATATGGTGAGCTTCACCGGCTCGACGCGCGCGGGCATCGAAGTTGCCAAAGCCGCCGCCCCGACGGTGAAGCGCGTCGCGCAGGAACTCGGCGGCAAGTCGCCCAACATCCTGGTGGATGATGAAGGCTTCGGCGATGCTGTGAAGCGCGGCGTTGCGCATGTCTTCAACAACTCCGGCCAGTCGTGCAACGCGCCGACGCGCATGTTCGTGCCCGGCGGCCGCATGGACGAGGCGAAAGCTGTGGCGAAGGCGACCGCCGAGGCGTGGGCCCCGGGCGATCCCAACGGCAATGCGCGCATGGGGCCGGTCGTTTCCGAGCTGCAATGGACCAAGATCCAGGGCCTGATCCAGAAAGGCATCGATGAAGGCGCCGAACTCGTCGCGGGCGGCACCGGCAAGCCCGAGGGGCTGGAAACCGGCTATTACGTGAAGCCCACCGTGTTCGCGAACGTCACCAACGACATGACGGTCGCGCGCGAGGAAATCTTCGGGCCCGTGATCTCGATCCTCGGCTACGACAGCCTCGACCGCGCGATCGACGAGGGCAACGACACCGTCTACGGCCTCGCTGCCTACGTGCAGTCGACCGATATCGAGAAGGCCCGCGAGATCGCGTCGCAGCTTCGGGCCGGACAGGTCATCATCAATGGAGCGGGTAGCGACCTGATGGCGCCGTTCGGCGGCTACAAGCAGTCCGGCAACGGCCGCGAGTGGGGCGACCATGCCTTCGGCGAATTCCTCGAAACCAAGGCGATGATCGGCTACGGCGAGGCGATCGCCGCGGAATAGCCGCAACTCAGTCCTGCGCGTCCGGCACCACCCGGTAAAGGACGCGCAGCACGATAAGGACCGCGAGCCCGAGCAGCGTGCCGATCACCACGAGCGGCACCTGCCCGGCCCCGCACGCGATCCCCACGGCGGCGCAGAGCCAGATGTTGGCCGCCGTCGTCAGATTCTTCACCTTGTCACCGCGCACGAAGATCAGTCCCGCCGCGATGAAGCCGACGGCCTGCGCGAGGCCTTCGATCGCACGCAGGGGATCGGGCTGCGCGTTCTCGCCGCGATGTTCTTCGAACAGCATCAGCGCCGAAATCACGATCATCGCCGAGCTGAGAGCGACGAGTGCGTGCGTCCGCAGACCCGCTTCGTGTCCGCGCATCTCCCGGTCGAAGCCGAACGCCAGCCCGATCGCGGTCGCGGCGCCGAGCCGCAGGGCGATGTCTTCCCACGTCATGGCTGTTTGAATTGCCCGGGCCCGCAAAGGTTCCTTGCGCTATTCACAGCTTATCAGGAACGCGAGCTACGCGTCGCGGGGGTAGCGCCCCATACTCCGGCCAATTGAAACAGCCGGGAGGTCAGAATGTCCCTTCGCACCCCGATCTGCGACCTGCTCGGCATCGAACACCCGATCCTGCTCGCCGGAATGGGGGGCGTTTCCTATGCGGAGGCGTGCGCGGCGGTTTCGAACGCGGGCGGATTCGGCTCGCTCGGTATGGCGGGCACCAGCCCCGCCTTCATCCGTGACCAGATGAAGCGCGTGAAGGATCTGACCGACAAGCCCTTCGGCGTCGATCTTCTCGCCGCGCAGCCCGAAACGCTTACCCAGAGCGTGGACGTGATCATCGCGGAGGGCGCAAAGGCCTTCATCGCGGGGCTCGGCGTGCCGACGCCGATCCTCACCGAACTCCAGGCGGCGGGCATCGTCGTCATGTCGATGTGCGGCACGGTCGGCCATGCCGTGAAGGCTGCGGCGGCGGGCTGCGACGCGGTGATCGCGCAGGGCACGGAGGGCGGCGGACACACCGGCAAGGTTGCGAGCGCGGCGCTCTGGCCGCAATGCGTCGATGCCGTCGCCGTGCCGGTGATCGCCGCGGGGGGGCTTTATGACGGGCGCGGTCTTGCCGCCGCGCTCGCCTTCGGGTGTCAGGGCGTCTGGATGGGCACGCGCTTCATCGCCAGCCACGAGGCGCACGCGGGCCAAGCCTACAAGGACGCGATCATCGCGATGCGCGACACGTCCACCACGATCAGCCGGGGCTTCACGGGCAAGACGCTGCGCGCCATCGCCAACGACACCACCGACCATTTCGATCGACATCCCGAGGACTTGAAGCCGTTCCCGCTGCAGGTGATGGAGTCGGCGCAGGCGAACCGGTTGGGGCCGATCGTGGGCATCCTCGATGTCGATCCGAAAACGCAGTGCCTCGCGGCGGGGCAGGGCGGCGGCGGGGTCGATGCGATTCTGAGCTGCGCCGAGATCGTCGAGCGCACGCTCGCCGAGACGAAGGCGGCTTTAAGCCGACTGCGTGCTTTCGGCTGAGGCCATCGCGAGCGCGGCGGGGTAATCGGGCGCGAAGCGCACCTTACCGCTGCGGGGGCCGAGGTCATTGCGGCGCAGCACCTGCGCGGGCTGGGGCTGCACGTTCGCGAAGATCACTGCGGCGCCGTGCCTGTGCGCCATGCTGACGAAATCCTTGATGCCTTCGACACCGCTCGCGTCGAGCAGCGGCACCTCGCGCATCCGCAGGATGATGACGCGCGGCGGCTGGCCCATCCGGCGCAGCGTTTCCACGAGATCGGAAGCGACACCGAAGAAGAACGGCCCGGTGATGCGGAACACCTCCACGCCCGGCGGCAGGTCGTCCCGCTGCCCGGCATCCTCCGTTTCCACCTCGCGCACCGTCACGGCGACCGTGCGGCTCATCCGTTCCATGAACATCAGGCTGGCGAGCGTGACGCCGACGCCGATCGCCACGGTGAGATCGACGAGCACGGTAAGCCCGAACGTCAGCAGCAGCACGACGCGGTCGCCGATCGGCATCGCGCGGATACGCAGCAGCCGCTCGTACTCGCTCATCCCCCACGCCACCATGAACAGGATCGCGGCGAGCGCCGCCATCGGGATATAGCCCATGAGCTTCGTGCCGAAGGCCATGAACAGCAGCAGAAACAGCGCGTGGAATATGCCTGCAACCGGCGTGCGCCCGCCGGCGCGGATGTTGGTCGCGGTGCGCGCGATGGCGCCGGTCGCCGGCAGCCCGCCGAAGAGCGCGGAGGCGAGATTGGCCGCGCCTTGGCCGACAAGTTCTTGATTGGAACGGTGGCGGTAGCCGGTCATCCCGTCGGCGACGACGGCGGACAGCAGCGCCTCGATCCCCGCGAGGAAGGCGATCGTGAACGCTGCCGGAAGCACCGCCGTGACCTTCTCCAGGCCGAGCGCCGGAATGTGCGGCATCGGGAGGCCCGAGGGGATATCGGGGAAGCGCGAGCCGACGGTGTCGACGGGAAGCCCGAGCAGCGAGACGGCGAGTGCCGCAACGACCACGGCGACGAGGAAGCCCGGCACCTTCGGCGCGAAACGGCGCAGCACGATGATGATCCCGAGCGCGCCCGCGCCGACGCCGAGCGTCGCGATGTCGATGGTGCCGATCGCCTCTGTATAGGCGGCGAGCTTGGGCAGGAAGTCGGCGGGCACCGCCGCCATGCGCAGGCCGAGGAAATCCTTCACCTGTGTTGCCGCGATGATGACGGCGATGCCGGCCGTGAAGCCGGTGACGACGGGGTGCGGAATGAACTTGATGAGGCTGCCGAGCCGAGCGTAGCCCGCAACAAGCAGGATCGCGCCCGCCATCAGTGTGGCAAGCACAAGCCCGTCGTAGCCGTGCTCGGCGATGATGTTGAACACGACGACGACGAAGGCGCCCGTCGGCCCGCCGATCTGCGTGCGTGATCCGCCGAGCGCGGAGATCAGGAACCCGGCGACGACCGCTGTCACCAGCCCCTTGTCGGGCGAGGCGCCGCTCGCGATGCCGAGCGCCATGGCAAGCGGCAGCGCGACGATGGCGACGGTCAAGCCCGCAAGCGCATCGGCGCGCAGACCGGCCATGCCGTAGCCTTCGCGAAGCACGGTAAAGAGCTTCGGCGTGAACTGGATGGGCAGGACGTCGCGCACGGGCAACCCCCGAAAAACTCGTGGAATGTCGCCTTGCTAGGCCTGAATTATGGCAAAATCATCCCGGAATGTTCCGGAAAGCGGGGCGCTACCCTTCTTTCGGCGTCCCCGCCGCGCGCAGGATCGCCTTCTTGATGCGCGGGTAGGTGCCGCAGCGGCAGAGGTTGGTGATTCCCGTCTTGATGTCGTCCTCAGTGGGCTTCGGCGTATCTTTCAGGAACGCCGCCGCCGCCATGATCATGCCGGGCTGGCAATAGCCGCATTGCGGCACCTGCTCGGCGATCCATGCTTGCTGCACGGGGTGGCTGCCGTCTTTCGACAGGCCCTCGATCGTGGTGACGAACGTGCCTTCGATGTCGCCGATGTTCACCTGGCAGCTGCGCTGCGCCTGCCCGTCGATGTGCACCGTGCACGCGCCGCAAAGCCCCGCCCCGCAGCCGAACTTTGTGCCGGTGAGGTTCATTGCGTCGCGCAGGGCCCAGAGCAGCGGCGTTTCGGCCGGCAGGTCAAAAGCGACAGGATTGCCGTTGATAGTGAAGCGAGTCATGACGAGGCGAGATTTAGCCGGAGAGGGGCCCGAATGGAACTGCAAACGCTGTCGCTCGCCGTGACGGATGGAATCGCGCGCGTAACGATGACGCGGGCCGAGGCGTTCAACACCATGACGGAAGCGTTCTGGACCGAGATCATCGACGTTTTCGAGGCGATTGAGGCGGATCCGTCGGTGCGCGCGGTGCTGATCGTCTCGACCGGTCGGCACTTCACGGCGGGACTCGATCTCGCATGGGCGGGCGCGGACCTGCTCGCTGCGGGTGAGGGAGAGGTCGCGCGGCAGCGCCTGGCGCTTCGCCGCAAGGTGAAGACCTTGCAGAAGAGCTTCACGGTCATCGACCAGTGCAAGGCGCCGGTGATCGTAGTGGTGCAGGGCGGCTGCATCGGCGGCGGCGTCGATCTCGTTACGGCGTGCGATATCCGTATCGGCACGGCGGACTGCTTTTTCAGCATCCAGGAAATCAACGTCGGCATCGTTGCCGATGTCGGCACACTGCAGCGCATCCCGCACCTGCTGCCGCAGGGTCTGGTGCGCGAACTCGCGTACACGGGGCGGCGGTTCATGGCGGACGAAGCCGTGCGCCAAGGCTTCCTGAACCGTGCGCTGCCCACGCACGACGAGGCGATCGCCGCCGGCGAGGCACTGGCGCGAGAGATCGCGTCGAAATCGCCCGTTGCCATTCAGGGGACGAAGGCGGTGCTCAATCGCGGCCGCGACCAGAGCATTGCCGAAGGGCTGGACTATGTGGCGATCTGGAATTCGGCGTTCCTGCCGGGCGCGGATCTCGGCGAGGCGATGGGCGCGCAGCTGCAGAAGCGGCCGGCTCGCTTCGAGGATACGGTTTGAACCACGGCGCACGCGCTGGAAAGCGCTGGGTGCGGCAAGCTATCGCTTGTTCACGAATCGGCGCGCATCTATAAGGCGCGCCAAATCGATTCCGTCGGTGCGTTCGCGCGCCGACCGTCCGTATGGGAACTAGTGGGGGTTTGATGCGCGGATTTAACAGCCGTTTCAGGGCATTGGCCGTCGCCGCAGCGCTGACGTTCGGCGCCGTTCAGGCACAGGCGCAGGACGCGACGGCTCCTGCCGCCGCCACGGTCGAGCAAGCTGCGGAAGCCGCTCCGGTCGCGGAAACAGCGGCGCCTGCCGTCAATCTGGCGAACATGGGCACAGCGCCCGACGCCGCAGTGGGTCAGCCGCAGGGCGGCTGGCACATTCAACCGCAGGTGACCGAGCTTGGTCAGCGCGGTTCGGATTTCAACACCGCGCTGCTCCTCATCATGGGCGTCATCACCGCCTTTGTGTTCGCATTGCTGATCTGGTCGATGATCCGCTTCCGCCGCGGCGCGAACCCCGTCCCTTCGAAGACGACGCATAACGTGCTGATCGAGGTGGTCTGGACGCTGGTGCCCGTGCTCGTGCTCGTCGGCATCGCCATCCCCTCGTTCAAGCTGCTCGCCGCACAATATGATCCGCCGAAGGCCGATCTCACGATCAAGGCGACCGGCCATCAGTGGTACTGGAGCTACGAATATCCCGATCAGGGCAGCTTCGGCTTCGATTCGGTGATGCTCTCCGATGAGGAGGCCGCGAAGGCGAACGAGCCGCGCAACCTCGCGACCGACAACCGCGTCGTCGTCCCCGTCGGCGCCGTCGTGAAGGTGCTGCTGACCGCGTCGGACGTGATCCACAGCTGGGCGGTCCCGGCCTTCTGGGTGAAGATGGATGCCGTTCCGGGCCGCGTGAACGAAACCTGGTTCAAGACCGAACGCGAAGGCCTTTACTACGGCCAGTGCTCGGAGCTTTGCGGCACCAAGCATGGCTTCATGCCGATTGCGGTCGAGGTCGTGTCGCAGGACAAGTTCGACGCATGGGTCGCCGCGCGCCAGGCTGACGCCGGCGTGGAGGTTGCCGCTGCAGCGCCTGCGGCTGATGCCGAGGCGCCCGCCGCACCGGAAGCGGCGCCTGCCGCTGCCGCCGAAACGCTTTAAGATCAAGTTCGGGTAGGAACGACACTCATGGCCGAGACCACCGCCGCCCACTACGACGCCCACGGCGAACACGCCCACGCGCATCATGACGATCACCATACGCCGGGCTTCTTCGCCCGCTGGTTCCTGTCCACGAACCACAAGGATATCGGGACGCTGTACCTGATCTTCGCGATCGTGGCTGGCATCATCGGCGGCGCGATCTCGGGCATCATGCGCCTCGAGCTTGCCGAGCCGGGTATGCAGTATCTGCCGATGTGGGCGGGCGGCAATATCGACGCCGCGTATCACATGTGGAACGCGTTCATCACCGCGCACGGTCTCATCATGGTGTTCTTCATGGTGATGCCCGCGATGATCGGCGGCTTCGGCAACTGGTTCGTTCCGATCATGATCGGCGCGCCGGACATGGCGTTCCCGCGCATGAACAACATCTCGTTCTGGCTTATCATACCGGCCTTCCTGCTGCTCCTTGCCTCGATGTTCGTCGAAGGGCCTGCAGGCTTCAACGGCGCGGGCACGGGCTGGACGGTCTATCCGACTCTGTCGACCACGGGCCACCCCGGGCCGGCGGTCGACCTTGCGATCTTCTCGCTGCACCTTGCGGGCGCTTCGTCGATCCTCGGCGCCATCAACTTCATCACCACCATCTTCAACATGCGCGCGCCGGGCATGACGCTGCACAAGATGCCGCTGTTCGTGTGGTCGGTGCTCGTCACCGCCTGGCTGCTGCTGCTCTCGCTCCCGGTTCTCGCCGGCGCGATCACCATGATGCTGACGGACCGCAACTTCGGCACGACGTTCTTCGATCCGGCCGGCGGCGGTGATCCCGTGCTCTATCAGCACCTGTTCTGGTTCTTCGGTCACCCCGAAGTGTACATCATGATCCTGCCGGGCTTCGGCATCGTCAGCCAGATCGTGGCGACGTTCAGCCGCAAGCCCGCCTTCGGCTACCTCGGCATGGCCTATGCGATGGTCGCGATCGGCTTCATCGGCTTCATCGTGTGGGCGCACCACATGTACACGGTCGGCCTCGACGTGAACGTGAAGCTCTACTTCACGGCGGCGACGATGATCATCGCGGTGCCCACGGGCATCAAGATCTTCTCGTGGATCGCCACGATGTGGGGCGGCTCGATCAGCTTCGAAACGCCGATGCTGTGGGCGATCGGCTTCATCATCATGTTCACGCTCGGCGGCGTAACCGGCGTCGTTCTTTCGAACGCCGGCGTCGACACGATCATGCACGACACCTACTACGTGGTGGCGCACTTCCACTACGTGCTCTCGCTCGGCGCGGTGTTCGCGCTGTTCGCGGGCTTCTACTACTGGTTCCCGAAGATGTCGGGCCGGATGTACAACGAGTTCCTCGGCAAGCTGCACTTCTGGGTGTTCTTCATCGGCGTGAACGTGATGTTCTTCCCGATGCACTTCCTCGGCCAGGATGGCATGCCGCGCCGCTACCCGGATTATCCGGATGCGTTCGCCTATTGGAACCAGATCGCCTCGCTCGGCTACGTCATCATGGCCGTGGGCATGGTGTTCTTCTTCGTGAACATCATCATCTCGCTGATCGGCGGCAAGAAGGCTGCCGACAATCCGTGGGGCGAGGGTGCAACGACGCTCGAGTGGACGCTGTCCTCGCCGCCGCCGTTCCACCAGTTCGAAACGCTGCCGGAAATCAAGTAAGGCACACTGGTGGCCAGCGTACCCGCCGCATCCGTCACGCCGGTCAGCGACTTCGCTGACTGGCGCGACTATTTCGCGCTGCTGAAGCCGCGCGTGATGACGCTTGTCGTCTTCACGGGGCTTTGCGGCCTGCTGGCGGCGCCCGGCCATATCCACCCGGTGATCGGCTTCACGGCGGTGCTCTGCATCGCCGTCGCGGCCGGCGCTTCGGGCGCGCTCAACATGTGGTACGAGGCCGATCTCGATGCGCGCATGAAGCGCACGGCGAACCGGCCCATTCCGGCCGGACGCATCGATCCGGCTTCCGCCTTCGGCTTCGCCGTCAGCCTCGCCATCGGCGCAGTCGCCGTGATGGCGCTCGCCGTGAACCTTGTTGCCGCCGCGCTCCTCACCATTTCCATCCTGTTCTACGTGTTCGTTTACACGGTCTGGCTGAAGCGCCGCACGCCGCAGAATATTGTCATCGGCGGCGCTGCAGGCGCCTTTCCCCCGGTGATCGGCTGGGCGGCTGTCACGGGCGATGTGACCGCGCTCCCCGTTCTCCTCTTCGGGCTCATCTTCCTGTGGACGCCCCCGCATTTCTGGAGCCTCGCGCTCTTCGTGCGCGGCGACTATGCGAACGCGGGCGTGCCGATGCTGCCCGTCACGCACGGCGCGCGCGTCACGCGCAACCAGATTCTCGCCTACACGCCGCTTCTCGTCGGTGTCAGCCTCGTGCCGTGGGCGATGCGCCTTACCGGCGCTATCTACGGCGTGACGGCTGCGGCTCTCGGCGTGGTGTTCATGGCGCTCGCGGTCGCGGTGTTCCGCAATGACGCGACCGATCCCGCCGCGATGCGGCCGGAGCGCCGCCTGTTCGCCTTCTCGATCCTTTATCTCTTCGTCATGTTCGGCGCGCTTGTCGCCGATCGCTGGCTGCTGGCTTGACCATGGCGGACGACGACCTCCAGAAAAAGCGGAAGAGCCGCAATCTCGTGCTCGGCGCGGTGCTCATCGGGCTTGCCGTGCTGTTCTACGCCATCACGATCGCGAGGATGGGATGAGCGGGGAGCGCGGTATCCGTCGCACCGGCTTCATCGCCGGCGGTGTTGCGGTGGCGATGCTCGGCCTCGCCTACGCAAGCGTGCCGCTTTACCGCCTGTTCTGCCAAGTCACGGGCTTTGGCGGCGCCACGATACGCGTGGATGAAAACGCTGCTCCGAAGGCAGTCGACAAGGTCATCAAGGTGCGCTTCGACGCGAACGTCGCGCCCGGCCTCGCTTGGACGTTCAAGCCCGTGCAGACGCAGGCGACGATCCGCATCGGCGAGCGCAAGATGGCCTTCTATCAGGCGACGAATCTCACCGACAAGCCGATCACCGGCATGGCGACCTACAACGTCTCGCCCGACACGGCCGGTGGCTATTTCATGAAGATCCACTGTTTCTGCTTCGATCAGCAGACGCTGCAGCCCGGCGAGACGGTGGATATGCCGGTCAGCTACTATATCGACCCGGCGATTCTGGAAGACGCGAGCGCCCGCCGGATCGACGAGATCACGCTCAGCTATACCTTCTTCCCACAGGAAGAAGAGACGAATAAGACAGCAGCCAATACGGCCGTAAAGGCGGCCGACGGAACACAGGGGTAAGACCATGGCCGGTGCCAAGAACCACGACTTCCACATCCTGCCGCCGAGCCCGTGGCCGCTCATCGGTGCGTTCTCGGCGCTCACGATGGCAGCCGGCGGCGTGGGCTGGATGCATGAGCAGGCGTGGGGCGGCTGGGTCTTCTTCCTTGGCTTCGCCTTTGTGCTGTTCACCTTCTACAGCTGGTGGTCGGATGTGATCCGCGAAGCGAACACGGGCGATCACACGCCGGTCGTGCAGCTGCATCACCGCTACGGCATGATCCTGTTCATCGCGTCTGAAGTGATGTTCTTCGTCGCGTGGTTCTGGGCCTATTTCGACGCCGCGCTCTATCCGGACACGGGCGAGGCGGTCGGCGGCGTCTGGCCGCCGCACGGTATCGAGGTGCTCGATCCCTTCGTCTATCCGCTGCTCAACACGCTCATCCTGCTGCTCTCGGGCACCACGGTCACGTGGGCGCACCATGCGCTGATCCACGGTGACCGCGAAGGGCTGAAGAAGGGCCTCTGGCTCACCGTCATCCTCGGCTTCATCTTCTCGTGCGTGCAGGCGTATGAATACAGCCACGCCGCCTTCGGCATGGCCGGAAACATCTACGGCGCCACCTTCTACATGGCGACTGGCTTCCACGGTTTCCACGTCATCGTCGGCACGATCTTCCTGATCGTCTGCCTCATCCGCACCTACAAGGGCGACTTCACGCCCAAGCAGCACTTCGGCTTCGAAGCGGCCGCCTGGTACTGGCACTTCGTCGACGTCGTCTGGCTGTTCCTCTTTGTGGCGATCTACGTCTGGGGCAGCGACTTCGGCGCGGCAGTCGTCGCAGGCCATTGATGGTGTCCGGCCCGGACGGCGTCGGCGCTGTCGACCCGGTCCGGGCCGCGCTCAAAGGCTGCTGCCCGCGCTGCGGCAAGGGCCGGCTCTACCGCAATCTCCTTGAATTCACGGATCGCTGTCCCGCGTGCGGGCTCGATATCGCCGGCTTCAATGTCGGTGATGGGCCTGCCGCGTTCCTGATCTTCCTGCTCGGCTTCCTCATTGTCGGTCTTGCCATGTGGCTGGAGTTCGGCGCGCATCCGCCGTGGTGGGTCCATGCGCTGCTCTGGCCGCCGATCCTCGTCGTGCTCACTGTGTGGGGGCTGCGTGTCGGCAAGGCGATCCTTCTCGCGCTCGAATTCCGGAACGAGGCCGCGGAAGGGCGGCTTAGCGACAAGCCGGACGCCTGATGCGCCTGCCGCTGCTGCCGACATTGATGGTCGCCGTGATGGTGCCGGTGATGATCGGCCTCGGTTTCTGGCAGTTGCACCGCGCTGACTGGAAGGCCGATCTGCTCGTGCGGCTGGACGCGCAGGCGAAGCTGCCGGTTCTCGAAACCGCCCGTCTTTCCGATGATCTGGAATTTCGCCGCGTCCGCCTGATGGCGGATTGCCCCGATCCGTCCGCGAAGGGCCGCAGCGGCAAGAACGCGGCCGGGCAGGTCGGTTTTTCGATGCTGCTGCTGTGCAACGCCGCGGCGCAGCCGATCCTTGTCGATGCCGGCTGGTCCGATCGCCCGGATGGTTGGACGAAGCTGGCCGCGCCGTGGCCGCCCAAGGGCGCGTTCGCCGTTACCGGCACGCTCGTCCGCACGGGGGGGGCCGGGCCGCGCTACACGCTCGTCTCCGAAGCCGCACCCGCGCCGCTGGTGCCGAGCGCGCCGCCGTCGCCCGAAGATATACCCAACAACCACATGGCCTATGCCGTGCAGTGGTTCGCCTTCGCGGCCACGCTGGGCATCATCTATGCGGTTTACGTGTCGCGGCTGAGACGAGGGAAATAATGGATTTGCCGAAAGTCGAGGTGCCCACGATCGCGATTGCCGGCACGACACAGCGCTTTCCCGTGCGGCGCATTTTCTGCGTCGGCCGGAACTATGCCGATCATGCGCGCGAGATGGGCGCGAACCCCGATCGCGAGCAGCCCTTCTTCTTTTCAAAGCCCGCCGACGCGGTTGTCGAAAGCGGCGCGGTGCTCCCGTTCCCGAGCCAGACGAACAATCTCCACCACGAGGTCGAACTCGTCGTTGCCTTGGGCGTGGGCGGCAGCGACGTGTCCGCCCGGGATGCGGCGGCCATGATCTTCGGCCACGCCGTGGGCATCGATCTCACTCGCCGCGATCTGCAGGCCGATGCGAAGGCGAAGGGGCGCCCGTGGGACATGGCGAAAGGCTTCGACGCGTCCGCCCCTATCGGTGCGCTCACGCCCGGGGCGCCGCCCGCCGCAGGTGCGATCACGCTCCGGGTGAACGGTGATCTCCGCCAGAACGGCGACCTCTCGCAGATGATCTGGAACGTCGCGGAGGTCATCTCGAAGCTCTCCACCTACTTGGCGCTCGCCCCCGGTGACCTCATCTTCACCGGCACACCCGCCGGCGTCGGGCCGATCCTGCCGGGCGAAACGGTAGTCGCTGAAATCGCGGGCACGGCGCCCGTCGAGGTTCGCTTCGCGGCCTAAACCGGATCGCTGCGATCACGCTGTTCCGAAGCGCCGCCCTGCGCCTTGATGAAGCTGATCTTGCCTTGCGGTTCGATAATCGCCCACGCGACATCTTTCAGAGAGGCGATGCCCGCGAGGCGCATTTCCGATTCCAGTTCCGATCGCGTCACGCGGTCCCGCCGCAAATTCTCGGCGATGATCGTGCCGTCACGGACGACGACGCGCGGCTTGCCGTCGAGCAGGCGCTCCATCGCGGGAAACAGGTACGTGATCCAGCTGAGCAGCAGCGCGAGGAAGCCGAAGGTCGCGACGGCGAGCAGTGCGCCGGTGAGGCTGAAATCATTGTGCGTGACGCCCTGCTGAATGAGGTCGCCCATCACGATCATCACCAGCAGTTCGAAGGGTGTCAGCTGGCCAAGCTCGCGTTTCCCGAGCAGGCGCAGCAGCAGGTAGAGAATGACGAAAACCGCCGAGGCGCGCAGCACGATATCCATCAGGGGCGCACCCTTATGCGGGCGGGGAGCGCGGCAAGCGGGGCTTCGCCGTCGTAGAGCGTGATGCGGCCCGCCGTACCGCCAACGAGCGCCGGGTTGATCTGGCCGTCCACCTTGATGAGCAGCGTGTCGCCCGCCGCCAGGGGCGCGTATCCAAAGCGGTAGCCGCCAATGCCATAGCTTTCTTCGGCTGCCGCTGGGATCATCGTGTTGACCGTGAGTTCGCGCCAATAGGCGGGGGAAACGGCTACGATGGGCTTCGCGATCGCGCCGACGGCATCGACGCGCAGCCGCATTTCGAAGAACATGCCGCTTCGGGCAATTTCGGGCGCTTCCAGCGTCAGCCGCGCCTTTGGTCCAGCGGCTGTGCGCGCCGGATTGGGAAGTCCGCCGAGCGCGCCCGACAGTGCGATAGTGATGATGGCGGCAAGGGTGATGAACGACAGCGGATTGGCCCTGCGATGCCAGCGACGAATGCTGACATGGCTTTCCGAGATGCCGTCGGGATAGCGCTCGCCCATGGTCCCTCCGGGGCCTCAATTCCGCAGCGAAGCGAAGGTTCCCCCCTCCGACAAGTGGCTCAGGAAAGTGCGGTGGCGGTCCCGAGCCCGGCAGCGGGATAGCTTCCGACCAGCAGTTGCCGCGCGCGCCGGACCGATCGGATCGGCGGAAGCTGAATTGCGGCGGCTGAAATCGTGGACGCGACCGGGCGCAGGAATGCTGCGTCGAGTGCCGCGCGGTCGATGCCGTCCATCGTCTCTGCCGGAAATCGGCGGCGCAGGGCCTCGCTCTCATGCGCGCGCGGCAGAATCCGCGCCTTGAGTCGGCGGCCGACGGAAACCCGGATGGGGAGGCCCGCGGAGACCTTGATCCAGCTGTTCCAGCTGATGCCCGCGCGGCGCATGATCTCGCTCTGCGATCCGGTAAGCGGCGCGATCTCCGCCACCAACGCCGGGTTCACGATGCACATTCCGGGTCTGCCGCGTGTCACATCCACTCTCCTCTCTGGCGTGTATGAAAGCCGCGTTCCGGCGCGTGCCCATATTTTCTGTTTTCTGGCCCATGAAGATCGGGAATAGCGTCGGATTGTGCGCTATATGTTGCGATGCCCTCCGCTTCCCGATAAGTCCGCGCGGTTATGCGGTACATCAGCACGCGCGGGGGAGCACCCGCACTCGATTTTCGGGGCGTCACGCTCGCCGGTCTCGCGTCGGACGGCGGCCTTTACGTGCCCGAAGAATGGCCGGTTCTGTCGAAAGACGAGATCGCCGCGCTCTCCGGCCTCAGCTACGCTGACACGGCCTTCGCGATCTGCCGCCGCTTTACCGGCGATTCTATCGCCGACGCGGATCTGAAGCGCCTGATCGACGAAGCCTATGCGAGTTTCGATCACGCCGCGGTGACGCCGCTCGTGCAGCTCGATGCGCGCCATTTCCTGCTCGAGCTGTTCCATGGCCCGACGCTGGCGTTCAAGGACGTCGCGCTCCAGTTTCTCGGCCTGCTGTTCGAGCATTTCCTGAAAGGCGCAGGGCGGCACCTCACGATCGTGGGCGCCACCTCGGGCGACACCGGTTCCGCCGCGATCCAGGCGCTGGCGGGCCGCGAGCATGTCGATGTGTTCATGCTGCACCCGGAAGGCCGCGTCAGCGACGTCCAGCGCTGCCAGATGACCACCGTGATGGCGCCCAACATCCACAACATCGCGATTTCCGGCACATTCGACGACGCGCAGGCGATGGTGAAGCGCATGTTCGGCGACACGGATGTCACGAGCCGCTTCGAGATCAGCGCGGTCAATTCGATCAACTGGGCGCGCCTGATGGCGCAGGTCGTCTATTATTTCTACGCTGCCGTCCGCCTCGGCGCGCCGCACCGCGAGGTTGCGTTCTCGGTGCCGACGGGCAATTTCGGCGACGTGTTCGCGGGCTATGTCGCGGCGCGCATGGGGCTTCCGGTGGCGCGGCTGATCGTGGCGACCAACATCAATGACATTCTGCACCGGGCGCTCTCGGCGGGCGACTATTCCGCCGGTACGGTGACACCCACGGCGGCGCCCTCGATGGACATCCAGGTCTCCAGCAATTTCGAACGCCTGCTGTTCGATCTCGCCGGCCGCGACGGCGCGAAGCTCACCGCGATGATGCACGCGTTCGACGCCTCGAAGGTGCTCGAAATCCCCGCCGACATGCGCGCGCGCGCCGCCGAGCTTTTCACCAGCTGCCGCGTGGACGAGGACGAGATGGCGCTCACGCTGCGCTGGGCGTCTGAAAAGGCCGGCAACGTCATCGATCCGCACACGGCGATCGGCCTTGCCGCCGCGCGTGCGGCTGATATCGATCCCGCGATCCCTGTCGTCACGCTCGCAACCGCGCACCCCGCGAAGTTCCGCGATGCCGTGGAGCGCGCGACCGGCGTGCGCCCCGTGCTGCCTGCGCGCCTCTCCGGCCTTTTCGACCGCGAGGAGAGCTTCACGTCGCTCCCCGGCGATTATGCCGCCGTCCGCGATTTCGTCACGGCGAGGGCCACGCCCAGATGATGCGCCTCTCGACGCTCGCGAACGGGCTTCGCGTGGCGACGCGCGAGATGCCGAGCGTCGAGACGGTGTCGGTGGGCCTGTTCGCGGACATTGGTTCGCGCCACGAGCGCGCGCGGGAAAACGGCCTCGCGCACCTTTTCGAGCACATGGTGTTCAAGGGTGCGGGCGGACGTAGCGCACGCGCCATTGCCGAGGCGATCGAGGATGTCGGCGGCGAACTCAACGCCGCGACGAGCCGCGAGACGACCGTGTTCTCCGCCCGCCTGCTTGCGGATGACCTCGCGCTCGGCACCGGCATCATTGCCGATCTCGTGCGCCTACCGCATTTCGACGACGAGGAGCTCGAACGCGAAAAGCGCGTCGTGCTTCAGGAACTCGGCGAGGCGCGCGACACGCCGGGCGACATTATTTTCGATAATCTTCAGTCGGTTGCGTTTCCGGGCCAGCCGCTCGGCCGCTCGATCCTCGGCGACGAGGCGAGCGTCGGCGGCCTAGCGCGCGCGGACCTCGTGGGCTGGCAAGAGCGTTACCGGCCGGACGGGCTGATCCTCGTCGCGGCGGGGAAGGTCGATCATGACATGCTCGTCGATCTCGCCGCCGTGCGCTTCGGCGATCTCGTCCACGCCGAGCCCACGCTTCCCGAGCCCGCGACCTTCGTCGGCGGGCTTTCGGCGGACCCGCGCCGCTTCGAGCAGGCGCATCTCGCGCTCGGTTTCGCTGCGCCGCGCGCGCTCGCGCCCGATTATTTCGCGGCGCGGCTGTTCGCGGAGGCGGTGGGCGGCGGCATGTCTTCGCGTCTGTTCCAGTCAGTGCGCGAGGAGCGGGGGCTCGCGTACAGCATCTATGCGGCCGTGCAGGCGTTCGATGATGCGGGCCTGTTCTACGTGTATCTCGCCACCGAACGGCGCGAGGCGGCGGCGGCGATGGCACTCGTGCGCGAGGAACTCGCCCGCGCCGTGACGGATCTCGCGCCCGCCGAGCTGGCGCGCGCCCGCGCGCTGGTGAAGGCGGGGCTGCTGATGAACCTCGAAAGCACGGAGGGGCAGGCGAGCTATGTCGCCCGTCAGCTCGCGCTTTACGGCCGTCTCGTCGAGCCCTCCGACGTTGTGGCGGAAATCGATGCGGTGACGCTTGAAGATGCCCGCGCCGCCGGAGCTGCGATGCTCGCCGGGCCATCGGCGCGCGCCTCCGTGGGGGCGGCCGAGAAGGCGCTCGCGGCCTGATGGCGCTCGAAACGCTCGTCACCGAACCCTGGGCCGATTTCGGCCTCGTCGACAGCGGCCACGGCCGCAAGCTCGAACGTTATGGCCCGTGGCGCTTCATCCGCCCGGAACCGCAGGCGATGTGGGCACCGGCCACATCGGACTGGCGCGCTGACGGCGAGTTCGTCGGCGGATCGGATGCCGAAGGCGGCGGACGCTGGACGCTCTCGCCGAAGGTTCCGCCAAGCTGGCCGCTTGCGCGCGGCGGCGTGAAGTTCTGGGCTTCGAACACGCCCTTCCGCCACCTCGCCTTCTTCCCGGACATGGCGCCGCAGTGGGACTGGATCGCGGACCGCATCGCGCCGGGCGACGAGGTGCTGAACCTCTTCGGCTACACTGGGGTCGCCAGCCTCGTGATGGCCGCGAAGGGCGCGCGTGTCACGCATGTCGATGCGTCGAAAAAGGCGGTCGGCGCGGCGGTCGAAAACCAGAAGCTCTCCGGCCTCGGCGATGCGCCCATTCGCTGGATCATCGACGACGCGCTGAAGTTCGTGGAGCGCGAGGTGCGACGCGGCCGGCGCTATGCGGGCATCATCCTCGATCCGCCGAAATACGGACGCGGCCCCAAGGGCGAGGTGTGGGAACTGGACGAGAAACTTGCCGCGCTGATGAGCGCCTGTGCCGCGCTGCTGGACGACCGCTCGAAATTCCTCGTCCTCACCGCCTACGCCGTCCGCCTGTCCGCCATCGCCATCGCCAACCTCACCGAAGAGGTGACGCGTTCGCTCGGCGGCAGTGTGCAGGCGGGCGAAATGACGATCCGAGAGGAAGCGCGGGGGTTACTCCTGCCGACAGCGATCTTCGCCCGCTGGTCGCGGTGACGAAGCCCACACCGTCACCCCGGCGAAGGCCGTGACGATGCCGCTCGACATCGCGCCTGCGCGCAACGCGGATGCGCTCGATGCGGTCCGGCTCTTGTTTCGCGAATATGCCGCTTCGCTTGCTATCGATCTTGCCTATCAGGATTTCGCCGCCGAACTCGCGAACTTGCCCGGCCAGTATGCTCCGCCGGGCGGTGAACTTCTTCTTGCGGTGACGCCGGAAGGGTGTCCTGCGGCGTGCGCCGCGCTGCGCGCCATGCGGCAATCGGGGCGCTGCGAGATGAAGCGGCTTTACGTGCGTCCGGAAGCGCGGGGCACCGGCGCGGCGCGCGCGCTCATCGACCGGCTTGTCGAGGCGGCACGTTCGCGAGGGTATCGTGAAATGTGGCTGGATACGCTGCCCACGATGCTGGCCGCGCAGCGTCTCTATCTCGGCTATGGGTTCGAAGTCGCGGAGGCCTACTACCGTACACCCGTTGCCGGTACGGTCTTCATGCGGTTGGCGTTGTAGGCAAGCGCCGGGGGTTACGCGCCTTTACGCGTCGTGGCTCACTGCGATCGGCTTCATCTGCCGCATACGCTGCAGCTCGGCCTTGAAGCGGGCGAGTTCCTGGCCTTCCAGCTGCTCCTGGATCGGCAGCTTGGCGGAGCGCGGGTTCACGGGGCGACCGGCGACGTGGACTTCGTAGTGGAGGTGCGGGCCGGTCGAAAGCCCGGTTGAGCCGACATTGCCGATCACGTCGCCCGCGCCGACGCGCTGGCCGCTGCGCGATGCAATGCGCGAAAGGTGGCTGTAGGTGGTGACGATGCCGTTCGCGTGGCGCACCTGGACCTGGTTGCCGTAGCCGCCGTTGCGGCCAGCGAAGATCACCGTGCCCGGCGCGGTGGACATCACCGGCGTGCCGCTACGCGCCGCAAAATCGACGCCCGCGTGCATTCGCGCACGCTTCAGGATCGGGTGGAAGCGCGTGCCGAAGCCGGAGCTGAAACGCGCGCCCGCCACCGGCGACTTGATCATGCCCTCAACGGCCGAGGAGCCGTCGGCGAGGAAGAACTTGGTGCGGCCGTTGTGAACCCAGCGCAGCAACTCGACATCGCGCTTGCCGCCGAGCTTCGCGTAAATGAGGTTTCCGGTTTCGGTCTCGCCGGTTTCGGCGCGGCGGTGCTCGACGACCATCTGGAAGCTGTCGCGCGAGCTGACGTCCCGCTGGAAGTTCACCTTGGGGCTCAGCGCCTTGATGTAGCTCGCGACGACGCGGCTCGGCAGGCCGAACGCGCGCGCGGACTGGTAGAGGCTGCCGCCGACATCACCCGCAACGACGAGCGGGCTGTCGTCGACCGCGATCTCGTCGCGCGTCACGATCAGGTCACCGGCCTGGCTGCGGTTCACTTCGAGGCGCAGGTCGAACGCGGCGCGGAAGGCGAGTGATTCGAGCGGGCGCGGCTGCGACTTGTCGCTGCGGCGGCCGAGCACGAGATCGATCGTGGCGCCGGGCTTCAGCGATTTCACGTCCGTATGGCCGGCAACGAGCAGCGACACGTTGGCGATATCCGCTGCGGAAACGCCGGCACGGCGCAGAGCGCCGTTGAAGCTGTCCACATCGCGCAGGCGCGCGGTGACTTCGATGCGCGGGCGCTCCGGCGGCTCGGCGAGCGCGGTGACGCGGGATGTGGGCTGGTGAAAGGCGAGGCCCTGCGGCGTCTGCGCGAGCGGGGCGACGGAAACGGTCTCAAGCGCTGCAAGCTGCGTGGGCGCGAGTTCGGGCTGAACAGGCTGAACGAGCGGTGCCGGGTTCAGCGCAATGGTCGCCGCAACACCAAGCATCGCGCCGAGTGTGCCCATGCCGCGCCACCAGCGCTTCGAGCCGATATCTGCGCCGAGATCCACGACAATGTCGGCCCCGCGCATACCGGCCAGGCGCGCGGCAGGCTTTGCAGACGCAAAGGGACCCTGCGCCGAAGGCGCCGGGATGGAGAATGTAGCGCCTTCAAAAGCGCGTGTGGTGGGTTGAAACACGAAGCCCCCGCCTCAAATTTTCAACGCAGATGTTACCCTTGACGCTGGCAACCTATCTGCGTGCGACCCATCAATTTGGAATTGGCCGAAAATCGACCGTTCCCCGCGAGCCGCAAAGTGTCGTTCAGGGTGCTTAATGTCAATTTAACACGGGGAGTTAAGCGGCGTGGCTGCGATGAAACGACAGGATTCAAGCGGCGAGCCGTTGGACGCACACGAAACGATTCGTTTCATCGTTTCGTCGCTTGCGTGTCGTAGGGATCAGTGACACCATATGTTGTGTTTTAGGGAGATGTGCTGTTTCGTGAGTGCAATGCACCGAAACCTTCGCCTGAAGAGCCTGGTCAGGAAGCGTGTCCATGAGCGGCACTGACCGCTCCGTCACTGCCGTTCTCGGGCCCACCAACACGGGCAAGACCCACCTCGCCGTCACCCGTATGTGCGCCCATTCCAGCGGCATGATCGGCTTTCCGCTGCGCTTGCTCGCGCGCGAGGTTTACGACCGGGTGGTGCAGATCAAGGGCGCAGCGCAGGTCGCTCTCGTCACCGGCGAGGAAAAGATCGTTCCCGATGGCGCGCGCTATTTCCTGTGCACGGCCGAATCGATGCCGGTGGGCAAGGATGTCGCCTTCGTGGCGCTCGACGAGGCGCAGCTCGGCGCGGACCCCGAGCGCGGACACGTGTTCACCGATCGCCTGCTCCATGTGCGCGGCCGCGACGAAACGATGATCCTGGGGTCGGACACGATCCGGCCGATCGTGCGCGCACTGCTGCCCGACGCTGAAATCGTCGGCCGGCCGCGGTTCTCGACGCTGAGCCACGTCGGACCGAAAAAGCTCTCGCGCCTGCCCAAGCGCAGCGCGGTCGTCGCGTTCAGCGCGGAGGATGTCTACGGCCTCGCCGAGATGATCCGCCGCCAGAAGGGCGGCGCGGCGGTGGTGATGGGCGGGCTGTCGCCGCGCACGCGCAATGCGCAGGTGGAACTCTATCAGTCCGGAGAGGTCGATTATCTGGTGGCGACCGACGCCATCGGCATGGGCCTCAACATGGATATCGCGCACGTCGCCTTTGCCGCGCTCACCAAGTTCGACGGTAAGCGCGTGCGGCGGCTGCGGCCCGCCGAAATGGCGCAGATCGCCGGCCGAGCCGGGCGCTATCAGACCGACGGCAGCTTCGGGCCGCTTGCGGTGGCCGATGACGACGGGCCGGCGTTCGAGGCGAGCGAGGTGGAGGCGATCGAGGCGCACACGTTCCCGGCGCTCGACCGGCTGGTGTGGCGCAACGCGCGGCTCGATTTCGGCTCGCTCGGGCGGCTCATCGCCTCGCTCGGCGTGCGGCCGGAGCACGCACGGCTCACGCGGTCCGACGACGAGGTCGATTTCCAGGTGCTGAAGCGCCTTGCTCGCGAAGACTGGATCATCGAGCGTGCGAACAGCCCGGCGCGGCTGCAGCGGCTGTGGGCCGTGTGCGGCCTCCCGGATTACCGCAAGACCGGGCCGGATACGCACGCCCGCTTCATCGCGCGCATCTTTGGATATCTCACCGAGGGCACGGGGCGGATTCCTACGGATTGGGTCGCGGCCGAGCTGGCGCGGCTCGATGATGTGCAGGGCGATATCGAGATGCTGGCGAACCGCATCGCGGCGGCACGCACGTGGACGTTCGCGGCGCACCGGCCGGATTGGCTCGTCGATCCGCAGGCCTGGACGCAGCGTTCGCGCGAGATCGAGGATCGGCTTTCGGATGCGCTCCACCAGCGGCTGACGCAGCGCTTCGTCGATCGCCGCACCTCGGTGCTGATGCGCGAGCTTTCGGCGCGCGGCCATCTGCTGCCCACCGAGATCGACGAGGACGGCGCCGTTGTCGTGGGCGGCGAGGCGATCGGACGTTTGACCGGCTTCCGTTTTGAAACCGATCCGGCTGCGCGGGCGGGCGAAAAGCGTCGGTTGCTTGCCGCTGCGGAACGCCGCCTTGCGGGCGAGCTGGTGCGCCGCGCAGGTCTGCTCGCGACTTGTGAGGACGCGGCGCTCGCGCTCGAATTCAATGGGTCGCTGCCGCCGCGCATCCTTTGGAACGGCGCGCGCGTCGGGTATCTCTCGCGCGGCCCCGATCCGCTCAGCCCGCGTGTGCGGCTCGATCGTAGTCTCGCGGATATCGATCCCGCCTCGCGCGGCGCTGTGCGTGCCCGGCTTGAAACGTGGTTCGCCGGGCGTGTCGAGCGCCATCTCGGCCCACTCCTGAAGCTCAAAGTCCGCGTCGACCAAGACGCCTCCCCGGCGCTCCGCGGCCTCGTCGTCCAGTTGACGCAGGGTCTCGGTTGTCTCGCGCGCGCGCCCACGCTTCCGCTCCTCTCCGACCTCGGCGAGGCCGACAACGCTCTCCTCTACAGAAGCGGTGTCCGGGTCGGCGCCACCCACGTCTACTTCCCCGATCTCCTCCGTCCCGAGCCGACGCGCTGGCGCCTTGCGCTTTGGGCCGTTGCCCAAGGCCTTGAATCCGCTCCATCGCCGCCCGCACCAGGACGCGTCTCCGTGGCTATCGACGAGAATGCACCCCGCGCTTTCTATGAGGTCGCCGGGTTCTGGCCGATCGTCACCGACGCCGTTCGCGTCGACATGGTCGAGCGCCTGGTGAAGGCGATGCACAAGCAGCGCCGCGGCTCCGCGCCCTTCGTGCCCGATGCGCTCTGGATGCAAAGTCTCGGCCTTTCGCAGAAGAGCTTCAGCCAGCTGATGCGCGCGCTCGGCTACCGCAGCGTGCAGCAGGAAGATCGTACCACCTTCGCATGGCGGGGGGTGCCGGCGACACGCCCCGCGCCCCGCGCCGCACCGCAAAGACATTCGCCCTTCGCCGTTCTTGCCTGCATGAAGAAAGGATGATGCCCTTGGTATTCGGACCCGCGCTTCGTCTCGACAAATGGCTCTGGTACGCACGCTGCACCCAGTCCCGCAGTGAAGCGCAAAACCTATGCGAAAGCCGCCGCCTTCGCATGGACGGTCGCGTCATCGACCGCGCCTCGGCGCGTGTGCGGCCTGGCGCGGTCCTCAGCTACACGCGCGGCGGAGAGGTGCATATCGTGCGGGTGGAAGCGCTCGCCGAACGGCGCGGGCCCTATGTGGAGGCGCGCCAGCTCTACACCGATCTCACGCCGGACTGTGGTGGATTGACGTCGGCCACCGTCGCTGTGTAGCAGACGCGGGAAACACGCCGTCCGTTTTTGAAGGTGACACGCGATGACCTATGTGGTGACCGAGGCCTGCATCAAGTGCAAGTATATGGACTGTGTGGAAGTCTGCCCGGTTGATTGTTTCTACGAGGGCGAGAACATGCTCGTCATCAATCCCAACGAATGCATCGATTGTGGCGTGTGCGAGCCGGAATGCCCCGCCGAAGCGATTCTGCCCGATACCGAAGACGGGCTTGACCAGTGGCTGGAGCTGAATTCCACCTATTCGGCGCAGTGGCCGAATATCACGACCAAGAAGGATGCGCCTGAAGACGCGGAGGCCCACAAGGGCGAAACGGGCAAGTTCGAGAAGTATTTTTCTTCCAATCCGGGCTGATTTCGCGCCGCCTGCGCCTGATTGACGCAGATTCGGCGTAGCGCCGACGTCATTTTTCTGTTATATAATCCTCAATGAGCGCAGTTTTGCGAGCTTTTCAGCTCCCTGAACGGCGCTCTTGCTTTGTATAATCAACCGCGCGCGGTCGTACCTGCCGGCCGCCCGCCCGAACGCAGGGTCGCGGCAGGGATAATCTGAATTTTTCGTGCACCCGGCCGGGTCCGGGGGGCACGTTCGCGCTCTTTGAACATCTGACGAAGGAACCAAATCTATGGCAGCAAAGGCACCTGGCTTCAGCGTTGGCGACCATGTCGTTTATCCGAAGCATGGCGTCGGCCGGATTGTTGAACTCCAGGCGACCGAAATCGCGGGCGCGAAACTGGAGCTCTATGTGCTGCGCTTCGATAAGGAGCGCATGACGCTCCGCGTTCCCATGAACAAGGCCGAAGCCGTGGGTATGCGCAAGCTTTCGAGCCAGGCGACGCTCGCCGACGCGATGACGACGCTGAAGGGCAAGCCCAAGGTGAAGCGCACCATGTGGTCGCGCCGCGCACAGGAATATGAAGCGAAGATCAACTCGGGCGACCTCGTGTCGATCGCCGAAGTGGTTCGCGACCTGCACCGCGCCGAGGACCAGCCGGAGCAGAGCTACTCCGAACGCCAGATCTACGAAGCGGCGATCGGCCGTCTCGCTCGCGAACTCGCCGCCATGGAAGGCGTCGACGAGGCTGCGGCGCAGACCAAGATCGAGGAAGTGCTCATGAAAAAGCTCGCCAGCGCAAAGGCGCAGCAGGACGCTGTCGCGGCCTGATGGCGGCATCTGTTTTCAGTTGAAAAGGGGGCGATCCGAAAGGGTCGCCCTTTTTCGTTGAGCCCTCACGGATCCGCTGTTGCGGTCGGCGATTTTCCCTGCTAGAGGCCCACGCCTTGCCAGTCGGCAGAGCGCAAATGCGCCCTGCTTTTCACGTGCGGTCGTGGCGGAACTGGTAGACGCGCAGCGTTGAGGTCGCTGTGGCCGAAAGGCCGTGGAAGTTCGAGTCTTCTCGACCGCACCATACATTTTCCAAAAACTTTAGATTTTGCGTTCTCGCGGTAGGCGGCCTGAGAGGGCCGCAGTTCTGCGGCGTTTGCGGGGCCGGGTGTTGCGGCCGATATTCGGAGACGCGTCTCTACTGCATAATTCGCGCGATTTTCGCCGCGCGTCTCTGCGGCGCATTAAATTCGCGCACGGCCATTTTCGTGATGCCGCGGTGATGCGAGGGAAGATGCGCTCAGCAGAAGCCGAGCACGCGCTCCTGCTCGTCCCAGTCGAGCGGAAGGTCGGCTTCAAGAAGCCGGGAGCGCGTGAGGCTGCGCGGGATATCACCGGCGTGGATGCGTTCGATGATTGATGGCGATAGCCAGGAGAGTTTGACCAGCCGCCCGAGTTGGCGCCGGTCCATCTTCCGCGATGCGGCAATGGCCGCAAGCGACGTCGCCGTCTTGTCGAGCACCAGCGCCTGCGCATCAAGTGCCTTGCGCACCAGCTTCAGAAGCGCGTGGGTATTTCTGTCCGGGCTTGCCGCGGGTGCTGCGCCGTAAACATCACGCCTGTCCCGAACCCATCGTTCTGGCCGGAACGGAACAGTAATCTCCGAGATGATATCGTCACGATGCTCATCGATGTCTCTACTCTCTTCGACCATCGGCTGCCGCAGCCGGAGCACCAGCCTGTCATCGTCCATGGTGATGGTGTGGGTTATGCGTCGCAGAGCATCGCGCCTGCGACTGTCGTCGGAAAGCGCATCTACCAGTTCCTCGACGTTGTTGTTGGCGTGATGCCGAGGCGCGGCGTGCAGCCACCTGCGAGCCTGTTCCAGAACGACCTGTTCAATGGTCTCTGCCGTGACGCGCGTTGCAGGACGCTTGTCATCGGGCTCCCGCCGCGATGCATAATAGCGATACCGCACCTGTCCTTTGGCCGTGTGGCTGAACACCATCGGCCGGCCTTCTGCATCGAACAGCAATCCGGCGAGCAGGGCATTGTGCCGCATGTTCACCTTGGTCTTCCTTGCCGCGGCATTCCCGGCGAGCTTGTCCTGCACCGCGTTCCAGAGTTCCTGGTCGACGATTGCTTCGTGCTCACCGGGATAGGTGTTGCTCTTGTGCACGATGAACCCGCGATAGACCGGATTCTTCAGCAGGTGAAAGAGGCTGCCCCGCCGGAACGGGATGCCGCCCCGATGCGGGCCGCTCACCCGGTGCTGGACCTTGGTGCGGATGCCAGCCTGTTCGAGTTCCTCGATCAGCATGTTGGCGGAGGTAGCCCTGAGATACCTTTGCATGATGTCGCGAACAGCGGCGGCTTCGACTGGGTTCACGACGAGCTTCCGGTCCCTGACCTCGTAGCCGAGCGGGACGGGCCCACCCATCCACAGGCCCTTCTTCTTCGATGCCGCGATCTTGTCACGGATCCGCTCGCCGGTCACCTCGCGCTCGAACTGCGCGAAGCTGAGCAGCACATTGAGCGTCAGCCGTCCCATGCTGGTCGTGGTGTTGAACGCCTGCGTCACGCTGACGAAGCTCGCGCCCTTGCCGTCGAGCACGGCCACGATCTTCGCAAAGTCGGCAAGGCTCCGGGTCAGCCGGTCCACCTTGTAGACGACGATCACGTCGACACGGCCGGCCTCCACATCCGCCAGCAGGCGTTGCAGCGCGGGGCGTTCCATGCTGCCGCCCGAGAAGCCGCCATCGTCATAGGGGTGCGGCACGAGCGTCCAGCCCTCGTGCTTCTGGCTGAGGATGAAGGCGGCACAGGCCTCACGCTGCGCGTCGAGGCTGTTGAACGCCTGTTCGAGCCCGTCCTCGGTGGACTTGCGCGTGTAGATCGCACAGCGGACCCGCGTGGCCATCAGGCGGTTCCCTTTACCCCGAAGAAGCGTGGGCCCGACCAGCGTGTCCCGGTGATCTCGAAGGCGATGGCGGTGAGAGAGGCATAGTGCCGGCCATCCCAGGTGAAGCCGTCATGACCGACCGCCACGCTGTGCGTCTTGCCGTGCCATGTCCGCACGAGACATGTGCCGGGTCGCAGCGAGGGCAGGGAAGCCTTGGCCGGGGCCTCGGCCTGCTGCTTCACGGCAGCGCGCGTTGCACGTGACAGTCCGCCGGACTTCCGCTTCTGCAGTTCGTAGGCGATGCCGAGGCGCAGCAGGTCGGCAGGCAACGCCGGTGCGGCCGTGCGAAAGACGCGCGACCACTCCAGCACGAGTTCTGCCTGGGACATGCCGACGAGTGCAGCAAGTCGGCGCTTCAGGCGGCTCATGCTGCGGTGGCAGCGTCAGCCGATGCTGCGCCCTCCGTAGCGGCATCGGGTGCAGCAATTTGTGCAGCCGGCGGAGTTCCTACTGGCTGCGGCGGTTGTGGCGCCTCGATGAGTTTGTAGCAGGTTGTACCGTCGCGGCGGGCATCGCGCTGCAGGGGTTCACCCTTCTTGCGGATGCCGGAGAGGAAGGCGCGGGCACTGTGCGGTTGCCACGTGGTCACCGTGGTGATCTCGGCAAGCGTGGCGCCGTTCGAGCGGCGCAGCATCTTCCGGACGGTGGCTGACTTGGTCGTGGCGGCGGTCTTGCGGGCGTTGGACATGTTCGGGACTCCTTCTCGCGGGTCACCTGCACCTTGCAGGTGTTCCCACGAGCCGAAGCCCCGAAAATCCTCGGCCGGGGCGGGGGCGGCGGGCAAACCCCACCGGCTCACGGACCCCACAACGCTCTGTTCGCGAAGCAAGTCCAGTCCAATCTGCACGCTCCGAAAATGCTGCGTATGGACTTCCCACGCAGCCTGCAGCTTCGTGTGCTCATGCAGGACGGGCACGATATCGAACGACGGGACTGTATCCGCCGACTGTTCGCTGTTCTCACCGCGAGGCTCGAGGATGCCGCCATGCTCGCTGCGGAGGGACAGGGGCGAGACGTCTCAGTAGAGGCCTCAGTGGAACTTGCTGCGCAGATCCAGGAGGTCACCGTTCAGAGCATGACAATCGCCGAAGCAATCGAACTGCTGAACAGGGAAGAATAATGGCGGCTTCGTTGGACGAACCGGAAAGGCAGCTTTTCGGTTGATGCAAAGTCCATGTGGACGTCCACTAGGCTGTGAAATGGCAGATCGTCGTGAAAACGGCGCTCCACGTAGCGAAGCAACGTCGATATTTGAACGTTCCTTACCACAGGCGAGCTAACAGCTTCGCGGCGGCGCGACCAACCAGTTCGTTCTGATGTGCTGACCGCTAGATCGAGTGTCGATCGGCGAGGAATAGGAGCAGCCATCCATTGCTTCTGCCGCCAGTCCGGTTAGTTCTAAAGAATGTCTCCGGGAATCGACAGCGCCGACGAAACACAGGTCGTTGAAGCCTGCGATCGGCTCGTGGACTTCGCAGTGTGGCCGAGAGGTAAGGTCGAGTATCGGGCTTGGCTCGACAATTTTGACGTTACCGAACGAGCCCTTGCAGTTCAGATGCTTGGACGCTTTACCTTTATTTCTCATCAACTGGTAGACCATCTGTTTGTCACTTCGTTCCAAGCCATATCCAACGGTCTAGGCGCTCCAGGCATCGCCTTTTCCGCCAAGCAGGACATATGGCGGCAGTTCTGTGAGCAGGCGATCATTGTCCCAGTGATGGGCGAGCGACCAAGTCCGGCCGATAGCGGCTGGGGCTTCGCGAGGAAGGCGAGGCAAATGCTGGGCATCGACGAAGGTCGGCTAAAGCACCCAAACGAAGCCGCCGAAATAATCGCGGGCGGTTCGGATGCACCCATCGTGTTCGTTGACGACTTCGTCGGCTCCGGTGAGCAATTCCTCTCCACTTGGCGGCGGAGATTTGCAAATGCGGGCCAACACTCATTTGCAAGCATGTCGGGGCGTTTTCCGGCATATTACTGCAATGTGATGATGACCGCCTATGGGCGGTCCCGCATCCAGACCTCGGCCCCGCAGGTCACCTTGGTTTCCGGGAACATGATCCCTCGCAATCACAATTATTCCGTGATCGGTTCGGCCATGTGGCCCACTGGCAGCGCACTTCCCGGTATTCGCTTGGCCCGCAAGATAGGCAGCCGCCTTGGTTATACCAAGTCCGATGGCGGATTGCGAGACTGGCGGGGTTTTCACAAACTCGGGCTGGGCATTGCGATGGAGGATTCTGTGCCCGATGCTAATCTTCCTTTATTTTTTGAGGACTCGAATGGCTGGCAGCCCTTAGTGAGGCGGTCATGAATGAGGCAATCGGCGGCAAGGATCTTGTCGAACTGTTTGGTATCTATCGAGCGGAATGGCTGAGTGACGCCCTCTTCAAACTGTTCAGTCGCCCAAGCTACTTCCCGGAACTCGAGACACCAAGGCCATGTGTCCTGGAAGGCGGCCGAGGCACAGGGAAAACAACAGTGCTGCGATGTCTCTCATATGAGGGCCGATATGCGCTTGAAGGCGCTGAACGAGCGAAGCTTGAGGATTGGCCGTATTTCGGCTTCTACTACAAGGTTAACACCAACAGTGTGCGAGCTTTTCAAGGCGAGGAGCTGTCGGAACGCCAATGGCAGAAGCTCTTCGCTCACTATCTCAATCTCATCCTTTGTGGCCGCGTTGTGGAATTCCTCGAGTGGCACCGCAAGGTCACTGAAGGTGGAGCGCAACTAGATCCCGCCCTATGCAAGGACGTCGCAGAGTCTCTTTTTTGCGAGCCTGCCGCCACGCAGGGCGAGCTCGCTTCAGTGATCCAGCAGGGCGTTCGTCGTTTCGAAGCTTGGGTCAACAACATTGATCCTGACAACTTGCCAGGCCTTTCAATGCAGCAAGTGGTGATCGAAACGTTATGCAACGGTGTCCTTGAGCTTCGCCAATTCAAAGGAAAGCGCCTGTTTTTCATCATCGATGAATTTGAGAATCTCCTCGACGATCAGCAGGCGATCGTAAATACACTCGTTAAGCATTGCGGCCCGGGATACACGTTCAAAATTGGAGTGCGCGAGCTCGGATGGCGTCGACGTAGTACTCTTCATGAGAACGAGCAATTACAGAGCCCCGCAGACTATGAGCGCATTGACATCAATGCTCGGCTTGATGGCGAACAGTTTGTAAAATTTGCAACCGAGGTTTGCAGCCTGAGGGCCATTGAGAGGTTCCCAAACGGTCTGGACCTCGACGCAATGCTACCAGCGCTTTCCGTTGAGGAAGAGGCGAAGTTACTCGGCGTCGACGCTAAGGCGCGAGAGATGTTGGATGAACTTGAGCGCACGGCGCCAGAGCGAGTCGCGGTTGTTAAAGATGTTCGGCCGCTTGAACTCGCACTCTTACTTTATTGGTCGAAGACCCAAAAACAGCCGCTCGCTGATTTGGTCGCCGACTGGGAGCAGCATCCACAAGAATGGAAAGATCGCTTTCACAACTACCGGGTGCCGCTCCTTTTCACCTTGCGTGGTAGCCGTCCGGGCGTCAGAAAATATTATGCAGGCTGGCAAACGTTTACGTTGCTGGCCGGAAATAATATCAGATATCTCCTCCAACTCGTCGGTGAAGCGCTCCGTCTCCAGCGCGAAGATGGCAAGCCAGCGAACGGAGAAGAAATCCGTCCGCTGGTCCAAACAAATGCTGCAATTTCAGTCGGTGGCAAGAACGTCAAAGAACTGGAGGGTCTGGGCGTTCACGGAGCGCAACTTACGAGACTGGTTCTGTCGCTGGGCAGGCTGTTCGAAATGCTGGCGCTCGAGCCAGAGTTGCGACGGCCAGAAATCACACGTTTCTTCCTGCCAGAGGACGAGCCCTTGGGAAGCGTTGAGGAGTTATTGAACGCTGCCGTGATGCACTTGGCTCTTGTACGAAGGGTGTCGAGCCAGCGCACTGACCTAGATCTTAAAGCCTACGATTATGCAGTTCATCCTATTTTCGCGGCTTTCTTTGGGTTCAGTCATCGTGACATGCGCAAGATCAGGCTTTCGCCATCGGACATTCTGAATCTCATGCGAGATCCGAAGCGTACGATAAGAGAGATTGTTCGCTCAAACGACCGGTCGGGCGACGCGCCGCTGCCTGATCAGCTTCGCTTGTTCGAGAATTTCTATGGCCGCGATTAGCGAACTACCTCTTTTCACGACTGAATACGATCCCGCCGAAGGCCTCGTCCTCCCTGCGGATTCTAGTTATATTTACTCCGTCACGGACGAGCCGCGTAGCGCCTTTGCGGAAGAACTCCGCGCCCGATCCCCGGCCGCTACATTCGTAAAACTAAACGAGAACGTCCCCGGTGGCTTCGGCACTGACTTTGCAGGCCATCCTACCATCACGGTTCGACGGCGTGCAACGCTTGAGGCATTTATCGCAGCATTGCCGAAGCCCATTCACTTGGACATGACCGGCCTTGGCCATTCTGCTTGGGCGCCTTTAGCACGTGTTTGCCTCGAGACACATACCCCCTTGCGCATCGTTTATCTTGAGCCGGCCACCTACAGCGCGTCAGCCCATCCCGGGATTGGTGTCATCTACGACCTCAGTGAACGGATTGAGGGGATCAGGCCGATACCCTTGTTCGCTAAACTGATGGATCGTCGGCAGAATGACTCGTGCTTCGTGCCGTTGCTCGGATTTGAGGGTGCAAGGCTCCTTCATATGATGAACGATGTCGATCCCGCAAAAGATAAAGTCTTTCCGATCATTGGGGCTCCGGGCTTCGTTCCTCATTATCCGCTGGATACCTTCATTCTGAACGCTCTCGGGCTGGAGCAGGACAAAGCGATCCGCAATTTGCGTTTGGCAAAATCAAATTGTCCATTCAGCCTGTTTTATGAGCTCGAGGGCATCGCGCGCCGCGTTCCTGATGATCTCATGCGGATCGGCCTGATCGGCACAAAACCCCATGCCCTTGGCGCTGTGTTGTTCTCGATAGTCCACGAGGACCGAACCGAAATTGTGTACGATCACGCTAGGCGCAAAGCCGGCCGAAGCAAGGGCGTGGCCAAATGTCTCGTTTACGCCGTCAGCGAGTTCCTCGACCGCACTTAGCGCTTATCAAAGCGACAATGCGGTCAACCGGTACCTTGATGCGCTCGGGCGACGACAAAGGTCTGGTACCTCCCTCCGCGTTCGGCGACACTCGTGCCGAAACGGGGGACTTGCACGATGGAACCAGTTCAAAAAAAGTTTGGACGCTTTTACACTCCTTCCGATGTAGCGGACGCGCTCATTTCAATGGTCGACATAAGTCCCCGGACTGTCGTGGATCTTGGGTGCGGACATGGCTCTTTATCCAAGGCAGCCCTGAGACGCTGGGGAGATGTCATTCAGCTGACGACCGTCGATATTGATCCTCAGGTCTGTATTGGCAGCACAGCATGGTCGAGAAATCACCGCCACGTACAATGCGATCTGCTGGACGCCGCAGCCCCTCGGCTTCAGTTGGGCCGTACGAGATTTGATCTTGCTATTCTGAATCCCCCCTATGGTCGATGCAGAGCTGGAACCGCTGCGGCGTCTGCGTCTAAACCGAACACCACCCCGCGGTGTCGCGCGACTTTGTTCTTGTTGCGAGCTTTCGAAGCGGTCCGGCACGGCGGGCGTGTTGCTGCAATTATACCTGAAACGCTTGCCATTGGTATGGCGTCAGGCGCCAACCGCCGAGCAATCTCTAGTGGTGCGATAGTGGAAGCTATCGCGGTGCTCCCAGCGAAGACATTCCCTGGGACCGAAGCTCGAACTGTAATGGTTATCTTTCGCCGAATTCCTAAGTGTGATGGCAACCCGCGCCCTTGGTGGGACGTCGATCGTTCGCTTCCGTCCTCTGAATTGTCCCTCGATTTTCAGACGACCATCGGAGATTTGGGAGTGAAGGTCGTGCGAGGCCGACTGAACACGATCGAAGCTCGGAATGCGGGCGCCTTTCATCTCGACGCATTCAGGTCTGCACGTGACGGTGTGATAGCATTTCCCCGTCAGAGTTTTGATGAAGCTGACCGTGCAGCTGCCCCTGGTGACATTCTTGTCGCTCGTGTTGGGCGCAATATTCCCGACAAAGTCGTTCGAGTATCCGAGGGTAGCAACGTGATAAGCGATTGCGTGTACCGTTTGCGATGCCCACCTTTAGTGGCAGAACGTGTCTGGAAAGGATTGCGATCGGAAGCTGGAAGGCGGCAGATGACTGCCTCCCTCTCCGGCCTGACAACTCGCATGCTGCCGCTCAAAAACCTGCTCACGCTTAGCGTCTAGCTCCCTGCATCGTTCATACGTCGGGACTAATGCCAGAATATCTCCGGCCCTGCGATGGAGACTCCGCCGATGGCAGGCGTGGGAAACTTTGTGGCCTCGGATGGCGGCCATTCGTTCTTATGCTCTCGAACGCCGGGTAGGTCCCAGGCCCAGTCGTTCCCGCAGCGCCCTTCACAACGAATGTAGGGCAGGTTTCGACAGGCCGATCTGAGCCAGCGAATGGCCGCAATGTTGGCGGGAGTGGTCAGGTTGCTGTTTGGCTTTTCTCGGACGGCAATCAGCTTTTATACTGATGAGCCGACTATTCGGATACGACCAACTTAAGCCCTTTCGCGACCTCTATATGAGCGTGTTTCATCCCTGGAACCTCGATTGCTCTTAGTGAAGTCCGGTGAGCTCGTCCCTGAACTTCACCGCTGCCTGCCGACCCTGATTCATTTTTTGCTGCCCTTCCGCGAAATCAAGCAGGCCTTTAAGATCTTGTTCCGGACAGATGACCATGAGCCGCGGCATCCGAAGCTCCGGTGTGGAGATCGAAGGCAGTGCGCCGCAGGCCTTTCTGATGATATCGCCCTTGCTGCCTGAAGTGCCTACTGGCGGTACCCGCTCGGGAAGGGCCAGCAGATTCGCAATGCGCCGAGCCTCCCGTTCTGCATAGGCAGCCTGCGTTTCCTTACCAGCCGGCATCTTCAGTCTCACGATAACTATGAGATCGAGATCGAGGTTGTGGGCGGGATCGATCAAGGGAAGCAGCGGGAGATTGTCGGCCATGCCACCGTCGACGAACTTCTCATTCCCGTAACTGACTGACCCTACAAGACCGAAGGGAAGTGCGGCGGTCGCCCGAAGAAGTGTTCGGCGTGCGTCCCTGTCCAGACGGTGCAGGGCGTGGTAGCGGGGCAGGAAAACGCGCCGTTCGATCACCCTGTACTGGATGTCATCGACATCGCGCGAGATGGCTTCAACCTTCGGATTGTCCGGAGTAAAGCGATCGGCTTGGGTAGCCGTGGTGACGAAGCAGGGGATGTGCGGTGGAGCGTCAAGGCATCTGTCGATGATCGAGATCAGTGGCGTGTCGGATAGGTTTGCTTGGCTTGCGCCAATGCGCATCGCGAGAATCGCGATAAAATAGCAGAGGATTGCGACATCAAATCCGCTAGCGGTTCCGTTTGCAATGCGGACCATGGCGGCAATGGTCGCGACGATCAGGAAGAGGCTAAGCATAGCGAGCAACTGGCAGGCAACACCGCTCAGGTCGTCGTCCGCGTCTCCATAGGAATGGCCGTCTTCCGCATTTGGTTTTCGGTTTCGGAGCTCCGAGAGCGGGGATAGGGAAAACCAGATCAGGAACAGGATAATCGGTGTAATCCACCAAGGATAGCGGTACAGCCCGGACACGGATACGAAGATGGCTGCAAGCGGCAGGAAGACTGTCGTCCGGAAGAAGGCGATGAGCACATGGTTCCATCGACTCGACCGGTCGGGGGACGGCGGAAGGCCGCTGGCCCATAGGTTGAAGGCGTGGAGCAAGAACAGCGCAACAGCGACTGCCTTCCAAGGGGCGAGTCTCGGAGCATAGATCGCCGTGAAGTTGAGCGAAGGCCAGAGTTCGTCGCCGACGTCATACTTGCCGGTCGCGACGATCCAGGCTTCAAGCCCGCCGACTGACGTTCCCGACACTGCCGCGAACTTGATACCCAGTTTGTCGCAGGCGCTGGCAAAACCGTGGCTGAAGGCACCCTTGGCGCCGCCGCCCTCGAGGACGAGCCCGATCCGGCTCGACCGCAAACGACGATTCGGCACCGACGTGCCAGTCTCACCCACGTTGTCAGGGTCTCCGGACACTTACGTCAGCCTTAAATGTCAGAATCGTCATGATGCATCCCACTATGGCTTTTCGAATCATCCGATCGATCTTACCCGACAGTGTCCAAGGTATCGCGTGTCAGTAACGCCGACACATTAAATTATCGGGGGCGCCATGCGTAGCCAAAACTCGATGCATCGGACGGCAGCGCTTACTTTTCAGTAACTTACAAACGTTCGTTTCTCATTGCTCCGGCGACATCAGAAAATTTTTCCGAAATGAACCAGCGTGTTTCTATCTATGTCGACTTGTTGCTTGACACTTTTCTCCGATAGTTGATCATCTTCTTTATGGTGCGAACGGGGGATCGTATGCGAAGGGCAAAAATCATACTGTCATTGTTAATTGGTCTTGTGCTGTCTGGGTGTGGGCATGTTGAGACCTATACAAAGCCCGACCTATCGCCGTCTAGCAAGACGGGTATCCTTTATTACCCACCAAAACCCTATCTTCTTGTAAGCCGAACAGGAGCAAAGGACAAACCCAACGATGTCCAAGTTATTTATCTGCCCGACCTAAGTCAGCCGCGCTACGCGGTCATGAGTGCCGGATTTGGTTCGTCGAAACTTGGCCTGACCTTCTCGAATGGCATCCTTGTCAGCGCAAACCAAGAGACCGATCCAAAGATTACCGAGGCAATCACCGCGCTTGCCGGCATTCCAGGGCAGCTTGCAACCGCCGCAAAGACCCGCGCTGAGGCCGCCGACATCAGGGAGGAGGCATCCGACTTGCCGGCGGTTGCAAAAGCCCTTCGTGAGGTAAGTGCTGACCTAACTGCCATTGCGCAGGAACGAGGAGTGGCTTCGATCCTAAATCCAAGCCAGCTTGCGGGGCTTCGGCGTTTGCCGCCGCAGCTTGACGATGCGGCTGCCGCGCTGGATGCGCCAGGGACGAATGCCTCGACCGTTGAGGCGGTCATCGCGGCGCTCGAGGATATCAAGAAGCGCCTGACGGCGATCAAGCCGGGCACAGAGGACCCGGGCGAGGCGGCGAAACCGGTCTGGGCGCGTATCCGGGCGGCGGAAGCGAAGCTCGATGTGACAATAACCGATCTGAAGCCAAAGCCGGAGGCGCCACCGACACTTTCGCTCTACGAGGTCATCATGGATGAGAATGGTACCAGTCTGCGTGCGGTCCCGATGAGCACGCTGACCAATCGCGGTGCGCAGGACTAATCTCGGCACGCTGCGTTTCGCACGCGAGTCGCGTCACGACCGGCTTCTCCGTCTGCCGAATGTCGTTGGAACCGGACTTGGCGTAAAGCGTCGTGGCGGCGATGTCATCAATACGGCAGCCTTGGTGGTATTTGTCGATCGCAAGTTGCCATTGACCGATCTCCGGACCAGCAGCCATGTGCCGGCCTATGTGGAGCATGGAGGCCAGCGCATACCGACGGATGTCGTCGAGATCGGTGAATTGCGGCTCGAGTTCGGCGCGGCTCCCTATTTCATCAGCGATCTCGCCACAAAGGGCGTCGTCACGGCCTTCGCTCGCACAGAGGGCATGTTCCATATCGTCAGTTGCGCGCATTGCCTCCGCGGCGAGGATGGTGATCCCCATACGATTAGCCCCATTGGAGTTTGGGATGCAGCCCAGAATAAGTATGTCGAGGTTGGCCAGACGATGTTCGCGGTCGAGGCACCGGGCTTCGGCCTTCCCGGAAACTTCGGTTTCGTCGATGCCGGCTTCGCCGGTCTAGTCCATCGCGAGATGATCGACCAGGCGCGGAGCGCACCGCCACTGCCGATCGGGCCGCCGCCACGTCGGGGCCTGGCGGTCGTGGGTCGCGGCGCCGGTGCACCGATCGAAGGTGCGATCGACGCGGTCGAGGCTGTGATCCTTGGCCGCCGCACCGATATGCTGATTCGAATGACCGGCGCCGGAAGTTTCCCTGGGCATAGCGGGATGCTGTGGCGAACGAAGTCCGGCTTGGGCGTCGGTGTACACACTTATGGGGCACAGTTCGTGACAGGTGGCGGTAGCCGGTACAGCCTAGCGACAGGTATTCGCCGCGTGGCCCGTCAACTGCAGGTGGACCTCTTCGATCCCGGCTAAGGGAGCCGCGAAAAAATCCCGATCAACATGGCTGTCCGGGTTACGCCTTCAGGGATACGTTTCGAGTGGCCGAATGACCGGTTAGTCGGCGGGAACGGCAGTGCCGTTCTGCACCGCGCGAATTGGCCGATCGCGGCAATATAGCGAACGCGGAGCGATGTCAGCGCGATGATAAACAACGGTTGCGGGCGACAATTTGGCCTTCGTAAGCGGCCGAGGTTCGCGCCCACTGCGAAGAAGCTCACTTCAACTTCCGCTTCCAGGCCGCTTGGGCGTTGCTGGTCGAGCGGAGGCCGCCTCGTACTCCGGCTGATCGCGTTCGGCGATAATGCTGCGAACCAGATCCGGTCCCGGGCCGAGCGCATCAGCGGGAATCTCGATGTAGCCCTTCTTCAACAGTAGAAACTGCGCCAACGAAACTTGTTCTCGCTCCTCGTTATTGAGCCCAGCGCCGTAGATCGCAGTAAATAGCCGGTCGGCGTGTTGCACGACGAGGCCGATGTAGAGGACATGCTGGCTATAGAGGAAGGCGGCGAGTTCGGCGATGAAGATCGGGACGATACTGGCGCCCACGAGATCCCTGATCTGCCCTGTCACGAGGCCCTTCGCCACTTCATGGCGCGACACGTGACTGATCTCGTTGAGCCGTCCGTAAACCGGGCCATGTCCTTGCGTAACACCGATGCCAATCCTCGGTGTCTTGCCGTCGGCTCGGCGCCCTTCGCGATATTCCTCAATGGCCGCCACCGTCTCCAGCTCCTGCTTGAGAAGTGCCGCTCCCTGAGAGTATAGGCCTTCGGCAATCGCGCTCTCGCAAATGTCGACGCCAGTCAGGAACTGAGCAATGAGGGCGATCTGCCCCTCCACATCGGGGGAAGCTGCCTCAATCTTTTTCGCCACGTGCCTGGTGATGACCGCCGCCAGTGCGCTCAAGGCAAGCTGATGCGCATCCGTAAGCTCAGGGAACTCGGCCTTGAACTTCTCGCGAACTTCTACCCGAATCGACATCTGATCCGAGAGGAGACGAACTGCGGGTGAAAACTCTTCGGCCATGAATTACTCCAACAGCGAACGATGCCGCTGCGAATATCGTCCTTCGTCCGCGTTCGTCGAGCGCGAAGTGGCTTTTTCTCGTACTTCTTTGCGCTACCGCAAGGCTAGGGATCATTACGAGCGGCCCGCCGGATCATCAGACCAATCGGCAGTCTCGGCACGCGCGGCTTCACCATCTGCGGGTGAACGGACGGCCGCTTTTGAGGGTCTCGAGCTGCGTCGGCTACGGCAGCTTTGTCGGCGCGGTCAGCCGGCAGCAACGCACTACATCGCCGCCAGGTGAGAGAAGCAATCGTCACACCCTCCATCATGTTTTCGCAATTCAAGAGGCGGCATCCACGACGGTTAGGCTTCAAAGTCCGGACGCGGCGCCGCAACATCTACAAGTACCACACCGTCTAGGCCAGGGTGTGCAGCCCGAAGTTTTTCACGCGTTGCGTCGGATGATTCATCGAACTTCCGAGTGCTGGCATCCGACAAGAAGGCAAGATAATCCGGCGGCTCGCGGTCAGGCTGCTCTGGCGGCCGAGGAATGTCCAAATAGAGATCACCAAGACGCTCGCGCGAGAGTTGATCCAGGCGTTGGAGGCCGGCGATGGCGTTATCAATGGTATCCTCCGATCGCCGGCCTCCCTGGCCTGCACAAAGCAGGCATAGCCAAGGAAACGACACACCACTCAACGTATCGAAACTCTTATCAGGAAGGAGGGCAAGAACAGCAGGCAAGGGGGCCACGCTCGCACCCCAGCAATGCAGGCAGGCGTGGCACTTACACGTGTCGGTTGGAACGCGTGAGGAATCGGTGACGTGGTTATAGAACACGTATATGGCCGGCACACCGCGGCGCTTGGACGTGTCCGCAAGCCGATCAATCTGCCGGACCCCGCTATTGCCAATGTAGCGATCGACGTGGGCATATAGCTGATCTTGATCATCGAGCAGTTTCGCCTGCACCAAGAAACGAAGATACCGGTTGTTTGCGTGATCGTAGAGGCACCATTCCCAATCTGCGCCGACTTTGCCCTCTTCGACTTTGTTGAAAGGAACGATGTGCACAGAGTGCGAAAGAATGCTGCCGAGGTCCATTAATATGGTCTCGGTTACGGTCTCCTCGCCGAACGGAAATCCCGTTCGCTTCGCGGTTGCGCGCCTGTCCCAAATCCAATGTGCTGATTCGTAAAGGCCACTTTCAAGATCGTGGATGCCGAAAGGAAAGCCTGCGCGCGGATGTGTCATGATTATGGACTAGCAGCTCGGCTGAACAACGACCAGATGAGCCGCGCAGCAAGCCTCGGAAATTCGTGAAATTGAGCGTGGATGTCAGGGCTAGTGCAACAAGGTGAGCTAAAAGCGCTTGCGGTTCGCTATCACTGAACTGCGCGGTGATTGCTGTTGAAGGGCAGTAATCCCTCACACTTCGCCCGTTGCTGCCTGTCAGCATCCGGTCACTTGCCGTCAGCGGTAGCCGTTGAACGTAGGGCAGGTTTCGACGGCACGGCCAGGTCCTCGGAACGACCGCTATGTCGGCGGCTGCCGTCACGGTCCACGAAGCTGGATGTATCAAGGGTGGCGCGTGGGGAGCGACACTAACGAGGTGAAGGCTAACAACGAAGGATTGGCAGCTGGAGGCTGGTTCTGCCAAGGCCCTTCATTGAAGCTCAAGATGCTGTCTCCCCAAAATATTGCGCAAATGAATGTAGTGCCTTCGCTGCAAATGAGGCGTTTGGATACTTTGGTATGGAATAGTGCGATACTAGGTCTTGCTCAAGCAGCGATTGCGTGTAACTTTGCCTCCGAAGTAAGGGGGTGTCATAATGGGGAAAATGCCGGATTTTGTACTCTCGGGAGAGCCGGCCCGGCTGTTTCCTGTATTGACCGAAACGTCGAAAGAGGGTCGGACGCTCTCTATTTTCCTCGCCTGTCTCGAGAGCGTCGGCGGCTTCGGCCGGGCCTTGCTTAGCGGGCTCGGACAAAAGATCGGCACACGCGGCCGTATCGATACGTTCACCGAGGTTGTCCTGGCTAAGAGTGCCGCCGACGCCAAGCATCGACCAGACGGCCTGATCGTCGTGAATACCGGCAAGTCCACGTGGACTGCGCTGGTCGAGGCGAAGGTTGGTGCTGCCGAGCTCACAAATGCGCAGATTGAAGCATATCTCACCCTCGCAAAGTTGAACGGCATTGACGCCGTTATCACGCTGTCGAACCAGTTCACGCCCTTACCTACGCACCATCCGCTGAGCGTTAGTTCGAAATTGACGAGCAAGGTGGCCCTGTTCCACTGGTCTTGGGGCAGCGTGATCACCCAGGCGCATTTACTGCAGGAATCGGGCGAGGTTGATGATCGGGAACAGATCATCCTGCTATCCGAACTTCAGCGCTTCCTGCTGCACCCTAGCTCTGGAGTGAAAGAGTTTGACCAGATGCCGGCTGCATGGTCCGAACTTTGCGAAAGTGTTGCCGCCGGCGGTGTGATCAGCACCAAGAACCAGCAATGCCAGGATGTCGTGGGCTCCTGGCATCAACTGCTCGATCGCATAACGACGGTTCTTAGTCGGCAAGTTGGCCGCCATGTGCGCATCTTGATGATGCGAGCCGAGGCGACCGATCCAACGTTGCGCCTGAAGAAAGCGCTGACCTCTTTAACGGCGGACACATCGCTTGTTGCGGACATCATGGTGCCCCATGCCGCCGCGCCAATGCAGGTTCGTGCTGATTTCGGAAAACGCGTTGTGAGCCTGTCAATGTGGCTCAGAGCGCCGGACGACCGGAAATCGACAAAGGCGCGCCTGTCCTGGCTGCTGAAGCAACTCGCGGATACCGACGCGAAGGACCTTCATGTCCGACTGTTCTGGCCAGGCCGGGCCAAGGCCACTCAGTACCCGTTGAGTGTACTCGCGGCCAACCCGGAAATTGCTACCGCAGACCGCCCCGGCATGGTGGTGGCCTCCTTCGAGGTGCTGATGGTGCGTGACCTCGGTGCGAAGTTCGCCCAGAGAAAGATCATCGTAGCTGAGCTTATCAAGTCGGCGAGTCAATTCCACGCCAACGTGGGCGAGCGGCTGACGGCGTGGCAACCGAAGCCGCCAAAAATCGCCGACGGGAAACTTGAGCCGGCATCAGTGAGCACCGAAGCGCTGCGCGACGAAGTCGAGCGCGAGGCGCTTGAACGGGCTGGCTGATCCGGCTCTGGTAAGGGGCGCGCTTGGACGGCATGAGGTGTAATTCGGGTAGCCGCCAATAGGGCGGTTTGGGGTTGATGATGGCTACAGTGCAGACAGGTGGAGCGGCGTCCGGGAAATCAGGACGAACCGAGGTCGCAAGACTATTTGACGAAACACGTCGGCGACTTGTCGAGACCGGCACGCGAAATCGTCTCGTTCACGTCAATCGGGCGAATACGCGCGGCAATGTCATCAACATCGTCAACGAGCGGTCCGATGACGTTTACGATATCCTGTCTGGTTCACGGACCATGCGGTTCCTCGCGATCGGACAGGACAAGACCGATGATGAGGATGCCGTCCATCTCGCTTCGGCGGGGGAAGACCCAGGCGCAGATCGATACACCGATGTTCAGCTCGAAACGCGGCTGGGGCCTGACTCCCTGCAGAAGAAACTGCTGAAGATCGCACGAGAGGCGCAGACGGCCGAGGAGGAGAGTGGCGTCAATATCCTTTATATGGCGCTCGGCTTCCTGACCTGGTTCGAGGACCGCAATTCCGGGATCGAGCGCGAAGCGCCATTGGTATTGCTCCCCGTTGAACTCGTCCGCAACGCACGCACCTCCACCTACGATGTGCGCATGCGCGACGACGACATCATGACGAATCTCCCGTTGCAGCAAAGACTCAAGGACGACTTTGGTATCGTCCTTCCCGAAATCGAAGCCGAAGAGGAGTGGGATCCGTCGAGCTATTTCGCGCGTGTCGAGGCGGTGATCTCCTCCCGCGACAGGTGGCGGGTCGATCGGGACGCGATACAACTTGGGTTCTTCAGCTTCAGAAAGCTGCTGATGTACCGCGACCTTGATGTTAAATCATGGCCGGACGAGGCTTTGGCCAACCATCCACTGACACGAGGGCTGCTATACGAGGGCTTCGAAAGCGAACGTCCTCTATTCGGGTCCGAGGACCGGCTCGACGACGTGCTACCACCTGAACGGATCTTCCACGTGGTCGATGCGGATGCCTCTCAGGCCCAGGTCATCGAGGAAGTTCGCTCAGGCCGCAACCTCGTGGTTCAGGGTCCACCTGGAACCGGCAAATCTCAGACAATTACGAACATCCTGGCGGCCGCCGCGAAAGACGGGAAACGGGTCCTGTTCGTAGCGGAGAAGATGGCAGCGCTCTCTGTCGTGCACGATCGCCTGGTCAAGGTCGGCCTACGGGATATCTGCCTCGAGCTCCATTCGCGCACGGCAAACAAGAAGATCGTCCTGGGCGAGCTGGCCCGCACGATTTCACAAGCCTCGGCCATCCCGAGAATGCCTGACCCGCCGCACACGCTCACCAGCGTGCGGGACCGACTTAACGACATCGCCAGAGCCCTGCATCAGCCGATCGGCTCCACCGGTGAGACGGCATTCTCGGCACTCAGTCGCCAGGTTCGCTACATCGGCATGGGGGCCGCACCGCCAGCGATGGATGCAGAGCCGTTGCTTGGGCTGACGCGGGACCAGGAAGCCGACCTGGTGGTGGCTATCGAGCGCTATGGCGATCTTCTGATCAAGGAGGGTGTCGAGGCACCCCACCCGTTCGAAGGTGCCCGCAATCTCGACCTGCAACCGGTGGACCTCGCCCGCCTCGCCACTGTACTGACGAATGCCGCGTCGGCGTTGGAGCAACTCGCCGCGGCCGTTGATCAGCCGCTTATCGAGCTGGGCTTGTCCCAGCCTGGCACGTTGGAAACGGCAGACGCGCTGGCCGATTTGCTCTCGCGCCTTGAGGGGCTGCCCCAAGGCGCCGGGCGGACCGCCGTAATGATGCTCGATGCATCCGACCCCGTACGACTGCAACAACTCTTGTACGCCGGGGCCGAATGGCGCTCGGCGTATGAGGCGCAGGTGCCGACCTTCACCGATGCGGCGTTTGCCCATCCGGTGGCGAGACTGCGTGGACCGCTTGTTGCAGGATGCAACTCGTTCTTCTCTCGACTGGGCGGGGCCTATCGCGGAGCGTCGCGCGAGCTTGCCGGCCTGCTTCGGGGGCCTCTGCCGAAGGCCGCTGCTGATCGCGTGGCCCTGATTGATGCACTTGCCGAAGTCGGAAGCAAGCGAGCGATCTGGGAGGCGGATCAAACATACGGTGCCAGCATTCTTGGTGACGACTGGCGTGGAGAACGGAGCGACTTCTCATCACTGATCGCGATCTCGATGTGGTGCAATAATCTCTCTCAAGCATCGCTCGCAGTGGCGGCCGTTGCGGCAACTCGGGTTGCCGGTTCTGGAACGGCGACGATAATGTTGCGCAGCCTCCGCGAGGCTTTGGCATCCGCGCAACCAGCTTTCACCGCTGCGGCCGAATTCCTCGATCTAGACCCGGCGGTCTTTGGAATCGAGCGTTTCGATCAGGTCGAAATCAGGGCAATTGTCCTCCGTCTCCGGGAAATGGCGGCCGCTACGGACCGATACGCGGGATGGGTGCAACTCGCCCGCATGCATCGAAAGATGGCTGACGCCGGGCTACTTGAGTTGGCGGAGCGCATGCGAACAGGCGCGATCGACGGTCCTGCCGCGGCGGTAGAACTACGGTTCGCGCGCGCCGAGAAGTTGTGGCGCCAGGCGCTTGACCAGTCCCCGGTCCTTCGCGAGCTCCCAATGGAAAAGCGCCACGAGCTGGTGACGACGTTCGCTGAGCTGGAACGGAAGCGCCTGTCGGATAATGTTACCGATATTCTGGCCAGCCATCTGACTCAGGTTCCTCAGGGGGCTCAAGGCGAGATGGGCGTGATCCGAAGCGAGATCGGCAAGAAGATGCGCCATCTGGCGATTCGACGGCTGTTCGAGCGCGCCGGCACCGCGATCCAGCGGATCAAGCCGGTGTTATTGATGAGCCCAATCTCCGTCGCTCAGTTCCTCCCACCAGGAGCGCTGACGTTTGATCTGCTCGTCATCGACGAGGCCAGCCAGGTACGTCCAGAAGACGCGCTGGGGGCGATCGCCCGCGCCGGGCAGATCGTCGTTGTGGGTGATCAGAAGCAGCTTCCACCCTCCTCGTTCTTTGACAGGCTCGCAGCGAACGACGATGCCGATGAAGATGAACCGGAACTGCTGGCGGGTGCCGCAAAGGTAGCGGCAATGGAGAGTGTGCTAACCCTCTGTGAGGCGCGCGGGCTTGGTTCGCGAATGCTCCAGTGGCACTATCGTTCGCGCGACCCCTCGCTGATCAAGGTTTCGAACCGTGAGTTCTACGAAGACGGGCTCATCCTTCCGCCATCCCCGCTTCAGGCCGACCCTGCCTTTGGACTGTGCTTCACGCAAGTCGCTGGCGTGTACGACAAGGGGGGCAAACGTGACAATCGCAAGGAGGGGGAGGCGATCGTCGCCCGGGTCGCGGAGCATGCGCGTAAGAATCCCAGTATGTCGCTAGGGATCGTGACCTTCTCGTTCGCGCAGCGGAACCTCATTACCGAGCTGCTGGAACTGGCTCGCCGCGGGGATTCCATTCTGGACGGCTTCATGCGGGAGGGGCAGGCAGAGGACATCTTCGTCAAGAACATCGAAAACGTTCAGGGCGACGAGCGCGATGTCATCCTTGTCAGCGTCGGCTATGGTCCAGCGGTCGCGGGAGGAAGGCTCACCAGCATGTCCTTCGGCCCGGTGAATGGCGAGGGAGGGGAGCGCAGGCTCAATGTTCTCTTCACCCGGGCCCGCATCCGCTGCGAAGTCTTCGCTTCCTTCGATCCCGGCGATATTGATGTCAGCAGGACGGCTGGCGAAGGACCACGCATCCTCAAGCGCTTCCTGGAGTTCGCCAAGACTGGCCAGCTCGATGAGTACCTGCCCACGGGGCTCGGAGCCGACACGCCGTTCGAGGAAGACGTCGCAGACGTGATTCGCAGCCTCGGTTTCCTTGCCGATCCGCAGGTTGGATCTGCCGGATTCCGTATCGATATCGGCGTTCGCCATCCCGACCGGCCGGGGACCTACGTGCTCGCGGTTGAATGTGACGGTGCCGCCTATCACAGTGCGCTCTGGGCGCGCGAGCGCGACCGCCTGCGGCAGGACGTGCTGGAGCACCTCGGCTGGCGCTTCCACCGCATCTGGAGCACTGACTGGTTCTACAACCGGCGCGCGGAGATCGAACGGTTGCGCCACGTACTTGTTGCCGCGAAGGATGCGGCCGAAGCCGGCATCAAAGTGAATGGCGCGAACCGAGCACGGCCGGTGTCCATCGAGCCGATCGAGCCGCAACCGATAATCGCAATTCCGGACATCGTCGAGCGCAAGATGCCTGCATATCAGCGCGCGGTTTTCCCGGTGAGCAGCTCTCAGGAGCCACATGAGGTGAGCACCGCGACATTGGCCGAACTCGTCAAGCGGATCGTAGAGGCAGAAGGCCCCATTCACATTGAGGAGGCGGCACGGCGAATCGCATCCTGCTTCGGAAAGGAGAAAGCCGGATCGCGGATAATTACCGCCACACGTGCAGCACTTGTCCGCGCGAGGTCACAGGACAGCCAACTGCTGTCCGACGGGACATTCTGGTTCACACACGATCAGTTGGAGGCGCCGCCTGTTCGTGACCGCTCCCTTGAGAACGGCGCTACATTGAAGGCGGCGAATATTTCTATGCTCGAGGTAAAGGCCGCGTTGGATATCGCGCGCGAGGACAACGCGGGTGGTGATGATGCGGACTTGATTCGTACTGCAGCCAGGCTTCTCGGTTTCCGGCGCGTAGGACCAGACCTGCAGACAAGGATATCCGATGCCCTTTAGTTCCGAGCCGGCTTCAAATCGACCGACGGAAACGATGAGGATGGGCACTTACGCTTTTCTGCTTCCTCGGATCTGAGACAAAGTACACGGACCTATTTTTGGCTTGGTGTTTGCTGCTTTGCCATTGTGCTCTGCACGTATGGTCTCCCCATATGAGGAATCCATAGTCGTTATGATTTTCGAAGGTGATCGCCGAGCGGTCGAGTCGTTCCTGCGGACGATTTCTGGCAGATTCTATGTCTACGTCCTTTGTCGGCCAGACGGGCGTCCGTTTTATGTCGGTAAGGGGCTAAACCGCCGTGTTTTGGAACATGAAGCAGAGGCCCGGCGCAACCATCCTGTCGGCGAGTCGAATCCTTTCAAGTGCAATGTCATTCGCAAGCTCATCCGAGATGGCGATCAAGTCCTTTATCGGATCGACACCCATTTTGACGCCGCTGACCAGCTCGCCTGTTTGGAGCGGGAAGCTGATCTCATCAAAGAACACGGTCGGCTTCACGAAGGCGGCTGTCTCACTAACCTGGCAGGAGGGTTGGGGAATCTGGCCTGCCCCATTAGGCGGGTCCACCGGATAAGTTAGAGTTCCGGCGGTTATGGTCGCCCTGCTGGGCTGACCGGAGCGGAGCGTAGGGCAGACCAGCAGGGCGAGGCAAGATGGCTTCGGGTGCCGGTGGGAGATAGCCGATCGAGCTGTGTGGTCGGATGGTATTGTAATGCTCACGCCAGCGCCCGATCAGGATCTGGGCCTCCCTGAGTGTATAGAAGATCTCCCCGTTGAGCAGCTCGTCGCGCAGCTTGCCGTTGAAGCTTTCGCAGTATCCATTCTCCCAAGGTGATCCGGGTTCGATGTAGAGGGTCATTACGCCGATCCTGCCAAGCCACTCCCGCACGGCATTGGCGGTAAACTCAGCGCCATTGTCGGAGCGGATATGGGCCGGCGGGCCATGCTTCACGAACAGATCGGTGAGCACAGCCAGCACATCATCGCTCTTGAGCTGGCGTTGGACATGGATCGCCAGGCATTCCCGGCTATGTTCGTCGATCACGGTAAGCATCCGGAACGCCTTGCCGTCGTGGGTGCGATCCGCGACGAAGTCATAGCTCCAGACATGGCCACGATAGCGTGGCCGAAGCCGCACGCATGATCCGTCGTTCAGCCAGAGGCGGCCGCGCTTAGGCTGCTTCTGTGGTACTTTCAGCCCCTCGCGACGCCAGATGCGCTCAACCCTTTTGGCGTTCACTGTCCAGCCTTCCTGCCGTAGCAGGGCGGTGATCCGGCGATAGCCATAACGACCGTAGCGCGATGCTAACCGGACGATCGATGCCGTCAGGCGCTTCTCATCGGATCGTGGCCGTGCTGGACGGCGCTGGGTCGAACGGTGCTGGCCGACCGCCCGGCAAGCACGACGCTCGGACACGCCGAGCGCCGCACAGGCATGGGCAACGCCAGCACGGCGTCGCGAGGGGCTCAGTACTTTCCCTCGATGACCTCCTTCAGGATCAGCGCATCCAGCGTCAGGTTCGACACTGCCTTCCTGAGCCGCGCATTCTCCTTCTCCAGCGACTTCAGACGTGCCGCCTGCGTTACCTTCAACCCGCCATACTCACGTCGCCATCGGTAATAGCTCTGCTCCGATATCCCCAGGCCGCGACATATCGCACCAGTCTTCTCGCCACCGGAAAGACGAACCTCCGCTTCCCGTAGCATCCCGATAATCTGCTCTGCTGTGTAGTTCTTCCGTGCCATTCTCCGCTCCTTCCAAGCGCAAAATAGCCGAAACTCTAACTACCAAAATGGACCACGTTTTCGGGGGAAGGCCACGTTTACCTACCAAGGGGTTGATGCGATCATCGAGAATGGAGTTTCCCGAGACATATTGAAGTCTGGCATGGCTAATCTGGTCTCACATGCGCTGCCAGCTGCTGAAGCCTTCTCACTGTCCTCCACTCAGGTGCGTACGTTGGTGGGATTGGTAGGCGAAAGTGGGCTGACTAACAGAGGATTGCTGTAGAGGACTGATGGGTGCCATCGACTTTAACTGCTTTTCTCTAGTGCTCGTCCGATATTTCAATCTTGAGAGGGGTCTCGCTTGTCAGCCATTCTGACATCTGCGCCGCAACCTTGGCCAATGATCGCCTGAGAGCGCATTCCCACACCGTCGCCGTACGCCATCCCATTTCGCTCAAGGCCAGTTCCGCTCTCCGGTCTCTTGCGACGTTGGCCTCGAACTTGGCAGCCCAGAACTCCGGCCGTGTGGCGGGCATTGTAGCGTAGCGGCACCCTTCATGCCGATGCCAGAAGCATCCGTGGACGAACACTGCAGCCCGATACCGAGGAAAGACAAGATCGGGCTTCCCGGGCAGTTTCCGATCATGGAGCCGGTATCTGAAGCCCAGGGCGTGCATTGCCTTCCGGAGCTGCACTTCCGGCCTGGTGTTCTTGCCACCGATCCCGGCCATCATCCTCGAGCGCGTCGCTGCATCGACAACATCGGCCATTCTTTTCTCCTGGCTAGTTTGGCGTGTCCTGGTATGAGAGCGGCGCGAAGGGGACTTTCGGACTGATGCGTCGCAACTTCAAGGTCGTTGATCTGTTTGCCGGGCCGGGAGGACTGGCGGAAGGTTTCTCCTCGTTGCGCGAGTCCAGCGGAAAGAGGACTTTCGATGTTGCGCTGTCGGTCGAGATGGAGCCTTCGGCGTTCAGGACGCTGAGATTGCGCGCGTTTACGCGGCAGTTCGAGAAACTTCCCAAAAGCTACTATCGATACATTGCCGGCGAGATCACCAGAGACGACCTGATCGCGGACCACCCGGACGAATGGCGGGCTGCGGTGGACGAGACCGTGATGCTCGAACTTGGCACCGAGAAGGCCCGGAACGAGCTCGACCCCCGCCTAGACCATATCCGTGAGACGGCAGCAGGTGACGTGATCCTGATCGGCGGCCCCCCGTGCCAGGCATACTCGCTTGTCGGCAGAGCCCGGAATCGAGGCATCAAGGACTATGATGCCATCAAGGATCACCGGCATTTCCTGTACAGGGAATATATCCGCATCCTTGGCCGTCTCCAGCCTGTGGCCTTCGTCATGGAAAACGTGAAGGGGATGCTTTCGTCGCGCGTGGCAGGCGAAAGCATCTTTGATCGGGTGCTGGAAGATCTGAGGGCGGCTGGTGGTTCCGCCGACAGCTATACGCTGCTTCCGCTCGTTCCCGCGCGCGGGAAGCAGGCCGGTCATGTCATTCGCTGCGAGGATTTCGGCATTCCGCAGTGTCGGCATCGCGTCATCCTGCTGGGAATCCGCAGCGACGTCCTTTCGGGCGGGGCGCTCGACGGGCCGGGGCGAACGCTTGAGCCGGTGCCGCGGGTATCTGTCGCCAGTGTCCTCGAGGGCATGCCCGCCCTGCGGAGCGGGCTCAGTCGGAGCGAGGACACGCCGGAGAACTGGCGAAAGGCCGTGATCTCGGCCTTCCGGATCGCCGCCAGGTCATCACGTTCCGAGGGCACGTGGCTGAAAGCCGTAGCCAGCGCTCTCGCAGACAGGGCGAAACAGATCGGAGTGATGGATGAAATTCCCCCGCGGTCGAGCAGTCATCTTGTCCCGGCGAAGGACAGCCGGCTGCGCGCGTGGCTTTCCGACACACGCCTGAAGGCGCTTCCAAATCACGAAACCCGTGGCCACATGGAAACCGACCTTGCCCGCTACGCCTTCGCGGCGATGTTTGCCGAGGTGTTCGAACGATCGCCCAAGGCCGACGAATATCCTCGCGATCTGGCGCCCGCACACCGGAACTGGGAGAGCGGCAAGTTTTCCGATCGGTTCAGGGTGCAGTCGTGGAACGCGCCGTCGGCGACAGTCACCAGCCACATCTCGAAGGATGGGCACTACTTCATTCACCCCGATCCGATGCAGTGCCGCAGCTTGACCGTCCGGGAAGCCGCCCGGTTGCAGACTTTCCCGGACAATTATTTCTTCGAAGGCAACCGCACCCAGCAGTATGTTCAGGTCGGGAATGCCGTACCGCCGCTTCTGGCGAGACAGATCGCCGAAGTCCTCTCGGACATCCTCGATGGTTGAAGCCCACGTGTCGATGCAGGCACTGACAGGAGTTCAGTAGTGGGCCTCAAGGCGGCTCACGATCTCCAGAGCGACCTGACATTGCCGTTCTGATGGTACCCGGTCCGGGATCTGCGCGCACGCGCGGAGGATGCCCTGTTCGCGTTCCGTAAGCTGATTCAAAGACTGCCCGAAAGCAAGCAGCCTTTCCCAGTATTCGCCGCCCTGGAGCACGACCTCCGCCTGAGCATCGATCCGGTTTCTTGCATCGCGTTCACGGCGTTCATCACGTTTGACTACGCGCGCCTGCTGCGGATCGATCAGACTGTCGTGGAAATCCCTTTCGTACGCGAGGCTGCGACCCGAAACCTGAGCCCAGCAGGCCTGCTGCTTGGCCCATTCGCTCATGTTGCGGATGCCGGCGGGAGGATTGATGATCACGTCATTGGCAGCCTGCGCTGCGACCAGACTGGCGCGCTCGAGGATGACGGGAACGCGCTGCATCTTCCAGACCTGATCAAGGTCGATAGCCTTGTTCATTGCCTCGGCGTCGCGAACCAGCTTTGCAACGGCATAGGTGACGATGTTGGCACGGTAGCCACCGGCATACCAGGGCTGGTACGGGACAATACGCTCGAGATTCCTGAAGATGATCGCCTTCGCTATCAGGCGCCTGTACCAGGTTTCGTCGAATCCGGCATCGCTGCGGCCCCATTCCTCGCCGATTGCCTTTGCCAGCTCCCCGAAATTCTTCTGGGCGCCGCGGCTCACGATATGAGGCAGGCCGCGCCACGAGTTCTCGAACTTGGCAAGGTCGGTCTTCGTAAAGAACTGCGCCTTCGGGAACTCGATGTCGAAGCGCTTCCGCTCCGAAATCGACCGCCGTCCCCGTTCATCCGCAAACTGACCGCGGGCTCGTTCGTAGAACCACTTGGTCTCGATGTAACCCGAAGCCCCGCTTGGCGCGAGTACGCGGCGGGAGAACTCCTGCATGCGGATATGGAAGGGGTGGTTGGCGAAGAAGTCTGCGGCGTTGACCTTGTTCTGGCTGTTCGCAAATTCCGAGATGCGCGGCACGATTTCCTCGGTGCGCTCCGGCGGCACGATTGTCAGCTTCATCTGGACGAATACGTCCTTGAGCTGCTCGAGCTTCCTTGCAGCATGGATCGATGCCGTTGTCTGCCCGCCGTTCACGATCTGCAGGTTTTCCGCCGACATGAGAAACAGGCCTTCGCCCGTTTCGATGATCTCGGCGCTGTTGGCAGTGGCGGTCAGCCCGTTGTTGTACGAAAAGAACATCTCGGGTTTGTCGCGTATCGTGTCGCGAATGCCCCTGTTCACCTTGTTCCTTGCCTGCAGGAAACTTCTGACATTGGCTTCGAGAAGGCGCGCACCCCATTTTTCGTAGATTGCCGCCAGCTGCACACCGGGAAGGACCGCGATGTAGCTTTCGAACGGCGCGCCGTCGAAGGAAGCCTTGAGCACGGGAATCGCGCCGTCATAGTCCTCGGCAAAATCGATGACGAGCTCTTCGCGAGTCTGTCCCGACGAGACAAACCGGCTGATGCGTGGCAGGTCCCAGACGTTCGATGTGACGGGAATGCCGCGGATATCGCCGACGGGTCTGGCATCCGTTCTGGCCTTGTTGACGCGATTGGTCACGAGAATGAGCTTGATCTTGCCGATCTTCTTCAATGACCTCGAGATCAGGTCGGCGACAAAGAACCCCTGGCTCGTTTCCTCGAGCGCTTCCCGAAAATCAGGCTTGATTGCGGCCGAAGCGAAATTTGCAAGACGTTGCAGATACGGATTTATTTCGTCTTTCGCTATTGATCGCGGCTCTTCGGAAAGAACGAAATCGCAGGCAATGAGGCTGAGTACCCCTTCACCGGCTTCCGCATCCCAGCTGAATGCGTCGAGGTGAAGTGGCTTGTTGCCGTGTCGACCGTCGAAATGACACAGATCCAGTGACGAAACCTCTCCGGCCTCATCCAGGATCTCCCCGACCTTCTCGAGAAATGCTTCGGCGGTGATGAGTCCCTTTGCGTCGGCATCACCCTGAATGTCGGCGATCAGTTCCCTGTGAAATTCGAGGAGCTCGTCCATGTCCCTCAGTTCCCGCAAATGGCGCTGTCAAGATACTCGCTCGTCACGAGGAACGGCTGACACGCATCGAGCGCAATGCTGTATCGCACCGATCCGATACCCGTGGGCAGGGGGAGCGGCATTCTCGGAAAGTTCCCCGCCACCTCGAAGTGCTGAACCCTGCCTACGGTCCAGCGTCGTTCGGAATAGTCGTGATCGAAGTCGAAGCCGACGGCCTCGATCGCCGCTTCCCACAGGCCGTATGCGGTCATGTCCGCATTGCGGAATTGCTCTTCCGCAGCACGAACATGATCGGTCAGCGTCATCCCGGCGGGCTTGATGGCGGAGTCCACATCATAGACGTTAAGAAAGAGGCTGGCTCCCGGCACATCTGCAAGCTGATCTTCCGAGGAGATCTGGACGTGGGGTCTCGATGCGCCGCGTCTTGCCTTGATCTCGACGTGGCAGTGATCGATCTCGAAGTCCTTTGCGGAGCCTTGCGGTCCTTTCCAGGCTTCAATGGCTGCCCGCGGCCCTGCGAGGTCGCAGAGGTGGAGCAGGAAGTGGAGTTCGCCGACGAGCCCTCGCTGCTCTTCCACCGAGAGCATTTCGCTGCGTCCGCCCCGCAGCAGATGATGCCACCGCAGCGTACGCCGGATGGAGCGGGCGAGAGCATCGTCCGCTGATTGAGCCGCTTCGCCTGCATTCACGACATCCCGGCAAAGCGTCGCAAACAGCTCCTGCTGCTCCGGCTCGCGAAGCAGGATCACAAGCGCCCGGGCGCCGGGCAGGTCCCTGTAGCGGATGTCGAGGCTGCGCATCTTCGGCAGCGGCGAGACCTCTTCTGCATCCGCAGGGAGACGCAGGATCAGCGCGGGCTCGGACCTGTCGGAAACCCACCAGAAGAAATCCCATCTTCCGACGGAACGGACGCGCCGCGCGTCAACCTCGCCGGGGGCGAGCCCCTCCCACGGATTTTCACTCGCCGTCATCGCGGTCATCCTCGTCCGTGTCGTCCTCGCCGAAGAGCTCCCGCATCCGTGTCGTGTTCAGGATGTATTCGACCTTCTCGTCGGGCCGAGACGACCTCGGGAAGCTGATGCTCCATGCCGGAACGAGCGCATCGGGAATCCTGATCAGATCATCCGGGTCGAGGTTTTCGGTCCTGATCCTGAGATGGAAAAGGACCAGAAGCGGATATTGGCGCACCGACCTGTAAATCCAGTCGGGATAGTTGACGGCGGCGCCTTCCGATATCTTTTCGGAGGTCCTGTAATCCAGTTCGGCCTGCCGGGCTTCATCGTCCGTCAGCCCTGTCCGCTCGACGCCGCGCGATGCGACCCGCGAGCGTTTGCCGCTGACTGCCAGCACGCCGCGCTTCACGTCTTCCGGGCCTACGGAGCGTTCCGTCGGCACGATGTCCCAGCCGCCGAGATCGAGCGGAGTTCTGTCGGTGCTGGCTTTACGGCTTGCGAGCAGGACATCCCACTCCGAGAGCTCGTCCTGCGCCCGCGTCGATATGTATTTCCTGATGGGATCGGTATCGGACAACACGGATTCGCGGCAATTGTCGAAGTTCCGGAGAAAATCGTCGACCAGTCTCGCGGGAACACGCCGGAGCAGCTTCCCGCCCGAAACGGGTTTCTCCGTCCCGGGGCCATGGCCTGCTTCTTTCATGGCCTCGATGAACCTGAGCGAAGCCTGAGTGTTGCGCTGGATCGATGCCGGCTCGGCAGACAGGCGGGTTGTCTCGACGAAGTTGTTGGAGAGGCCGATCATCACGTGCTTCTCGCCGGAGCCCATCTTGTTTCGCGCCGTGACGAGAAGTGCGCTCGGGTGGCTGCGAACGGCGAGGCCGAACATCTCCGGCGTCGCGCGGACCTGCTCCATGCGTTTGAGTTCGCCTTGCAGTTCTTCGGTGGCTTCGGAGATGTGAGCATACCAGCCCGCCGCTTCCTCGGGCATCCAGATGCGGCACAGATCCTCGTAGTTGGAACGGTAACCGAACCACCGGCCCATCTGCATCAGCGTGTCGTACATCAGCGAGTTGCGCAGGAAGTAGGAAACAGTCAGTCCTTCCAGCGTCAGACCGCGCGAAAGCGAGAAACCGCCAACGGCAATGACCGTAAGTCCGGTTTCGCCGAGGCTGTCATAGTCGAGGCTGCCGGGAGAAGCGCTGTTGACGGCAACGACCGAAGCCGAGGCGAGGACTGGCAGAAGATTTGCCTGAATGCTGTCCCAGTCCGGAAATGCCTCTGCATACTCGTCTGCCCAGCAAGCCTTGAGAGCGGCAATTTCCGGATTGGCAAGGGCTGCAGCGCCCTTCGCGGCATCGACTCGCACTGCACTTTCAATGCGTTCAAGGGCTTCGTGCAGGCGATTGCGAAGCAGGTTCTGAACGCCGGTGAAACGGGATGCATTGACCAGCATCGACGCGTGCTGCCCCGCCTGACCACGCAGATTGCGGATCGTCCGCGCAACGATGAAGGTTCTGAGTGCGGTGATCAGACTTTCCGGCAACTCGCCGAGCTGGTGCTCGATACGGTGTTTCAGCGGCAGGAGGTCTTCGTTGTCGGAGATATATCGCAGATGCAGCGGCCGACCTTCCTCGGGAATACCGTCAATGAAGACCTTTCGGGCGCCGAAATAGTTCGTCGGGGCGTCAAGACCGATGATGAAGTGCCGCGGGAAAAGGTCCTGCTTGCCGACCTCATCCTCTGAATCGGGATCGATGAAGATGTTCGCGAACGGTGTCGCGGTATAACCGAGGTAGCAACTGCGCCGGAAGAGGCCGAGAAGTTCCCGGATCTGTCCGTTGATCCTGGAAACCTCGTCCTTTCCGTACTTGATGTTGATGGAGGCATTGTCGGCCTCGTCGTCGATCAGCAGCATCGGCTGATCGACCATCTCCGAGCCGCGGTTGACACTATGCTCCTTGAGCCAGTCGACGAGGTTCGCGAGGGTCCGCGAATTCTTCTTGATCACGAGCACCACCGGTACGGCGTAGGACGAGATCTGGCTGGTGTTGGTGGTGGCCGTGGCCTTGTTGAAGTCCTTGATCGTGTTCGTGAGGCTCACCGGTACCCTTCGATCGTCGAACGTGCCGACACCGATGGTCCGGGACCTTGCTCCGCCCTTCGCCTTCTGTTCCAGCCTGCCGGTGTCGCGTCCGATGAAGCCCTCGTCGATGCGGGCCTGTGTCTGGTTGCGCAGATTGTTGTGGATGCCCGCTATGACCACGACCAGCCGGTAGCCGGCATCGGCCGCCTTGCAGATCAGACCCGTGTAGTTTGCCGTCTTGCCGCTCTGGACATGGCCGACGACCATGCCCTTGCGGTCCCACGCGGTGTTCTCTGCCGGGTTTCCCATGCGATCGAGGATGCGGTCGGTGACCTCGTCCATCGTGATGATGACATCGCGGGGAAGTCTCTGCTTTCTCAGCAGCTGTTCGTATCTCTTCCAGTAATATGGGTCGATGAGACCCTTCGCCCGTGCATCATGGAGCCAGGGCCTTACCGTCTGGTCCTCGACGACAGCACCCAGACCCATGCTGATGCCGATCCGCTCCTCGAGTTCACGGGCCAGTGTTTCGGCATCCTCTTCCGATACCGCCGAAAAGCTGGGCAGCACACGCAGGGCCCCGATCGCTTCGCGGATGCTTTCAGGCGTTGGCGGGTTCTGCTGGGCGACAAACTGCGATGCCATCGTGTCGAGAAGCGCAAGCACATCACTCATCGTTCGGCGTATCCCCCATCAGTTCATCTGCCACGGCCCCGGCAATTGCCCAGGCGCTCCGGAACGGTTCAAGCTGTCGCAGGATCGTCATGATCTGCTCCCGGTCGAAACCCTGGCCCCGAAGTCTCGGAAGCATGGCCTCGAGGGTCTGGCGGATGGTGTCGATATCGGCCTCGTCCGCAAGAACCTCTTCGGCACTGCCGGCAAAATCGGCGTGCAGGGCCTCGACGGGTAGCGACGCGCCCACGAGGGCAATGCAATTCGCAAAACCCTGACGGAGATCAGGCGGCAGACTTTCCGAAAACGCTTCCAGCGCCGGATGACCGAGGTCCGGCCTGTAGACAATGACGCCATCCCTCTGCATGCGCTGCCAGACGGGCATGCGGTGTTCATCAACCAGTCGCTGTCCGCGGCGCTGATAGGTTCGTTTGGAGGTCTGGGCAAAACGCTCGACGATGTGTCGCATGCGCTCCCGAACCGCTGGAGGGAGCTGGGCGGACGCCTTCTTCACGTCGATCTTCCAGGAAGCGTCCATGGTGTTGGGGATATCGACCCGGATGCGGCAGAGCTTCGTGAGCTCGGTCTGCCGTGCGAGCCCCAGCCAGCTGCCGGCAATGATAAGGCGCCGGCCTCGGTAAACGTAAAAGCCCTGGGATCGCAGGTGTCCTTCCGGGCCGCCGAGCTCCTCCCACTCCTGCTTCGACAGGGCCTTGTGATGGGGAAGCGTGAAGCACTGGAAGACAACGACACCGCCGGGGAGCTGGAGCCGGTCTTCGGGATCTTCCTGATGGGCAGGGTGCTTCCGTGCGAACGGATCGATCGGTTCCAGCTGTCTTCCGTTCAGCCAGAGCGAGACCGCCTGCGTGCCTTCCATGAACCGGTGAAACACGAGCCGCGTGTGGCGTTCGGCAAGCGCGATCGCACGGTTCATGTGCTCGGCTCGTTTCGCAGGATCATGGGCGATCCCGCCGGAAAGGCGGTCGAGATTCTGCCACACGACGAGAGTGCCGGTTTCGCCGAGGCGTTCGTGCCACGGGATGTCGGTGATGTCGGAATGCAGCGTGATCGCCCATTCATTCGTTCGGGCGACTTCGTCGAGGTCCCAGACGGCGCAGCAGGTCCTGCCGCCGCGCCGCGAAAGAACGGTCAGTCGGCGGCACTGGGAGAAGCTTGCGCTCTTGAGCCCGAGGCCGAAACGGCCGAGGTCATGCTCATCCCGATCCTCGAGGGGATTTCTGCTGCCGGGCCGCATTGCCTCGACAAGCTCGGCTTCGGTCATGCCGGTCCCGTCGTCGAGAATGCCTATCGCGGGGCTGTCTCCGGCAGTCTCGGACAGAATGTCCACGCGCGTTGCTCGTGCGGTAATGGCGTTGTCGATGATGTCGGCGAGGGCTGTCTCCAGAGAGTAGCCGATGTCGCGCATGCTCTCGATCAGGGCCGAGGCCTGCGGTGTGGCATCGGCTTTCCTCGGGGGCGTTACCCCGGCTTCTTCCCGGACATGCAGCAAAACCGGCGCTTCCTCCCTGTTGGTATGCCGCAGTAATGCAGACGCGGATTAATATTGCGCAAACTCGATCGGATGCCAGTCGTCAGTAGTTCAAGTCAATCCGGTCCGAAAAGAGGGTATGACAAGTCCTTTGGAAGAAAAATGGCGCACATATTTGAGCTCATATTGCGATAACGGCACTTTTGCGTGCATTGAGTCGGCTCTGCTGATTCCTGAAAATGCGGGATCGAGGCCGCTCTGGCTGCGAAGAGGCGATTGAATGCGTTTGTACCTTGGCGACAATATTCTTGTCACACCCGACGCCCTTGCAAGGTTCGCCTGGTCCGCGCCGATGCGCGACCTCGCGCTCAAGGTGGGCATATCCGACGTCGGATTGAAGAAACTGCTCCGGGGCTTCGGCATTCCCACACCTCCCCAGGGGCACTGGAACAGGGTTCATGCCGGACGACCCGTCCCGGGGCCTCCGGAGGCTGACCCTCGCGGGCCCGGCGAGACGGGCCGGATTGTCCTCGACCCCCGATTCAGGTCTCTGGTCGAGGAAAGCGAGCCCATGCCGGTTGACGGGCCGTTCGCGTCAACGAAAGTTCCCGAAGATCTCGATGCCCTGAGACAGCAGGAACTGAAAGCGATCGGGCATGTCGGGATCCCCCGCGATTTGACTACGCCGCATGTCGGCCTCGTGGGCCTGCTCGAGAAAGAGGAGGCCAAACGTCGGGAAGCCGCGGAAAAGGAGTGGTACTGGAACAAGCCCGCGTTCGACACACCCCTCGGCCAGCGGCAGCTGAAATTGCTGAACGCACTCTTTCTCGCGCTGGCGCGCAGGGGGCATTCGGCAAGTGCGAAGGATGACAACGGAAATCTTGCCATCGAGTGCTGCATTGGTGGGAGAACGCTTCGACTTTCGTTTTCCGTTGTCGGCAAGCATCCAACGCGTCTCGTCAGGGGCCGTCATCTTCCGGCCGGTGATTTGCCGGCCTCCACGCCGCTACGGCTTGCGATAGACCGTGAGTTCCGGTCGAGTGTGACGTCATCCTGGCAGGATGGCCGGGAGGACAGGCTCGAACGGAAACTTGCCGCCATTGCCGCGGACGTCATCGTCGCGGGCGAAGCGGCATTTCGGCAGGGCCTGCTGGAGGCGCTGGAATGGGAACAGCAAAGACGCAGGTGGGACGAAGAGCGAAAGCGGGAAGAGCGCGGGGCCCTGGAAGCGAAAAGATTGAAGGATCTGCGGCGAAGCGGTGAACTTCTCGCCGAGGCCGAAGAAATCAGGCGCCTTGTGGCGAGGTTGAAGGCGGCCATGGTGACGCGCGGGTCGGAAATGGACTCCGGAACAGTCGAGAGGTGGGAGCGGTGGGCTCTTGCTCAGGCCGACCAGCTTGATCCGGTGTTGTCAGGGCAGGTTCTCTCTCACCTTTTCGTACCCGAGCTCGATGAGGCCTGATCCCTGAGGCGGTCTTGCTGTTCAGGCCCGGCCGATCTGGAATGACTTCGGCGCCAGCATGTGAAGGCGGTCGTCGTCGTGCGGCCAGTATACCGTAAAGATGGCATCACCTGTGTCCGTTCCCCGGCAATGCAGCTCGACCGGCACGCCGCGGATGATCGGGGTGCCGTTGTCGCTGGCCTGCGCGCGTAGTAGCGCCTCCATCTCGCGCGGCATTTCGATCCACGCCAGCTGCGACAATGGCACGCGCTCATCGTTGAACGGGTAGTCGCCATCGGGCAGCGGCGGTGGGGGAAGAGCCATTTCGTGTATGATCGCACATGGGCCTCGACTTTTACAGATGCGGAAATGCCCTCCATGCCTTTTGGCACTGCCGGTTCTTTTTTCACTGGATATTGGTCTGTGCCTGTCCGGTTCTTTCAAGCTTTCCATCGGGCGTGAACACGAGCGCGACGGAGCGGGCGCTGGCGCCAAGCATGGTGCCCTTCGAGTGGACCCAGACAAGCTGCTGACGCCCGTCTGCGAACGTTGCGACCGAGTTCGGCTTGCCGAGCCTTGCGATGACCTCGTCGCGGGTCATGCCGGTCTGAAGGGTAGCAACTGCGTCCTGATCGTAGTTGGTGCCCATGGAGACGCAGGCGCTGCACAGGAGGGCGGCAGAAAGGGTAACGACAAGACTGGTCTTCATGAGAAACTTCCCTGTTGATGATCCGGTTCGAGGTTAAGCGGTGCAGGCTTGAAGCCTGTCCGGCGACGCGGTGAAGCTGTCCCTGCGCTAGCCACTTCGCGTCGCAGCAGCAGCTTGGCCACGACCGCTGCTGTGCTGTTCTCCCACGAGCCCTCGGCAAGACGCCGGAGACCGGCCCTGATCCAGTCCGGGCCGAACAACAGCCAGCCTTCCGCCTCGAAGTGCGCGGCGAGCCGCGCGGCATTGCCGGGCGTGGCATGGGCGTGGACAAGGCCAAGCTGGACACAGGCGTCTGGCGTGCAGAGGCCACTCTCGACGAACTGCTGCTTCAACCGCCCGAGCACCGTCTCGCGCAGGACGGGATCATGGAAGAGCTTGTAGCGGTGCGCATAACGCGATCCGGGCAAGAAGTGTGCTGCATGGACACCGCCGGAATCGAGGTAGCTCTTGCACTCCAGTGCCAGCAGCATCTGCTCGGCGGGCTTCCAGACGACCAGGTCGATCTCCCAGCGCGGGGATGAGTGTCGGCCGATCCTGAGCTTCTCTTCCCGCGTAAGGTCCAGCCGGACGCCGGTGCGGGCCCAGCAGCCCTCGCTGCGGAAGAGGTCGGCGGCGAGTTCCTCGAATGCGTCCATGCCATCCCTGTCGACAATCAGTGACAGGACAGACGCTCGAACGGACCTCACAAGTCAAGCGGAATGTCTCTCATCGTCTGTAGATCGATCGTCTGCACCGGTGCCTTGTTGCACCGTGGACATACGCAAACGCCTTGGTCGCAATCTCCGCCGCCTGCGCGAGGCAAAGGGCCTCAGCCAGGAGGCCTTTGCGTTCGAGGCCAACATCCACCGGACCTACATCTCCGATATCGAGCGCGGCGCCCGCAACCCCACCATCACCGTCGTCGACAAGATTGCAGCAGCCCTCGGGGTCAAGGCAGGCCAGCTGCTCGACTAGGGCTGGCTTTGCGGTCAAGTCTGCATTCGACGCGTGCTCGGATAGAGCTACCTTACCAGTCGATTGCGCCATTCTCTCCGTAGAATATGCCGGTTGGGCCGGCGCTATCACACCCTGCCAGATGGACAATCGCACGCGCGGCGTCGGCAGGGGAGCGATCGCCGAGATGGCCATTTATGTCTGTTGCGCAATGGCCTGGGTCGGCAGCATTGATCCGGATACCGCTTTCGCGCAGCTCTATCGCATACTGCAGGGTTGCGGCGTTCAGGGCCGCTTTCGAGGAATTGTAGGCGAGCAGTGCAAGAAATGTCTCATCGCTGCCCCGACAGACCCTGTCGGCTAGGGAAAGGCTGGCGAGACGGCTTGAGACATTGACAATTCGTGCTGCCTTTGCCTTCCTCAGCAAGGGAAGAAAGGCGTTTATCATCGCGATGGCGCCAAAGGTGTTCGTCGAGAAAGTACGGCGTACGATGTCGATGCTTACGCTGCTGGGCAGAGGCAGAACGACATCTTCCTCGTTTCCTGCGTTGTCGAAGTCGCCTTCCAGAAGAATTCCGGCATTGTTGATCAGAACATCAAGGCGTCCGAACTGCCGCTGGACCCGATCCGCGGCAACAGCGATCGATGTGCCGTCGGTGATATCGATTTCCAGAAGATGGACATCGAGCCCTTCGGCGTGAAGCCGTTCAGTTGCTGTTTCACCGAGCTTCCTGTTGCGGGCCCCGAGCAAAACCACCTGTCCCGTCTCTGCCAGCTGACGCACAACTTCGAAGCCGATCCCCTTGTTCGCCCCGGTCACCAGGACGATGTCCCTGTCGCCACCCGCCGGGAAGCCGTCCTTGATCATTTCGAACCGCCTGCCTCTCGGAGATGTTGAGTCTTATCCATGGCCGCATGAGAAAGTGGCCGTATGCGCCTTGGGCGATGACAATCACAATGCTGCATGGAAACTTTATTGGTCCTATGCGAAGTCGCGCCAAGTCAAATAGATAATCGTGAAATGGCGATCACGAGAGATGATTGGGTATAGTCTGTACGTAATAAGATTAAATGATCACATGATCAGTTTTGATTAGTTGACATTATATGCGGCCGTCCGGAAACTTCGCTCATATTCCAGACCGGTTCCAGACCGGCGGCGAACGGGGAGGATTGAGAATGCCGGGCCACTGTACACGGGTTGCTGTCCGAAAGGCGCCGTCCTGATGTCCGGGCCGAGAGAAATCGTTGAAACGTTCCTCGCGCATTTCAACGCGGGCCGCATCGATGAAGCAATCGATATGCTGGCCGAAGACGTCTTCTATCACAATATACCGATGGAGCCGATAAATGGTCGCGCGGCGGTGAGGACGTTTACCCACGGCTTCGGCGTTGGTTCAGATTTTGTCGCACAGTGGAAGACGATTGCGATCGCCGGCTGCGGAAATGTCGTGTTGACAGAGCGCCTCGATGAATTCGTGCGTGCCGATGGTGCGCGGATGTCCATTCCCCTGATGGGAAGTTTCCGCATTCGCGATGGATATATAGCGGAATGGCGGGATTATTTTGATCTTGGGGATTTTCAGCGCCAGTTCGGGGCCCTCGGCGATGCTCGGGACACGGTGGAATAACCGATTGCAAGAGAAACAAGATGAGCGAGACTTCCGTGAAGCCCAAAGCCGGCGGCTGCCCGCATTTTCCGGCCTTCGATCCGCTCCATCCGGAGCAGATTTCCAACCCTCATCCCATACTGGCGGCTGCGCGCGCGGAACAGCCCGTGTTCTACATGGACAAGTACGATCTTTGGGTGGTTACCCGCCGGGACGACGTGATGTCGATCTACAAGGACATGGTAACATTTTCCAATGGCGGGGCACATCAACCTCTCAGCCCGAAGACGCAGGCTGTCATCGATCGCGTAGGAGAGCAGTGGAAGCTGCCTGTCGACAACAACATCAATGTGCTCGATCCGCCGCATCACATGACGCCCAAGCGCGTTCTGGTCACTGTCTTCCAGAAGGCGCTCGTCGGAATGGACGACTGGATCGTGTCGCGTCTCAACCAGCTTGTCGACAGCTTTGTTGCCGACGGCGAGGCGGACCTCGTCTCCGCATTCACATGGCCGCTGACCGTGAGTGTCCTTTCACGTCTCATAGGCGTACCCCGCGAAGATACTCACCGTTTCAAGGAATGGGCCGAGAACTGGTTTGAACTTACCGGTTCCAACCAGCTTCCTCCCGAACGTGCGGAGGCGTGCTGGATGGGCTTCGTCGACTTTGAGGCGTTCGTGTTCGATCTCATTGAAGATCGCCGTAAGAATCCGCAGCATGATCTTATCTCCAGGCTCGTGGAAGCACAGGGGGGCGGAGCGCCAATCAGCGATCGCCAGATCGTCACCAATATGATTGGCTTGGTCGCTGCAGGAACCGATACCACGGCCAACTCCATTGGCCAGATGGTATACATGCTGCTCTCCAACCCGGAGCAGTTACGGGAAGTTCGTGAAAATCCCGCGTTTCGGCCGCAAATGATCGAGGAACTGCTGCGATTGCGTGGGCCGGTGCGCGGCCTCATTCGCACGACCACGCGTATGGTCGAGCTGGGCGGTGTTGCAATCCCGGAAGGCGCAAGGGTTTACGTTCATATCGGCTCTGCTTCACGCGATGAAACGGTATTCGATGATCCGCATCGTTTTGATATCCACCGCCCCAACATCCACAAGCACATGGCGTTTGGCGCGCTCAGCAGGCTCTGCCTCGGCGCTCCTCTTGCACGCCTTGAGATGCGAAAGGCGCTGGATGTGCTTCTCGACCGGTTGCCGGATTTGAGACTGGCTCCCGACCAGGGCCCGCTCCACTATACGCAAAGCCTGATCGTGCCGTCCCTGAAAGGCCTTCGGGTTCTTTGGTCCCCGCCTGCATCGGATACGCGGCCGCAGGTCGGTTTATGAGAGGAGTATCGGACGTGGGTGAGCAGCCGCTCTTTCAGGAATTCAAGCCGTTCTCGAAGGCTCAATTGGCAGACCCGTATACGGTGCTCGCCCGTGCACGCGATCAGGCACCCGTCTTCTATGCGCCCGAATTCGATTTCTGGGTTGTGACACGGTACGAGGACGTTAATCGCATCTACGGGGAGCCCGCGCTTTATTCCAGCTCGTCTGTGCTTTCGCCGCGTATGGAGCGGCCTGCCGAAATCGATCGCGAATTCGGGGATCGGCAGCTCGGCTTGCATCACCAGCTTGTGATGTCGGACCCGCCCGCGCATACGCGACTCAAGAAACTGATGTCTCCCGCCTTTCTTCCGCGCCGTATCCTTGCGCGCGAGGAATGGATTCGTGAGCTTACGCACAAGCTGATCGATGCCTTTGAAGCCAATGGCGAAGCCGATCTCGTGCGGTCTTACGCGGCGCGGATTCCGACAGCGGTCATCGGCAAGATCATTGGTGCGCCGGAAGATGACGCGCGGAATTTTGCGCACTGGGTCGACGATATCTTCACGCTTACGGGAGCCTGGGACATTCCGGAAGCAGAGCGTGCACGTGCATGGCGCGGCGTCTTCGCCTTCGAAGACTACATCCGGTCATTGATCGCCGAGCGGCGGTGCGAACCCCAGGATGACCTGACCACCGATTTCATTCAGGCGCGCTCGGATGACGGTAGCCCCGCAATGAACGACACCGAGGTGTTGTGGAACGTGTTCAACATTGCCGGCGCGGGGGCAGACACGACCGGAGTGTTGATCGCGCAACTTATCCATCTGCTGCTCACTCATCCGGATCAGTGGGAGGCCGTCCGGCGCGACAAGTCCCTGATCACGAATGCCGTTGACGAGACGATGCGCGTCCGCTCGCCCGTGCGCGGTCTGATGCGAAAGACCACCGCAGAGGTTTCGATCGCAGGCATCACCATTCCCGCCGGCGCATTCGTCTTCATCCATCTCGCGTCGGCAAACCATGACAGCCAGATCTTTACCGATCCGAGGCAATTCGACATTCGTCGTCCGAACGCCAACCGTCATCTCGGCTTCGGAAGCCGCAGTCATGCCTGTATCGGCGCCCCCCTTGCGCGCCTGGAAGCGCGTATTGCACTTGAGACACTCATTGATCGTTTGCCGGGGCTGGAACTGCTCGAAGACAGCAAGATCATACAATACAAGCCGAACCTCATGCTACCGGCAGTCGCATTCCTGAAGGCCCGTTGGTAGCGCCCCCGTCAGATTTCAAACGACATTGCGCAGAGGTATTGCTGTGGCTTCCTGACGCAGCGCACGATCAATCAGGCGCCGAACGAGGACACCGCCGCGGTCAGCGGCCAGGTCAACAACGGGCCGCGATGGGTCGCGCGCTAATGCGTGTTGCTGGGCTTCGAAGATGTCGACGTCTTCCATAAAAGTCCGATGGATTTCTTCGAAGATGGCATTGGTGACACTTTCCTCATCCGGCGAGAAATCGTGCGCCTGAGCCCAAAAATAATGGCTGCTGGTCTCCGTCTCGGGTGTAATGAGATTGATGTTCTGCATACCAATTCCACCGACGCGTTTACCCTCGCGGACACCTGTTCCGGCGGCGCAGGCGCCCACATCAATGCGGACCAGAGACGGCAGCGTGAAGTTAATGATCTGCCAGCGATCGACCGGACCAGTGAAGCCGCCCGCCCGGATGTAGGTAGGAGGCGGCTCCGCATTCATCATCCACCGTGTAACTCGAACGCTGGCATCGCCGGCCCGTTCGGCGCGAGTCTCGGCACCGATGATCGTTGCCGCATTGCCGATGGTCCGCCCGTGGACGAAGGTCAGGTGGGTCAGGTCCATGAGGTTGTCGATGATCAGCCGCCAGTTGCATTTGACGTTAAAGGTCGTGCCCCGTGCGCCCCAATGCGGGTGGGAAAGCCAGTACAGGTCCGGGATCTTGCTGCTGTCTGCCCGGGAGGCGTCGCCCGGCCAGATCCACAACAGGCCATTGCGTTCGACAAGCGGGAACGCCCGAACTCTTGCGCTCGGCGGAATTTTGTCTTGGCTTGGAATTCTGACGCATGTGCCCGTCCCATCGAATTCCATTCCATGATAGGCGCACCGCACAATACCCCGCTTCACGTCTCCCATGCTGAGCGGTAGCGCGCGGTGTGGGCAGCGATCCAGCAAGGCAGCCGCCGCCCCATCGCCAGAACGGAAAATCAACACCGGTTCGCCGAGAACGGTTCGGGCGATATTGCCGGACCCGAGTTCTGAAGCCCAACCGGCGACATACCAGCTTTCGCGAATGAACATCTCAACCTTGCTCCTCTGATTGATTTGAGTTAACAACTATATTGTACGTAAACAATATAGTTTTGATTCTTGTTTTCCGCGGGGCAATCACTCAGCGTGATGGAATGGAAATAACAAAAGGCATTCAGGCTGTTGAAACGGCCGCGCGTATCCTCGGAGTGCTGGCGGTCGAGAGTCATCCAGTGCCGTTGCGGCACATCGCAGCGGTTGCCGGCATTCCCCCGAACAACCTTCGTTTCTATCTGATCAGTCTTTTGAAAACGGAGCTCGTCGCGCAGGATCCCGTGAGCGGCTGTTACAGTCTGGGCCCCGCCATCATAGGGCTGGGCCTCTCTGCCCTTGCGCAGTTCGACATTGTTCATTCTGCCCGCCGCGAACTCCACCGGCTTGCCGACAGTCTTGGTTTCACGGCATTCCTGACCGTTTGGGGGAACCGCGGCCCGGTTGCCGTGGACAGAGTGGACGGACGTGTAAGAACCGTTCTCGAAATTCGCGTGGGGACGGTCTTTCCGATGCGCAGATCGGCGGTTGGGCGCTGCTTCCTCTCGACCCTGCCCCAGTCGGAGTGCGATCTCGCCTTGAAGATCGAACACGATGCGGCGGGCACTGGGCCATATCGTGACAATGCGATTGCCGAAGAAGTTGCGCGACTTCGAGCCGATTTCGAGCGTGACGGGGTAACAGCAGCGCGTGGTCTCCTGCTCTCGGAATTCACGGCGATGGCGGCTCCGATCCTTGATAGGGCGGGTTTCCCGCTCGCGACACTTTCCATTGTGGGCCCCGTCGGAATTCTTGATGACGACCCTTCCGGGCAGCCGGCAAAGCTATTGCGAGAAGCCTGCAACTCACTTTCGGGTCAACTGGGTTGGCGTACTGAGCGGGCGGTCGCAGGTAAAATTGCGGAGAAGAAAATCTCTGTCAGCCAGCGACGCCCGCCGGTTGATGGCAGGCTCTGAAGGACAAAAAATGGATTTAAGGCGAGTGCGCTATTTCGTGGCAGTGGCCGAATACCTGCATTTCGGGCGCGCCGCAGAGCGGATGAACGTCGTTCAACCAGCGATCAGCCAGCAGATAAAGCGGTTCGAAGAAGAGCTGGGAACCGATCTGTTCGAAAGATCGGGCAACGAGGTGCGGCTTACCGAGGCGGGGCGGCAAATGCTGCCGGAATGCATCCGCCTTCTCGAGCAGGCGGAAGAAGCGGTGAGGGTTGCCAAGGCCGCAGGAGCCGGAACGCGCGGTCGGATCAGGTTCGGTTTCGTGGACAACAGCATATGCGCCTTGCTTCCGCCTCTGGTCCGGGAGTTCCGGCGTCGGTTTCCCGATGTCGAGATGAACCTTGAGGCCATGACCCGTGCCGAACAAAGCGCGGCGTTGCTCGACCGCCGCCTTGATGTCGGGTTGATGCCCGGACCACTTCCCAAGGGCGATTTTGAAAGCGAAACTTTCGTCTCCGCTCCCCTTATGGTCGCACTGCCGGCAAATCACCGGCTTGCGTCGCATCGCGCCGTTTCGCTCGAGATGCTAACAAATGAACCGTTTGTTCTCTTTCCGGCATCCATGCGTTCACGCGTGCTTGAAATCATTCTCGCGGCGTGCGCCGCTGCATCCTTTACACCTTATGTGACTCAGGAGGCCACCCAAATGCACACGCTGCTTGCGCTTGTCGATGCGGGTCTCGGCGTGACTCTGGTGCCCCGATGGGTGGCGAGAGGAAATGTGCACCAAGTAGTATTCAGGCCAATCAAGGGAGATGCGTATCCCTACGAACTGATCTTCGCTTGGCATAAGGACCCGACAAATCCCGCGCTAGAAGGTCTGCGAGAGGTTGCACAGTACATAGCGCGCAGCTCTGATATAAACAGCCTGGCGACTGCATGAAGTATAGAATAACTATTTGATAAGGGCGCCGAACTGAGGTTCCGCCTTTCGAACGTTTTCGAGCCGTTCCGTATCTATCTGATAGCGGGTTGCAAGCGGCACCCGAAAAATCGCCCATAACGGAGTGTTATCAGCAAATCATAATAGATTAATGGACATGATGACGATCGTGGCTGACTAGTCTGGCTAACAGTCACGCTTCGCAATGGCTTCGAGTGCGCGACAAAAAAACTGTAGGGGAGGAAAACGGATGAAAATTACCGCGCACTACTATCTGCGCATCGCTCGCAGGCCGCTTGCCGGGCTTCTCGCTGTTGGAATCGGCGGCTTTGCATTGTCGGTGCCTGTGAGGGCGCAAGAAGCCACAGCGTCCGAGGTTTCGACCGATCAACTTCAGGAGATCGTGGTTACGGCCAACAAGCGCTCGGAAAATCTCCAGAAGGTTCCGATTGCAATTTCTGCGGTCACAGCCGAGCAACTTGCCAATTCCGGGATCAACAGTACTGCCGAGATCGCGCAGGTGGTGCCGGGCCTCGTTATTCAGAACAGCATGAACGGTACGCAAGCGCACCTGCGGGGCGTGGGCACCACGGCAATTCCCGCGGGCACCGAAAATTCAATCGCGACCTATATCGACGGCGTTTATATCCTGAGCCTCAGCGGTGCCATGATGCAGCTCAACAGTATCGAGCAAGTGGAAGTGCTGAAGGGGCCGCAGGGAACGCTTTTTGGTCGTAACGCAACCGGCGGCGTGATCAATGTACGCACCAGAGATCCGGATCAGGAGTTCGGCGGTAGCGGTGAAATACGGTACGGTAACTACGATACGGTCTCCGGTCAGCTTTACCTCACGGGCGGCCTCTCGACAAACCTTGCAATGGATGTCGCGGGCTATTTTTCGATCCAGGGAGATGGTTGGGGTAAGAACCTGTTCAACGGTCGCGATGCCAACAAGATGAATGAATATGCAGGACGGACGAAGGTCCTGTTTACGCCCGGCGATCGCGATGAATTCAGGTTTGCAATGGACTATTCAAGGTCGAAGGGGAGTACCTACAATAGTTTCAGTCCTGTAGGCGGACGGCCGACGCAATATGGCCCTGGGGCGACAACAGCGGCCGATCGTCCTGACCTGGCTGGTGCCGTAGAGTCCGGCGCGCTGGCGCCGATTGCGGTCGTCGGCGATCCCTATATCTTCCAAGGGGGCTTCTACGACATTGACCTTTATTCGCATCCCCGCTTCCTCTTCAAACATGGCGGCGCCAGCCTGCAGTGGGATCACGACTTCGATGCCATCCGGCTGACCAGTATCACTGCTTACCGCAAGGCCACGAAGGACCAGTACTGGAGCTCACAGCCGGTCCCTGCATTTGTCGCAAGTGCCGGATGGTATCAGAAGGAGTCGCAATTTTCCCAGGAACTCCAGCTCGGTTCAGACCAGAGCAGCGTCGTTCAGTGGGTGGCCGGGCTATACTACCTTAAGGGTAAAGCTAGCTACGATCCCTTCATTATTGAGGGGACGTCATTGCTGCCTCTGCAACAGCTGCGCTTTCTTGCTTTCACGGAGGTCGAGTCCGGAGCTGCGTTCGGTCAAGCGACGGTGCCACTTGGCGAAAACACAAACTTGACCGGCGGATTGCGCTACACGATCGAGAAGCGGTCGATCACAGGGCAGACCGAGGCCGATTTTATTCCGGCGCTTGAATTGCCAACAGCGATCAGTGGCGTAACCGACGCTGACAAGACCTTCCGAAAGCTCACCTGGAGGCTGGCGCTCGATCATCAGCTCGCATCAAATCTCCTTGTCTATGCGTCGTACAATCGCGGCTTCAAGAGTGGTATCTACAATACGATTCCACCTGGCGGTCCCGGCGCTCAGCCGGTCAACCCTGAGGTGCTCGATGCATATGAGGTCGGGATCAAGACTGATCTTCTGGACCGGCATTTGCGGGTGAATGTTGCCGGTTTCTATTACGACTATTCAGATCTACAGGTTACCGTATTCGACAATGTCGCGGCCGTGATCCAGAACGGGGCGAAGGCAGAAATTTACGGTCTCGATCTCGATGTTGTCGCTCGTATTGACGATCATCTCAATCTCTCGGCCGGCCTCAATTGGACGCATTCGAAATTCAAGTCTTATCCGAATGCAATCTTCCTTGTCCCGCAGCCAGTTTCGGCTGGCGGAGGCAATGCGCCTGTTTCTGGCAGCGCCCGGGGCAACGAGCTTCCCTATGCGCCCGATCTATCGATCAGCGCATCGGTCGATTATAGTGTTCCGGTTGGGGACGGCGAGGCCAGGTTCAACCTTAACTACAGTTATAACGACGGATGGTTTGCGGGGCCCGACAATATTCTACGGCAGCCTTCCTATCATCTGATGAACGGGCAGATCAACTATACCCTACCAGGCGGCGCCGTTACCGTTGGCGCATGGGCCAAGAACATCTTCAAAGAGAAATATTATGTGTTTCTCAGCGCCGGGAACAACCCGGGCGGATATGATGAGGGATTGGTCGGCGCTCCCCGAACGTACGGCGTCTCTCTTGGTTACAAGTTCTGAGCAATTTCTGGAGGTAGATGCCATGGATGACGATACGCTGAATACCAACCCCGTGGAGCAAGTATCGTCTTCGGGCTCGGCGCCGGCCAGCCGCTCGGGCGCCGAGGCGATCGTCGAAGCTCTTCACGCGTGCGATGTGGAGATGGTGTTCGGTTACTCCGGGGGCGGGACCGGCGCACTCATCCATCACATAGCCACCACCGGGCTTGCGAACATGAACGGCCGCACCGAGTTGTCAGGTGCATGGATGTCCTATGGCTACAATCGCATCTTGGGGCGTGCAGCCTCGGCCTGCGTCTTCCACTGCGTGGGCGCGTTGCATGCCAGCCCTGTGGTACATGCCGCACGCGTCGATAGCACGCCCTTCTTCATGATGGACGTGAACCTCGACAATGCACTCGATTTCCGCGAAGGGCTCCAGGACTCCGCGGAGGTCTATCCTGCGCTCAAGCAACTTTCCAAGTATGCGCGTAAAGTGGTCACGTCTGATGACTTGCCACTCGCAGTGCGCCAGTCGGTGCTGTCAGCCAGCACCGGTAGACCGGGGCCGAGCGTTCTCGACCTAGGCTTTCAGGTTCTCGTTAATAACACGTCCTGTCCCGCCGAACCGCTCATACTACCCGAGCCACCGGCGGCATCCGATGCGACCATCAGCCGTATTCTGGAGATGGTCGCCGCTGCGAAAAATCCCGTGCTATTTGTAGGCGCGGGTGTGCATCTTGCCAAAGCTGCGGTGGAGCTTCAGCAATTTGCCGAAGCACTCGGCATTCCCGTGGTCTCGACCTCGTGGGGCGGACGCGGTGCGATCTCGGACGATCATCCGCTGTTCGCTGGCGTGGTTGGCTCGTTCGGCTGGAACAGCGCCAACGAGGTCGTTCAGCGGTCCGACATGTGGATCGCTATAGGTACCACCTTCTCGCAGATGACGACGGGCGCGTGGAACCTTGAGAAGCCCGCGAACGTCATTCACATCGACATTGACCCCAACCAGCTTGGCAAGATTTTCCAGCCGACGCTCGGCGTCACCGGTCATGCCAAGGCAGTGCTTCAGCAATTGATCGATAGGGTCCGTCGCGACGGCCTCGAACGCCCGGCAAGCGCAGCGCGTCTCGAAGCAATTGCTACAGGGAAGCAGGAATGGCACGACTATCATAACCAGCTCTCCGGTGAGAGCGGGACGCCGATTAATCAATATTATCTGATCCGCCGGATGGCCGAGACCTTCCCAGCGGGAACGATCATGGTCGGTGATTCGGGTGGTCAGGCCTTCATGCTCTACCGCTCCTTCCACTACAAGGACATGACGCCGATGCCGCTCGGTTCGCGTTACATGTCGCTTGGTGCGGGTTTGCCCGTGGCCATCGGCGCAAAGCTGGCGGCTCCTGAACGAACGGTTGTCTGCTACCACGGAGACGGCGGCTTCTATTACGACTTCATGGAGCTTTCGACACTCGCCGAACGCAAGATCAAGGTGATCGTCGTCATCGACAACAATCACTGCCTTTATGCGAACCGTCAGGGAATGAAGCTGTGGGGTATTCAGAATCCTTGGGTTGATCTGCCTGAGTCCACCGATTTCGTGGCGCTCGCCAAGGCGCAGGGTGTTGATGGTGAGCGGGTCACAGATCCGGACGATATCGTTCCGGCCTTACAGCGCGCACTTGCGTCGGAAGGTAGCTACGTGATCGACGTATGGACTGATCCGGAAACCCGTATCCGGCGTGCGATTCGTGACGTGATCCCGATCCTCTCGGATCGCAAGCCAGAGCAGGGCGCGGAGCGCCACATCTCTCCGCCGCTCGAGGGAAGCTGGCCGAACTGATCGGGACAGGCGGGGTGTGTTGAAATGAACGAGATGCGTTTCGACGGTCGGGTCGCGATCGTAACCGGCGGTGGTCGTGGACTGGGCCGGGCGCACTGCCTCGAGCTCGCTTCCCGCGGGGCTATGGTGGTGGTTAACGATCTCGGTGTTACGATGGATGGAACGGGCTCATCCACGTCCGTTGCCGAGGAAGTGGTCCGCGAGATCGTTTCAACGGGAGGCATCGCTGTCCCCAACGTCAGCAGCGTGGCGAGCGAGGAGGGTTCCGCCTCGATTGTGCAGACGGCGCTTGATGCGTTCGGCAGGGTCGATGTGGTTGTGCATAATGCTGGTACGGTCACTTTCGCGCCCTTCTCGGAGCTGACGTTCGAGGAGTATCGCCGGCTCGTGTCGGTCCATCTCGATGGCGGATTCCTCGTCGCCAAGGCTGTCTGGCCGCATATGCTGCGCGCAGGCTACGGCCGCCTGGTTTTCACGACCTCGCAGGCGGCACTGGCCGGACTTCCCAACCTTGCCCACTATGGTGTTGCGAAGACTGGCCTGGTGGGTCTTTCGCGGGCGCTTTCAATCGAGGGCGCTGAGCACGGTATCAAGTCGAATGCCCTTGGTGTCGCTGCCTATACGCGCATGATGGAAGGATTTTTCAAGCCTTCGGAAACGGGTCGTCCGGACGCAATGCGTGGACAGGGCGAGAGCTGGTGGCGCCGCTACGTGCGTTCCGAAATCGTATCCCCCGCGGTTGCTTTTCTCGCCCACGAGGATTGTCCTCTTTCGGGCGAGATTCTTGACACGAGCGGAGGCCATACATCCTTCCAGTTTCTTGGCACGACCCGCGGCTATGGCGACCTCCAGCTCACGGCTGAAGCGCTGCGCGACCATCTCGACGAAATTCTCGATTCTGGAGGCTATCGCGTCTTCAGACTCGCTTCCGACTTCCTTGAATGGCGCAACGGCAAGGTCGTGGAAGCGGGGGCCGGCCCATTGTACGAAGATGACCGGAGGGAATTGGTATGAGCGGTCGGCTGGCTGGGAAAGTAGCGGTGGTAACTGGTATCGCGAGTGGTATCGGACGTGGCTGTGCGCTCATGTTCGCGCGTGAGGGAGCGCAGGTCGTCGGTTGCGACGTGGACGCGGTCAACGCGGAGGAAACCGGCGCGATGTCCGAGGCGGAAGGCTTTCCGATCGAGGTAAGGGCGCCCGTCGACCTCCTTGATGAGGTGCAGGTCGCGGCGTTGATGGATGAAACTGCTGCCAACCACGGCGGTATCGATATACTGGTCACGGCTGCTGGCCGCGTAGAGTTCGCGCCGATACCGGACATGACACTCGATCAGTGGCGCAAGACGATGGTCGGCGAGCTGGACATAGTGTTTCTTCCGGTTCGCGCTACCTGGAACCACATGGTCGCGCGCGGGGGCGGATCGATCATCAATTTCGCGTCGGTCGCCGCATGGGGCGGCGTGAAGGTTCTGCCGCAGGTGGCACATGCAACGGGCAAGGGCGGCGTCCTTGCGATGACTCGTCAGATGGCACTGGAAGGCGCGCCGCATCATATCCGGGCCAATACGATTTCGCCGGGAATGATCGTGACCCCCGCGACGCAATATGCCTTCGATCTCCTTCCCGGCTTCGAGCAAGCGATCCGTGAGAAAACGCTGCTGGATCGCTTTGGCCGGCCCGAGGACATCGCCTATGCTGCTACCTATCTGGCATCCGACGAGGCATCCTGGGTGACCGGTGCAGATCTTTGCGTCGACGGAGGGGTAACTGCATGGTGACGGGGTCTCCCGTCTCCGACGTCGGGGCTTGTGATTATCTCGTCATCGGTGGCGGATCGGCTGGCTGCGTCCTTGCTGCCCGCCTCTCGGAAAACGCAGCAGCGAAGGTTGTCCTCATCGAGGCCGGCGAGGGCGCCCCTCCGGGGAGCGAACCCGAAGCCGTGCGTGATACGCGTTTCCGCACGCTCAACGATCCCCGGTTCCTCTGGCCGGGACTGGTGGCCGAATACAGTGCTAACGGCTTCGGGCCGCTGCCTTTCGGTCAGGCACGCATCCTTGGTGGTGGGTCGTCGATCAACGGGATGCACGCGCAGCGCGGTCTACCCACCGATTATGATGAGTGGAGGCAACTCGGCGTGGTGGGCTGGGGGTGGGAGGATGTCCTGCCTTTCTTCAAGCGTCTCGAAAGCGATCGTGATTTTGGCGGAAATGTGCACGGTCGTGACGGCCCTCTGAACATAGAACGTGTACCCGAAAACGAATGGAGCGGCCTGTCCCGGTCAATCGCCCAAGCCTTGTCAAAACAAGGTCTGCGCTACCTGCAAGATCTGAACGGCGAGACAGGCGATGGTTTTGGGCCCGTACCGCTCAACGTTGGAGGGAATGCGCGACAGACCTCCGCTGCCGCCTATCTCACCGCCGCCGCCCGCGCCCGCCCGAACCTGCGTATCCTCACCGGATGCATGGCATCGCGCCTGTTGATCGATGGCGGCCGCGTCGTCGGAGCCATCGTCGGCGAAGGGACAGGTGCGATAACGATCCGCGCCGGCGAAACCATTCTCAGCTGTGGGGCGCTGCATTCCCCGGCGTTGCTGATGAGGTCGGGTATCGGCCCGGCCACCCAGCTCCGGGCAGCGGGGATCGATGTCGTTGTCGACCGTACGGGGGTCGGGGCCAACTTGCTGAACCATCCGATGTTCATTCTGGCAGCTCATCTACGGCCGGCAGGACGGCAGAAAGGGCACGTGCGCCCTCCCTGTCCCATGGTGGTCCGTTATTCGTCCGGAATGCCGGGCTGCCCGGAAACGGATATGCTGTTGAACGTCTGGGAGCGCACGCCGAACACGCTCGCATGGGATCCGCTGGGGCGGCAGGTGGCCAATCTCATGGTCATTATCAACAAGATTTTCTCGCAAGGCTCTGTTACCATCGAGGCAAACCGGTCGCTGGCGGTCAGGTTCAATCTGCTCGACGATATACGGGACCGTGACCGTATGGTCGCAAGCCTCCGTTTTCTTGCGACCCTTGTGCGCGATGAACCCGTTGAGCGCGTCGTTGATGCCGCGTTTGTGCCGGCGATGACACCTCTCGCCCTGTTGCTTATGCAGGACAATTGGAAGGCTCAATTCCTGAGCATTGCTGGGGCAGCGGCTTTGTCCGGACCGGGCGGACTGCGCGAGCGGATACTGCGCGAGGCTGGTATGCCTCTGGATGCAGTACTCGCCGACGAGGCAGGCCTCGATGAGTTCGTCCGTCGCACCGTGCTGCCGGGTGGCCATGTCGCCGGCACCTGTCGCATGGGAGATCCCGCACAGCAGACAAGCGTGGTCGATTCGCGCTGCCGCGTGATTGGCGTTGGCGGTGTCCGCGTCGCGGATGCGTCCATATTTCCGACACTGATGGCCGCAGGTACCAACCTGCCCGTGATGATGGCAGCCGAAAAGGTTGCAGAAATGACCAGGGAGGAGTCCCGGGCATGAGCCACGCGTGGAAACTTCGCTACGCCCCTCATCTTGGCTATCTGCCATCGGGTGAACCGCTGTTCAATAGGACAGTGGGGAATAGCGATCCATCGCATCATGTTGCCTTTGCCGCTGGGCAGGGGTTTGGCGGCGTGCTTTACCCTTGGGCCACCAGCCGCCCCGACGAGGAGGTGGCGCGCTTTTGTACCGCACTCGAGTCCTTCGATATCGCTTCGGGCTGCATCGTATTTGCTCCTCTCGAGGCGGTCATGTCACCCCTTTGGGTGCAGGATGGAATTGCAGCGTGGGAGAGCATCGGGGGACATTTCAGCCGCTCGATCCCATTGGCGCGCTCGCTCGGCGCGGGTGTCGTGGCCGTCCTCGTCACGGGTGACCCGCAGCGGGAGCGGAAGGCACAGGAAGATGCAGCTGTCGAGCATCTCCGGCGCGCCGGTGAGCTTGCCGCCGAGGCCGGAATCGTCATTGGCATTGAGCCCATGGTCGACCTTCCGAACATGCTGCTTACCAACACCGACGAGACATTGGCCCTGCTCGACAGGGTCGGCCATCCGGCAGTCAGAATGATCTTCGATACGGGCCACATCAAGACAATGGACGGCGATGTGCTCGCCGCTTACCGACGTGCGCGAAACCATATCGGTCTGATCCAGCTTGCAGATATGCCCGGCCGCATCGAGCCCGGGGCAGGAACCATAGATTTTGCTTCCCTGCTGTCCGAAGCATGGCGCGACGGCAATGCGGATGGCCTGATCGAACTTGAGCATGGCTGGAGCCAGCCAACTGTAGACGCCGAGCGCAAAGGGCTTGCGGCTCTGCGGAACATTGATGCCAACATCTCGAAGCAGTGAGGGCTGGGCGGGTATGACAACACAGTTGGGCGCTGTCTCCGAGGAGCGGCAGCGCTTCTACGAGGAAATCGAGACGCATAGTCTTTCGCCTCTGTGGCAGCGATTGCATGCACTCGTTCCCAAAACACCGGCTACACCGGCCGTGCCGATGAAGTGGGACTATGATGGCGTTGTGCGCCAGCATGTCTTCCGCGCCGGCGACATCGTGACCGCGGAGGAAGCTGAGCGGCGCGTGTTGATCCTCGAAAATCCCGGCCTACCTGGAAGCGCTTCGATCACGCATTCGCTGTATGCCGGGCTCCAGCTTGTAAAGCCGGGCGAGATTGCGCGTGCTCACCGCCACAGTCAGTCGGCGCTACGTTTCGTCATCGAAGGCTGTGGCGCCTATACGGCCGTGGACGGCGAACGCACTGTGATGCGCCCCGGCGACTTCGTCTTGACACCGAGCTGGCGCTGGCACGACCACGGAAACGAGAGTAACGAGCCCATGGTCTGGCTTGATGGTCTCGATATTCCGATCCTCTCATTTTTCGATGCGGGCTTTGCCGAAACGGGCGGTACCCTCTCGCAGCAGGAACAGCGCCCTGTAGGTGACAGCACGGTGCGCTATGGTAACAATATGTTGCCAGTGGATTGGAAACCCGGCGATCTTGCCTCGCCGATCCTGAACTATCCTTATGAGCGATCACGCGAAACGCTCGATGTGCTCGCACGCAGCGGTGATCCCGACATTTGCCATGGCCACAAGCTTCGCTTCGTCAATCCGGCCAGCGGTGGCTCTCCGATGCCGACGATCGCAGCATTCATTCAGCTTCTACCCGCAGGCTTTTCGACTGCACCCTATCAGTCGACGGACGGAGCCGTATTCACAGTAGTCGAGGGTGAGGGCGAGAGCGAAATCGGCGGCATCCGTATTTCTTGGAAACCGCGTGATATCTTCGTAGCCCCCAGTTGGCATCCGGTTGTGCATCGTTGTCGAACGACAGCAACCTTGTTCAGCTTCTCCGATCGAGCCGTGCAGGAAAAACTCGGCATCTGGCGGGAAGCGCGCGGCAATAGCGGAGAAAAGCGGTGATCCGAGATGAACTTTGCCTTGATATGCCGACGGCACCAACGGTGCCGGTCGTCGGCGGCGGGCGTTTCCCCGTCCACAGGATTTACTGCGTCGGCCGAAACTATGCGGCCCACGCCCGTGAAATGGGCTTCGAGCCGGATCGTGAAGCACCTTTCTTCTTCCTGAAGCCCGCCGATGCCGTCGTGGAGAACGGCGCCACCATTGCCTATCCGCGGATGACCGGAAACTACCATCACGAAGTCGAACTCGTCGTCGCGATTGGCGGTTCGGCTCGTGACGTGCCGGTCGAACGGGCGAGCGAGCTGGTCTTCGGCTATGCCGTTGGCTTGGATATGACACGGCGCGATCTGCAACTTGCGGCCCGCGATAAGGGCCGGCCGTGGGATACGGGCAAGGCGTTTGATTTTTCTGCTCCTTGTGCTGCCATTACGCGCAAGGAAGAGGCCGGAAACATCAACGCCGCCACGATGCGGCTCGAGGTCAATGGCGAGTTGCGACAGCAGAGCCCACTTTCCCTGCTCATCTGGAGTATCGATGAGATCATACACTGGCTGTCACTCTACTTTGATCTGATGCCGGGTGACCTGATCTATACGGGAACGCCAGAGGGCGTGGGGCCCGTCGTTTCGGGTGACACGCTGCGCGGCACGATTGGCGGTCTTGAGGCGCTGGAAGTAAAGATCGGCCGATAATGCAGGAGGGCGAATTTATCCTCCACGGTTATTTCCGTTCCTCGGCAGCATACCGGGTACGCATAGCGCTCAATCTGAAAGGGCTGACCTATCAAGGGGTTGCACATCATCTCCGTCGGGGAGAGCAATATGCAGCCGCCTACAGAAGCTTGAACCCCCAAGGGCTGGTTCCGACACTCGAGGTAAACGGTTTGGCTCTTACGCAGTCCCTGGCGATCATCGAATATCTCGAAGAGCGATATCCGGAACCTGCGCTGCTGCCTAAGACACCGGAATCGCGGGCGCGTGTCCGCTCGCTGGCGCAGATCACGGCATGCGATATTCATCCGCTGAACAATCTCCGTGTTCTCAACTATCTTCGTCAGGGTCTGGAACACACCGAGGATGTGATCCAAGCATGGTATGCGCACTGGGTGGTAGAAGGGTTCGACGCAATCGAGCGCTTTCTGTGTGAAAGTCCTGACACGGGACTTTTCTGCCACGGCGACAGCCCAACCGTCGCTGATGTTTGTTTGGTCCCGCAAGTGGCAAACGCCCGCAACTTCAAATTAGACCTTTCGCAGTTTCCGACCATTCAACGTATAGATGCCATTGCTTCAACATTGCCGGCATTCAGGAAGGCATTGCCATCGAATCAACCGGACGCTGAATAAGTGGGCTATTCCCGCAATCGAATGAACCCTCTCTGCATCAGTGCGCCGGCCTGCTGGGGTGTGACCCAGATGGTCCTGTCCGGGCCAATGAGGACATTTTTGCCATCGAGTTCGACGTGGCTGATGCCATCGGTTGCCCGCAGCAGGATCGTGCGATCCTCAGCATAGGCACGGCGCTGTTCATGCTGTTGCCTGTAGAAGTGATAGAGCCCGCCCGGGTTTCCCTCCTCGCGGAACCACGCGAGCGCCTGCGAGGTGGAATCCACCTGGTCGTCATGCCGGAGCCCCGGGAACCCGCAGAGTTCGTGGACATAGTCCTCGAGCCAGAGCGCGTGCTGGGGGAGGTGCACGCACCCGCCCTCGATCATCGCCGAGACGCCGGCAAGGCGGGTGATCTTGTCAGCCACCGGCTGCACGGCCCTCCCTTTCCAGAATCCGGAAGACTGCAGTTCCTGCAAAAGGCCGATGCCCGAGCCCTTGTCCTCGATGAGCACGAGCTCCGCCCCGTGACGATCGGCCTCGTCGATGACCCGGCGCTTCAGCGCCGGGAAGTCGAGCTTCTCGCGCACGACATCGAGAAGGTAAATGCGATTGTCCTTCTGGCCCCACGTCGTGCAGACGCTGTAGTCGTTAAGCTGCCCGGCCTTCGATGCCGTGTCCCACGACTGGATCACCCGGTCGGGGGCCATGATCTCGAACGGCATATAGTGCCTGAGCCAGCTCCGTTTCACGAGATTGCCCTCGAGCGGAACGGGCTCCTGCAAGTATTGTGCCGAGAAGAAGGCGCTGCTGAGCCATCGTTTCTGCTCCTCGAGCACCTCCAGCGGTTCCCGTTCCGGGTGCAGGGCTTCCCCGGCACGGCGCACATGGCGGCGCCGGCCGAACGGTGTCGCATAGTCGTATTCCTCGTCCTCCTGCGCAATGGCAGCAAAGGACAGGAGCCTGAACTCCATCATGGTACTTTCTCCTCGTGGTCATGCGGTCTTTCCCAACAGGTTGCCGATCACGTCGTCCTCGTGCAGCCGCTGCATGACGATGATGATCCGTCCGGTGCGCTTGTCATTGAGCCGGGTGAACAGCGTGTGCTGGATCCAGTTGTTGGTCGTGGACCGCTCAGTGTCGGAGAGCGCCTCCGAGGGTTTCATCGGATCATCGAGGATGATCCAGTCGGCTCCGAACCCGGTCAGCGTCCCGCCGACCGAAGTCGAGAACCGGCCGCCACCGGCCGTGGTCTCGAAGTTTGCGAGGGACTGACGCCCCTGCCTGAGGCGGGTGCCGGGGAACAGGCGTTGGTACCAGCCTGCCTGCATTATCTGCCGGCAGTCGCTGGCGAGCTTGTCGGCGAGCTCCTGTCCGTAGCTGACGCAAATGATCTTCAGCTTCGGGTCATGGCCGAGCAGCCAAGCGACGAACGCCACCGAGATGATGATCGACTTGAGGCTGCGCGGCGGCATGGCCACTGCCAGCCTCCGGTTCCGGTCATGCCGGAGTGCTTCGAGCTCCTCCATGATGACATGGATGTGGAAGTTGTCCTGGAACGCGGCGCCGGGATGAAGCTCGGCGAATACGCGCCGGAGGAATATAGCAAGAAATCTCCGGGTTATTGGGTCGAACGTGTCATAGGTCAGGGATTTCATGCGGGGTTCTCCGCGAGGTGCTTGCGGTATTCTGCGAGAAACCACTCGACGATTTGCTGGTCGTCAGGCGTCAGCGGAGCGTCCGCCGGTGCCGCGGACTGCCTCTCCCCTTCGCTGCGGGCCGCGAGGTCAAGGAGCAGCTTGCCGGCCCGGATGTCGCCAGCGGCGCCCTTGTTGGCGATCTGCGCCGCGGTTGCGTCGATCTTGCGGATCTTGCGACGCTTGCCGTTCTCGGTGGCGGTTACCTTCGCGTCGGCGGCGGTCAGAATGGCCGCACTGACGCTCCTGTCCTTGCGCGGGCGGCCTTTGGGGTTAGGACAGGCGCCCTTCCTGAACCGCCCTTTCTCGTCCCTCTTATCGATCATGAAAATTCTCCTTCAGGGGCTGATGCGTTAGCCCTGTCTGGGGATGTGAGAGCTGTCCGGTCACCGACAGGGGCAGAAACCTGCACGCTATTCCCCGGGAGCTGCCGCCTCGAGGTCATCGAACAGGGTGCCGTCAGCCCGGCGCGCCTTTTCTCCCGACCAGCGCTGCCAGCGCCGGACGATGACATCGACGAAGGCCGGCTTCAGTTCGAGGCCGCAGGCCTGCCGGCCGACCTTCTCCGCCGCGATGATCGTCGACCCGCTGCCGAGGAACGGGTCGAGCACGATGTCGCCGCGCTTTGTGCAGTCGAGCAGGATGTCCGCAACAAGCGCGACCGGTTTTACGGTCGGGTGCAGGGCAAGGAGATTGCCCTCGTCGCTCGCCCGGCTGAAGCTGTTGGCACCTGGATAGCTCCAGACGTTGGAACGAGACCGCCCGAAACGGCCGAGCTGGACGTTGTTGCGGTGCCGTGTCTTGCCCTTGCGCCAGACGCTGAACAGCTCGTGCTGGCTGCGATAGAGGGAGCCCATGCCGGGCGCGGTCTTCACCCACGCACAGAGATTGACTTGCTCGTCGTAGACGGCACGCGCTGCGCTCATCAGCTCGAACTGGTGCCGCCAGTCCATTGCCCAGTAGTGCAGCGAGCCATCCCGCGAGACGGCGACGACATTTTGCATGGTGGCCTGCAGGAACGCGGTGAACTCGGCTTCGCTCATCTCGCCCGCGGCCTGCACGAACTCCTCGTGCTGGATCCTGCCGAGCCCACCGATGTGCCCCTTTGTCGGAACGTTGAAGGGTGGATCCGTCACCACCGTGTCGGCCTGTTCATCGCCCATCAGCGTCGCCAGGCTCATGGATGACAGGGCATCGGCGCAAAGGACGCGGTGTTTACCAAGGCGCCAAAGGTCGCCCAGCACCGTGACGGCAGGTCCGGGCTCGGGGAGCGCGTTGCTGTTGTCATCCGGCTCGTCCTCCGGGTTCACGATGAGATCGATCTCGCCGACCGAAAAGCCGGTCAGCTCAATGTCGAAGTCGAGTTCGGCTTCCGAGAGCTCGAGCAGGATGGATGCAAGGTTCTTCTGGTTCCAGCGGCTGAGGTCATGGAGCCGATTATCGGCGACCATGAAGGCAAGCCGCTGTTTCTCGCCGAGGTGGGAAAGGCAGATAACCGGGACGTCGGTGAGCCCCAGCAGCTTTGCCGCCTCGAGGCGCGCGTGGCCTGCAACCACCCGGCCCTTCTCGTCGATGGCGATGGGCACGTTGAAGCCGAACGCCTTGATGCTCCTTGCAAGCAGCTTCACGTGATGCTTGCCGCGTGTCCGGGCATTGCGCGGGTCCGCTTGCAGGGTATCGGGGTGGACGTAACGGATACTGAGGGGTGAACGTGTAGGCATCGGTGGCTCCATCGCTCGAGGAGCCATCTATCAATAGCGCATCAGGATACCCGTCGAGGGGCAGAAACCTGTACGGCACTCCTGCCAATCGATGTCGACGAGTTGTTCGGCCATGCGTTCAAGTCCGCCGGTCGCCCTGATGTATCCCGCGATTTCATTTGCCTTTGCGACCCAGCGGCGCAGGAATCCGAGGTCGGTATAGTAAAACGCCATGTCTTTCCCGCTGGCAGCCCGTTCCCTGGCGAGATAGGCGAGCGCAGCAGCGAGATGGGCGAAGGGGTAACGTGGCCGAATCTGGCGTCGCTCGATGTCATGAAGCCGGTATTCATACCTTTCCCGGTCTTCACCGGGCAATCTTGGCCAGAGTGCTCGCGTTGCAAAGTCGATGCTTATGCGCTTGCCGCCGGTTCGCGGATGCAAGCTGGGCACCGTGTCCCTGATCAGGACCAATACAACCGCCCCCACGCGTTGCGCCTCTTCGAAATTCGCAATGATTCCCTTGCGCTCTGTACGATTACCACCGGCCAGGGCTGGAAATTGCTCGAGCAGGAGCGGGGCTTCATCGGGAGCATCATGGCGCAGCATCGCGAATCGGTCCGAACGTATCGACTCGATCAGCTTCTTGGTGCGCTCTGGTTTTACAGTCGGGTATGCGAGGAGAATGTGCAGAAACGCGGCAATTTCTGGTGGATCAAGCCGATAAGGGGCGAGATTCAATGGAGTCATGGCAGGCCTCGCTGAATGGGAATGGCTCCAGCACTGCCGCCCTTGCTCCGCATCGCCGATCGTCGGAGCCTGCCGCGTTACAGCCCTGTTGGCCTGCCTCGGCCCGGATGGCGTTATGATATCGGATTGGCGGTTAGCTACAAGGCGCAACTGCACCATGATGCTGCCTGATAGCGTCCTGTTACAGTCCTGTTTCTACGGGCGTTGAAGCACCGGGTGGAATTGCCGGAACTGACTGTATTCTGGGCAGCCTGAGCAGGTGACCTGTAAGTGTGCGCCTGTTTCAATAAAAAAAACAGGGGAAAACAGGCAAAACAGGGACCGAGACCTATTACCTCCGGACTGCGCTACGCACCATACATTTTCCAAAAACTTTGGATTTCGCGTTCTCTGGGTGAGCGGCCCGAGAGGGCCGCAGTTCTGCGGCGTTTGCGGGGCCAGGTGTTGCGGCCGATATTCAGAGACGTGTCTCTACTGCGTAATTCGTGCGATTTTCGCCGCTTGTCTCTGCGGCGCATTAAATTCGCGCACGGCGAATTTCGTGATGCTGAGGTGAAGCGAGGGAAGATGCGCTCAGCAGAAGCCGAGCGCGCTCCTGCTCGTCCCAGTCGAGCGGAAGATCGGCTTCAAGCAGCCGTGAGTGCGTGAGGCCGCGCGGTATATCACCGGTGTGAATGTGTTCGATGATCGACGGCGATAGCCGGAGAGTTTGACCAGCCGCCCAAGCTGGCGCCGGTCCTGCAGTTCCGATGTGCGGCGGTCGCGGCGCCTCCATGAGCTTGTAGCAGATCGTACCGTCGCGGCGGGTATCGCGCTGCAGGGGTTCCCCCTTCTTGCGGATGCCGGAGAGAAAGGCGCGGGCACCGTGCGGTTGCCACGTGGTCACCGTGGTGATGCCGTCGCCTTTTTCGCTTGCCAGAGGCTGCCTTCGTCAATGGCGCCGACATCGCCCTTGGTAGCGAGCATACCGCGTCACTCCTGCAAACTTCAATTTTCGAAGAGGCTTCATCATGCCCGGCATCGGAATGCAGCCGTTGATTCAAGGTCGCACGCCCTCTCGTCTTTGCGCGCGTACATGACTTGATTGAGAAATTGCACGCTCTCGTCTAGGCATGACATGGGTTCTTGACGATTTGGACAATCGGGGAGGAGGGTCAAGAATGCAGCTTAGTCATTTTGACCTCAATCTATTGCGCGCGCTTGACATATTGCTGGCTGAACGCAACGTCACCCGTGCGGCCGCGCGACTGTGCGTAACCCAACAGGCCGCGAGCAGCTCACTGCAACGTCTACGGCGGCATTTCAATGACGAATTGCTGACGCGTGTGGGGCGCAACCTGGAACTTACGCCGCTCGCTATTTCCCTTGTCATGCCCGTCCGCGAGGCGCTGCTGAATGTGCAGACAGCGCTCAGAACGCGGCCCCGGTTCGACCCGGCGACTGCAGCCTTCACATGGCGCATCGCCATGAGTGACTATTGCCTCCATGTTGTCCTGCCTCACCTTATTCAGCATCTGACAATGACGGCGCCACAATTGCGGTGCATGGTCGAAACGCTGGCCCCTGCGAGTTTCGAACGGCTCGAGATGGGAGAACTCGATTTCTGTCTCACTGCGCATGACATGCGTCTTTATGGTTCGCATCGGCCCAGCCGACATATCCGCACGATGCCACTCTTTCGCGATGATTTCGTCTGCGTTGCTGATCCCGCCCACGTCGATATTGCCAATGGCATGTCACTCGGAACATATCGAAAGGCACGTCACAATACCGTGGATTTCGGCGAGGATCTGAAAACGATTGTCGAGAGTGCGTGGGCGGCGACAAAGACCGATTTCAACATCGCAGTGATGGTGCCCAATTTCGCCGCGCAAATCTTTATGCTTCCCGGCACACCTCTTGTGGCGACATCGCAGCGCCGCCTTGCCAATACTCTTGCGCCGCGTCTTGGCCTTGCCGTCGCGGAGTGTCCAATGAAACTGCCGCTCCTACAGGAAATTTTATTCTGGCACGAACGCACGGAGCAGGACCCCGCCCGGGTTTTTATAAGAGAGGCGTTTGAACGCGTCATCGGTGAACTCGGGGAGGAGCCGCCTCGCAGGTACAACTGAAATTTGTATGAGGCATCCGCCGATATAGTTTCCGCCTGACCGGACCCGACTTCATGCTCTCCCTCAATAAGAAAAACTTGAGGGAGGTGATAAACAATGAAACGATCGATTCGTTTCCGCACAATTGCGGGCATTGTCGCTCTTGCATGGCCGAGTGCCGTTCAAGCCCAGATCGATAAGGAATCCGAGTCCAAGGATGGATTGGGCGTGGACGAGATCATCGTCACCGCGCAAAAGCGATCCGAAAGCGTGCAGGATGTGCCGCTGGCGGTTTCCGCAGTCGGCGGCGCAGCGCTTGACCGATTGGGCGTCAGCAATCCACTGCAACTCGGTGCCACCGTGCCGAACTTCAACCTGCAGACCAATAGCGGCGTGACTTACATCTATCTACGCGGCGTCGGGAACAATTTCCTTGGGCTCGGCATCGACAGCAACGTCGCCTACCACGCTAATGGTGTCTACGTCGCCCGCCCCCGTGCACAGGTCATGAGCTATTTCGATGTTGACCGGATCGAGGTCGTCCGCGGTCCACAGGGCGATCTCTACGGGCGCAACGCCACGGGCGGGTCAATCAATGTCATCACGCGCAAGCCAAGCGACGAATTTTCCGCGAATGCCACACTCAGCATCGGAAACTACGGACTGGTACAAGGTGAATTCGGCGTTGGCGGGGCGGTGGTGCCCGACAAGGTTTCGGTCCGCGCGGCCGGGTTCATCGTGGACCGTGGCGGTTACGGAAAGAACGACGCGACTGGTAGGGACGTCGATAACCGGAAGGAACAGGCAGGCAGGCTGACGGTCGAGTTGACACCGAGCGAACCCCTTTCGATCGAGATCATCGCCGATTATTTTCATGCTGACGACGCGTGGGGCGTCGTTCATCAGGCCGGCAGCGGCATCCCCGGCGCGCTGACGCTTGCCGAGGCCTTCGGAAATTTCCCCAGCCGCATCCGCAACGTCGTTTCCGGCGTCGATCCGAACCGGACGATCCGGGCCTGGGGTATCCAGGGAACGGCGACGCTCGACGTCGCCGACAACATATCGCTGAGGTCGATCACCGCCTATCGCAAATCGCGCTTCACCGCACTTGATGAGCTGATTGGTACGAATCCGTCGATGGGCGCGATTTCACAGCTCGAAAAACAGCACCAGTTCAGCGAGGAGGTCCAGCTTCTCGCTGACGGCACCGGGTGGGATTTCATTCTCGGCGGCTACTACTTCACCGAAAAGGTCGATGGCTTCATTCATATTCCGCTGTTTTTCGATCCAGCCGCGCAGTTCGACCAGCGCGGGACCGGTGACACGAAGGCCTATGCCGTGTTCGCGCACGGTTCGTGGGAGTTCGTGCCTACACTCAAGCTCGTGCTCGGTGCACGCTACAGCCATGAGAAGCGTACGTCCGAGGGCGTGTTTACCGCGCCATTTGACCCAATTCCGACAGGCGGACGCAAGAGCTTCAACGCGTTTACGCCGAAGGCCACGCTGCAGTTCGAACCTTCGGATAATCTCACGCTCTATGGCGGCGTTTCTAAGGGCTTCAAGAGCGGAGGCTTCACGATCGGCGTGCCGGGACCTGGCGTCGATCCCGAGAAGCTGTTGAGCTACGAAGTCGGAGCCAAGGCGCAACTCTTCGATCGCCGTTTGACCGCGAATGTCGCCGCCTTCTGGTATGATTACAAGGACATGGTTGTGACCCGCATCGTGGGCGCGCAGACCGTGGAGGAGAATGCCGGAAAATCGACGATCAAGGGCATCGAATTCGAACTCACCGCGCGACCCACGAATCGGTTGCGTATCGATGCCTCGCTCGGGCTTCTGGATGCGAAGTTCGACAGTTTCACCACGCCCGATCCGCTCAACCCAGCTGCAGGCCCGATCTCGCTCGCAGGCAACCGCCTGCCAGGTTCTGCCGAGTATACGGCACGGATCGGCGCGCAATACGACATCCCGATCGGCGATGCTTCAATGTTCAGCGTCAACGGCGATGTCTTCTTTTCGGGCGATATGTTCTTCGACCCGTACGAGCACAGCGGGTCCTATCAGTCCTCCTACGAGACCTATAACGCGTCCCTGACCTACGATAGCGGTCAGTGGTGGACGGTAACGCTCTGGGGCCGAAACCTCACCAATCGGACGATCGTTTCGAACCAGCTCATCTCCGCGGATTTCTGGGGATATCCGCGCCTCACCTATCTGCGCGATCCGCGCACTTACGGTGTCGACTTCAAAGTGAAATTCTGAGGCTGCAATGGCGATCACGGGTATCGAGTCTTTGATTTACGGCGTCGACGATGTCGCGTCTGCCACGCGTTTCTTCGAGGATTTCGGGCTGCCTCTGAAAGAGCGGTCCGAAACCCTCGGGCACTTCGTGCTGAACGAAGGGTCGAGCGTCGTCATCCGCCACCGCAAGGACCCCGCGCTGCCCGCCACGGCGATGGAAGGCATCGGGGTGAGGGAAGTCGTCTGGGGCGTGGATACGCCGGATGCGCTGGAAGCGCTCGCGGCCAGCCTCGCGAAATCCTGCGATGTGCGGCGTGACGCGGAGGGAACCGTCCGTTTCCACACCAGTTTCGGGCTTGCTATGGGGCTGCGGCATTTCAACCGGAAGCCGGTCGTTTATGCACCCGATCCGGTGAATGCGCCCGGTCGCATCAATCGGCTCAACCAGCATCGAAAATGGCGGGAACGGGCACGTCCAAAGGTGATCTCGCATGTCGTCTTCGCTGTGCCCGATTATGAAGCCGGCTATGCCTTCATGCGCGACGAGCTCGGTTTTCGTCTGTCGGACAGTCAGCGCGGGTTCGGCATGTATCTTCGCTGTGACGGATCGAACAATCATCACAATCTGTTTCTGCTCAACGCCAATGCGCCATTCCCCGACATGGACGGCAAGCTGCGCTTCCATCACGCGAATTTCGGCGTGGAAGATATCGACGAGATCATGGCCGGCGCGAACCACATGGTTCGCAAGGGCTGGGCGCATTCGCACCTCGGGCTTGGCCGACACCGCATCGACTCAGCGCTTTTTTACTATCTACCCTGTCCCGCTGGCGGGGAGGCGGAATACGGCGCCGATGCCGACTATGTGGACGACAACTGGGTCCCGCGTGACTGGCAGGAGCCGCTCTTCGGCTTCGCGCATTTCGTTCACAACCTGCCGCCTTTCCTCCAGCAGCCGCCAGCCTGGAACGTCCGCTACATGACAGAAGAGACGCCGCAGGTGCCCGGGGGCAAGCAGTAATGGCCGTTATCGAGAAAGCCCTGCTCATCGGCGGCGGCATCGGCGGACTGGTTGCGGCGCGCGCGTTGCGACAGCGGGGCATCGCGGTCGATCTGATCGAACGTGAACCGCGCTGGACCGTCTATGGCGTCGGGATCATCCAGCCGAACAATGCCCTGCGGGCACTCGACCGCGTCGGACTGGCGCAGCGCTGCCTGGAGCAGGGAGGTGCTTTCGGCGGCTGGCGCATTCACGACGCGAACGGCAATGTCCTGCTCGATCCCCCCGGTGACAACAGCGCGGCGCCTCATCTACCGTCCAACAACGGGATCACTCGGCCGAGACTGCATGATATCCTGATCCGGGGCGCGGAGGAGGTGGGGACGGATATCCGTCTCGGCACCACCGCGATCTCATTTCGCGACGATGGATCGGGGGTCGACGTAACCTTTAGCGATGGCAGCGTGCGCCGGTACGACCTGGTCGTCGGTTACGATGGCGTGTTTTCAGAAACCCGCCGAATGCTGTTCGGCGACACCTACAAACCGCGCTTCAACGGCCAAGGTGTGTGGCGGTACAATTTTGAGCGAACGGAGGATGTCGATACGGGCAAAGTCTACTTCGGGCCCGAGACCAAGGTTGGCCTCGTGCCGATGTCGCCCACACTCATGTACATGTTCATCGTGACGGCGGAGGCCGACAGCCGCTGGTATGACGGTCCTACCGCAGCGGAGGAGATGCGCTCGCGCCTCAACGGTTATGCCGGGCCGATCGCGCGCCTATCCCAGCTCATCACTGATCCGGCTAGCGTTGTCTATCGGCCGATGATGAACCATCTGGTCGACGATCCCTGGTACAGGGGGCGTATCCTGCTCGCCGGGGACGCCGCGCATTCCACCACGCCGCACCTCGCGCAAGGCGCGGCGATGGCCATTGAGGATGCCGTCCTTCTCGGTGAGCTTCTCGGTGGCGCGGAATCGCTGGATGCCGCGCTGGCGGAGTTCATGCGTCGCCGTTTCAGCCGGGTAAAATATGTGGTCGATACCTGCGACCAACTCGTGGAGTGGGAGCTGGAGGAGTGGCGCGGAGTCCACAATCCGGATGCAGACCAGGGCGGTTTGCTGCATCGTGCCACGCATGCCTTGATGGCCGAATACTGAGGAGACGGACATGCCCTTCCTCCGAAATTGCTGGTACGTCGCTGCGTGGAGCGATGAGGTTCCCGACGAAGGTACGTTCAACCGGCGTATTCTGAACGAGGACGTCCTGCTGGCGCGCGGCAGTGACGGTACGCTGCGTGCGATGCGCAACCGTTGCCCGCACCGTTTCGCGCCTCTCAGCCTGGGAGAACGGGTCGGCGACGTGATCGAATGCGCCTATCACGGGCTGAAATTCAATCTGAACGGGCAGTGCGTGCTGAACCCGCACGGCGGCGGGCAGGTCCCGCCCAATGCCAAAGTCCAGACTTACCCCGTTGCCGAGCGGCACATGCTGGCGTGGATATGGATGGGCGAGCCAGGCAAGGCGGATCCGTCGACGATTCCCGATCTCGTGGGCCTTGATCCCGGTCGCTTCGCAATCAACCGCGGCTATATGCATACGCCCGCCAATTACGAATACATGACCGACAATATCATGGACCTCGGTCACATCGAGTTCCTTCACAAAGGGCTCCTCGGCAGCGAAGCCATACGCCATGCGGAAGTCGACGTGGCGCAGGAGGGAAACGTCGTTCATTCCAATCGGCTGACGCGCAACGAGATCCTGCCGATGGCGCTCGAAGTGCTTTACGAGACCAGCGGCGAACCGGTGGATCGCTGGCTCGACGTGACCTGGTATCCGCCCGGTAACATGCAGCTTGTCGTCGGCGTGACGGCTGCTGGCGAGCCCGAACGGATCGGCCGGGAAACGCCTGGCGTGCATCTGATGACCCCCGAAACGGACGAAAGTACCCATTATTTCTGGTCAAACGCCCGCGATTTCCGGCTCGACGACGAAGCCTTGCACGCGGCGCTTGATGAGGGGTTCCAGATTGCGTTCGAACAGCAGGACAAGCCGATGATCATGGCGCAGCACGGTGCCATCGGCGGTGAGGACTTCTGGGATCTACATCCGGTCATTCTCGAAGGTGACGCCGGGGCGGTGCGCGCGCGGCGCATCCTTCGCAAGCTTATCAAAGACGAACAGGTAGCCGGATAATGGCGAAGATCATCATTTCCTGCGCGGTGACGGGCAGCGCGCACGTTCCCAGCATGTCGGATGCGCTACCGCTGACGCCGCAGCAGATCGCCGACCAGTCGATCGCAGCCGCCGAGGCGGGCGCGGCGATCCTGCACCTTCATGCGCGCGTTCCAGAGGACGGGCGTCCGACGGGCGATCCCGACGTCTATGCGCGCTTCCTCCCCGTCATCAGACAGGCGACCGACGCCGTGATCAACATCACGACGGGCGGCGCCGTCACAATGACCGTGGCGGAGCGGCTGGCGGCGGCTGCGCGGTTTAAACCCGAGATCGCCTCCCTGAACATGGGATCGATCAACTTCGCCTTCTTTCCTGCAGCGGCGCGGATCAAGAGCTGGAAGCATCCGTGGGAAGAGGCCTATGTGAAGAATTCGGATGACTATATCTTCCGAAACACCTTCCGCGACATTGCCTATATTCTGGAAACGATGGCGGACGCGGGCACGCGCTTTGAGCACGAATGCTACGATGTTGGCCATCTCTACACGCTTGCCCATTTCCTCGATCGGGGGTTGGTGAAGCCGGGTTTCTTCGTTCAGATGGTGTTCGGCATTCTGGGCGGAATCGGCGCTGATCTCGATAACCTCATGTTTATGAAGCAGACTTGCGATCGGCTGTTCGGCAAGGGCAGCTATCAATGGTCTGTGCTTGCCGCGGGGCGGCACCAGATGCCGTTCCTCACCCAGGCTGCGCTACTGGGCGGCCACGTCCGGGTGGGTCTGGAGGACAGCCTGTTCATCGAGCGCGGCGTGCTCGCCGCATCCAATGCCGAGCAGGTCGAGAAGATCAGGCGTATCCTCGCCGAAATGGGCCATGAAGCTGCGACACCCGCCGAGGCCCGCGAGATTCTGGGCCTGAAGGGCGGCGACAGGGTGGAGTTCTGATCATGGGGCGCAAGATCATCGATCTCTCAATCTATCTCGAAAACGACGTGATTTCCGATCCGCCTCCGTTCCGCCCGAAGATCGACTATATCGATCACAAGACGTCCGTGCCCGATCTGGCGGGGTTCTTTCCGGGCCTGAAACCCGAGGATCTACCAGATGGTGAGGCCTGGGCGATCGAGCGGATCGAGCTCATCACGCATAATGGCACGCATCTGGACGCGCCCTGGCATTTCGCCTCGACGATGAACAAGGGCGAGCGCGCCATCACGATCGATGAGGTGCCGCTCGACTGGTGCTTTCAGCCGGGCGTGAAGCTCGATTTCCGCCATTTCGATGACGGTTATGTCGTGACGGCTGCCGATGTCGAAGCGGAGCTGGACCGGATTGGTCACAGGCTCTCACCGCTCGAAATCATTGTCGTCAACACGGCTGCAGGTAAGCGCTACGGGCAGGACGACTATGTGACCGCCGGCTGCGGCATGGGTTACGAGGCCACGATGTACCTGCTCGAGCGCGGCGTTCGCCTGACAGGTACCGACGGCTGGAGCTGGGATGCTCCGTTCGTCCATACGCGGGAGAAATACCTGGAGACGGGGAATCCCGGCCTCATCTGGGAAGGCCACAAGGCTGGGCGCGACATCGGCTATTGCCACCTCGAAAAGTTGCATAATCTCGAAGTCTTACCCTCGGCCGGCTTCACCATCGCCTGCTTCCCGATGAAGATACGCGCCGCTTCCGCAGGCTGGACGCGTGCTGTCGCAATCATCGAGGACTGACATGATACGAGCCGATAATCCGCTGCGCGATTGGTGTGTCGATCCATCGGCAATCCGCTATCTCGGCCGGGATCTCCAGCGCCCCGAATGCATTCTTGCCGAGAAGGACGGCACGCTGTGGAGCGCGGACGCGCGGGGAGGCGTCATGCGTATCGGCAGCAACGGCTCACAGCAGCTCGTCGTCCAGGAAGCAGACCCGCATTTCGATATTTCCGTTGACGCTGCCGGGAGCCTGCTCGGCGGTACATTGCCAAACGGTCTCGCCTTCGCACGCAATGGCGATATTCTCATTTCGAATTTCGGAACCGACCGGCTGGAGGTAATGACGCGCGACGGCAGGACCCGCGTGCTCGCCGACAGCATCGACGGCAAGCCGATGGGCAAGGTCAATTTCGTGCTGCGCGATAGCCGCGATAGGCTGTGGGTGACGATCTCCACGAACATCAATCCATGGAGCGACGCGGTCACTCCCGCGCTGGCGGACGGCAGCATCTGCCTGATCGACAAAAAAGGCTCGCGCACCGTCGCGGACGGATTTCATTTCACCAATGAAATCCGTTTCGACGCGGCGGAAGAATGGCTTTATGTCGCTGAGACGACGGCCAAGCGTGTCACGCGCCTGCGCGTGCAGCCCGACGGATCGCTGACCGATCGCGAGGTTTACGGTCCCTCCAGCCTCGGCGACGGCGCAATCGATGGCATCGCGTTCGACGCCTACGGCAATCTCTGGGCCACGATGGTTTTCGCCGACCGCCTCGTGGCAATTACGCCCGAAGGCGACCTCCTCGAACTGCTTGCAGACGGCAATCCGTCCGCAACAGCCCGCTTCGAGGCCGAATTCGCGTCCGGGTCACCGGTCAGTTTCGACACGCTGATGGCGTGCGGCGGCACGATCTGCCCGTGGCTCGCCAGCATAACCTTCGGCGGCCCCGACCTCAGCACGGTCTATCTCGGCGGTCTACGAGCAACGCGGATACCCGCATTCACGAGTCCCGTCGCCGGTTTGCCGATGGTGCACTGGAATGAAGGCATCGGCCCCCGGAGAGGCAGCGTCGCATGAGTTTCCTCAGGAACTGCTGGTATGTCGCGGCTTGGGCCGACGAATTGAATGAAGGCATGCTCGCGCGCACCATCATCGGCGATGCGGTGCTGTTCTGGCGCGCCGATAACAGATTGTTTGCCGTCGCCGATCGTTGTCCGCACCGTCTGGCTCCGCTGAGCATGGGCTTAGTAGACGGTGGCACGGTGCGCTGCGGCTATCATGGGCTGGTGTTCAATGGTGCTTCGGGGGCATGCACGCACAACCCACATGGCTCAGCGACAAGCGCACTTTCGATTCGCACCTATCTGTGTCTGGAACGTCATGGAATCGTCTGGATCTGGATGGGTGACCCCGAACGGGCCGACCCGGATGATGTCCCCGCCATGAGCTTCATCGATAATGCCGGCGAGCACGCGTTCAGCAAGGGCTACATGTACACGGCAGCCGGCCACAAACTGCTTGAAGACAATATACTCGATCTCTCGCACGCCGATTATCTCCACCCCGATACGCTGGGTGGCGGATCGATCACGCGCTCACGCGCAAAGGTTGAGGAACGCGGCAACACCGTGTTCGTGCGCTGGTTCACGAGCGGTGAACCCGCGATTCCGATATTCCGTCCGGAAATGCCTGATCCGATGATGCAAACGGACATGTGGACCGAGGTGGTCTGGCATCCAAGCGGCGTGATGATCCTGCGTGTTGGCGCGACACCACTTGGCCGCGCGCCCGAACAGGGCATAGATACGTGGAACGCGCACATCATGACGCCTGAAACGCTGACCACATCGCATTATTTCTACTGCAATTCGAGGAACTATAAAACGGACGACGCCGCATACAACGCGGCCATGGCCGCCGGGCTACGCACCGCCTTCGAGCAGGAGGACAAGCCGATGATCGAGGCGCAGCAGCGAGCGCTCGGCCATGCCGATCTGTTCGATCTGAAGCCTGCGCTGCTTGCCATCGACAACGGTTCGACGCGCGCGCGACGCATCTATCAGCGGCTTGTGGCGGACGAAGCTGCTGCATCATCTCAACGCGTCTGAAGGAAACACGATGTACGAACCGTTCCCTGGAAACTACGTCTGGAATCTCGGCGTCAATATTTGCCTTTGTATGGGCGGCGCTATCGGCGAGATCGACCGCGCCAACGACGAAGTGCGCGAAATCGCGCGCGAGGGCGCTGACAAGGGAACGGCGGCGTTCTTCGAAAGCTGGGGCCGAATGGCTGATCGGTTGGTTGAACTTGGCGAGCAATGCGAAGCGGCAGGGCATGATCTGAGCGCGGGCGAAAAATACCGCCGTGCCACCGCTTATTACATGACGGCGGAGCGCATGCAGGCGCGTGACTACGAACCGCGCAAACAAATGTATCGCAAGATGCTGGAGACGATGCAGCGCGCGATCGACAAGTCGGGCCTCGGCTGGGAACGCGTCGAAATCCCGTTTGAAGGCGCGCGCTTTCCCGCACTATTCATCCCGGGCGAAGGCGTGGGGCCACGCCCGACCATGGTTTTCTGCAACGGTCTCGACAGCGTAAAGGAAATGATCGCGTTGTCGATCGGCGATACCTTCGTCCGGCGCGGCATCTCGGTTCTCGCGGTCGATCAGCCGGGCGTCGGCGAGGCGCTGCGCCTCAATGGGCTGCCCGCGATCCACGATTCAGAGCGCTGGGCTGGTGCGGCGGTCGATGCTCTGGAACGCCGGATCGATGTAGACAAGAACGCCATCGGCATGATGGGTTGGTCACTTGGCGGCTATTACGCGCCACGTGCCGCCATCTATGAAAAGCGCTTCAAGTTGTGCGTCGCATGGGGCGCCAACCACAACTGGGGCGAACTCCAGTCGCGCCGGCTCAAGAACGAAGGCGAAAACCCGGTGCCCCACTATTGGGATCACGTCATGTGGGTGTGGGGCCAGCCGGATATGGAAACCTTCATGGCCTTGATGCCGAAGGTGACGTTAAACGGTCATATGGACAAGATGACCGTGCCGTTCCTTATCACGCACGGGTCAAGAGACAGGCAGATACCGCGCGAATATGCCTACCAAAGTCGCGATCAAGCCGTGAACAGTCCTTGTGTCGAACTCAGATTGTTCTCGGAGCGAGAGGGGGGTGTCGAACATTGCAGCGCCGATAATATGGAGCCCGTCAAATCCTATATCGCGGATTGGGTGCGGGACCGTTTCTCGGAACTAGATGAAGCGAGTTGACGCCTATGGGAGCGTTGTCCGGTACGTTGACCGCACCGCGAATTATGGTCCTTTTTTGAAAAAGCACCTGAATCGTCAGTAAGAGGTGGCCCCATTCAGACGCTCTCACAATGAATGGATGTTCGCTTTCGGAATGATGAAATGCGCTGATAAATGTCTGATATGCCGCGAATGTGGTCCTTCTGCCGCTCCCAACCTGCTGGGAAATCCGGTTCTCAGATCTCCTGCGCGCCCAGAACATAGGGCCATCCGTCGATCATCAGGCGGCGCGCCCTGAAACGCGCACAGTGCGGCCACCGTGAGGATCTCGTGTCTAGCGCTCGCGTCCGACCTCTCCCCATGCAGGATTCCATGCGATCCCGTTCTGATTGGTCATTTCCCAGAAGAACTTGCTGCGTTTGCGCGGATGATTTCCGATCTCGTTCATCGTTTCGGAATCGTAGAGCCGGCCATTCACCATTGTGTAGCGCACGCTGTTCGTATTCTTGATGTCCGCGAGCGGATCGCGGTCTAGAACGATGAGATCGGCGAGCTTCCCGGTCTCGATCGATCCGAGCTGATGATCGAGGCCGTAGGTCCGTGCGCCGTTGATGGTCGCAGCGCGAAGGATGCTCATCGGAGCCATGCCGCCTTCGGCAAGAAGTTGCATCTCCCAGTGCATCGCAATGCCGGAGGCCTGGCCGTGGGAACCGACGTTCACGCGCACACCGGCATCGTCGAGCCGCTTGATCGAACGACTCACCGAACGGAACCCGACATCGTAGAGTTCGTCCGCCTGATGGATGGATTGCATTGCACGCACATAGAGCGGTGCATCCGAAGGGCCTGAGACCGGGTTGTATGCATTGTTGACGCCCGGAATGAACGTGCGGACCTTTGCCTCCTTCCACGGTTCCTGATGCTGGTAGATGTAGTTCTCGCCGAAAAGTTCGCCGAAGGTGACGATCAGAGTCGGCGTCGTCGATAGCTGTGAATTCCGGAAGAGCTGCAGGAGGTCATCATAGTAGGTGGCGACCGGCAGATTGTGTTCGAGGTTGGTGTAGCCATCGAGAATCATGCTGACATTGTCGTAGAAATGCCCGGCGCCTTCGGCGTCGACCATTTGGCCACCCTCGGCCGCGGCCTGAAGAAGCCGCTGCTTCTGCGCGCGCGTTGTCAGCTTGTAGCTCTTGAAGATCGCGCCGTCGGTGATCGCCGCCTTGCGCCTTGAAATCGCGCGGGCATCTTCCAGGCTTTCGATGCGGTTGAAAACGCGATCGGGTTTTCCGGCGCGGCCATAAATCACGTTTCCGGTGGTGATCCAGCGCGGCCCGACCATCTTGCCGGCGATCGTCATTTCGCCGGTTTCATAGCTTGGCAGTTCGTTCGCATAGGGATCGAAATTAGTGGTGATGCCATAGGCGAGCGCCGCATAGCGCGTCGGATGCTTCTGCGGCATCACGCTCGTCCCGTAGCAGCAGTCGATATGGCCGTGCGCGTCGAACAGGCCCGGCATCAATGTACGACCGTCGAGATCGATGACTTTTGCCTTCGCCGGAATTGTCACGCTGTCATCCGCGCCAACGGCCGCGATGCGATTGCCTTCAACGATAACCCTGCCGCGCGGGATAACGGTGTCGTCCCCGGTCATCGTGAGAATGCGGGCATTCGTAAAGGCGATGCTGCCATTGGGAATATCGGTTGGAGCGGCGAGGGCTATCATTCGTGCGGGCATGTCGACGATGCCACTATCGCCCGGTGCCGTACCGAAAAGGCTGGGCCCGAGCGTCCAGTGGAGGCGCGCCGAATCCGCGCTCCAGGCCATTTCGAAGCCCCCGGAACGTGTCAGAGTCCGCGCCGAGGGATTGGCCTTGGCTGTGATGTTCACCGGTGTCTTGGCGCCGGGTGCAAATGGCATCAGGTGAAGCTGTTGCTCCTCCTTGAAGGCGATCCATTTGAGATCGGGGCTTAGCGTGAAATCTCCCGCATCCGCAGTTTCGGCATAAGCATGGTCGTGTGCCTCCCCGCCGGCAAGGGCAATGCTGCGTAGGATGACCGCGCGCTTCGCACTGTAATCGGGCATGCCGGTGAAATAGATGCGCGCATCATCAGGCGAGAAGCGCACGAGCCCGGCAGCCTTTGAGAGGAAACGCGGATTGCGGCCATTCGTGTCGGTCACATAAAGGCCGCTTGGGTCGCTCGCCCCGCCCATGGCACTGTCGGGTTCCAGAATACGATAAGCAATGCGTTTGCCGTCGTTCGAGAATTTCGGTTCGCCGATGATGCCGCGGCTTTTGACGACGATGCTCTCGCGGCCGCTGCGGACATCGCGCAGGCGAAGCGTGCTTCCCGTTTCGTCGTCCCAATCGACATAGGCGATCGTTCGGCCGTCCCGAGACCAGGTTGGATCAGATTCAGCCCCCTTGCCAGTCGTGAGGCGGCGTGGCGGTGCGGCCCCAGCCATATCTTGCTGCCAGAGCGAGCCCAGAGCGCGGAATAGGATCGTTTTGCCATCAGGCGCAGGCGCGATCTGACGAATGATTTTCACGTCGACGCGCGCGGGCGCGAGATCGAGTTTCGTGCGGAGCGAGTCGTGAATGCGATGTCGCGCCGTGGCACGGAACGGAATCTCCGTCGCCGCGCCGGTCCGCATGTTCACCTTGTAGAGCTTGCCTTTGCCCCATATGGCGACGTGGAGATTGTCGGGGAACCAGTCGAACGCCGGATAATAATGTTCCTGCGCCAGATAGTCGGCCTGCAAATCGCGGTCGAGATCCTGATAGATTGCGGTCTGAACGCGTGTCTCGATATCGTAACGGAACAGCACGGTTTTCGCGCCGACACGGCGCACGAAAGCGATCTGCTTGCCATCCGGTGAAACCTGTGGGCTTGTCGCGCTGCCGAACCCGGAGACGAGATCGCTGGTCTCCCCCGTGGCGAGATCGCGGCGACGGATCACGAAGTTCGACAGGCCCGGATTGTGATAGACGTAATGCGTGCCGCCCACGCGTTCCGTGTAGTAGAGGACACGGCCATCGGGCGCGTACCGGGGCTCCTGTATATCCTTGCCACTGCTCGGCGGTTCGATGATTTGCGTATCGCCACCCGCCACGTCGAAGCGTCGAATTTCGGAGCTTCGCATTTCAAATACGGAAGCGCTGGTTTTCGTCGCTGCGATCGCTCTGCCGTCCGGCGACCAGGACGGCGCCGTGATCATCGCAAGCGTTTCGTGGCTGATCTGGCGGGGATTGCGACCGTCGGGATCCGCGATCCAGATGTTGTCCGCGCCGCTTTCATCGCTGAGATAGAGAATGCTTCGTCCATCGGGGTTGAACTGCGGACTGCGCTGGGTCGCGGGGCCGGAGAGGATTGGCTTCGCCTCACCACCGGCTGCGGGCATGGCATAGATGTCGTTCAGCAGATCAAACAGGATCGTTTTGCCGTCCGGGCTGACATCGACGCTCATCCACGTCCCTTCGCTAAGCGTCAGCGTAACGTCTTTGCTGGGGGAGGTGAGGATTTGGGGTGTTTGCTGCGCTGTTGCTGGCAATGCGGCGAAGCTGGTCGCTGCGGCGGCGATAAGCGCGCTGCGAAGTGCCGGTCTGAATGTCATGCCCGTCTCCCTTGTTCCCTTTGCCGCACTCTAGAAGTGCCCACTTTCGTCCGGTGCTGCCAATAGTGCGTGCGCCGGTGACCAGGTATCACCGCGCACGTCGGCGCATTTTCCACAGAACGAGGCCTAGAAAAGCCATCGTCAACAGCCAAAGCCCAGTGGCAACAACGGCGAGCCGTCCCGGCAGTCCTGCGATCTCGCCCGTGTGAAACGGGAAGATGCCATCGAGAAAGGCTCTGCGGGGCGGGGCTGCGGACGCTGGCAGACTCGCCAGAATCTGTCCGCTGTTGCCGCTTACGAATACCGTGGTCCGTCCGTAGGCGCGTCGCGCTTCGCCGTCAGTACGAAGCCTGACGCGCCAGACCGCAGAGTCGGGTGTTGGGAAGCTGACATCGGCGAGACGAGCATCGGGGTAGAGTGCCATGGCAGCCCCGACCACCTTGCCGAAACCCGGCGGCGATGCGGCTGTCCACGGTTCGGTGGGTTTGGCGATCGACGTCGGCGCCAGCCACGCCTCTGCGCTGTCCTGAAAGACGAGTAGAACCCCTGCCAGCGAAAGCGCGAGCGCAGGTAGGGCGCCCCAGAAGCCCACAGCGCGGTGCCAGCCATAGAGTCTTGGGATACCGCGCGCCGATTTGGCGGGAGGCTTCAAAGCGCGCAGCCTCTGTCGCCCCGGCCAGGCCAAGAAGAGCGCGATTCCGATGTTGCCTGCCAACAGGAGGCCACTGATGCCGACAATCCAGCGTCCCGTTTCACCGGCCAACAAATCATGGTGGAAGCCCACGATCGCATCGAACACGCCGCTTTCTGCGGGTGTCAGCGTTCGCAGGATGTTGCCTGCGCCGTCGATGCGGATGGTACGCTCTGCGTCTCCGTCCGGGGTCTCGACATAGACATCGTAGCGGTCTTTCGCGCCGCCGCTTGTCCATACCGATTCGATAACGAGACCGGAGCCGGGCGGCACCATTGTGCCGAGCTGCGTTTCGATCGCTGACGGGTCGGTCCGGATGTGCGGGGCACGGATCAGGGCGTCCTCGAGTTCCCAGTGAAACACGATCAGGACGCCGGAGGCCGCTTGCAGTACCCAGAACAGCATCGCTGAAAGGCTAAGCCAGCGATGAAGCGCGAGGAGACCGGATCGTGCGATTCCCAAGATGGTTGCCCCTTCTGAAAAGCTTGAGCGCCGCATCATAGGGGCATCCGGGCGCGTGCCTGTGAAGCTGACTGGAGCGTCCGCGGTGGTGCGCGTCGCGCAACGCTGGCCTTTGCATTTGCATCTCGTTTTCGTAGCCACGATCGTAATTCTGAAGATCGAGGCGCCGGGATGGAGGTTCTTATGAAGCGAGCAAGGGCATACAGGATGATGGGCGCGGCCTTGGCGGCGCTGGCCGCCGTGCTGCCGTTGCAGGCGCTACACGCCCAGTCCGCGGAGCAAGACGCTCTGAAACTTACGCTCAACGACGGCTACGACACGCCTGATGCGCTGCGCTTCGACTGGCCGGCTTTCAAGATCGGAACGGGCCAGTATGAGGCCGGCCCGACCGGACTCACGGTGTTCCGGTTCAATCGAAAGATGCTGGCGGCGGTCGATGTGCGCGGCGGTGGGCCGGGCACGGTGAATACCGAGTATCTGGGGATTGGCTACCCGTTCCCCGAAGTGGACTCGGTCGTTCTCTCTGGCGGGTCCTGGTACGGCCTCGAAGCCGTGACAGCCGTGAATACGGCGCTGAAGGACGAAGGCTATCGCGGCGGCAACTGGGACAATGTCGGCCTTACGGTAGGATCGATCATCTATGATTTCGGCAGGCGCCGCCTCAACGAAATCTACCCGGACAAGCGCCTTGCGCAGGCGGCGCTGAAGGCGGCGGTGCCGGGCGTGTTCCCGCGCGGCGCGTATGGGGCGGGGCGCTCGGCGGTCAGCGGGAGCATTTTCGGATGTAACGCGCATTCAGGGCAGGGCGGCGCGTTCCGGCAGGTCGGAGACCTCAAGATCGCGGCCTTCACGGTCGTGAATGCCCTCGGCGTCGTGACAGACCGCGAGGGCGGAACCGCGGCGTGCTATCCCGACAATACATGGCCCGCCGGGTTCAAGACTCACGATATTCTGGCGGGGACGCCGGGTAGCGGCAAGCCGGGCTGGACGGGCGTGGCGCCGTCTGCCGAAAAGAAGAATACGACGATCAGCCTCATCGTTGTGAACCAGAAGATGGAGCCTTGGGAGCTCAAGCGGCTGGCTATCCAGGTGCACACCTCGATGGCCCGCGGTATCCAGCCTTTCCAGACAGAATTCGACGGTGATGTGCTCTACGCGGTCTCCACGGCCGAGTTCACGCCTGCCGACGATAAACGTATCAGCCTGCTCGACATCGGTACGATCACGTCCGAGGTGATGTGGGATGCGATCCTCAGTGCCGTGCCCCCGCAGCCGAAGGCGACGTTCGATGCGCCGCCGCGCCGTGCGGTGGATGTTGCTGCACTTCGCAAGCTCGCGGGCCGCTATCGGTTCAGCGCGCTTGCCGAGCTCGACCTCAAGGTTGAGGACGGGCGTCTGTTTGGCCAGGCGGTGGGCGAACGCAAGGTGTTTGGCATTCCGAAAGAGAACGCCGTCGAAGTGATTCCCAGCGAAACCGGCGACTATGTAGTGCCGGGCCGATACCCGACCGTGCTGCGTTTCGATGGTCGCGGCGGGGTGACGATCAATCCCGGACGCTGGCAGCAGCACGGCCAGAAACGCCGATAAACCAAGGAGACAATACGGCATGCCTGACCAGTTTGACTGGACGGACCCGCTCGCCCTCGATTCAGAGTTGACGGACGAGGAGCGGCTGATCCGCGATACCGCTAGAAGTTACGCACAGACAGAACTGCTGCCCCGCATCGTGGACGCCAATCGAGAGGGTGTTTTCGACCGCGCGATCATGCGCGAAATGGGAGACCTTGGCTTGCTAGGCGCCACGATTCCAGAGGCAGATGGCGGTGTCGGGGCCAGCCATGTCGCTTATGGACTGATCGCGCGCGAGGTCGAAGCGGTCGATTCCGGGTACCGTTCCGCGATGAGCGTTCAATCCAGTCTCGTCATCCACCCTATCCATGCCTACGGTTCGGACGCACAGCGCGCGCGATGGCTTCCGGGCTTGATCGCAGGTGAGCTCGTCGGCTGCTTCGGGCTGACCGAGCCCGGCTCCGGCTCTGATCCGGGAAGCCTCGCCACGCGCGCAGAGAGAGTTCCGGGCGGCTACCGGCTCACCGGCACGAAGATGTGGATCACGAATTCACCCATTGCCGACGTGTTGGTGGTCTGGGCGAAGCTGGAGGGCGTGCTCCGCGGTTTCGTGCTCGAACGCGGTGCGGAAGGCCTGTCGACACCCGAAATCAAGGATAAGCTCGCACTGCGCGCCTCCATCACGGGTGAAATCGTGATGGACGGTGTGTTCGTACCCGAAGAAAACCTGCTGCCCAACGTGCAGGGGCTCAAAGGGCCGTTTGGATGCCTGAACAAGGCGCGCTACGGCATCGGCTGGGGCGCACTTGGTGCCGCCGGCGCGTGCTGGCAGGCGGCGCGGACCTATGCGCTTGAGCGGCACCAGTTCGGGCGGCCACTCGCGGCGAACCAGCTTGTGCAGCGCAAGCTCGTGGAAATGCAGGTGGAAATCGCGATCGGGCTGCAGGCCTGTCTCAAGGTCGGGCGGCTGCTGGACGCGGGCGCGTGCCCGCCCGAAGCGATTTCGATCATCAAGCGTAACAGCTGTGGCAAGGCGCTCGATATCGCGCGCGCCGCCCGCGACGTGCACGGCGGCAACGGCATTTCCGGTGCGTTTCACGTCATGCGCCACGTCTGCAACCTGGAGGCGGTCAATACGTACGAAGGCACGCACGATGTCCACACGCTGATCCTCGGGCGCGCGCAGACCGGCATTGCGGCTTTTGCCTGACCGCTTACCTGTCACCCATGGTGGTGCGCTCATTGCACCGCATGTCGCGATTTTCGCATCTGCCGTGGAAACGGCGCTGCCATAGCCTTTTCAATCAATAACGAGCCTGAAAAAAGGGGGTAATGATGGTTTCCAAAACGATATTTGCCGCGGGCGTTTCCGCGTTCGCGATGCTGGCGGCGACAACGGCTTACGCGCAGGAGTCCGTGGACGCGGTCGATAGCGGCCAGATCATCGTCGTCACTGCCCAGAAACGCGAGCAGCGCCTGATCGATGTTCCGATGGCTGTGTCGGTGCTCGGCGGTGAAGATCTCGAACGGCGCGGCATCGACAATGTGCAAGACCTGTCGTTTGCGGTTCCCGGCCTGACGATGCGCGAAGATGGCCCCGGCAGCTACACGATCTTCCTGCGCGGCCTCGCCAACCAGTCCGGCTCCGGCGCGCTTGTCAGCATGTATCTCGATGAAGCGCCGCTTTCGCTTTCCGGCTACGACCAGTTGAGCCCCGTTCCGCTCGATTTCGCGCGCGTCGAGGTGCTGAAAGGCCCGCAGGGAACGCTTTATGGCCAGGGGTCGGCAGGCGGCACGGTCCGCTTCGTGACGAACGACCCGAACACCAGCCAGTTCGAGGGCAAGCTCGAAGGCGAAGTTTACAATGTAGCCAGCGGAGAGCTGGGTACCAAGCTGAGCGGGGTGCTAAACATCCCCCTGGTTCTGGATCAGCTGGCGCTGCGTATCGCGGGTGCCTACGAGCAGGGCGGGGGCTGGATCGATCAGCCGGAAGCCGGCATCAAGGACGGGAACGGCACCGAGCTTATCAATGTGCGGGCCAAGCTGCTGTGGACGCCAAGTGACAACTTCCGCGCCGAGGGCATGGTGCAGATCCACCGCGCCGACACCAAGCTCGGTACGGGTTTCGAAGAGCCCGACCGCACGGTCGATATCGGCCCGGATCGCAGCAAGGTGATGATCCCCAAGGAATTCGATTTCGATCTCTACAATCTCGAACTCCGCTACGACATGGGCTTTGCGGAGCTGGTGAGCGCCACGACCTATATCGAGCACAAGCACCAGTATCCGTTCACCTACATTCCGCGCCCGGGCAATTATTCGTACAACATCGTCGAGGGCAACGACGACCGCTGGATCGACGCGGATCAATTCAGCCAGGAACTCCGCCTCACGTCTTCCGGCGGCCCGTTCGAATGGACGCTGGGCGCCTTTTACAGCGAAGGCGACAGGTCGCTGCTCGCCCTGTACGAATATCTCTACGCGCCTGATGCCGACATTTCCGAGGGCGGGGGATTCCTCATCGGCGATCAATACTATCTCTCGAAATCCAGCTCCGAGTCCTACTCGCTGTTCGCCGATGCGTCCTACAAGCTCTTCGACCGCCTCACGGTCGGTGCGGGTATTCGCTATTTCAAGGATAAGCAGACGAGCCTGATCGAGTATGCGCCCGGAACGGGCGTGGAGCAGTCGGCAAAGTTCGATTCCGTCGATCCGCGCTTCTACGTTTCGTACCAGTATTCGGATAACGCCAGCATCTACGCGAACGTCGCGAAAGGCTTCCGCTCGGGCGGCTTCAACTCCGCGCCGTTCGCGCCCTACAAGCCCGAGAAGGTCTTCACCTACGAGATCGGCACGAAGGGCATGACCTCCGACGGCGCGTTCAGCTACGACATCGCCGCGTTCTTCACGAAGTACAAGGATATGGTGCGCCGTCGCCTTGTGAACGTGAACGGTGCCTATCTCTCTGAATCGAGCAACATCGGCGAGGTTGAAGTGAAGGGCATCGAACTGGGTGCCGCCGTTCGCCCGACCACCGGGCTTACCTTCACGGCAAGCGCCGCGTATCTCGACAGCGAGATTGTTGCGACGGATGCCGCCGATACGGTCAACATTCCGGGTGACCGCACCGATTACACGCCGAAGTTCAGCATCACGCTTGGTGCGAACTACGAGTTCGACTGGTCAGCAAACGTGCCCGGCTTCGTGCGCGTGGACTATAGTTACCGTGATAAGGTGACCTACATCGATCGTTCGAGCTTCCTGCCGTCGGCGCTGCCGCAGGCTTCGGACGACATTGGGCTCCTCAATGCCCGGATCGGCGCGACATTGGGCGCGGTGGATATCGAACTTTACGGTCAGAACATCGCCAACGTGAACAAGGCGATTGACCCCTATCAGGGCTGGGCAAACTCCAATCGCACGCGGCCGCGGGTGGTTGGTATCAAGGGCTCGGTAAACTTCTGAGCGAAACGGGCGGCGCCTCAATGAGGTGCCGCCCGTATTCGAGCATTTCCAATGCTTAAATCACTGGTTCTTGACCCGAACGGGACGGGGTGGGAAGCTCGGCCCGGTCGGGAGGACTATGTGCTGGAGCGTAAGGTCAAGAGCGTCAATCCGCCGTCGCGCAAGTCGCTGCCGCCGTTTGAGGCCCTGCGCGCGTTCGATGCGGTCGCCCGCCTGAAGGGCGTGCGACGTGCGGCGCAGAGCCTCGGCCGCGATCACGCCGTCATCAGCCGCCACCTCCGAACCCTTGAAACCTGGACCGGAACAGCGCTCATCGAGCGGACATCCGCCGGGGTGGTGCTGACCGAATCCGGCGTCCGCTATCACGAGCAGGTCGCGATGGCGCTCGATCTGCTGGCCGATGCCACGATGGAATTGATCCGGAGGGGCAGCGAGCATCGTCTGCACATCTGGTGCATGCCGGGCTTCGCCCTGCACTGGATGTCGCGCCGCGTCGGGGCATTCGAGCGGCTGGACCCCACCGTGCAGATCGAAATTCGCCCCACGGATCGCAGCCCTGATTTCGGATCGCACGAGACGGATATCGATATCCGGTTCGTACCGACCTACGGCTCACCCTTCATGCTTGGTCCCAAGCTGCGTCATATCGAGTTGGCGAGAGTGCCGATTGTCGCCGTCGCAAGCCCGGACTATCTCGCGGCATCGGTGCCCATTGAAAAGCCCGGTGATCTGTTGCGGCATCGGCTGCTTCATGAGGACAATTTCGATTCCTGGGTGAACTGGCTCTCCGCGCACGGCATCTACGACGATATCGATCTGACCGGCCCCAAGCTTTGGCAGGGGCATCTGACGCTCGATGCCGCGCTGCACGGGCGCGGCGTTGCGCTCGCAAACCACCTTATCGCTTCCGACGATCTGGCAAGCGGTCGCCTCGTCGAAATCGGAAAAGGGCTGGAGAGTTTCCAGCCCTATAGCGACGGCATTTATCTTTTCATTGCGCGCGGCGACCGCTGGGACGCGCCGCTCATCCGCCGCTATCGCCGCTGGGTGAAGGACGCGATTGCGAAATCCCTCTCCGGCAAGGCCTGAGCGCCCTCAGCTTGCGTTGGCGAGCCGAGGGGTGAGGACGTCGAGCGCGGCGAGCGACTGCTCCAGGATCGCAAGGCCTTCTTCCAGCTGTGCGTCCGGGATGGTCAGCGGCATCAGGAAGCGGATGACATTGCCCTTGGTGCCGCACGAAATCAGGATCAGTCCCTGCTTCTGTGCTTCGGCGATCAGCGCGCGCGTGAGCGCGGCGTCGGCGACGTGCGGGGCTTCGGCGCTGCAAAGCTCCATCGCGACCATTGCGCCGAGGCGGCGGATATTGCCGATCACGCCCTTGCGCGCCCGCTGGCGCAGATCGATGAGCCGCGCTTCGATTGTCTGTCCGATCGCCTCGGCGCGTTCGCAAAGCCCTTCACGATCGATCACGTCCAGCACGGCGAGCGCGGCTGCGCAGGCGACGGGTGAACCGGCATAGGTGCCGCCGAGCCCGCCGATCGGGGATGCGTCCATCAGGTCGGCTCGTCCGGTGACGGCCGCGAGCGGGTAGCCGCCCGCGATGCCCTTGGCCATCGTGATGATGTCGGCCTCGATGCCGGCGCGAGCATGGGCGAAGTAGGCGCCCGTCCGCCCGAACCCCGTCTGGATTTCATCGATGATCAGCAGGATGCCGTGATCGTCGCAAAGCTTCCGGAGGGCCTGCAGAAGTTCAACGGAGGCGATGTTGAAACCGCCTTCACCCTGCACAGGCTCGATGATGATCGCAGCGACGCGGGCCGGATCGACATCCTCGTGGAAGATGTCGTGGATGCTTGCGATGCTGTCTTCCACCGTGATGCCCGCGGCCTCATCGGGGAAGCGCGCGTGGAACACTTCGGCGGGGAAGGGGCCAAAGCCGGCCTTGTAGGGTGTGACCTTGCCGGTCAGCGCCATCGTCATCATGGTCCGGCCGTGGAAACCGGCCGCGAAGGCGATCACAGCGGTACGGCCTGTCGCGACGCGTGCGACCTTGACGGCGTTCTCCACCGCTTCCGCTCCCGTCGAGACGAGGATCGTCTTGCGTGGGCTGTTGCCGGGCACGAGCGCGTTCAGGCGCTGCGCGAGTGCGACATACTGCGGGTACATGGCGACGTTGAAGCTGGTGTGCGTGAAGCGGTCGAGCTGGGCGATCACGGCGGCCTTCACGTCCGGGTGATTGTGGCCTGTGTTGCAGACGGCGATGCCGGCGGCGAAATCGATGTAGCGGCGTCCTTCAAGATCCCAGATCTCGGCATTCTGCGCGCGGTCGCAAACGATGCTGGTGACGTGGGACACGCCGCGCGCCACGGCTTCGACGCGCGCTTCAAGCACTTCATTGCTGGTCTTCATATCGCTCTCCTGTTCATGCCGCCGCGGCGATTCCGCCGAGCGCGAGATACTTGATTTCAACGAAATCCTCGATGCCGTAGCGCGATCCTTCGCGCCCCATGCCGGATTCCTTGATGCCTCCGAACGGCGCACCTTCGTTCGACGTCAGCACCTCGTTGGCGCCGACCATGCCATATTCCAGCGCTTCGGCTACACGGAACACACGCCCGATATCGCGCGACCAGAAATAGGCGGCAAGGCCATAAGGCGTATCGTTTGCGCGGGCGATGACCTCGGCTTCGGTTTCAAAGGGTGTGAGCGGTGCGACGGGTCCGAAAATCTCGGCGTGCGCGATGTCCATTTCGGGAAGGACGCCAGTGAGGATCGTCGGCGCGTAGAAGTTGCCGCCACGCCCGTGCCGCCCTCCGCCGAGCACGGCGACCGCGCCCTTGCCGAGCGCATCCTGCACGAGGCTGTCGACTTTCTCCACTGCCGCTGCATTGATGAGCGGGCCGATCTGCGTGCCGCCTTCGAAGCCGTCGCCGACGTTGAGCGCACGCACCGCCTCCGCATATTTTTGCGCGAAGGCCGCCATGACGCCCGACTGCACATAGATGCGGTTCGCCGACACGCAGGTCTGCCCGGCGTTGCGGAACTTCGTGGCCATTGCGCCCGCAACCGCGGCATCGAGATCGGCGTCTTCGAACACGATGAATGGCGCGTTGCCGCCGAGTTCGAGGCTGAGCTTCTTCACCGTATCCGCGCATTGGCGCATCAGCAGCTTGCCGACGCGCGTGGAGCCGGTGA
>TARA_R110000782_G_scaffold184388_2_pt1 | contig 119660 bp, 150 predicted proteins | sample TARA_R110000782 | Tara Oceans TARA_R110000782 (sample SAMEA4397859) | marine metagenome | biome: Polar Biome; feature: [SRF] surface water layer (ENVO:00010504); material: water (ENVO:00002006), including particulate matter (ENVO:01000060) such as... | depth 5 m | reverse complement strand
CTGCCTTCGTAGGTTCAAATCCTACCGCTAGCACCATTAGTAAACCCTCTGAGTTAGTTCTCAGAGGGTTTTTTTATGCTTAGGTATTGTCACCTAATTAGGCGCAGGATGTGCATCCCAACCTAAACAGGTAGGTTGAGGTAACTTGAACGCCTAATTGCTCTCCCCAAAATACCATATGCTCAAATTGCCCACATGGAATCTCTCCCGTTGGAGTTGTGGTTCCAATATCACTGAATCCGACAACTACAGTAAGGCCAGTTCCCGATACTCCAGTAATAGAAGTTGATCTATTATCTGGAAAGGTGCAAGGCTTCAAAGGAGCTACACAATTACCATTTAAAGTTGCATTGGGGGTTCCCGTTACGAGGTATTCAAACAACCCCCAAAAACCATACCCAGTATCAGTTATCGCCTGGTAATAACTACCTTGGCTGTTAATGGGGGGCACGCTACCACCATCTACAAGGGTCGTATCCTTGAAGAGTTCATAATAAGTTGAACACTCAGTCGTCACTACATCTTTTGCCATAATTACTAGTATATAGTAGCTTAGGAGGAACTACTAAGTTACATGTCTTGGGTTTCAACAACACACCACCACTCATCTTCCCAGCCACCTTCAGGATCCTCACCATTGCTGAAGTATCTAGAGCAAGCAATAGCCTTGTCCTTCAGTGGTCCGGCAGGAAGGAACTCAGCAGCAGCCATGATAGCAGCCTTGGTCCAACCGTTAACTCCACCTCTTCCATAAGCAAGGTAGACATTATCTTTATGAAGTCCACCAGGGATAGGCTCTCCACCACGATACCATTGGTCCGACACAATCCACCAGCCATCAGGAGCTTCAAAACATCCTTGATCCACAATGGTTGTGAACAATGTTGTAAGTGCGTTGTTGGTTAGTGGGGAAGGATTTGCCTTGTGAGCGTTGTATAATCCTACGAGTGCTAAACCATGCTCCCATACGCTCCAGGTCGGTAGCAAGTTTCCTTGGGGGTCAAAGATGGGCTTACGACCGTCTGGTCCATTGTATCCGATGACCTTAACGGGTCCGGCAACATTCATCTCAGGATTGTCTCTAATTACTTCCCACTTGAGTTGTAGGTGGGCCTCAATGTCTTCCTTAACCTTTCCCTCATCAACAAGAGTTAAGAAGTTAGCAAGGCATCCTGCCATTCTTCCTTGTGCTCTAGCTGCACCCGATCCACGATATAGAACTCTATGAGAAGCCATGTCAGTGGTTGTAATATGGTTAATGATATCCATAGCTAGTGGATCATCACTTAATTGAATGTATGCAGCGAGGTTGTTCTGGCTTCTATGTTGGTCATCGTAACCACTCCATTTCTCCGAAAATGGGTTGGATTCGGTCTTACCTAACCTATCGGGGCTAACCCCTGTGTGCCAATGAGTTTTCCCACTCCATGTGACCCATTGAGGATGGTTCTCAAGTCTTAAGGGGACAGTCTTCCCATCAACAACATCATAATGCATGAAGCCTCTGTAGACATCATTGTAAACTGAGTGTTGGTAAAGCTGGATATGCCTTGGATCTTTTGTCCGCACAGCATAGATTCCCTTAGTGGCTCCAAAGTCTTCTTGGTCACCTGTTGCGCCAGGGTTGTTCTGAATGCCTACTAGAGTAGGTGCTCCCCAGCCTTCATAGACTTCCATCTTATTCTTGAACCTTTGCCATTCAGCAACACTATCGCTAAACATTTGTGAGGTGGCAGACCTACGAGGGATCCACTTGTTTGCTAACCATTCCCCATTCCAGGCATGGCATACTCCATTCACTGGGCCTTTCAATGCGGCTAGTAGGGAGTTGAAATCCTTACCATCCTCGTCTTCCTCGGGGTCTACGGGCGTTCCTGCTGGCCCAACAAAAGCTAAGAGTGATCCAGCAAGGGGGATTCCTCCACCATCTCTAACTTGAAGATTTGATCCTAAAAGAAGTTCCCACTTGTCGCCAACCTTATAGGGGATGGTAGCACCTACGTTCTTGGAAAAGTCTAAGGCAGGAAACTCACCACATCTTAGTAGTAAGTGTCCAAACCTCTTAGTATCCTTTGGATCGTTCCTATCAGACCACACAATCTTACCCCAGAATTGGATAACAGGGTCATCATGGTTAACGTCGGCCCACCATTCAAAGACCACACCACCGGGCAGAACCTTGCGTAGGAACCATCTTTGGTGGACAGACGATTCTTCAACCATCTTGATTTCTTCCATATCCGCATTAGAACTCCACATTGCAGAGTTTGCTGGAGCACCATGCTCAACAACGCCAATGTCTGGGATAGTGGCTAAGATATCGTCAGCAACCCACTTATGATACTTGTAGGGGACGTTAGCCGTTACATGGGCTTCAGGGATGAGGCTTCCCTTGAGTCTTTCACTACCTTCCATGCTAGTGAATACTCTAAACACATCAGTGTTTACTCCTCGGCTCCCAGTTCGAACAGCGCGAAACTTAAACCCTGCATCAGCCTCGAAGGTTGATTCATTAGGGAAATTCGCTGCTTTGTCCGATGGGAACGTAACAATAGCGGTCTTGTCTCTAGACCCAGGTGATAGATTTGTGATAGTGGCACGCATACCACTATCTATCTATTTCACTACCAGTTGATTGTTAAACAGGCAGGTTCATTACGGTGGGAGGGTTGATCTTTCACAGAATACCCCTTCCCGACCAAGTAAGATCTGAACAATGAATGGGAACATCCCTTAGGATATTCGAGGGTAATTGTCATCTTACCCTCTGAAGCCGCAACTTTAAGTGCTGGCGTAATCATCTTCATTGCATACTCCGTATTATACTCAACTGCGAATACGGTTAAGTCCCTTAGTTCTTGTGCATTCATTAGAGGTTCTTATCCACAATGGCGCAAATTCCCATTACCAGGAGAATACCAAAGGGAATGACAGTTACAATGATTGCTACCCACAAAGGTGCCCAAATCCAAGCAATAGTAAGCCCCGCTGCAAGGATTACTACAATGCAAATTACTAAGCAACCTATTAGGGAGACTAACACAGTTCCAACATCTCTAAACATAATTATTACCAGCCATTTTCTTCCGAAAGAATATACACCTGTTGTTGATCCACAAACTTACCCTCATTAATGGGCTTAGTGTGCATCATAGACATTCTGAAAAACAATCTCCAACCTCTTTCCCTACAAGCTTGTGCTGTGTGCAGAGTGTCAGCCCCAATAATCATCATCTCCCCATCCAACCCAGGACGGAAATGGGAAGAGAAGTTGTAAGGGTCACTTTTAACCTTCACACAAGCTCTGTGTGCCTGTTGCCACACTGGCTCAGAGTGATGGAAGTCTACAGTGAGGGGCTTCTTCATATAAAGAGTATTTGATACTCCCCCATCCACAGTTGAAAGAGTTGTTATAAAGTGCCTAGCGTTTGGATTGATCCTTGAGAGATCAGGCTGTGAGTGGTAGTCTGCCCTAGGAACAGCATCACAGTGCCATCCAGGGATGCTAGGAAACATTCCAGGCATCATTCTTTGGACTCTAGCGTCCACAACCAAACTATACCCTTGAGGTTTAGTGTAGTGATGATTTGAAACTCCTAAGGCAAATTTGGTTAGCTCTTTAATGATGGGAGTTCCATTATCGATAACCCATTGGGGACTACATCCATGGACTGACCTCTCACCACTAAGTTCTTTAATGGTGAGGGGACTACTCCTTTCAGGAACACCAATAGGGAACACATTATTCCTAAAGGTGTGAGTTAACATTCTGCTCTCTTCCTGATAGTTTCGATATCGTCAGTGATAAGGATCTCTCCATCTTCAAAGACAGTTCTCATTACCTTTTCAAAGTATGGAAGTTCCCCTCTATCCTCGTGAGTGTAGAAGGAGTTCTTATGAGTAGATTTGTAAAGCTCAATCCTACCCTTTTTGGAGTTCTTGGTTGGATCGCTCTTGGGTTGTTTGAACACATCTTGCCACTCTCCGTTTCTCCTAATAGCACTAGCCTTAAAGGCGAATCGTTGAGTGTCCCTATCAAGCTTTTGTAGTAGTCCACCACCCATACCAAAGGCAATGTTATCAAGTGACCATCTGTTGTCGATCATCATATCAACTACCTCTTTGATGGTCTCAAGTGTGCAACCATCCCCTTGGATTGCTCTCACATGTGGATCAAGGACGATGCAACCCTTATCATTGGTTTCACCACCAAATGATTGGTAAAGTCTTCCAAGCACATTGTTCACCATTGGAACAATCTCACCACTGTCAGGTCTTGCAACCCATACACCATCTCTCTTCATGATAAGCTCTTTAAGCTCCTTACCAAGGATAGTGGAGCAGTGCCTGTCAATGTTGTAACTGTCTCCTACGCAAGCAACTGGACCCTCTGGATACTCTTCCAGCATGTTCCTTACAGCCTCTAGCTCATTCTCTGCTCCCCATGAGGTAATCGTGCTGTGTTCAGATGCTGCAATTGAGTGTCCAGGCATCCCTGCCCCATAATACTGGATGCAGTGGAGAAGTGCAGGGAGGTTATCTGTCCCTTGGAAGCCTGCTGCAAGGTGAGCCATACCACCTACAGCGGCAGACTCCATAGTTGTAGAACCTCTCACACCAAAGTCGTGAAGCTTGAAGGGCAATCCTGCCATATCAGCCCCAGTCTGCTCCATACCAGTCTTTACAATACTTCTAACATGGCTAGAAATTGTTGCAACTGTTGATCCATACCACACCTGGACAAGTAGTGTCTCTAGGTAGTTTGGCAACCAAGGGAAATCAGGATCAGTGTTCTCAATCGTGAGCATCACATTACCTGTTGGAACCTTTGTTCCTTCTGGCACAGCGCGGATTCTTACAGGAAGAATACCACCATGCTTCTCAAGCATTAGTTCCCAACCTGCTCTATTGAAGGTGCCATCACCACTGCCCGTAAGCATGTGAAGGCGAGCCACAGATGCAGCCTGCTCAATCTTATCTTGAGTGACTACGATCCCCTCAATATACTTCTTGAGGATGTATTGCAAACTAAAGAATACAGTATGATCGAACTTGGCTCCCACACGACTTTCGAAGTATGAGAATACAATCTCTGCATCCTTAGGGTATTGTTTGTAATGCGAAAGCTTATAGCTATCGGTCAGGAGAATGATGTTATCAAGCAGCGCGACGTTGTTCATAGTAATTACCCCTTTTCAAGGTGAGTATTCAACATTCTAAGGATATCATGATGACCTAGGCAAACCATATCCTCGGTTAGCTCATCTAGGTTAAAGTATCTAGCTTCCACAAGATCGTCTCCAGCAGTAGGAATACCAAATGTGGATGTAGTTAGGAAGAAAGCAGTCATTAGCGTATCAACTTCCTTTTGATAACGCCAATCATTAATTAGGGTAGATCCAATGAACTTGAAGTCTTGGTATTCCAAGTCTCCTACTTCCTCAGTAGCTTCCCTCTTTGCAGCTTCTTCAAGTGACGTATCCGCCTTCGGATCCACGAACCCTCCGGGAAATCTCCACCTATCAATCGGGTCAGTTTTCTTTCTGCCCAATACCAGCTTCCTACCAGTGTTGTCCAGAATCGCGATATCAACTGTTTGAAGGATCGCTGGATGTTTGTTAAATGCCGCATAAATTACTCCTCTTCGGAACTCTGAATGCTGGCGAACCTCGTCTGATACAGCCTTCCTTACGTCTGTTCCTGAAAGTGTATTACTATCTTGTAGCTCTACAGTTTCATACTTTCCATGGTAGTGAGGAATAAAGGAATCCCTTGAACCATAGATGTTAGCCGATACATGGTCACCAAAGGTTTCCACAATCTTATTATCAACTTGCCCAGACCAATCATAGTCCGATGGCATATCTTGTAATGGGAGAATAGTTAGCCTATGGTGGAACTCCTCTTCCAGCATCAACTTACGTGTGACGAAATCCAGGGGGTTATTACGGGTAACCAGGACACCTGGAGTAGATCCCACGAGCACTAGAACTTTCTTGTGACGCTCTAGGATGCTGTAAAGAAGATCAATGTGTCCGGCATGGAGATCGGATACTTGAAATCTTCCAATAATGACTCCAACCTCTGCCTCTTGTTCCGTTCTATGTAACATTACTTTTCCTCCGGCCATCGTCCCACTACAGCGAAAAATGCTGCTGCATACATAAGTTCCCTAGTTCTCTGGCATCCATCACTCTTCTCGTTGAGAGGTTCATGCTGGTCCTTTAACTCCGCGAGTCGGCACTTGATCCTTGCGAGTTCTAAACCCCTGCTTGCTGAGTTATATTCGGCGTATCTCGTCCTTGAAACTTCTTGCTGGTATGCGTATCTCATTACTTTTTACCTACTGGCCCTAGTGATCTTTCCAATTGTTGCCTAGCCCACTTGGTAGCTAAAGGTTCAAGGTCTTTATCTGTCAGCTTTACGTCTCTCACCTTCTTTCCAAAGATGGAGTCGTAGTTTTTAGAGAACTTTTCCTTATTACCAGGACGCTTTTTCGATCCTTTACTCATTTATTTCTCGTAAGTGGTGGCGTTGGAAGGAGTTGCACCTTCATCTCTCCCTGCTCTAAGGTAAATTAGGCCGCTGACGGTGCATATTGGGAGCGTTTTACTTTTATCTTCACTACAACGCCTTAGGTTATGATTATTACTCTAACTCATCCCAATACAGTATGATTAGGAATAGTAAAATTGGTAGGCTTAGGATACCTATACCAATTGTTAGCTTTATGATCTCCATGAAAATGGTTCTTCCTGTGGGAATTGAACCCCGGACTACCTCCAACTCTTTTGTGTCAGAGAGATATAAGCTCTCCCGTTGGGTCAGAAAGGATGTTATAGGTATTCCTTTATGTTCCAACGCTCATCAAGCAAAAGAAGAGCGAGGGAATACTTATCCTTCATAGTCTTTTTTCCCTCAAGGTCATACATATTGTCCGTGATGTCAGCATACTTAACAATTGATGCCAGCTTATGGAACCTGATTGCACAAATCATATCCCTGTAGCTATCAAAATTGTGTTTGTTGAGCTTCTTGAGAATGAATAGTTGCCCTTGAGTTACCCCTTGTTCTGATAGATCCTTAGCAGTCACACTTGTATCTTCTTCGATATCGTGGGCAACTCCAACAATCTCACAAATAGTAACGTCACTTCTTGCAAGACGCCCAGCATTACTCATGTTTGCTGCAATGTGTCCTGCAAGTTTACTAACTCTTAGGGGGTGAGTAATATAGGGTGCTCCACCCCACCTAGTCTGCCCTTTGTGAGCCTTGGTAGCGATCTTCACAATGTTATCCAGTGTGGGATAGGTCATGCCTGTATTATAGCAAGCTGGGTGAGGATTTGGAGTTCCTTAACCGAAAATCGCTAAACTTTCTGACCCATCCCTATTGACGACAAACGTCATCTCATTGCTAGTGAGCTTCAATCCCTTGATAGTCTCGAAGGTCAGTGTTACGTCTCTATGTGGATAAGAAAGTTTCCTGAGCCGCTTAACGGCTGTTGTAATCTTCAGCTTGTTGTCCCTCATGAACATCTCATTACATAGGTGGGAATAGTCGATCAGCTTAACATTACCATCCCTACAAACCCTCATATTCTCATCATGGAAATCACACATTGAATCTTTATGGGAAAGCTTGAAGTAGCTGAAGTTGGATTCTAAGGCGTTTCGCAGTCTAATCCAATTCTTGTCACTCATGAAGCATGTCTGTTCGGGTAACTTTCGCGGAATGAACTCCTGCCCCATTGCGTAACCATTACGACTGATTCCGGTGGTATGTGCGAATAGGCTTGAAAAGGGTGTATCCCTTAGGTAGAGTGAGCTAGCAACCTCTCCCTTGTTGTGGACGGGAAAGCCCACTTTGATAACTTCTCTTGAGTATGGTTGTTTGAATACACAACGTGTTGATCCCTGGTCTGATACAAGCTTTAGGTTGAACTGTGCCATAAGCGAATCTTGAAAGGTCCAATGCAGGTCGCATTTACACTTTTTCTCAATGAAGAAGGAATCAATCTCATCTAAGAGATTAGGATTCTTTCTTAGCGTCCCCAAAGTGTTCCTTTCTTAATCTATGTGTCATCAACTCCATCTGTAACATATCAAATGGATTGTATTCAGGGTCTAAGCTAGTTCCCCTAATGTATTTGCTCACTTCATACTTATCATGATCTTCGGGATCATCGCCTAGACTTGCCCGGATACACGAGGTTAGGAATATTTCTCTTTTACTTAACATAGTTACGCCTTGAGGTAAGAGTGTTTCGAATCTCATTTACCGCTTTTCTTACATAGCAAAGGGTCAGTCCTGTGGGCTTAACTAAAGCGTTGAAACACACAGTTCCCTCATCATTTACCACCGAGGGATCTTTAACAATAGCAGATACTACCTTCTTAGCGTTCTCGCTCTTCTCTTTGAATAGGTCTCCAACCTCAAGTGAGGATAGGTCCAGGGAAGTTCTGTAGTCTTGAAGGTCGTAGTCGTGATCGAAGGCACCTCCATCCTTTCCGATACCAGAGATAGAAACGTGCCGTCTTCGGAACTCCATCTTATTTGTTAGAGGAACTCCCTTCTTTGCTTTCCTATTCCAGAGAACTGTCTTGGTGTATTGGTCGAACAGCTTGTTTTCAAACGCTGTATCAAAATCTTCTCCGGTGAGCTTCTTGAACCCATGGATAGATTCCATGGCGGCAACACATAAGTCTGAGAAATTGTCTTCTTTCCCGGCTATAGCTGCATCCCCTGAAATCTTAGAGGAGATCTTCCACATCAATCCTTCATACTGTTTTAAATATCTAGCCCATTGCTCATTCGAGACTTGCTGCATACTGTATTATAGTCCTTGCCTAACTGAAACAAACTTTGTATCCCCACCTTCAGACCTAAGAAGGTATTATATCAGTATGCTCATCCAGCCTCTTAAGAGGTTCTTCCGACTTGGCGAAATCCTCTAGAGACTCATAACCTAGCATCAATACACAGTAACCAGCGATGTCCTGCCAACAGTTTTCATTGTTGTAGTTAGGGTTGGTGGCAAGACGAAAGATCTTGTCTAGAATTCTAACTAAGGCTAACGCAACTGTATATTTCTCAGGTGGGATACCCTTAGGGAATAGAAACTTCATGATCTCCCCCGAATGCTGGAAGCTATCGCCATATGCCGCATTCTTCTCTTGAACTAGCTCTCCAATATCCTTTCCTATCTTTGCAAATTCTGTAGTTTTCATTTCTGCCTCTTATCTTTCCAAAACCTTCGTAAATCAGGACAATTCATTTTGCCTGAGTTCCTATCAAATATGATAGCTCTAAACACTCCATGTCTGTCCATGCCAAGACAGTTAGCACATGTTTTCGCATTATTATAGGAATACACACCAGTGTAGTCCCCACATGAATGGCATTTATCTTTGTTGATCCAACTTAGGGACTTCTTCTCCATACTCTTTCCTCAAAAAACTATTTATAGAGCATTGAAAGCCTCTAATGTAGTTGCTATTGAGAAATCTTGCAAATCCGGGATCGAAGTCCTCAATGTTCTGTATCTGTGGGCATTTAATACCCTCTACTTCCTTTTGTGATATGTTTGCTTGTAGGTGCCAAGTAACAGAATTACACTTGTGTCGGAACATGTTTTCGTTCCTCACTTGCAGGACTACTCTGTCCTTCGTCAATTCTATTATAGTAGTTTCCATTCTTGACTAGTAGCTTAATCTTTTCTAGTGCCTTGGAAACATTAAATAGATCAACCTGGGCTATCTCTTGCGCTTCCTTCGCATCATCCACTCTGCCCTCTAGCTCTGTCAATGCAAAGGCTAGAGTGAAATTAGTGTTAGACATTAACTTCCTTTGCTAGCCATGCGATGATTGGGCTATACAATCCTTCCTGAACGGTGAACTCAATGTCACCTCCAGCCCTTGCATACTTAATGGAGGCTTCAATACGAGCCTCAACAAGTAGCAACATTGATTTCATTGCCAGGAATCTACTAGTCTTATTCCGCTGGTCAACAATACCTTTGATGTCTCTAATAAGAGCATTAGCTTCAGTGAGGTAGGTGATGGTTTCTGTCGCTTGTATGTGCATATGATCGGTCCAAGGTATATTATAGCGAGAAACCCCTCTGGATCAAGCACTTAGGCAGGATCAGAGGGATTAGTTTGTTTGAAAGGTGAGTTGTTACTTACTATCTGCGGATGTGTTGATGATCTCAATCTTATCATCTCTTACCATAGCTTGGTAGGAGCTACCGTCATCGGGTAGTCTACATCTTAGAAGCTCGTCGGCTAGAGGGAGTCCAATATGTTGTCTGACGGCTCTCTTAAGGTTTCTGGCCCCATACTCTTCTGAGAATCCCTTCTCTACAGCGAACTTCACAAGCTCAGGCGTAGCTCTAATGGGATATCCCTTTAGCTCAAGCTTTGCGATCTTCTCTGTATCTTCTTTGGTTAGATCATTGAAGTATACGAACTCATCAATTCTACCTCGGAACTCAGGAGAGAAAGCTAGCTCTACAGCCTTCATGATAGTCTCTCTATCAGCCTCCTTATTCGGAGTGACCTCCGCAGAGAATCTAATAGTGTTAGTTTTCAAGTCCGTCATTCCACAGTTGGAAGTGAAGATGAAAATTGATTCTGATAGATCAATCTCATTACCCATGTTATCGGATGATGTTCCGGTATCCATTAGGGATAGGAAAAAGTTGAAGAACTTTAGGTGAGCCTTCTCAATTTCATCTAGGATGATGATCCATTTCTTAGACTTGTCAGCTTTCTCCTTAATCATGGAATCCTTACCATGTCCCACATATCCTGGGGGAGAGCCAATTAGTCTAGCGATCTCATGTCCATTGGAGAACTCAGCACAGTTGATGACCCACAGGTGCTCTGAGAACTTTTCTCCGAGCTTCTTAGCCAACTGCGTCTTGCCTCTGCCAGTCTTTCCTAGGAAGAACAGGCTCATATGGTCTGCAAATCCAGCAGCCTTTAGCTTGATAGAGTTACATACAACTTCAATGGCTTCGTCTTGTCCAATGATATTCTTCTTAAGGTGCTTATCTAATTCGTTGATATCGTTTATAGTAGCGAACTGATACTTCTTTGGAGTTGCACCTTTCTTTTCTGCTTCCTTCTTTACTTCCTTCTGAAAAGCTTCTTCTGAGATAGCTTGATCGATCATAATGGAGTCCGGTAGTATTTCGTTAATCGTGTAACACACGTTTTCGATACCCAATTCAGGGTAATATTCGATGATAGTCTCATAGTAGAGACCAAGAATTCTATTTCTACTTTGCTTAGAGGCTAGGCTATCCATTGCCTTAAACTCTACCATCAACTTCTTATAGCACTTCTTTTCAGCATCCGTTAAGGTGCCAGTAATGACAGTCTCAACATATGGTATAAGATCGAAGTTTCCTGCTTTACAATCCTTAATAAGCTTTACCAGCTTATTAAACACCAATGTTGATTGGCGTTCGGTAAGAATCTTTAGGCTAAGAATCTTGTTGAGGTTTCGGCATACTGCTTTGATTTCCTTAGGCTTATCGCTCGTCATCTTTTTTGTCCGCTAATTGTGATAAGGCTGTGAACATTGAACCCTTGAGTTCATTTGTGCCACCCTTGGCAGAGTCCATTTCTTTCAAACGATACTTCTGTAGTAGTGTAGCAAGTTTTAATAGCTTTTCATTAGCGTTGCCCATTTGACCAAGGGCAGTAGCAGCAGCGGAAATTAGTTTGTGTAGAGTATCCGCACTCTGGGTTGAGGAACCTTCTTCCCCGTAAGAAACAATCTGTAGGAGAGAGGTGAGATCTCCCATAGCTTCTTTGCAAGAGCTAAGGAGGTCTTCTGCTTCTTTTCTATCCGATTCAGCGTTATCCTTAATCTTTTTTGTGAGACGGTTCATTTTCATGTCGTCCCACATCTTGTTTTTTAGCACGTATCTGTCTGCCATAATATTCGTCTTCCTCTGGGTAGTCGGGATCATCCTCATCGCGAAGATTATCGTAATCAGGTAAGTCTCTATGGTTATTTAGCCTAGGAGCCTGATGCTTATTTGATTTCTCTCGTCTAAATGTTCTTCCCATCGGGATTTTCCTTCTTCATACGTCTAATAAAGCTCTTTTTGAGGAACTTATTGGTATACCAAGTCCAAAATGGCAGTGAACCGTCCATTACCACTAGTTTGTCTAGGAATGTTAGATAGAATAATAGGTTTACAACGGACTCTACAACAGTTAAGATGCCGTAAATGATTAGTCCTAAGCGTCTCATTAATTCTTCTCCACTATTGACTCCATGAACTCCTGAAAAGCCTGTTCCTTAGTAAGCCCTGCATTAATCTGGGCCTTTGTCCTGCGGAATCTCTTCCCAGTCTTCTTCTTGTAGTCGCCTGCATCCATAAATGGGAAATTCATGTTGCTAGTATCACGCAACTCATTCTTTAGAGCGTCACTCACTAGAGTTGAAAGTCTATCTTCTACACTACCCATTTAACAATTCCTCCTTAACACCTAGCATCTCCCTAATTATAGCCGTGTCCTTGTTGGAGAAATCTAACAAAATCTCCGTAAAATCATCTTTTTTGAATTTAGTGTCTCCAATAGACAACCTACCTGCGTCCGACTTATTGATGTAACCATCTTCAACTAGCATTGGAGCTAGGCCAAAGTATGGATCCAATCCCTTGTCAAACAACACTCGGAACTCACATTCTTGGAATGGAAGTCCAACCTTGTTCTTCTTGGCTCTGATCTTGCCCACAATGCCTATAGGCTTCTTGTTAGCGTCCTTAATAACGTCGCTGGTCTTATTAGAGACCGTCTTGAGATCTACCGCCAGATAAAATTCTAGAGCCCTTCCGCCGCTTGCTGTGGTGTTCGGGTCACCATACATCACGCCAATCTTGGTTCTAATCTGGTTGATGACGACAATCGTGGCCTTATTCTTCTTCAGATCGTGATTGATCTTTCTAAGAAGACTACCAAAGACAATAGCTCTACGAGCACCATCTGTTGGAGAGATGTCCCCAATGTTGTCTCTATTCATTTCCTCTCTTGTTGGGAGGACAGATACGGAATCAATTACCTGGATAATAGGGGTCTCTTTGTCTAGCTCCCGAATGTCCTCGATGGTCTTCTTGATGCTCTCAAAGGCATCCTCAAGGCACCTGGAATTGGTGTAGAGCAGGGTGTCCGGGTTGATACCTAGCTTGCGACCAAACTCTCGTGAGTAAGTGTTCTCTGTGTCATCAAGCTTGGCATAGCATCCAGCCCTTTGTGCAGCTTGTAGGATAGTAGTTGCAAACAATGTCTTACCCGTTGAACTGTCTCCTTGCAGTTGAACGATTCCACCAATAGGAAGGCCAGCGGCATAGTCTCCTGAGATGATTCTATTGAGAGCGTGGCATCCTGTGGAAATGAATTTCCAATCTTCTAACTGATCTAGAGTAAGGTTTTTCTTGCCCTTCAACTTATCTAATACGTCTTGGTTCATACCCACGTATTATAGTCGATATAAAAAAACACAGCAGGCTTTTTATGGCCTGCTGTGTTAGGTTCGTCTGCTGGTGTTCAAGCGGCGTCAGATATTAAATAAGGGAGATTAGAACCAGTAATTTGATGGTAAGCCTCGGGGGAATCGAACCCCAACGTGTTCTGGCCTGGATACCAAGGCTTGGGTTATTATAGAAGGAACTGGTTTCTATGGCCCTAAAAGGTTAGTTCAACCAAGTATTTATTCTACGGTTTAGAATAGTTAGATACTCTTTCATGACCCCTAGTTGGGCCTGTAGGTTGTTTTGTTCTGTCTCTAGAAGACTCAAATACAGTCCATTAGTTGGATTGATAAAAGCCTGTAGGTTAGCGACCTTTAAGGCAAGGTCTGCTCGTTCATCGGCAACTCGTCGTTGGTAGGGTAACATTATGTGGGAGGTAAAATGTATCCCTCGCTTTCTGACAGTGAAAAAAATGAACCAAGGCTGGCTCGTCAGCAGTAGCGAGGGATAGAGATCTTGAAAACCAAGATCGGTGTAAGGTGAGGAGATTAGAGTAGGTATTTTTAAGGTCAGATGCTCTACCACTGAGCTACTTGCGGGTGCAAGGCAGGAATTGAACCTGCGACCATCTGATTTTGATTTAATAGAAGGAACCTACTTCTATGGCCTCGTTATGAGGTGAGGGGATTGGAACCAGTATATTGTCAAATCCGAATTTTGGTGCCCTAAGGGCGTAGAAGGATCTGGTTTCCATGGCCTCGTAATAAGGTAGCGGAAATTTCTAGGTCTAATTTTTTAGTAATAGTTAAAGTTTAGAAGGAAGACCTAGAATGGCCGCAGTATTTTAAGCGAGATATTCCGAAAGGATCTCAGTTGTATCCGATGGCTTGATACCTTCTGTCATAGAGAAGATGGTATCAGCCTCCAGAGGATCCTCAACATACTCCGTCCCTCGCACGTTAGCGTGCATTACGAATAGATCGTATAGGGTCGGCTTGTTGTCAAGGTTCACTGAGCCTCGCACAATATCTAGTGTTGTCGCACGATTCGTAATCGTGTTATTTGGAACGCGACTGTTGGAGTTTCTAAAGGTATCTGTGCTGCCCTCAAGGTCCATCCAGATTGCTTGTCGTTCCTGCATGTCAAAGATGACAGGAACAGCCCTTGAACTATCTTGAGTTAGATTAACCTTCTGGTCAACATACTTCGCGTTAAACTTGTCACTTGAGTCAGGACAGTCTCGTGTCATCCAACCTGCGTAGCAGATCTCGTGATCCTTAAAGCTAGGTCCAGAATACACATACACTTGCATTGCAACATATCTGTATCCAGCCTTCAAAGCCTTAGTCATGTCAATATCAATGAACTCTGCTGCTCCATGAGGGGCATTCATAATATCACCGGAGTGACAAGAGATTGTGCCATCCCTCAAGTTTGTATAAGCAACGTCGGACTTGTGGACAAACTCAGCATCCAAGAAGGAAGCACTAAGATCGATATCTCTGCCCTTCCAGTAGATGAACAGGCGTAGGGTATTCTTGTCCGTTAGGGTGAATCTGGTGCCTCTTGCGACAGTCTCTAGGCTTTCCGATGCGCTTCTCAGGGAGAGAGGGATCGGGCAACCTTCAAGATCATTACTCAAGAACACCTTTCCAAGAGACTCTAGCTTAGAGAACCTATTTTGCAGTGAGGCTTGGATCGTATCCATAACCTTGTCTACAATGGAAGGCTTCAAAGTTGGAAGCTTTGTCTTTAGAAGGATTGCCTTAGCAGCACTACCCTTCGGGAATACAAGTCTTTCAGAAGGCCCAGTTGCACGAGTTCTAAAGTGTCCGAACAGTTGCATCAATACTCTCGTATCAATATCATCTGCTACAGAAGCAAAGTTCTCTAGGATATCCTTACCAGTTTTAACGTCAGACTTACGCAAAAGATTATCCAGCTTTCTTGCAAATACTCCAGGTCTCTTTTTCAAGAGAACAGAAGCTCCAAAGTAGCTGCCAGAGTTGATAAAGGTTTCTACATTCGCCTCATAAGAGAGATGCTTGTAGTCCTTACTGCGAAGCCTAGAGACAATTGCATTTAGGTGCTTTGCGTAAGCGTATTCACCAGTATGTAAAGAGTGTGCCAAACGGATCCACTTGCCACGATGGCGGAAGATATCGTCATCTCGTGCTATCACGTTTAGACGGTAAACAACTGCCTTCCTGATCTTACGACTGAAGCTCTTAAACTTAGTGTTAGTCGCAAGGGAAACATCTCCACCTGATAGATGGGTGCAAACTCTTAGAACATCGGTTGCAGTCTTTAGTGCAGCCATGCCCAGTGAAGGACGGTTACTATCCAAACACTCTCCAACGAAGAATGCCATGGTCTCTTTGAACGGGATTGCGGGAGGGAGAGCCTGAGTTAACTGGTGTTCCTCGTAGTTGTTAAAGAGATAGGTTAGAACCTTCTTGTCATAGTCGGTGATCGAAGCATTTGATGCTAGGATTTGACTAAGCGTAAGCAGCACATCTTCTTCCTTCCCTAGGCCGATTTCTCGGAACTTAGAGTTTTCGAATTGTGGTGCATCAGTGTTACCTTGATGGTAATCTGGTTGCCAAGCTCCACCAGACCAATAATGCATCAAAGCATTACCGTAGAGCCTCATCGCTCCCATTTCCATCACTTGACGCGGGAAATCAGGATACATTGGAGTGTAGGTAACATCTGCACCTACAACTTCCTTGAGGTTCGTCAGGGTTTGACGAAATACAGTGTTGAAGCGAGCTTCAGTTAAAGTTGTCAACTGCTCCATTGCCTCAGGTGAGAGGATAAAGCCCAATGACATTACTTCCGCTTGCAGAACCATACCTCTTTGATCGAAGGCTTGGCGTCTGGTTCCTAGACCGGATGGAAGCAGCAGAAGCCGCTTCTTATTAAGTAGTATGGATTGCTTGTTCATCTGTATTTCGTCCTCGTGAGCTACCATTATAGCTAAGGTAGCCCGAATCTGAACGCTAATCTTCCGAGATTACGCCATTTTCTTCTGCCTCGATCTCCTTTGATCGCAGGTAAAGTGCATTAGCTTTTACAGACAGGTGGATGAATTGTTCCAAAGTGTTTGACAAATCATGTGCAAACGTTCCTTGGGCATAACCATCTCTTCCGTCATCCTCGATGGCAGTATTGGTCTCAAACGTGTCGGCAACTAGAAGTTGCGTATGTGCGGTTTGAAGACAATCAACGATTGCTCCATACAGTTCAGAATTACTTTTCATATTAGTTACCATCATCTTCGTTATCGTTGTTCACAGGAGCATTTTTATTTCTTACTCCACCACCCTTAACAAATCCATTCGGATATCTTTCTTTAAGCTTCAACACGTTAAAGTCCATACATCCTTCAAACTCAAGACCGTATAGGTTACACATAGCTTGAACATAGTATAGCACATCACCTAGCTCTTTCTCTAGATCGCATAGATCCAAAGGTTTACCATGGTAGAGGTGCTTCTTAATAAGCTCAACAACTTCCCCAGCCTCCCCAGCAATTCCGAGAGCCCAATTACTAGCTTTCTGATCTTCTGTTAATTCGGGGTTTTCTGTTCTGGCAACCGCCTCTTCGAAATCCTTAAACTTCATTAGTTAAAGATCCCACTGAGTGTCCGCGAGCGCGTGGTTCTCTTTGCAATCTTTCTAACCGCTCTACGTTGAGTTGCGTTTCGAAGCAACACCTTAGAGTTAGGCATCAGATTACGGTTCCAAGAGGTCGAACGGATGTAGATCGTGTAGTCAGATGTATTTGCTGGGTTAAGAGCAATAGACGATCCTTCTGGCAGACGTAGGAGACTTCTAGCGTTCTCCCCAGTATACAAAGCTCCATCACTATTCGATTGAATGATGATATCCTTGTAGTCCTGAATCGTTTCACGCTTAGTCAACTGATAGAAGTTATCACCAACCCGGAAGGTGTAACCTTCTCCTTGGATGAAGTCTCTAATCGATTGCTTACTAGGCACAGAGAGTGCCTTGAACTGATCCGTAACTTCATCGAGGTTAGCGGCAACCGTAGACTGGGCTAGGTTATTCAGGTCAGGCGTGAAGTAGCTACTTGAGCGAGTCTGGCCAGCAGCATAACTGGTAAACAATCCAGTGTTTGAGGCTCGGATGTTTTGCGTCATCACCTTAGTTCCATACTCCGTAGCTTCCCACTCAGAGATACACTCCAGGGGAACACCATAGTTATGAGCGATGGTGCTCTTATGACCGGGCGGGACACACATAGCAAAGGTCCACAAATCAGTAGCGATCGAATCAATGACCATACCCCTGATTGTTGGAGCGTTGAACTGTCTAGAATAGTTTTCATTCCCATCGGTAACAACCAATAGGAGATACATTCCAGACTTTTCCTTGAGCGTGTTAATCATGCTACCAATAGCATCATTAAGGGCAGTTCCACCACTTGGACGGAAGGAAGCGGAATCAACATCCTCGGTATCAGCGATAGGAATATTCTTTACAAACTCCTTAATGGCGTATGAGAAAGTTGAAATCGAAATAGTGGTTTCAATTCCATTTGCAGCAGCCTCATTTCGGAAACTTTCCAGTTGGCCGTTGAGGGAGGTAATTGCAGCTTCCTTGATGTTACTCATGGAACCTGATTCGTCTAGGACCACTCCGATGTGGAGTGGAAGAACTTTCTTCTTAAATTGTAGCATAGTTTTGTTTTCGTAGTTTATTAAAAGATGGACAGGGGTGAACCTGCCGGGATTGTTTTGGAGGTAGATCTTGACCATCTCACAGTCCTGTTTGCGGGACATGGAGACATTATAGCCCTCTCAGATCCTCTTTGAACTCACGAACTAAGATTTTTTCTGAGAGAGAAAACTTTCCACCAAGATGCAGATACTCCAGATCTCATCTTTGGTCATAAGAGGAGTGACAGGCAAGTAGCAACCAAATTCATGAGCTTCGATACCATTGCGTGGATACTTAGCCTTGCGTCCCATCGACAGGGAGGGTTGGGAACTCATCGGGGAAAAGAATCGTCTAGCGGCTACGCCATGCCCGTTTAGAAACTCTACAAGTCCCTTGGGATCTTCTGTAACAATATCGTAGACCCATACAGCATGTCTGCGAGCTTCTTTCTGGATCTCGGAGGGAAGACGTTCATCGTATGTTTTGGCTACCCTGAATCTCTCTTGGATGTTAAACTCCACATCATCTAATGAGTGTAGAATCAACTTAGCTTGGGAATCAGTCATCCTGTAATTGAAACCCTTGGTCTCATGCACATAGTTATGTTCAGGAGTGAATGCCATGTTCTTCATGCTTCTAAGCCTCTTGGCATATTCTGGATCGTCTCGCACAGTGACCATTCCACCTTCTTCTCCAGCAATGATCTTGTTTTTGAAGAAAGAGAAACATCCAATACCGGCAGATCCAACCATCTTTCCACTAAATGGTCCATCCCAGTATACAGCCCCGTGAGCTTCCGCACAGTCCTCAATGAGGTCTAGGTTATGCTTTTCACACAGAGAGTGTAGGAATGCCATTGGAGAGATTCTACCATAGATGTGGGTCACCATGATAGCTTTTGTTTTCCAAGTGATACACTCTTCAATAGCAGCTAGATCAATGTTGTAGTCGTAATTGGAACAGCCAACAAACACAGGAGTATGTCCCGCATATGTGACTGCCCAAGCAGTTGCAATCATTGTGAAGTCAGGGACGATAATCTCAGTCCCTATTGGATATTGTTTAGCCTCAATGGCTAGGTGAAGAGCGGCAGTTCCAGTGTTAGCTGTTACTGCATCTTTCACACCGATGTATTCAGCAAACTTATGTTCTAGTCGTTCGTAGCTTGGTAGGCCCATAATTGGTTGTTCTCGTTAAAGTAGTCAATGGTTCGGGTAAGTCCTTCCCTTAGATCAAAGACAGGACGGTAATCAATAGTCTCAAATAACTTGGTGTTGTCTGACTGAAGATGCCAAATCTCCCAAGGTCTAACCTTAGCCTCATCAACACTAATATAGATCTCCTTATGGCCCATGATCTCACCAATCAATTCAGCCAGATCATAGATACTAATTGTGTCTTCACTACCCATATTGTATACACCACCAAAGTCCCCTGTTTCCAGAAGGTTGACAGCCATACGAACTGCATCGCCAGCATATTGGAAGTCTCTTGAAGAGTTGTTTCCTAGGGTGATGTTGGGTGATTTTGCTAGTTGTGAAATGATCTCAGGGACAACATACTCGTGGGATTCTCTTTCCCCAATGCAGTTAAACTGACGCATTGCAATGGCAGGAACTTTAGCTTCACGCCAACGAACTTGCACTAACCCATCAGCAGCCAGCTTGGAGACCCCGTAGGTAGAGTGTGCTTCCACCATGTCAGTTTCCTTAATCTTGCCAACCATTGCTCCGTAGATCTCAGCAGAAGATACTTGGAGGATAGCCTTAATGCCTGCCTTTTGACAAGCGTTCAATACTCTCAAAACAGAGGTAGCATTGATATCAAAGAAATGCATGGGACGCTCAAAGCACTCAGGAATGTATGGTTCTGCTGCATAGTTGAACACATACTCAATGGAGTTATCTGTTAGGATTCTGGATAACGCGTCCTCACTGTCCCGAATGTCGAACCACTTGAAAGTAGCCTTAGAGTTTATGTTCTTCCTTTTCCCCGTGATTAGGTTGTCGAGAACTAGCACTTCGCAGTTTCTCTCATTAACCAAATAATCTACCAAGTGGGATCCAAGAAAACCTGCTCCCCCAATTACACAAACCTTTACGCTACTGATTGTCCTTGCTTTCATAATACTTCCAAATACTTACCTCTCAGTTTATCCCAAGAGTTCTGTTTTGCCCAAGCTTGTCCTACCTCGGAGAAGCATGTAATGTCTCTGCCATACCAGCTATCGATAGATGCGGCTAGGCTCTCTGCATTATAGTCAGCCATCATCACATCCTGCCAATATTTTCCAGTAACTAGAGTCTCGGTCACGGGAAGGAGAGGTTCATTAGGGAGCCAGCAGTTAACTGGGAACCTATTGCCAGCTATCACCAGCATACCAGCAGCATGGGCCTCCTGTAGAGGTAGGCATAATCCATTGATCCTTTCAGGGAAGATGAACGCATCACCTTCATCCCAAAGCTCACTATAAGGAACATCTCGGCTCACTGTAGTAACATTTGGAAGGTTAAGGTCATCAAACCTGATATCTCTGCCCCTTATTATAATTTTGGCATCAGATTTAACATAAGGAAGAGCCTTCAGAAGAACCTCTGTCCCATTCCTATCCATGTATTGGCTACCTGAGCTTCCTGCGTTATGCACAAACACCTTAGCCCTCTTCCTAAGTCTCCATGGGACATCTACTGGAATTGTTAGAGTCTGCCCGTAGATACCCTTCTTTCGGTAGACCAACTCATCCAGCTTTGAGGGAAATAGCCACAGGTCAGGCTTGATGTGTTGGGGAGTAGGGGTTGACTCATACATTGGCATGAGAACTACTCTCTTTCCTGCCCGTTGGATAGTTTCCAGAATAGTCCAGTCAGTTCCATTTAATAGGTCAGCTACCTCAAATAATAACACAGTGTCAACAGATTTAATAAACTCCTCTAGTGTATCACACACATCTTCAGGCTTATACCAATCATCTTTCTTCCCATAGTTGGGATGGTTAATAACTAATACCTTACCAACCACTCCATTATCATAGAATGATTTAGCTAATATACCTAATCCGGTGTTAGCTGCAAATATAATAGAACCTATCACTTTTGATACTCCTGCCAAGGAAGATACAAGTTACCATTTGAATCTCTCATCTCCCTAACAGAACCTCTATCAGAAGCAGGAGAGCCAAACGCAATTCTCTCAGCACCTACATCTCTGTTAACCAAAGAACCTGCTCCAATAAAGCAAGACTCTCCCATTTCAATACCAGGGAGAATTATAGATCCAGTCCCTACTTGGGCGAAGCGTCTCACGATACTTCCCTTCAGGATACCCATTGGAGGGGCAGGATCATTAGTAAACACCACAGAAGGAAATACCCACACATCATTCTCAATTGTAGTCTTCTCTCCAACAAAGATATTTGAGTGGAGTCGTGTGTTATCCCCAATGGTTAAATTCCCTTGAAGGTCACACATAGTTCCAATGGAACAATTCTTACCAATCTTAGATCCAGTTCTAATGAGCAACTTGTCGCCTCCTTGGAAATGACTACTAATGTTGACTCCATGGCTAATGATAGAGAAGGGTCTGATGAAAGAGTTTCTGCCAATAAAGGTAGGACTTCCTAATCCTCCATGGAACCCCATCAAATCAGTATCTCCGATGATAGAGTGATGGGAGATTACACAGTTATTCCCAATTACGGCATTAGCATGAACAACTACATTCTCACCAAACTTTACATTGGTTCCAATAACTGCATCCTTGTGAATCATAGAATCTCCTCAAATCTAGCAATCATATCTTCAGCCATTCTTTCAGGCTTGTAATAATCAAAGAACTCTTGGCCATATTCAACCTTAAGTCGCTGGTTCCAAAGGTGTCCTAGTGACGCCTTGAAGTCAGGGTAGCTATCCCATTGGAACTTGAATCCCTTATCCCCGAAGTAATCATTAGCTCCCATGTAGGGACTGTTAGAGAACAATACTGGCTTGCCAGCGGAAGCTCCTTCAATAAGTGAAAGACCACCTGTAGAAGCTTCCATCCATGGGCACACAATGAAGGTGCAGGAGGCTAGCTTGTCCTTGTAGTCGTCCTCAGAAAGTTTCTTATCGCTGATGTAGGTTGGGATGTCCATCTCAGTGGTAGCTTTTTCGAACCATCCCAGGTTCTTGTCAGGGATCTGCCTTAGAGGCATGTATATAAAATTGTCGTCCCTAACTGTAGCAGGATCTATACCTATCTGACGAGCAAAGGATTTGACAATAACACTTTTGTCTTCAGGAATTTGGAAGAACTCTTTATTCCTCAACACCACTGAATTGGAAGGGCACATTACAATAGCACTCTCCTGTAATAGCTTGCTGTATTGATCCAGGTTGTAGGGGAAGATATTGGAAGGCCAGTCGTTAAAAGCCCACTCGTAAACATCCCAATTGTAGTTCACCATCGGAACATTAGGCATGTTTAGATGAAACTGCCCAATTAGATTCTGAGCACTGATTGAAGCTCCAAAAATAATGTCAGGACCATCTCCTACAGCATTAACCGAAACTTTGTTTCCAAGTGACTCAATGTGATCGATGACTGGTTTCATCCAACCTACATCGCCATGGGTTACCCAACTAATATTCATCGTAAATACTCCTTTCTAATCCAAATTGAATCGTCTTGTAGGTTAGCAATATTGTGGTGCCAAACTAGAGTGTATCCATTCTCAGTAAGGAACTTGTAATTGTCTAGTGTAACACTCTGCCTATCCCACATCTGTCCATACTCAGTTTCCACCTGAATACATTTAATGTTCCGTAGCATCTTCCCACATCCCTGTAGGACTTCTAAGGAGAACCCTTCAACATCAAGCTTAAAGATATCAATACTACTAAGCCCGACATTACCGAAGAATCCATCCAGTCTAATCATTGGGACTTCAACCTTCTTAAAGATCTTTGGGTCATAGATATCTCTCCCTAGGACAGAAGATCTACCGTCATCTGCATCTAGTGCAGCATTAAACTCCACCATCTTCTCACAGTCACCAGCAGCAAAGTTGAACACATTGAAGAATGGGAACTCCTTACTGATATTGGTGTAGAAGTCTGGGTGAGCTTCTACGATGTAAACATCACTAGGTTTTGTATCAAAATGCCTACGCAATCTCTCAGCATCTTGCCCATGTTGCGATCCTACTTCTAGGATGGTCTTTGGCTCAATGGTTGAATACTCTTTCAGACGCTCCAGAGCAATTAGCTCCAGCCTATTGTTATCACTAGATCCCACTTGTTCTTACCTCGTTGATTAAACACCCTTTACGAATAACTTCATAGGGCTCAACCCCATGATTTCCCTTACCATCTGAATACTCAAAGAAGATAAGATGATTGCATACTCTTTGTAACTCTTTTTCCATGGCTTTCCATACATCCTCACCTACCTCACGCTGAATCATTGCCCTAATGGATACACCAATACCCCACTCGAAGGTATTATCCTCGTATGGAAGTTTGGTGATATCAGCTTGTAGGAACTTGTGGTAAGGGTTGTGCTCTTTAGCAATTGAGATAAAGTCTTCTGAGAAATCAACTCCGGTGTAGTTTTCCGGCAGGAAATACTTCGATATTCTACCATAACCGCAAGCGATATCAAGAACCTTATCGTCCATTGCGTTAATATGCTCAAAGGCAAGCTTCATATGACGCTTTTCCACCATCTCCCAACCAGCATTATCAAGCTCGTAGATGCTATGGTGTAGCATACCTCTGCTCTTACCCATCTCAATTCTCTCCTTCCAAAACTCCACACTGCTTACGTTATACGCCATGGTTACTCTCAATGATCCACATCAAATCTCTACACCTATTCAACAGGGTATGGTTCTCTCTGATATGATCCATCCCTAGGGAAATAATACTTTGTCTCTCTTCCTCATTCTCTGGTTTGAGGTAGTAATCAATAGTCCTGAAAAGCTCATTGAAATTCCATCTTGGGAAGAATTCGCAGTGCTTTCTAGGAGTAAACTCGTCCTCAATGCCAGGAACATAGGGATGCACACACAAACCACCTCTTCCAATGGTTTCATAGATGCGATTAGACCAATACCCAGGGAAGTAGAAGGAGTCTCCAATTACAACCTTTGTTCTTGCAATTAAGGTGCTCAGTTCCTCCTCTCTAACATCATGCTCACCCTTACCTAACCAAAGAAAGTCATTTCCATACCTATTTCGTAGGGAGGTTATCATGTATGCCCTAAATTCGTCGGGGATTTGATAGCTTGATCCTACAAATAAAATAGGAACCACTTCCTTGGTGGTGATGTGAGAGATATCTGCGGAGGTGTTATGCCCCACAGTTTCATGGTAGGGTGCTTGGCGGATTAGGTGATGGTTGACATTGCAGCTATCGTAAAACCTTTTACTATCTAATCCTCCATCAGGAGAGAACACAAAGTCACACCCCCAAAGTCCAATACGGTTAGCCACCATTCTCATACGGTTCTCCCCAGCAATGTTGGGACCGTAATGGTATAAATCTGGGTGCCATGCGGTGGTAATTACTCCCTCTTCCTTGCAGTATTGGAATAGCTGCACAAGTATCTCAGGGTTAATTCCATACTTTGGAGACATCACCATGTCAGGCTTAAAGGCAATCAAATCTTTGAAGCTCTGCTCATTGAAGCCTACCTCCTTAAACCTACCAACCTCATATCCTAGTGCTTCAAAAGACTTGGCCTTTCCTTCCTCATCATAGAGTCTATCAAAGCCACCGATAAATGCAATTTTGTTAATCACTGAGTAGTTCCTCCCATGCCATCATAATTCTTTCTTCACTCCAGACTTGTGCCTTTGTGTCATTACCCTCTTCACCTCGGTAAACCACTCCAGCAGCCACACACTCAGCTTTAATCATGTTGTAGGTTTCCAATAAAGGGGAATGGTAAACGTGAGTCAAGGTATTGTAAACCTGCTGCATATTATGGGAAACCCCACAATACTTAACCTTGTCACCTAAAAGAGGACTAATCACCTGTAAGAAGTAGGCAGGGTCAGAGATTCCCCCATAGATTCTAATATCCGTGAATCCATCATCCAGTGCTCTTTTGATAGATAGTGGAATTCTCTTATTCCTATCCACACTACCAATAATACCTACTCTCTCGCCGAGACCCCTACAATCCGTTCTCTCAAGTTTCGAGATCACGTTAGGGATAACCTTGCCTTCTTCTCCATGCCATTCTTTTTGAAACTCAGACACAAAATGCACAGCATCATAGCGAATGCCAGGGATTTTAGAGATAGGAAATAGATTTGTTTCATGGCAGGAAAGGATTAGTTTCTTACACTTTTGTCTCGGAGTCATCATGAAGTGGTAAATTACCGTATCTTCAGGTTTAGGCTCCACAACACCCTGCATAAACTTGCAGTTGATCCCTTCCCAAAGTTGGGGACCGTATAATCTAGCCTCTAACCCATTCTCATTGAATAGGTTAACAAGATTGTTGAAAGCAACAGTGCTTCCACCTGGGCCAGAGTAACCAGTTAATACCTTAATCATATTTGAAACCTGTATCTTTGAATGCCTTCATGTAGAGATCGTATCTCAGTGTAGCACTCTTTCTTCCGTCAAAGAGATCTTTTGTTCTCTCGTGTAAATTGTTACCTAGCTCTTCTCTGTGCTTCTTGTCTTTGATAAGCTTTGTGAGAACTTTTATCCACTCAGTCTTAGGAGCCTCGGGATCCAGCAGATAGCCAGTCTCCCCATTGATGATAGTCTCGTTATAGCATCCGACATTGCTTGCAACCAACGGAATTTTATATCGTGAGCATTCAGCTACTTTGATATCTGACTTCGAATCATTAAAGTTGTTCATCTCCAGTGGAGCGATTGCGATGTCCATATTAGCGCAGTAGACGCCGTAAGCATCTGGGGGCAACGCATAGTGGATCATGTAGTTTTTGTGGCCCCTGAAACCTTTCAGGAGGCTTTCAAGGTATTCTGGCCAGACCTTTGCTTCCCATCCATCCTTGGGTTTGTTGGGGTCCGGTGGTGGATGACCGTAGAAGTCCCATCTTACATTCTCTTTACCAACCTTTTGATTAGTGATATGTGGGATGGAAGAAAATACTTTAACATCCCCTCTGTGATGGATACCTGCTGCATATCCTACCTTGGCAAACTTAGTCTTCTTCTTTGGGTGATTCCAGGCTGGCAGCGTGTAGTCAAGAGTGTTTCGGACAACCGCCAACACCTTACCACAAAAGGGTCTGATTCTCTGAGCGAACTTAGCCTGGGTGACGGTGGTCAGGTCAGATATGCTGTAAAGGTATTTCGTAACATCCCCAAGCTTGTTGTCCTTGTATACATCAAACAAGTGGTGTTCCTTATACAAATCTGTTAGGAGATCATCAGTGTCGAAGTGGAAGAACTTTCCAAGCTGCTTTGCTATGCCACCAACTCTAGCGGTGTAAGGCCCACCATACTTTAACATGTTGGCTACGAATACTACGTCAGCCCAATTCATATCTACTAGGGTTTCAGTCGGTGCCGTCTTCCCAGTCTTTGGGTCCAGCATCAAAGGATTGTCAGTGTAACGAACCTCAACTTTATCAGGAAGCTCCTCAGACATCATCTTCATAGGAGATAGCTGACGGTAGTAACTACAGCCTCCATGATTAGCAAATACTACAAGGATTCTAAGTTTACGCATAGACTCTGATTATAGTCCATGCAAAATGAAAAAATCTGCCTCCCATGGCATTAAACCACAGGAGGCAGATTTTATAGATTACTCAGTTCTAGGCCGACTTAGCGTTTTTTAGATCACCTTCCTCGAATGCGGCTTTCGAATCTTTAGAACTATGGGCTAGACCTAACCCACGACCAAGGGACATAACAGCGTCTAGTAGCTCGACTTTACCATTGAATGGTGCAGCCTTCTTAATAGCATCTGCGTAGTGCTTTCTCTTACGAGTTGAGAATAGTAGCCATATAGCTTCTAGTGCAGCAACTCCGGGCCATGCAGTCTTTGCGAGAGAAAGTCCCACACCAATAATGCCCTCAATAGAGCTTTCAGGGTCTGAAACATCAATCACCTTTTCAGGATCGGATTCCTTCACAGAATCCTTATCCACAAAGACTAGTTCGTTACCAGCTCCCTTAAATCTTTCAGCAACATCCTTTGGTAGGACATCTTTTAAAAGATTAAGGTCAAATGGAACAGCCGTTTCCTTGAATTCTTCCTTGACATTGGAATACGTGGTTAAAACACGGTCTTCCGTCATATTTCTCCAAACTTCGCAAGATGGCAAGATCATCACCATAGCGACCATAAATCCTAGTAAAAGCTTATTCCATTTGTTCATTATGTTTTAAGTCCTTTTTCGAAAGTAGCATCGTCTACTTCGGCGGAAACGGGCTTCTTAGCCTCGGACTCCGCATCGGTTACTACTGTATTTAGTGATGCTTCAAGCATTTGCACAATTTCTCTTCCTGCCTCATAGGTTCCAGGGGTAGTAAGAGTTGCGAGATCAAGCTTGGTCTCCATCCATTCTGCCACTTCGGCAGGAGTTCCTGCACGGATCTTCTTGACCTTAGCCTTCGATTCCGAGAAGGAAACAAACTCACCTTGATCTGTCAACTTGATATCAAAGTCGTTTCCATCCTCAATCGAAAGGATTGTCGTGTTATCAGGATCCTTTTCCAACTGATAATCTTCGTCAACAATGGTTCCCATAACTCTATCAAAGAGTTGTTGGCTCATTGCAACATACTTAACTGGATCTTCCCCAGCTTCTTGAAGGCCACGAACGACTGCCAGAGCGAAGTAGCGTGGCTTGCCCTTGATGAGCGTTGCCATGTTTCCATACTTTGACTTATTGTTTCTGCCTTGTGAATCCTTACCAAGATCAAGTGCCTTGTGACGCTTCCAAAGATCCCAGTAGACTTCACATACTGGGCATTCCTCACCTGAAGCCTTACGGCAACGGTAGCTCTTCCAATTCCCATCGGAATCCTTATACTTATGAAGGTGGGCTTCCTTGTAGAATTCCAGAGGGTTTTCTACTCCAGGCAAGAAGCGAACCATGTTGCTTCCCTTTTCAAAGGATGCGTAATCGCTTGGTCCCTTTGCTCCACCTTTATTTTCCTGGTCATCGACCATTTTCTTGTGACGTTCTCTGAGTTCTGCTAGTGAGGTCATATTAATTTCCTATTTTGCTATTGTTTTTGAGTGTTTCTAACGGTTTATTGGTTAATCTTGATTTCCTGTCTCTTGTTAGCCGAGAGTTGGACAAGCATATCTTTTTTGTGCTCAAGCGTGTTACAAATACCCTTCATAAAAGCGTAAATTAGTTCACGATTTGTTGCCAGCTTATGTAGCTCTCTCAAGCTAGATTGGGCGTTAGCTAGGTCTTCCCCAGCGGCAACAGATAGCTTTATGCTACCGGCACGTTTAGAGTTTAAAAACTCTGATTTGGCTTCTTCGTATTCAGTTTGCGATCTCTGAAATCTATACTTTGATGTGACCATAAGCCCATAGTAGTAGTAGTAGTATGCAGGGAAGTTAACCATCTCAGTTTCGATGCAGTTCTCGACAACTTTAGTGATTTCTTCGTTTGCTTCCTGATACAGAACCTGAGTTAGGTCATCAAGATCGCTTACTTTTATTTTTGGTTGGAAGATCATTTAGTAATGTGTATAAACCAGGGTTCAACCTATCAAATACAATTTGTTGCTTTGCTAGGGTTAAGGCTAATACCTCATTAGTTGTTCTTAGAAGGTCAGAATTAAAATGACTCTCATGCATACCTAGGGTCTCTAGCATACAGTGCATTAGCTCGTGTATGATAGTCTCTCTGGCCTCCAGATCGTCTAGGTTAGTGCTCAGTTTTATCGATTTTTTGGAGAAATCTGTGAGCCCATCACATTCTTCACCATCTGATCTAATATCAGGTAGGAGTTCAAAAGTAAGAACTGACCATCCAATATCTACTGTCTGAAATCCTTGTTCATCCAGTAGGTTGTAGATGTGTTTCTTATCTTTTACAAAAGGGAAGTTATCATTCGACGGGGTGCTCTTCTTCATGTTCAGGTTCCTCGATCCGTAATGTTGAATAATCAACAATCACTGGAGTTAGATAGTGCTGCTTGGAGTCTCTAGCCTTTAATACATAGATTCTCATCTGACCCTTATCATACTCTTCCTGTTTTTGGTTCAAGGAGATAACCCAATCGGCAGGACGAATCTTTCCGTAGGAATCACCAAGGTGAGCATCAGTAATGATATCAACCTTCCGAGCCTCTCTATTAGTCTGGGATGCAGTCCAAAGGAGAACATTCTGCTCTACTGCCAAACCTCTCAACTCTTCAGCAATCCGCTGTTGAGCCATGTATTCCGAATCAATGATACGGTTAGGACGGAGAAGTTCCAAGTAGTCAACAATAATCAGATCGGGAATGAAATCTGAGTGTAGCCTCAACTGCACCAGAAGGGCTCTAAGCTGATTAACATTAGACCCACCCGTTGGGAACTCCTTGATGATTAGACGCCCTGAGCATTCTTTCTGGACATACTCAAGGCGAGAATGAAGCTGTAGCTGAACCACAGGCTCCTTTAGCTTTGAGTTCTTAAGCTTGGTCATCACAGAGTCGAACCTGTTACCAATCTTGTCCTCACTCATTTCCAGGGAAACGTAGAGAACATTCCTACCTTCAATTACAGCCTTGGCACCTTGGTTAACCAGATACAGAGACTTTCCAACACCAGGGGGAGCTACAACCATGGCAAGCTCCTTACGGCAAAGCCCACCTTCCAGGTTTCTATTATGAGTTGGCAGAATCGTCTGGAAGCGATCTCTGTTCTTATCCTCATACATTCTCTTCAGACGATTGTTTACCTCTGAGAAGTAGTCCTGCCCAACATCAACATTACGGTTGACTAGAAGTGCGTCTTTAATAAGGGATTCAATCAGTCCATAATCATGATCCCCTTGGTTGAGCATGTTGGCTGAGATAGTAATCGCTGATTTGATGGCACTCTTCTTTGCAAAGTCCTCAACGGTATCCATGATAAACTCTCGTGTATCAAAGATAGACTTATCAATACTATTAATTAGAAGGATCTCATCCTCGTAATCATAGTCATCCTTCTCAGTAGCGTTGTTCTTAATGAAGTCTACTAGAGCAGCGTCGGTAGGAAGGGTCCGATACTTATCGTAGAAGTCCCTTACCCCAGTATAAATGTTTTGGTAGCCTGTGGATTCAAAGTATTCAGGCTTGACGATGGCGACGACTTGAGAAAAGAACTCAATATCGTGCTTCAGGAGGTAAAGACAACCGCGTTGAGTGTTGTCTGACAGATTGTAGGGCATACGGTGATTATAGGGCTTTGTGTGTGTAAGAAATCTTGTTATTACTTCGTATCTTTATTTGTGACCATTTTAGAATTAGCGGATTTAAGGAATTCTTTCTTGTGAGCCGCTTCCTTATCAGTGTTCTTCTTAGCTACTCCAGCCTTTCTAAACACTTCCATGTTTGGATCAACCTTCTTATAGTGAGCCTCACCACCAGACTTAATTCGTTCATTGGAGTTTGTGATAGAGTCAGCATAGAATTTCTCAGCTTCCTCCTTACCCATACCATTAATGATACGTTGCTCAGTCTGCTTTTTCTTTGTATGAGTAGATCCCTTCACAAAGGCACTAGGTGCATCAACAACAACTCTAATAGCTACTTTCTTGCACTTTAGGCATTTGACTTTTTCTGGCGGATTCTCAGTCTTGTATACAACGGTCTTATACACATCGTAGTCCCTTGGATCATCTGAGTCATCCATTGCTTTCAATTGAGCCTTGGTTGCAGACTTTACAAGAACCTCTTCAGTATAGGTGCCATCATCCTCTCTCCAGATGTATCTGCTATCCGTCTCTTTACACGAATTACATTTATAGTTAATAAACATTACTCTACAGAGATTCCATACTCTTCAAACACCTTTTGAGACATAGTTCTAATCTTAGCATACATCTCCTCCATCTTCTTAGGATCCATAACTGCAATTCTTGCACTCATGCGTTTCATTCTTTCTACTTCAGCTTCTACAACGTCGTAGTCAACTCCTCTATCCTCATCTTGTTCCATTATTCGCTTTCCTTTAGTGGCTTATCACCGTATTTCCAATCTTTGGGATACATCCCATACTGTTTCTTAAAATTCTCATCATAAATGTCATTCTCTTCTTTTATGATCTCATCAAACTTTTTCGATCTAAGGGTAGTAGTTTTAAGAGGATGAACCTCCTCTCTAATTCTACGGGTTATAATGTAACCCAGAAAGTGTTGCCCATCATACCCCATTAGTCACCACAGCCGCCCCCATCAACTCTACAGGCAGCAGGAGCTTGTTCGGCTTCACTACCATCATTTAGAAGAGGAACTGCATACTTGAGAATATTAGCAGGAGTCGTTGGGATAGCCTCAAGAGGTTCTGGCATTTCAGGCGTTCCCTTACTTCCAGCACGATAAACAGTCATTCCCTTCAGATAAGGAGCATACCTCAAAGCTATCTTGGAGATCTCTTCAGGAGTTGCATCACTTGGCAGGTTGATTGTCTTACTGATAGCGTTATCAATGAAACGTTGAAGTGTAGCTTGCACCATCATGTGTTCCTCAGGAGCAACGTCGTAGGCTCCAACAATGTGTGAATGGTCCTTACCTTGCTCAAGAGCTTCCTTAAACATTGGATCAAGAACAATAGTGTCTCTCCAGACATTACCTTCTCTATAGCGTCTCTTATACATTGGAGCAAAGATTGGCTCAATACCAGTGGAAGCCCCATGAACCATAGCAATAGTCCCCGTAGGAGCAGCAGTTAACATCACACCGTTTCTGATCCCATTCTCCTTAATGAGCATTCGAATTCTGGCAGGAAGCGTCTTGGCAAATTCTTCGGCAAGGAACTTCTTAGATTCGAATTCTGGGAAAGAGCCCTTATCTCTTCCGAGATACATGGAAGCCAAGTAGGATTCGTCACGAATGGTTGCGTATAGTCTCTCAAGGAACTCGATACACTTATCTGAACCATACTTGTGGCCCATTTTGATAAGCATGTGATGGAGCCCCATAGTTCCAAGACCAATTCTACGCGATCTCTCTCCCGCTGTTCTGCACTCTTCAATTGGGTAGTGGTTTGCTGTAAGAACATTGTCTAGGAATCTAATCCCCGATCGGATGGTTCTAGCCAGTCTCTTCCAGTCAACATCCTTGCAATCGTCAGTAAGCATATTGGATAGATTAACATGGCCAAGACAACAATTTGCGTAAGAGTCAAGTGGAATTTCCCCACAGGGGTTGGTCGCATTCATCTCTAGGAAATACGACAGGTTGGTGTATCTGTTGGTTAGTGAAATGTTGAAGATACCAGGATCTCCAGACTCAACTGCGTTCTTCCAAAGTCTATCCCAGAGATCAATAGCCTTGAAGGTTACTTTTTGTGTATCCTCAAACTTATCATCGGGGTGACGTAGATGCAAATTGACAGCACGAGAGAGCGCATCAGCCTCATCAAGAGCGACAATATTGAGTGTCTCCGAGTGCCCATCGGGGGAGATTCTGTTTGTGGAGTAGACATAATAATTCTTGTTGTTATATCGGAAATACCAGTCTTCATCATTCTCACATGCCTCAATAAACCTATCAGTGATTGCTACTGAGATATTGAAGTTTGTTAGCTGAGAAAGATCCAGCTTAACGTGCAGAAACTCCAGTAAATCAGGATGAGTGACGTTAAGTTGAGCCATGAGGGCCGTTCTTCTATTCTTTCCTGCTTTAACATGATTACCTACTTCGTTAATCATCTGCATCACTGAAACTGATCCAGGTGCAGAATTCTTGATGTTTCCAATATCGTCACCCTTGGGTCGGATCTTGGAGAAATTAAACCCAATCCCACCTCCACCACAGGAGATGCGATACATATCTTGAATCAGCTTTCCAATTGATTCTACAGTGTCTTCAGGTTCGATGGCATAGCAGTTAAGAAGGTTCTGTTTATTCCTTCCTGCACCATAAATGATCCTTCCACCTGGAACGAAGTCGCCTGAACTTAGGATTTCAAAGAATCTTGTTTCAACTGTTTTTACGTCGTCTTCTTTCTCAACAGATGCAACGTGCTTCGACATTACTTTGCATCTTTCACTATACTTTGTCTCGCCAGGGTATGCGTATCGTTGTTCAAAAATCTTCTGCCCTAATCCGTCCAGTTGCTTTATCGTCATCCTATTGTGCTCAATCCTTCTTTCTTCGTAACCAGTATGTATTGAGATTCGCTCAATAAATCTTGTAAGTGTGTATTGTGCGTAATTAACAATAGCACCTTATCAGGGTATTGTAATCTCAACGCATCGAGTAGATTATTTACTGCGCTGATTCCTGAATCGTCAATATTATCACAAACTTCGTCAAAGAAGATTACGTTACAGTTAGTTCTAGAAATCTTAGCACTCAAATCCTGAAGTGCTAACATGATGGCAAGATTCACTCTTCTCTTCTCGCCACCAGACAGTGAGATGTATTTAGTGACCAAGCCATTATTTTTTATCGTTTCTTCTAGACCATCTGTGAACTCGATTGAAAATTGGCTACTAGTTAAAATCGAGATGTATTCGTTGCACTTTGAGTTAAAATACTCAAGGATGTTACGGATGACATACTTAATGAGTCCCTTCTCCGAGAAAGCTAACTCCCAGAACTTCATAACTTCAATAAGAGTTTCTAACTCGTTAACTCTACCTGAGTATTCATCTATCTGAGAGGTTACCTCGGTAAGTCGATCCCTACTTGCTTGGGAAGTTTCAATTAACCTATTCTTCTCGTTATACTTCGCCCATTCAGCAGATGAATACTTAGGTGTCATCTGTTTGATATCGTCTGTGCTGAAGTCGATATCCACCTGATTGGCCAATGCAGTGGCTTGAAACTCTTTTAACTCAGTTGTGATTTTTACAAGGTCATCATGAGTTTGGCATTTTAAGTAAGAGTTTTTGCATACGGGACATTCCTTATCTTCCTTGAAAACCCCAGCGTCTTTGGATTCCTGTAGTTTCTTAATCTTCTCCTTGGCCTTCCTTAAAGAGATTTGGGATGTGGCAATCTCATTCTTCCACACAGCAATAGCCCCCTCTGCCTCAAGGATCTCTTCTAGGCTGGGTAGCTCAATTAGGGAATATTTCTCATCCGGGATCTGGTCACCCAACTGCTCCCTCTCTGTCAGGAGCTTGTTGAGGAAAACTTGTGTGGTCTTCATCTCTGCGTTGTAGCCCGATCTGAGTTGCTTGACAGCCGATCGCTTACCAAACATGTCATCAAGGTTGAAGCAGTTTCTGATGATCTTTCTCTTATCCTCAGGGTTTGAATCTAGGAAGGAGAAACTACTGTGTTGACCAAATACTACAGACGCCATGAACGATTTGTAGTCAGTCTCTAGAACCTCTTCGATATACTTTTGGGTCTCAGGAGCATTTTCTTTGTTTTGGTTTACACCATTGACAATGAAGTTTAAAGAAGTTGGTCTCTTGGTTCTAGTGATTTCGATGTCACCAACACCCTCTTTATCCAAAAGAAGAGTAACGGACAATCCACTTCCAAATTGAGTGTTTACGATTGAATCTTCGTTACTCTTTCGAATAGTCTTACCGAAAATTCCTAGGGTGATAACCTCTAGGATGGCAGACTTACCAGCACCGTTTGATGCACCAGAATCCAGGTTGTTTCCAAGGATTCTTACAATGCCATTATACTTTGTTAGATCAAGATCTAAGTTCTTAAAGGAATAGATATTCCTAGCCTTCACTCGTTTTATTCTCATGGTCTGAGATAATATCTAGCCCCTTCTCCAATTCTTCCTGAGGAATTGTGGAGGCTTGCTCTTCCAAGTATTGGCGGATCATATCGCCATGGATGGATTGAACCGGGATATTCGGATCGAAATTTGAAATGCGGTTATCCAGCTTCTTATCGAAGATGGGTTGAAATTTAATATCCACATGCTTCACCTTGTATTCTTCTAGAATGTTGTTTCTAGTGTCAGTTGAACCGTCCTCAGTGAATTTATCCATGAGGACTCGCAGGATAGTGAAGTATCTTGGATCTTGGATCTCCTCTTTCATCTGTTCTAAAGATTCAAAAGGACAAACATAGTATCTTGGTCCGAACTCTACAGCCTTCTTTACCAGAGGGGACCAAACCCCTTTAGACTCTTGTGTGATTGTTCCGAGGAAGTGTTCGTAGTCGCACTCACCAAAGTTAGTGGACCACGGTGTTCCTAGGACTAGGACGTTACCATCATCTTTGTAGCGATGGATGTGACCCAGGATCGTTCTATTCTTAAATACACCTTTCTCAAAACCAAAGTCCATAAACCCACCTGAGTTCATGCATCCTTGGTAGCCAAAGTGCCCAAAGACTACTGTGTCCTTATTCTTTATGAAACAAAGACTTTCCTTGATCGTGGCTTCATTCTCGTAGTGAGGAATAAAGAGGAAATTCAGGTCTTCATCAAACTGGGTCTGGCTGATGAGAGACACTTTACTCCCGGCCCACTCTAAGGTTTCCAATGCGGTTAGCCCGTCATCAGATTTATTTGCGGAATCATGGTTCCCCCGCAAGATGAAAACCTTTGTTAGTCCGGGAGTAAGTGAAATTTTCTTGAAGAGTCTTGCCACCTTTACAATAACCTCTGGGTGAGGTTTCCTATGGTGGTAGATATCCCCTAAGAATACGACGTATTTTGGCTTGCTACTATCAATCAGCTTCAAGCAGGTTTCTACTTGGTTATCCAAATACCCCTTAAAAGGGCTATCAAAATGGGTATCCCCAATAATGAGGCATTTGGAATTACTCATCGGCGGCGTCTACGACTCTGGCGTGAATGACCAATCCAAACAAACAGGATGACGATTGGTAGAATAGCAAGAGCAATAGCAATTGGACCCCAAAGAGGTGCAGTAATCCACCACCAACTCCAGGTGATAAACTCAGTGAGCTTGAGCACCAGGAATACAATGAAAAGCAGGAACATAGGTCCAACGCTTTCTACCTTAATAGTGCTACTCACTTCAACCACCAGTGCTTTTCAGCATCCCCATCAAGTCCAATGAAGATATCCATACCTTCGGGACCGGAATGGAACGAAAGAATGTTTTGCCCATTAGGATTGGCCTCTAGCCCACGGAAGGGAAGGTTATCCAGCATCTTTTGAATACAGGTCAGAACACCCTTACGACGGGAGAACTGCTCATTCATCCGACACTTTGCCGAAAACATCGTTGAGGATACAGTATCAAAGATTACCGTATGTCCACCATGCTGCTTCATCTTACGACCATTCTGTTCGAATTGTCTAAGATGCTTAACCTTTAGGTTTAGTGAAAATAGTTCATCCCCAGACTTATAGTCTAGGATTGTAACTCCAAAATCAGGTGCTTGTGCCATTAGTCTACCGCCTTAACATTACGTGAGATGTAAGATGCAATTCGTTCAAAGGAGTATTTCCCTGAATCATTCATGTTGACGAGCTTTTCTTGCATACCAACAGTTAGCCCTGCATATGGGCACACTGACTCAAGACCGCTATCCCCATCTGCTTCAAGACTAGGGTATCCATCACTCCAATCCTCTTCCTTCAATTGCCCAGTAATGCGCTTAAGCACACCCAAACAGCAAAAGGCTCCCCCAGTGTAGTCACACATCTTTCCCTTAGTTTGCTCATATTGGTCAGAGCGAAGTGCATTCAGCCATTTCTTCTTGATAATCTTACGCATTGTCATAGTAGGTATTCCTTTTTTAAACCTAGTTGTGTTTCCAAATGATTAGAAACCGATCAGTGAAACTGTCACCAAGTCTAACTTGGGCAGTAGGAGTATTATAGCCAGCCCGATGCCGGACTGACGTTCCATTCCCTTAAATTTTGATGGAAAACAATTAAATGTTTTCCTTAGTGATTCCCATCCTTTCAAGATCATCTGCAACTAAAAGCCAAAGGGCTTCTGCCATCTTTCTAATTTCGAATTGGGCATCAGGCTTCAATCTTTGGTGTAGGAACCAAATAACTGACTGGAGGGAAAGGGTCCAATAAGCCTTGGTATACATGGTCTGGGGTAGGATCATTCTCGCTACTTCCTTGGCCACACCATTCTTAATAAGATTGTGATACAGCTTCAAACTAGCCTTACAGTGATCTTCCATGGCTTTGATAGCACTAGATTCTGACAGATAGTCAACATCGTATCTACTCAGCATATTCTCATATTCCCCTGAGCTTTGCTTGTTACCATGGCCAGGATTGGATCTAAGGTATTTTGGAATATAGTAGTTTTCTGAAGTCTGGGTATACCGTCCAGAGGTCTCGTTCCAGCTACAGCCCTTGTCATTGTCGTAGAGGTGGTCCAGAGCCTCCACAGAAACTTCCTCACCGTTGATCTCGTAGCTCCTGAAGCCAGAGCCCACCTGATATTTCATCAACTGTCGAGCCACATAAATGGGCAATTCAACCTCAAGGGTGTAGTATGAGTGACGGAATGGGCTAGTATGTTCGTGCTCCCAGAGGTATCCGGTGAGTCTTTTGTCCTTTTCCTCAAACTTGTCCTTCTTATTGTCGTAGGAGGCTCTTGCAGCATTTGCTACTTTTAAGGCGTGATCGTGGACCATTTTGTCCACAAGGGCTAATGAACTCTTCCCATCAAGGAGAAAATCAATTTTATTGGGTTCTTGCATAGTATTTGGTGTAAATAGGGGTGAGGAATTACTGACTGATGATTAACATTGACGAACTAGATCTAGACGAGACCCTAAAACTTCTTGAGGGGCTTACAAAGAAGATAAACAAAGCTAAGAAGAATAACATTGGGACTTATATCACTCCCACTGCTAAAGAAGATTGGGGAGTTTCAGACAAGCAGTTCGCGACTGATGTTGCTGACTCAAGAAGCCTTAAGCCAAAAACAACTGCTAAAAGACGATCAGACCACAGACGTAAAAGAGGTGTGAAAAAGGCTCGTGAATCCCTTTTAGCATTTCTCCAACAAGCTGTGAGTGAAGCTTGGTCTACCAAGCAATACAATAAGGCTAGAAAAGGGGAATATGAAAATGAAGTAGGTAATAGCCATATTTACAACAATAAAGTATCTTCAAATATGGGAAGTGCTTCTAATAAGGCTAGCAACAAACATGCTGCTTATGATAAGATGGCGACTCAGGATTCCATTGATACTGCTGGAAACAAGAATGCGGCTAGAACTGTTAGAAAGAACCAAGCAGCAGACATAGAGCATAAGACTAAGAATGCTAAAACAGATCGTAAGGCCAAAGCTATCATGAAAAGACGGGCTCACGGTAGAGCAGGGAGAGAAGCCGCTGCTAGAGAATCACTATTTGGAGCAATCCATAACATGATTACCGAAGAGCAAGCAGATGATATTGAACAAGCCGGAGGTAGCCCTGAGGTTTTCAGAGCCACCAGAAAGGCCAAGCTCGCTCAAAGAGGTGTTCGTAAGTCTAAGCACATTTCCCGTAAGGATGCTCTTGGAAAGATGGGCGGAAGATACAAGCAGGATGGAACTAAAGCTGACGTTCATACCAAGTCAGGTGGAGAAAAGAACTTCTCTGATGATTCCAAGAAGACTTCAGGTATCCCACTTAATCCAAAGGGTAAGCCTAAGAAGGGAAGATCAAGAGGAGGAGATGCTAACGTTAGAGGCAAGACTGTTAACACTTCACGTTCAACCGGAGAAGAGGACAGAAAGGCTCAAGCTAACTCGGATGCTTTCAGTGACCTAGTAGGTAACCTGAGCAAGAACAAACGCTAGAGTTCATACGCAACTCCATTACCGAAGGAACTGCCGACTTCAATATCAACTTCAAGGGGAGCCCTTAGTTCGATATTGAAGTTTTTTCGCATGTAGGTATAATTCCTGAGTTCATCAGACATGATTTGAACTGCTTCCCTAGTTTCCTCCTTGGGACATACAATTTCAATCGAGTCGTGAACCGTGCCTACAACCTTTCCTCTGAAGCCTCTATCCTTGAAGGTCTTCACAATGGAGAGTAGACCACAAAGTAGGATATCGTTGGCAGGAGATTGGATTGTGAAGTTAAGACCTTGGCGATAAGCTTCTCCGCGAATCTTTTTAAACGGAGAGTTGATATTAGGAAGGTTTCTGTATCTCCCAAATATCGTCTTAGCGTATGCGAACTGCTCAACATACTCCTTCACAGTCTTCATATACTTTGGAACTCCAGGGAAAGCTTCCATCCAGTTATTGATGATTGCTTCAGCAGCAGCTTCCGAAATGTTTCTCTTTGCAGCTAAGGTGTATGCCGTTCCACCGTATACAGTTAGGAATGAAACTTCCTTTGCGATCTGACGCTCTTCAAGAGAAATATCCGCAGGATCTTTCTTAAACGTAAGAGCAGCGGAATACCTGTGAAGGTCAACCCCAGACTCAAAGGCTTTAATCATATTCCTTTCATTGGCTACATGGGCTAGAACTCTAAGTTCCATTGCCTTCATGTCAACCGTAATGAAATCCCATCCAGGTGGAGCTACGATAAAGTCTCGGATGTTTACAGCAAGGTCTTTCTTCTCTCTAGGAAGAGTGTGAAAAGAGACTCCAATCTTGGAAGCCTTACCCCCACCCTTTCGGATGTTGGCACCAGAGTTTGAGAGTCTACCAGTTACCGTTCCATCAATATTGTAGTTGGCGTAGATCCTACCATTCTTGGTGTTCTCTAGGGATTGCTCCACTCCAACAATGTAGGTATCATAAAGCTTCTTAAGCTTTTTGAACTCTGAGAACCTCGCAAAGAACTTCTGAGCTTGGATCAGCTTCTCATCGGAAAGCTCCCCAAGGACACTCTCTGCAATGTCAAGCTCTTCTTGCTTGTTATACTTTTGAGCCACTTAAACCTCTCTTCACGTATTCCTTATCCACAAGCTCTTTCATCTTCATTAAGCTCTCGTCATTGGTAGCAGGTTGACCCTTACTTGTGTAAGCAAATGGATACAGCCCGAACCCAAACTCATCGTTTACTTCCCAATCCTTTTCGTTGTTCTTCACCAGAGAGAACAAGATCTGGCATAGCTGCTGGTTGGACGCAAGGTTCGCATCCTTAGGAATTCTGGGTGAGTCCATCAGGAACACCTTAACCTCTCGAATCTTCTCTTCCAGTTCGGCCTTAATCTCTACAAGCTTATCTGTATCGATAAGCATCCCCTCGAATTCAATATCACGGAAGACTACTGAGAGAGGTGAGATCAAGTTTAAGTATAGGTTCTCCAGGCTCTTCTCCTGAATCTCTTCGATGAGCTTTGCATATACCTTTACTGTGTAGTAGGTATCCATGGCGTTACCACGAAGGCAAGGCATCATCTCAATGTTTGCCCAGTCGAACTTGGTGTTGTTTTCAACGGTTAGCATTACTGAATCTTATCCAATGGGAAGTAGTAGTAAACTAGGTCTCTCAGACCCTTGGGAATACCTTCTAGGTAAAGATGTTGCATCAACTTTGTGTCCCATACATGTTTAACGTCTGATACCCCATACCGTAACAGGAATTTCAAGTCGAACGTAGCATGTTGGAAGATCTTTCTATTATTGGCGTTTGCCAGGACTAAAGACACGAACTCCATGATCTTTGCCTTGGTCTTGTATGAGAACTTGGCTTCCCTATGATCGATGGGCATTGCTACAGTCCTTGCAACAATGATGTTCCCACGCTTGAACTCATCTAGATCCAACATTGAGAAGGAGATGGTATGAAGTCTATGCTCTAGAAAGTTCAACCCCTCGGTCTCTACATCAACAGCAATAGGAGCTTTTGTAGTGTAGAAGTCCACATGCTTCTTGATATCCTCTTCACTTTGAATGATATCAAACTCAATTGGGACTAGAACATCTTTATCATGGATGGTGCTATTAACAGCATTCTCAACATCCTTGGAGAAGAGGTAAGCATTCTTTGGTTCAGACACTACCTGCCATGGATGCATGACGGATACCAGACTAAAGGTGAAGCCATCTTCTAGCTGCATTTCCTTAGCTTTACCTCTGACAGTCGTATCCTTCTTATTCTTACCGTAGAAAATAGTAGTTGCTAGTTTCCCACATGCAAATACCAAAGTAGGTTTAAACTGTGCAATAGTGTCTTCCAGGTGAGCCATACATTTCTTTCTAGAAACAGGGTCACTCGTATCCATGGTCATACCGGGACACTTCATTGCAGTGGTGAATCCAACCCTATCTCTTGAAATGCCAAGCCTTCTAAGCTCAAGCATAATAGCTCTATACTCATTTGGCCTGAAGGCTGTGTAAGAACCCTCGTGCATTTTAGGAGCATCGGAGACAAATAAGATCTCCTTTGGTTCCTCGAATTCGTAGTCTAAAATTGTTCTACGAGGGAGAGGTTTCTTAAGTATAGGGCAACCCTCACACTTAGGATTCTCTTCATTAAATAACTTATCTAGATCCATGGACTATCATTACACTCAATGAGTAACTACATTGATAACAAGAAATTCGAGGAGCTTATCCAAGAGCGCAAGGCAGGGGATAATACAAACGAAGAGGAGCTTTTCCAATTGTTTGACATGCTCATCGACCGACTAATGGTGACCTACAAGTTTAAAGTAGATCATGAAGAAGCGAAGCAGGAATGCTTTCTTCTAATCCTAAAGGTGTTAAACAACTTTAAGAAAGAATCAGGTGCAGCATTCAACTACTTCACTACAGTAATTCTGAACAACTTCCGACTCCTCTATACGAAGAACAGGAAGTATGCTGAGAAGATTGAGGCTTACAGGAACATCAAGCAAGGTGGCTACTCTTCTTCTTCGATGGATGAGTAGAAGAGTTTTGGAAGGTAGCACCATTCAAGGTGTGAACCTCCTACATGAAATGGCCAATCATCATCCAAGGGACTTCCACACCATGGTGGCTCTACAATTGGAGTATTAAACCATAGAACATTACCACAGTCTTCGTGCCAATCCCTGTAATGGAAGACTTTATTAAACTCCAAGTTCCGCACTGATTCCACCATTGTATGTTACAATTCGAGGGAAAGCCTTATGCAGGACTACCAGCATCGGGAGACTGGAGTAGCCAGATAGGCAGGAAGTAGAGATTGTCTCCTTGTATTCCTTGATTGAGGAACGAATTACTCCCAAAGCATTGGGAACGTTGAAAGTATCAATCACATGGACTGGAGCCTTGTTAAGGTAGTCTGGGTGATCGGAGAGAAGGCTTCGGAAGACCTTACAAGGATCGTCCCACTCATTTACGATTAAGTAGTAGGACTTCTTCTTGTCATTGATGTTATCCTTGATCGTTGCATCAAGATGCTTCGAGGATAGCATGTCTTCAGCGAAGAACTTTGCAGACTTTAAATTACCCATTTGGTGTTTCTGGCGTTGCTTCGTCAGTGACAATACTCAGCTTACTCTCTTGGGGAGGAGCTTGTTGTGGAAGGTCACAAAGGGGAATGAAATCAACAGGGGGAGCTTCCTTTTGCTCTTCTGAAGCTTGTTGGGCTTCCAGAGCTTGTTGTGCTTCCGCACTTTGCATCAGAGCTACAACACGTTCATGCATTGTTTGGCAACCAGCTAGGAAGATTTGCTTCCAAAAGGTTGGCTCTGGCAGGTCCGGTGGTCTGATGCCACTGAAATTCTTAAACGATTGTGCTTCTTCTGCACTCAACTTGATTGTAATCTTCATTCTTCCTCTTGCGCGTTCGGTTACTGAAACTCTTGAATCGTCCAGTTTTAGGTTTGTGCTATCCATCGGCAGGCTATCATAGTCATGACGATACCGATATGAACGATAATTTTGACGTTAAAGCTCTAGAAAAGGACAAACCTAAGAAGCGGATCAACTCAAGGACCAAGGGTAATACTTTCGAAAGGAAGATCGCAAAGATCTTGAATGAAAGATTCAATACCAAAGACTTCTGTAGAACCCCAGGAAGTGGTGCATTTGCAACGACTCACACTCTTCCAGCATATTTGCAGATTCATGGTGATTTAATCACTCCAATAAACTTTAAATATACGATTGAGTGCAAGAAGGGATATAACAAGGAAGGTTTATGTGAGTTATTTAATAGCAAGTCCAAACTTATCTCTATGATAGCTCAGGCAAGGCGAGATTCGATGAAGGTTTCTCAATCTTTTTTATTAATTCTTTCTCAAGACCGTAAAGAACCACTAGTTATCACCGATGAGTGCCTAGAGAGATTTGTAGAAATAGAACAAATCAATGCGTCCTTCTCATGGGGAAGGGTTTCAATCGTAACTCTAAACGACTTTTTGAGTCTTGCTGACAGCCACTTCTTTAATGAAGAGCCTCTGTAAGAAAGCTTTTTGGGATGACAAGTAGGATTCCATCATTGTCTCCATGCCGGTATCGAGACTCAGCTTTTGGAGCGTCTTAAGGTCGGTAATACAAAAGATTTTTGTAAAGTAAATTCTAGACCCTTCGAGGCTATTATTGCATATTTCATCTTTTAAATAAACCTTCAAGCTTGTATCCTGAACATTGAAGAATATAAAAGTGTTTCCTGTAGATCTGATATCCCATTCACCTGAGTTAAACAGAAAGGAACTTATAATATCTTTCAATATGGCATTGTAGCCTATCGAGTAGGATTCTGTAGTCTGGATATCTCTGAACTCGGAGATCGTAGCGTCGTCAGCAGATCCAGCAGCTACGAAGAGCTTCATTGCAAGGTATTGCTTGGCTTCTGGAACATTCTTCTTGATATCAGCAATGATCTTCTTGTTCTTCAAGTAGACTGAACAGTATTGTTTGATCTTGTCTTCTAGAAGTTTTCGATCATCCTCATCATGATTATGCTGGTATCGCTTCAGCAGTTGCACAAGTTCATACTTGTCATTGTTAGCATTTAGTGGATCTCCAACTTCATTGTAAGATGAGTTAGCGATGAGGTTATCCAGCATAGATCCAATGAAGTTTGTAAATGGGGATACATTCTGCATATTCCCAGTTGAAGCATTCCTTGTCTTCACCCTGCTTGCTAGTGCTCCAATATCTGCTCCGATCTTCTGAAGTGAATCAGAGTAAGCTTTAACCGTGTTGATGTCCTTTACTCCAGTGATCTCTTGATACTTGAGCATGAACCTGTTAGTTGGATCAGTGGTTACTCCAGCTACAAACTTAGACACGTTGTCTAGAGTTGCTACGCCTAGGATTGGCTTCTGAATTCCAAGATAGTGCTTGATGTTGGACTGAGTGTAAAAGGCAGGATGCCCTGCTAGGAGAGCTTCCGAGTGTGTTGCCAGTGTTAGTAGTTCAGGTCTATCCTTGAATATAAGTTCTAGGGGAGCAGACTTAACCATTGAGTTGGTAGAGATATCTTCCTCTGAGAATCCCATAGTTACAAGGGCTTGCTTGGCCACTTCAAAGTTCTGATATACCTCATAGGTGTCTGCCATAAATCCCTCACCAGCACCAGACTTTCTAGTGATAATGAAGGATGGTTTCCGAGCTTCTATATGGCGTTTTGAGGTCTTGATGACCTTACCCACTGTCTCGCGTCCTCCAATAGGATCTAGGAGCACTGAGAAGTTTCTGATGGCTTGTGCGTCCTCTGGTTCAAGTGCTGCGCTCTCAAATGTGGTCTGCCACTGCACGTAGGACTGGTTTACCAAAGCAAGCTTCTGTTTGATGCCTGAATAAAGGTTTCCGGCACTAGATCCGATGGCTTCTGCACCCGGATGAGCAATCTGTGCCAATCTCTTTTGAGTGTCGATTAGATTGAAGACTGTTAGTGTGTCTTGAAGGGAGAGGGCTCTAATTGCCTCGTCAATCCCTGGACTTGTTCTGAGCCCAACATTGATTCTCTTAATCTTGATTTGAAACTTGAGAGTAATTGCTCTGGCAATCATCTTTAGGAAACCCATACTATCCTTAAAGACTAGTCCTGAGTTAGTCACATCCTCAAGGATGGAAACTGTCCCGTCTGAGTTCACCACTAGCATTGAGGTAATCTTGTTCTTCTCGTTTTCCCCGATATTATCCTTCGCTAAAGCTTCCATGATGTCTCTTACGTTCTGAGAAACAATCAGAGAGACCCTTGGGTTGGTCATTTGAGGGAGAGTGTCATACTCCTTCGTCATGGGATTATACTGGATCTTTACCTTCGGTGCTACGATTTGGTTCTCAATGGAAGCAGCCCCACCTGTTACGAACTGCGTAAACATTTGGTATTCTTCCCAAGGTTTACCCATTAGCAACTTCTTGTCAACACCTTCGTATACTCGTGGCATAGATGTTAAGATATCTTGAAACACCTCCTGCTCAGGAGTCAGAGACATTTCGCCCATCATGGGATCTTGTCCCATTGGGTCTTGTTGTGCTTGGGGATCTCCTACAACCTCTTCCTCAATGAGAAGTTTAAGTGTCCTTTTCTTTTGCTTTGAGTAGCTTTCTAGTAGAGAGGTGAAGAAATCCATGTTGGTTCAATAGACAAATAGCTTACCCCTAGACTAAGGGAATAAGCTATCTTTATTTAGGTCAGATGTCTTACTGATTCTGATCAGAATACTTCCCATAGTCCATGAAGTCCCATCTAAATGTTACCTCAATCGTTGAGAACTCGTTTGTCGAGTAGTTCTTCTCAGAAAACCTTGTTGCCTTGGGGTAGACACCGTAGAGTTCCACGAAAGCGTGAGGCTCTAAAGTATTGTCTAGCTCAATAATAGTCATCTTGTTGGCCTTGAATCCTCTATTTCCAGGTCCACCAGGAGAAGACAGCTTTGTCATATCTCCAGTGGTCGGGTCATACATGGATTTGAACCATCCCCATAGTGCAGGGGAAACACGACTTAGATATTGGTTATCGAATGTGATCGTAACCTCATCTTGCGTAAACTTGCCAGGGTAGTAGAGTCTGTCATTTCCTCTATCCACGACAATATCATCGATCGTTCCTCCCACAGGAGAAACTTGCTTTGCAGCAGCAACCATATCGGTTGTTACCCCAGCAAATTCAGGGGGAAGACCATAGAACCGACATTCAAACTGGAAAGCTCTTACGGAGTCCAGTTGAGTGGAAACCTTAGGTAGAGTCTTACCAGGAGTGAAGTTTGCTCTGAAATCATTTTTTAGAATACTTTCTACCATAGTGATTATCCGTTAATTGTTGCTGACTGATTCGTTAGATTAACTTCGAACACAATAGATTCAGCAGCCTTTGTTGGCTTAATTGTTACTGAGCACCAAAGCTCACTTCTATCTACTCTCAGTCCCGTGTTTGTAGAGCTATCGCACTTCACATCACCCTGAACAATGGCTCTTCGGGCTAGAAGGTCATTAATGAATGGTCTGAGTGCTTCTTCAACTTGCTCCCATGTGAACTGATCGTTAGGCTCATGCTGGAATGGCTTACCAAGTCTAAGGAGAACCTTTCTTAGGTAAATCATAAGTCTACGAATGTTAACTCTATCCAAGGCAGTTGGGGCTCTTTGAGCAGTCTTTTGACCCCCAATGATAATCCCTAGCTGAGTTTCCTTTTCAATAAAGTTGATGTTGTTGGTGTAAAGAACATCCTTGTCACCTTGGTTTAGCACCACTTCAACATTGCTTGGCTTTGTGAGTCTACCTCTGCGTGTTCCAGCAGGAGCAAACCATGGCTCAGATACATTGTCAGTGAATACAAACTGTCTTGCGGCAAAGATCGTTGGGTCAAACCACTCATCAGCAGCCGAGTAGGGGTTAAACACCTGTAACCATGGCCAGTATACAGAAGCGTATGAGTTGTTAATTGCAGCAGTTCTATCCTGTCTACCGTTCATCCAGTTCACAGCGTCTTGAACCTCACTGTATCCGTAAGGAGGTGAGACAATAGCTACGAAGTTCTTTGAACTTTCAGCAAGAGTAATAAGAACGTTCTGAACATCCTGATGGCTCACACCTGGAACAAGGGCTAGCGAGATATTTAGTGAATCATCATCAAGAGCGTAAATACCAGTCTTGGCAGCAGCAGTTCCGATTAGGGCCGCTCTGTCATCTGAGTCGCTTGTCTCCGTAGTTGAGTAACCACTTTCTCCACCAGCAAGGGAGAATGTTCCCTCGATAAGCTTAACGAATCTCGGCGCACCTCCTGATACTCCGGTTTGGTAATGGAATAGTGTGGAAGCTCCTAGGATTTCTCCAAATTGGTCTGGCACTGATGCAAAAGCTGCTCCAGATGCGATAACTTCAGAGTAGACGTAATCAGACTTGTTGTTTGAATCGTGGTTAACCAGCAGGAATTCTACAGAGGCAGGACTAGAAGGGCTCAACTCAATACTGAATGTTTCTCTTGAGGCTCCCTCACTGTTAACTGATAATGTATCTCTGCTGGCTCCATTTGCTACCTCGACTGAGATACCTTGGACTGACCCGTCTCTCAACGAGCTAAGGTTATATCCTTGTCCTGGGTAAACTGAGATGAACTTTGTTACAAGCTTTGTTGCAGTTGATCCAGAAGCAGTAACCGCATTAGAGAAGGCTGAACTAAGAGCATTGCTATCCAGAGTTCCAAATTGGAACGGGGCAAGGCCCGATACATAGAGAGTCGCCGCAGATCCAGCAAATCTGGATGCAAGGAAAGTATCTCCTGCCGTATCTGTGTAGGAATAGATATCCTGAGTTCCTAGTAGGTCCACTCCTAAAACGTTGTTAATAATAGCCGCAGAGGTCGTAAACCCAGTTGCTGAAGCCAGAGTAACAACTTGAGCGGTTGCCTTAGTAACACCAGCGTTGTTCACAATAGTGTAAGCGAATGAGCTAGTTAATGTAGGGTCGTATGAGTTAAGCTTTACCGCTGGGCAAGCTCCTATAGTTCCACTTGCGATAGCAGATGAAAGTGCAGATGCCGTTCCAACTCTAACGAAGTATAATTGGTTAGTTGCTTCTAGAACTTCCAATGCACCTTCAAGAGCTTGTCCAGGGATTGCGGTCTTTGGTTGTCCAAACTTCTTAAGTAAGTTTTCTTGGGAAGTAGCTAGAGTTGCGACATTAAGTGGTCCCTTGTCAGCAAAGCCGACCATTCCAACCACGCTCGACTCCACATTTGGAGTATAGATTGATTGGTCATTCTCTAATACGACTACAGATGGGCTTGCAGGTAATGCCATAATTATTTCTTGGTGTTAGTGTCTTTCTTGTGGAAAGTAGATGGTGGAGTTACATTCACTGGCGCAATGTCAGGAGTAACCTTGATAACCCTTACAATCCTTCTTGCTATTAGGTTGTTTAAAATCTTACTTGAGTAGTTATCTGGGATGCTCACTGAAGATTTCGCCCTCAGGAAGATCGATACTTGCCCAGTTGGCGTATCGAAATACACACTGTGGCTTTGTAAACTAGTATTTTGGATTAATCGCATATAAATAGCTCCTACTGTATTTACATTTCATCCCTAGAAATTTACCTTAAATCTTGCTGTTGTCAGTAAAACTGTCTAAAGGTGTCCCAGAGACTAGGGAGTCGCTAACTTCGAAGATCTCATACTCCTGCATAAACCTCTCGATCTTGCCTGTATTGGTGTATCTGAACTTGGGCATTGGAATGTAAGTCTCAGCACTTAGAGTAAAGGATTTCTGAATGATTCTATCTTCTTTGTCATTAGCTGACATAGATCCCATATCGCTATCCCCACTCTCGATAAACACCTTGGTGTAATCAGAGAACTTGGTCCTTAGATTCAAGGCTGGGTTGAACATGGTAAAGATGGTTGATCTAATCATATCCATGTCTGCCTTATACTTCGACCAGATACTGATCTCATACGTTAGGTTAACTGCTCTTGGGGAAAGGCTTAGGATTCTAACTGCCTTTTGGGCAATTGGATCCCAGTAGGATTCGTTGATTAGAACATTGTGATCTCGTTGCCTGTCTTCAGCGATAGTTGTAGCTTTCTCTGAGACTGATACGATGGGTAGGATAAGAGTGTTGTCTTGCTTTAGCTTACCAACCATTCTCTCCTGATCTCCGTGAACACAAGTGATCTGTAATCTGTTTCCGTTACCGTCGATGTAATAGATGTTTCCAAAGACACTAAGAAGTTCCCTTAGGGTCTCTCTGTAGATATTGTGGATAGTTGGTTGCAACTTATTAGTTGACATCTCGATGATCTGGTTCTTAACCTGAAAGTCTTGGGGAGCTTGCATTAGATCTTACCTCCAACCTTATCAGACGTATCGAAGTAAGCTTCGTTATGAATATCCTGGGTATCTCTTAGCACGGTTGCGTGAACCATTAAGTGGTATACACCATACGCTTCAAAGCTATCCTCTTGGACTTCGTGAACTTGGTATTTGATATCTTGGAACTCAGGCTCCAACACATCTCCAATGATGATCTCTCTACCCAGATTCTGCTCTACATAGGTCTTGTTGAAGATGAATAGTTGGTCGTTCTGAACCTCTACACCAAACTGTGTAAGGTTCTCTTCAATTGGTCTTGGGTCGTAGTGAGCCCATAGTGAAATTGCTTGTGGGGAGATTGTCTTCTGTCTAGACTCCATATAAACATCATCCACATCATTAGATTTCATGAACTTGTAGACTTTGATCTTGGATCCAGACAGCTTGATATTTTCGTTATCAATTCTGTTAAATAGATTCTTATCATCCTTCTTGTTGTATAGGGATAAGATAGACTCCTTGTCAGAGTCTTTTAGTGGATCTAGTGAACTGTTAACCTTGAATCTTCCCATAATTAGCCAACGATGAATAACGGTGGACCTTCAAGAGCATCCGATAGTTCTTCTTTTAGTAGAGCCTTCTCTTCTCTTGATTCAGCTAGCAGGAGTTCCCCATCCAGCTTTGATCCACCCGATGGTCCGGGAAGAACAGCATACTTTGATCTAACTCGTCCTAGGATTTCCTTTGACAGACATAGAGCGTATCTCTGAATCCAGTTCTTGTAAAGGGGATGGATTGTGTCGGCGTCTAGGGCACGGAATTCTAGAATGACACCTTCATTATTGCTAGGCATCGGCCAGATTTGCAGATACTTACCGTTAACTATTTGCCAGGAGGAACCTTGTCCCAACACTCGACTAATCTGTTTCAAATATTGTTGTGTAAGGAGATACTCACTGACATTGTAGTTATCAAACAACCCTGTGTTGGTGAAGAACATGATTGCGAAATCGTATTCTAGTGATCCTGGGGAAGCTCCTAGGTTGAACAGTTGGTTTCTATACCAAACGTCGTTCAAGCCATTTGCAACTTCTGGTGGAAGCTCATACATGTTGATGTTAGCAGATGTGTAGAATACTGCATACTGTGTCATCCAGTTGGGAGCACGGTATTCCAGATTCGAAATTGCCTCATCAATACATGTCTCTATCTGGAATGGGGTTAATTCCACATCAATGGTGGGCGCACCTAATCTTCCTAGGACAAAATCCTTTACAGATCTTTCAAATGGCTTCCATTCATCCCCCTCATTTAGGTCTTTTTCATTGAGACCTGGACCATTTGGCTCAGGAGGGGTGTAGTCATTTAGCTTCTCGCCTCCAAATGTTCCGTAAGACGATCCATAGCGAGTAATTGTGGGTATTCCGATATCAGACATTTGTAACCTTTGGTATAATAGTATCTACTATAGAAATGAAAATGGAGATCAGATTAATCTGATCTCCATTTTCCATTTTAACTACTAAACTAAGGATTAGTATGTAGCAGTTGCGCCGTAATACTTGGTGTTCCTGAACACTTCCTTCGTGATGAAGTCCGCACCGGCTCCAATAAGTCTAATGACTCTGTAGAATCGTGATGCCGGTTGAATGGCAACCTTTCCGTAACGAGTCAGGATACCCTTTCTCGGTTGGAACGACTCAGGGTCAACAACCTTATCTAGTGGCATGATTGGAACGTATGGGCAGTAGAACAGTCCTGCATCCATTGGGCCGTTGCCCTTGTATCCAACAATGATTTCGTCTTCAGGGAACATAGGATCCACAATGAGATCATACTTGCCCATGAACTTACCAGTGTAGCTGATTTGCTGGCCGTTGTTTGTCGTTGGACTCCAATCTCTTGGAATACCACCTTCAAGCTTGGCAGCAGATTCTAGAAGTGTAGCGATCAACGGTGAGGTGATGATTACAGTTCCAGGGCCACGTAGCGTAGTTTTGTAGATATCTTGGCTTGCGAAGTTAATCAGTGCCAGGACATTCGAATACAGGTGACCAAGGTGTTGTGGAGCAAAGCTATTAGCAGTGCTAGCAAAACGCCCAAGATCCATCACATAGATATTGGAACCACTAGTGTTAGCCGTTTCGTTGGCTAGCGAATCGTGGAAATCATAGTTGAATGCCTGTGGCACGAATCCTTCGGAAGTTTCACCTGGGCCTCTACCACCAATCTCTGGGAAGTTATCTGCTCCACCATTGAATAGCGAACGGAGATACCATCCACCAAGGGGGTTACCTTGTTGAGTTTCGAACCCATAAGCAATCATTCGAATGTCTTCGATAAGCTCACGGTCGATTTCTAGGTTCATTTCCTTCGACAGAAGATCCGTTAGTTCGGCTTCCATGTCAAGGTTATGATATGCCTTCAGGTCTTGTGCAGCTTCAAGAGTCCAAAGGGCTCTCATCTTACGCTCACGCGCTTGCACAGTTTGCTTCTGGATATGCATCGTAACTTCTGGAATAGCAGAAGCTGATAGACGTTCAGCAGCAGACACATTCCAACCAAGAGTAGTGGAGTCATCTGGCCATGAGGCTAGTTGACCACCATAAGTCGTAGAAGGAGATCCTTGATCGTGGGAAATAACGTTAGAAAGGTCAAATCCCTGTGTTCCAGAGACATGCGAGTATTCTAGCGGATTGCCAGTTCCATCACCAGGAGACCATGTTCCAGTGTCTCCAGGTCCAGACACAGTTCCGATCGGTTGCGCGGTTAGGCCGAGCGGCGTGATCTTGAACTGGGAATACATCGTCTCAACAGTTTCTCCGTATGCACGGGAGTTACCCATGTAGAAGATTTGTGAAACGGGTCCATCCATTGCTTGAGTAGCACCAATCTTATTAAAGATCAATTCTGGATACATTCTACGAATCATGGGGAATGCCCACTTCTGGAATGTTCCAATCTTACCCACAGTCGTTGCCCCAGCACCGATAGCTTCTTCGTTTAGCTTCGAGTTCTGGTTGACAAATTCTTTTGCCTGATTATCCATCAGACGAGCGGTTTGGTAAGCTACGCTTTGGTCGGTAATCCCTTCCAGTAGCTTTTCCCAACGCTTCATTAATCCTGCTCTATCAGTCATATTAGTTCTTTAAACCTTCAAGTTTATCTAATACACGTTGGTCAACCCAAGGGTTATCGCCTGCGTGATTCTCATTCAATTTGCTACTTTCCTCTTCATCAACGACGAAGTTTTCTTGGCTAATAACAAGTGCCGTATCCGAAAGGTTTCGACCTTCCGATTCTGAGAGTCTTTCCAGATCCTCATTTGTGTCTTCTAGTTGTTCTTCCAAACGGGTGCTCTTATCTACAGCAACCTTAACTTGGCTCTTCAACTTAACGTTATCCTTCAGAAGCTTGTTAACTTGCTCTAAAAGAACGTCGTTCTTATGCTCAAGTGACTCACCTAGTGAAGCAAGGATTCCCATCCCAGTGATTTCATCTTCAGTTGTATTCTCTACTGCAAACATTGATCTTACTGTTTCAAACATTTGAGCGTTTCTGTAGACTGGATTCTCTAGCTCAAGCTCCTTAATGGCTTGCTCCTTCAACTTATCAATGTTACCTCTAATGAAGTATGATACCTTATTAGTGAGGTCAGCTTTGGCTTCCTGCACTTTCTGCTTAATGGTAACCGATAGCAATTCCGCAATCTTCTCAAGGGTTGACTCATCAAGCCCCTCGGGTAAATGATCTGCGATACTTTCGATTACATCTTTCTTTTTGCCCATATTGACCTCTGTTGTATGATTATCTATATAGCCTCTTATCGAAGGGGCTATTCTTTTTGTTTTCTGTAGTTATTAGAAGGAAACACGCTTCTTTTTCTTACGTTTGTTAGCTTTTGTTAAGGAAGCTGCTGACTTTTCCATTGAATCTCTGTTAGCTCTACCTTGCCTAGAAGCAGCTTTATTACCTGCTCTAAGTGTTGCCGAGATCCCAGAACCCTTATTATGTTTCTTTTGTGCTTCTTCAGCGTCCCCGACCCTACTACCTGGGCGATTGCCGGATCCTATCGCTCCCATATTAACTTGCTTTGAACCATGGCGTGATTCCCATCCACTTTTCTTAATCTTGTTAGCAGCTTTAGTAGCTCCTTCGATTACTTGAAATAGGGATTCACGAGCTTTGCTTAAGGCACGACCTTTATTAGTCATCTCTGCTCTCTGTCCAGCACGCTTTCTTCCGACTGCACTCTTTTCTGTAGAATGTGCTTGAGCTTGCGCTCTTGCAATGTTAGATGTTGAAGTTCCTGGGGCTCTAGAGGCTGAGTCTCTTGTATTAGCATTCTTTAGAAACTTGTTGATAGTTTTGATTCTACCTGCTTCATAAAGGGATACCAGTGAGGTTACGAATGCTTCATGGACGCCTGCGCCGAATGCATCACTCTTCTTTGGTTTTGGCTTGGCGTTAACTCCTGCCCCAAAATGGCTATTAGCTTTTGCTTGAGCTTGCTTTTGGGCATGACGCTTTTCAGCATGAATGTTAGCAGCCTTTCTAGCTCTTCCTGTTCGTCTATCACTAGCACTTGCAGGAGGAGTTCTCATGATCTTCTTTGGGGAGGGCTTAGGTGCTGATTGTTTAGCAGCCGCCTTAGATGCTGCACGCTTTTGAATGAAATCACTAGTTGTTGTGATACCCTTCTTAATTCCAGATCCTGCGGCTCCAGCGGCTCTTCCTAGTTTTCTAGCAATTCCACCATCACTCTTTGGCTTTGCAGGTCCAGACTTCTTCAATCCATCACGAGCGGCACCAACAGTTTTACCTGCGGAATGTGCAGCCCACTTAGCAGCCTTTCCAAGTCCAGACTTCACCTTAGGTGCAGCGAAGTTTCCGAAATCCTTTAGGTTCTTTCCGGCTCTTCTGCCAGCCCATCCAGCAGCCTTTCCAATAGCTTTGCCTACGCCTCTTGCGCCTTTCTTAGCCATGTCTCCAAAAGCACCTTCATCGAGGTCTTCTCCTAGAGCTTCGTTGATCTTTTGCTTAAGCATCGTCATTGCGATTTGTTCTCTTCGCATTCTCGATACAATAGCTTGAGCCTTCTGACTGTTAAGCTTAACAGATTCCGTTAGGCTGGGGTAGGCTCCGTGAGTTGATGGGTCTGATACAAGGTCAAACGTTAGAAGCTTGAAATCTTCATTAACGGTCTTATGCTTTGCACCTTCTGATAAGGTTCCAAGTCCTCTACTTGAAATACCAATCTTAACTCCATCATTGATAAGAGCTTGGACGATCTTCCCACTAGGTGTAGAAAGGATCTCACACTCTCCAATAACATCACCGTTAGACTTAACCTCTAGGTTAGTAATAAGGTGGGATGCTTGAGAGAGTTGGATCTCATCGTTTGGTGGGTGATCCAATGCACCTACTAACGAGCGTGATTGAATCTTCTCGTTAAGGAGCTTTACTTGAGATTCCAATACCTTTCTTGGGTAGACTCGGTTGTTGTTGTTAGCCTCGTCACACTTTTGGAACTTACCGGCAAGAATCATCTTCTTCTTCCCAGTCTTGCTCTCGGTAACTCTAGCTTCTAATACGGAATACTCAACTAATAGCATTATTGTTTTTTACCTTTCTTCCAGAACTTGTCACTGGAGAACTTCTTAGACTTATTCTTCCCATGTCTTACCATGGTTCTTACGGAAAACTTCTTAACGTCTCCAAAGTCTGATGGGATTGTGCCAGAACTGAATCCTTTAGCAACTCTGCCGGAAACTGATTGAGCGTCATCTTTGCCCCACTTTCTTTTAGTGATTACATACAGACGATCAGAAGATTTGGTTGAAAAGATTTGGCCTACGAATCCATTCTTCAGTGCATCCATAATGGACTTGTAAATATGAACCCTAGCTTTACTAGCGTTTGAATGCCCCTTTCCAGTAGCCTTCATTTTGCTTCGACCAGCCTTTGAACCTTGTCCAGAGGATGCTCTTGTTTCCGAGATTAGCTTAAGTAGATCCACGTTTCTTTATTCTCTTCTTCTTTTGAACTGGTGCTGTATTAACTCCAATCATTCCGACTGATGTCATCTCAGCAATAGTTTCTTTTGCTTCCTTAAGGAGTGCTGTTAGCCTTCCTATTAGGGAAGTAACCTTGGCTTCAATAACCTTTCTGTTAGCTACCCTAGGATTTGCTTCAGGAATTTCCTTTAGTGTTGGCTCTGCGCCCTCATTAATAGGATCATTGCCCAAAGCAAAGTTCACAAAGTTCTCTACAAGTGCGTCAGATAGCACTACTCCTCTGATATCATCCATTTGCACAGGGATAGCTCTCGCTCCTGTAGGCACTGGTTCGTTGCTCATGCCAGCGAAGATATCTTCAGTGGCGGCTAGCAAGTCATTATGATTCAGATTCGTCATAGTCTTCGTCGTCCTCTAGTTCGTCATCTTCCGAAAGGCTCTCACCATCTTCGTAACTCACAGACTCATTAATTGCATCAAGGATGTAATCAACATGTTCTGCTAGAGTTTCTTCTGATAGTGGTTCCTCTAGTTGGGACTCACATAGTGGGCAAGCGTGCTCGACTTCATCAGTTGCCTCTTCGACAACAGCCTCTGCACTTTCGGTGACTTTACGAGTCGGATCTGATTCAACAATCATCTTCACGAACTCGTCTGTAATTTCAATTCCTTTCATAGTAAAAAACTCCTGGCAGCAACTATTGCTACCTATATCTATTTTCCCTTATCTTTTTTTCGAGATAAAATCTAGTTTCCGTCTGCATAAACGGACCCAGCTATCACATTTCCGGTATCTCCACACAATGTAGGGTCTCCAGACCGCCAAACAGCAATGTTATTAATGAAAACCGTTGGACTTCCAACTCCTGCCTTTACATCATGAACATCAGTTAAAAGGTTGTGAACCCCAAAGAAATCATTGGTGCAAACAACTGGGATGTTATTAATAAACACTGTCCCAAGGGCATTAACAGCAACAGCGGGGATTGGTGGGTATCCATTATGCCCAGTGGTGACATCTCCTGCTTTAACGATTAACGGCATTTTTCCTTCCTGCTACGGTGATAACCACATTGTCGTCATCCACTAGAATTTGATCTAATCTATCTAGTTTACCTCCGATGACATGGTTGATTTTCATTTCATTCCTGTTACCCTTTTCAAGGTCTTTTAGGAATGATTTACTTGTGTTGTAAAGTAGCTCTCCAAGTCTATTCACAGTTAAGCGTCTAAACACATCGAACCAAGTTACTTCTTCGGATTCATATGTAGAGTAGAGAGTATCCACGACTTGCGTTAGATATCCAATACCGTTAGCCGAAACTGCTGGAGCAGCGGAAACATATGCCCCATCAACGAAATACGTGTTAGCCATATTTGTCGCTGCGGGATCAAACTTGTATGTATAATTCTGGGTATCAACAGGCTCAAACACACCAACTTGGATATCTCCTGATTCGTTGTAAAGATTAACCTCTTGAAGCTCTGAACTACGCTCTTCATCATCACTGAATTGGAATGAGGGACTGAATCCTAAACTACGGGAAACAGTATCTCCAAAAGAAGTGATTGTGGAGAATCCATTAAATGGATTAAACTTGGACCCCATAACAGGAGTAATCACAATTCCAAATGGAACATTCCTTGCAAAGATAGCTCTGTCCTCTGGGGATCTGCTATCCTTTAGTGCTCTGAATGTGATATCATTTTGCTGGATGGTTATCGCTGAAGACTCCTGGGCATAACGATACATTGGATCTCTGTAATCAAGATTGGCTCTCGTTACTGCGAATCCATTGTTCTTCGAATGCTCATCAATTAGTGTCTGATCCGTTAGCAACTGGTAGGTCGCAAATAGGGTATCCACTAGAGGATTGTTGTTATCCAGAGAGCTAATAGATGACAATACAAGCTCAAAGTATAAGGGCTCAAGAGACGAAGCTCCTGTATCACCCGATACGAACTCATGGCTACCAGTCTGTGATGTTACTCCAATTGTAGGATCAGGTGAAACTCCAAACAACGTTAATGCATTGTATCTTGCTTCAGGGGAAACATAGTAAGTGCTAGAAGCCTCATTCTGGGTTAGGAGGGGGACAACACCTGAATCAATGGTTGAGTAGTTAATGTAGTAACCATCTCCATCCCCAGTTGTCATGTTCTCACAGTTACCGTTTATGTCTTGAACTATTAGTCCTGCGTTGGTTAGTGGAATACTTCCGTTCTCAAGAGTTAGTTCAACTCTAACATCTTCGTTTAGTCTTCTCTGCCTACGCAACTGTCTTGTCTGGTGGTTCTCTTCCTTGCCCTCTGTGTCGATCAGAATGGCCTGTGACGCCAGGATACCTAAGCCTGCTCTTTCACCATGCTCAGGAGTTGTGATGCCCTCATATCTAATCCTGACATCGTTTCTCTGCTTCTGGCTGATGCCAATGTAGTAAGCTGCATCAAGCTCATCAAGAGTTCCCGTAAGGATGTGCTTTCTCACCATTTCTAAGAATGATGGTAGGCCGATAAGTTGTCCCCCAGGATAGTGGAAAGAGTTGAATGCAGCCCGCAACTGTGGATTTAAGCTGATGCTAACCTTGTCCAAAGTAAGCCCAAATACTGTGCTCTCAGACCACGGTTGAGATGAGTTTTGGGCTTGGATTAAGTGGTTAATCTCAATAGCAATTGATGGTGCAAAGATATTAGGGTAAGAAAGGTTAGGAACTAAAACAGTTCCCGGATCTGGCTCAACACTGAAAAAGTTTAACTCGGGATCAAATAGGCTAGGCTCACTTGGGTTTATACCTGGAGCCAAGGGTTGTGAGAATATTTCTCTGGATACGTTTACAACTATAACTGGAGATTCAGCCTGCGAGAATACCTCTCTCGATATATTTGAAACCACATTTGGGGGTTCAGGTTGTGCTGCTGTTAATATACTAATTGATCCCGGATTTTGGACTACGCCATTAGTTTGTTTTATAACTTGTGTAAGAGAGACACAATCGCTTAATATATCAGAATCCTTACACACTATCTCACATGCTGGTTTGGAGACATGAATACATCCAGGTGGCCAGAAAAGAGTTAGAAGTTCCGGGTCAAGTAGCTGGGTGCATACCGAGCAGAATCGTTTAATAATCCTTAAGGTCACTCCATCAGGACAGAAGAATTCAATCTCTTTACAGCGGTATCTCTGGGGGGAACCAGTTGTTCCTCCCCCTGTTGTGGTTCCAACTGAAGGACCACCACCTGTTGTAGGGCCACTAGGTGGTGGAGCACTAGGAGCTACTGGAACTGCGCTGGGAGTGCCACTACCTCCACCAGGAAATCCAGGACCACCAGGACCACCCCCACGCGGACGACGAGGATCCCTGCCAAATATAGGCGGTTTTATAATCTCAAATGGGGGATCAATATGAGGAGGTTTTGGGATAATGATTACAGTTGTAGGTGGCGGGAGACCTGGAATAGTTACAGGCTGACCACCAGGAACGAACTCCCCACAATTGAACCGAAGACCTCCACCCATTACATCAGGTTGATAGAAGGATTCTCACCGTTCAGGTTAATAGCGTTAGCTGCAAACCCATTTGGAATACCAACGATTTGGAATGATACTGTTGGGTAGATTGCAACCCCAGCACTAGACTCCCCTTCTACAACACCATTAACATAACTGTGCTCAAGGATATCATGGTTGATAACAGAGAACCCTGCAAACATCTCACCAGCATCTCTGTTTTGGAACGGGTAAGGAGTGTTGGTTCCAGGCTCAGTGGATCCTGCTGAAATCTCAGCATTGTATTGATCGTTTCCAACCCATGAAACAAAGATTGTAAACTCATTAGGCTTCTTATCAACCCATACAGAAGCATTACCTGCTACAGTTAGGTTGTTTCCGTCCTTGTGAGTTCTACAAGATAGTGGCGCACAGTTCCAAAGTTGAACATCCACATGGTAATCAGATGCCCATTGAACTTGTGATCTGTCTATAAAGATTCTCTTCTTCACAAAGTGTATCATCACGTTACCTCTCGTTGAGGCTGATTGTCCCGTGTTTCTAATTTGATCTGTTCCTAAACTAGCAATTCTTTCCCTGGTAGTAAACTCTGAAGGTAATCCTAGTTTACTGAAAGCGGAAAACTCCACTGAGGGATTAGTTTCATTAGCAAAACCTGGGCCGTAGGCATGATAGTTAATATGGTCATTAGGGTATTCACCCTTTTGCAATCCTGATCCTCTTTTAAGCCATTCAGCAATATCCCAGTCTGGACGGTCAGGTATTACTGTTCCTGCCGGATAACCATATCTTGAGATAACTTGTTGTTTGGCTGTTTCAGTGTTAGTGGTCCCTTGCTTAACCGCAATATAGTGGCCAAGGACTGATTCAACTCCATAATTAAACCCTCCCTTAACATACCCAGCACCGATAACTCTTGGTCGGGCAGATGTTCTAAGAGTGTTAGAGATTGTGCCAAGCTTAGAATTGAAGTTACTTTGAAGATCCTTTACATTGGTATCAACATACCCTTCGGAAGCTACTGGGTTGGCTAGTGAGATCTGTGGAGTTGCGGCAGCAATACCACCTCTTTCGTTGTAGGCAAGTTCTGTGGTTCTAAAGAATGGTCTAATGTCAATGACATCTGCTGCTGCAATGATGCTAGCCCCTGTTTCCGTTAGGGAAGCAGACTTTCTAACCACAATGTAAGCCACAGGAAGGATGGATTGTCCAATTAAGGAGAAGTTTTCTTGCTCAACATTCTCGGACAGCAACGGTGCAAGATTCATCAGGTCATCGGGTGAGGGGAATGAGCCTTTCACTGTTGAGAACCCAGCAGTCCCATTCTCGTCAGCAGCATGGGACATCATCAGTGGAGTTCCACCTTGTGTTTGCAGAGCTACAACATCCTGGCTATTGGACTGGGTTACGCCTGTTTTAAAGGATACACCAATTCCTGCACCCTTAACAATACCTAGAGTAGGCTCTGTTATAGTTGTAGGCGTATTTCCGGCGAAGGATGGGATGGTTGTGCTTTGTTGGTCAATTGCCTTGCTGTAGATAAACAGAAGGTCAATTCTTTGGGTCGCATCAGTTAGGATCTTAGTCCCAGTCTCATCGTAGTAGAAGTGTTCATCCTCATCAAAGGCTGGAATTTCCATACTCAGTGCTGACGGGACATCCACGATAGCAGTTCTAGCAACGCCTCTCCATCTCTTAATAAACTCGCTCTCAAGCTTACCTATATGGGCGAAGGAGCCTAGTGAAAGACTTTCAGCTTGTGGGAAGTTTCTAGAAGGGAAAGGAGTTCCATGTGCCCAGATCTGCCCAATGAAGTTTGGCCAAGTTGGTTTGGTTGCAGCAGCACCGATATTGACTGCATAGCCAGGATATGAGGAAGTTATATACTCAGCAGGAAGATCATTGGATCTCATTGGGAACGTGAAGGCTCTTTCCGCAAGACCATTCATATTCAACGCATCTGCTGCTAGTGTGCTTCTAAATTTAGCTATAACTCCACTTACCTGTGGTCCAATATTACTTTCGGTCCACCACTCGTTAGGTTGTAGGTTACTTTCAACTCCAAGAGCTTGGGTGATAAATTGAAGTGGGTTAATAGCGTAGGCATCATTGATACGGGCAGTGAACTGTCCCGGCTGAACGATAACCCTAGCGGAGAATGTATCCACGCTTGGACGAAGTTCAGTGAACCCACTTCTATCAACTTGCAAATTAGCAGTCTTACCAAGCAGTCCTTCTACTTGATCCTTGAGGAACTTTGAGTTTTCCTCTTGCTGCTTAATAGGAATATTATCAACCTCGTAGTAGTAAGGGTCATTAGCCTTAAAATACCTAATCGGATTGGTAAACCTGTATGGTGAATCAAAGTAACTTACAATACCACTTGTCATTAATTATCCTTTTCTAGATCGAAGTTATTTACTGATCTCACACCCTTACCATGCGTTTTAAGCGAACTATCGGTAGAGTCTCCACCATGTGCTCCTCGGTAAGCATAGTAAATCGAAACAACCTTTGCTAATCCAGACTTACCCACTGAGTTGTGTTTCGCGTTTGCGAAGCTGTTAGCAGCAGAGTCGTCCAGAACAGCCTTGATAGTTCCCGGACTAAACACCATAGATGATGCGTAGTAGAATCCAGAAGCTTCAAGAACTCCATTGTTGTTCTTTATAAGAGACATGTGGTCAGCACTAACATCTCCTGGTGCAATACAATTTGCAGAGAAGTTATATCCTTGGGAAAATACTTGTGGAATAAGTCCACTAAGAGAGCTTTCATTGTTTAATAGCCAGTTAGCTGCTGGGTCAGTTGAGAAGAACAACCTGAATGGGCCTAAGTTGCCAGCAGCAGATCTGCTGTATGCGTGATTGTTCGACTCTCCATAATAGTCCAAGATACTGACAGTGCTTGTATCATGAGTTCCCGAAGGTGCTCCTGATGCTGCTCCATACACTCCTGAAGGGCCAACGTATCCAGCGTCAACTGGGTGTAAGCTGCTTACGGTGATGTATTTAGCATTCAACATTGAGTTGTCTGCAATGTTCCAGATAAATAATCTGTTACAGTTATCTCCTTCAGAAACTCCATCAACAGCGTCATAAACAAGTCCAGAAGCATTCCAGAAGCCACATGGGAAGTGGACATTATTTACTTCAACATTACTCTTGTTAACTGCTCTTACACACATTCCACCAAGGGTTACGGAACTGAAGTCTAAGCTGTTTGCTGTGTCTCCAATGGCGTCTTCTAAGTAGTAGTGTTTTCCTTGCCCATTCACGGAGAATGCATCTGCACCTCCATAAGCTAGTGAGATATTTGCAGTAGCTGGCGAAGACTCGTAGTAGAGGGAATCGTTAGGGTTAGGGTAAAACTGGATGGAACCCGCACTCGTATAGAGAGGATAGTTCAAATCTGCTGATGTCACGTAATCAAGACCACTTGCAATTTGAAGTGCTCCGTAGGTCTCATCAGGCCAGAATTGAGCGTAGTCTCCTAGGTCTTCCAACACTAGCTGAGATCCGTGATCCACAACAATACAAGCTCTGGTAGAGTGAAGCTCCACCATAGTGTGATTTGCAGGAGTGGTTAGGTCGTAGGAACTTACTTGTAAACTACCGTTGTGATCTCTTTGTGGAGTAACCTCAATCTTTGAGTTATTGTCCGCAAGCATATTTACAGCGTATCTGCCAATAACCGTTGGTCCATGTAGCTTGATAGTTGATCCTTCATCGGCAAACAATGCAACCTTCTTCTCTTGAAGTTCAAAGGTTGATGGTCCCGCAATCTTAGTTGCATACTTAGATGATCCTCTAAGAGTAACTTCTGATCCACCCTTTGCAGAGATAGCAGCACCATAGATGGCAGTGTTATCCAGTAGGTAAGCGTCTGGGTTGAAGATGATTGGGTGAACAGCGTCAAGCTTAGATCCTTGCTCTAGGATAATGGAGGGTAGAACACACTTCTTGTCTGTGGTGTCCTGCTTAACTCCAAATGATCCAGAGGCTAGGAATTGCTCATACATTTCCGGCATACCACTTGTTACTGTGGGGAGGAATGATGAGTTGGTTAACCTAAGGTGAGTTCCATTTTCAACAAGGGAAGTTTGGTGAACATGGCTACCATCAAGGGCTGTTGAGTTATTGACGTATAGGGAATAGGTATCCTTATTGTAAGTAAAGGTAGAATCTTTTAGTCTAATACCTTCCTTCTGAGAATACTGAGCCTTAACACAATCTGCTGCTAGCTTAGAGTTTACAGCATCGATACCTCTAAAGTTTCCGTAATTAAATAGTCTACCACTATGTTCAAGGACGGAGTTGTCTAGTTGAATTCCCACATGTTTATTCAACTCTGTGATAAGTTGATGAGCATCGTAGTAGGAGATAGTTGCTGAACCGTCTAGCTCAGTCTTTCCTCCAGTGATTCTTGAGTTAACACCCTTAATACCAATATCATTTCTTGAGATACAGAATAAACTTCCCATACCAGGAATTGGAATATCTGCTCCTGGGTAACCAATACCTGGAACACCACTAAAGAAATCTGCGTATAATACACCTGAGGAGTTATGGTATAAGGCTAATTCCCTATTATCATCGGTGTGGAAATTAATCTCCGAGTTAATTGCAAGGATACCAGCACCATAGCTATCTTGGGGATTCTCGTTCTTAAGCTTTGTAGTCCACGCTTCACCAACACGATTTCCTAGGGAATCGAAGGGGTAATTACGATAGGCAACAAATGCCTTTGAAATTGAAACCTTGGAATTGAACGCTCTCAGTCCAGACTTATGGCACCGGGATACTGAGCAGTTCTCAAGGAATACATTAGAGTTTTCAATGTTAAAACCATGATCCACAGTCCCACTCCAGGCTCCACCATCTACAGTGAAGTTTCTAATGTATACTGGACCGTGACAGTTTGTGATGTTGAGACTTGATAGTTTATTAATGTATCCAATGGATACAGAAATATGAGTAGCATCCCCTGGAGTCTCCCAAACAATTTCGGCATCAGTAAGCTCATTAATACATGAAGCATCGTAAGTATCAATTAAATCTTCTGCTTGTGGGTTTGATTCGTAGTTTGTGAATGCAACTAATCCACTAGAGTTTGAGTTAGTTGTCCAAGGGAGTGTGGGATTGTTATCAGCTAAGGCTGCTCCAAGTCTGTTGTTGTTTCCCTCAATGATCTTTCTAGTGAATACAGTAAGATTTCCCTGAATTCGGGTATCAATTGCCCCAAAACTACTAAGAATATTACTACCATTGCCTAGGAAATAAGATGCTGCTCCATGAAATCCCGTCAGTAGAGAAGGCATGGTAAGAGAATTATACTTTAGAGAAGCGACAATAAAGTCAGCATGAGTTCCTAGGGTTACAGCAGAGGCAATAGAATAGTTACTATTAGCATCTGCGATTTCCTTATTCCAAATCTCGGAATTTGATCCTCCAGTTCCAGTAGAGAATCCACGGTTTACAATCTCAAGGCTACCATTAGGTCCAAAGATCTTATTGGAAAGGTTTAACTCTCCAAGATCTCCAAAGTTCATTACTTCAACTAGAAGGGGGTAGTTGATTACTTCAGGCAGAGCCTCTAAGCAGGAGCTAAGTGAAGTGTAGAAGTTACCACAAGTGGAAGGTGCAGTGGAAGAGACAATGAAGCTCATTCCAGTGATAGCAGACGTAGCGTAGCCAGCCCTTGCCCATAGTGCTGTTGTTCTCTCTTCTAGGTCAAGAACAGGAAGGTTATCCTGTTCCCACTGGTAGAAGGAGCTTGGGTCAAACTTTGTTACAGGGTCAGTCCAGCACGAGTAGTGATCGTTGGATCCACCTGATACATACATATCGCTTGTGTTTAGCATATTAACCGAATGTGATTGTCCATCTAAAGACTAATCCAAAATCTGAAGTCTTTACGATGTTACTAAAGTATTTATACGCTCCAAGGACAGAAGCCTCTGGAGTCGCATCTCTTGGGTTTGTAAGGAACAATCCAATTTCATTTAATGGCGCATCGTTGCCATCTCTCGCTAGGCTGTTAGCTGTATCTTCATCTAAGAAGATAGTATATCTAACACTTGTATCATCAATCTTGGTGACCTTACTGAAAGGGATCTTACCATAGATTGGAGTTGGGGTTGTTATCACGGTCCCATTCTGATACTGGTGAGCCGAGAAGGAGTAAAGGTTACTATCCCCCGCTCCAGTGTATTCTGCGACGGAACTAAGTGCCCCTGAAAGGGAGTTGGTCGAACTCACCTGAACAGAAGAGTTCCCACTAACGCCAAGCTGGAATCTATCAATCTGGTAGTCAGTGATTGATGTTGATCCATTCCGGCTATACATGTAGGCTAGACCCCATCCAAAACCGGAAACAATAACATTCTTATCATCAAAGATAAGCTCTTCCACTCCATTGGCGATCTTATGGATCGTTAGATGCCCATTGATTTCCAATTTATCTGTAAATGATTGTTGCATGTTAAGTGAATCTAAAGATTAGTGATATTGTCGGTCCCTGATTAGTGAAGAAAGGCACTCCATAAACCTTTTCAGTATTGCTGTTTAGTATATCCTCAAAACCTGAGTTGTCCCCTGCAAATCCTAATCCAGGGTTAACAGCCGTAAGGTCCAGGTCATCATGGTTTAAAAAACTATCCCACGAAGTGATCTTCGCCACCATCTTGTATTGCCTGTTAGTATTTAGAGCGTCCCACGTATATGGAGGGGTTAATCCAGACGCTAGCATAGCTTTAATATCTAGACAGTAAACTCCCACCTGGGTTACTCCCCCAAATGCAGCTAATGCAGCAGCATCCCCAAGCTTAGGGACAATAGCTACTTTGAATCCCCCACTTGAAGGAGTGTAGGAAGGGGAGTTAGACTGGACTGCTCCACCACTTGTATCCCCTACAATATTAGTTGAGTTAACAACCTCACTCATTTTCAAGTATCCATCTCTGTCCATGATTCCAAATTCATTGAATACACCACTTAGGGTTCCAGAGAATTGAAATACTCCATCTCCGTCATAGAAGTTGTAGTAGGAAGCTGCTCCTGAGGGAGGATATGGGCTAACAACATTCCATACGGAACTTAGGGAAGCCACGATAGTGATATTAGAGTAGTGTCCTAAATTTGGTAATCCTACTGTAGACGCATTGGTGGTCGTGTCCCCATCCTCTAATCTGGTGTCGTAGGGGGAAGGAGCTTGCGGCACAGAACTGTAGGAGGGAAACTCTGCCCAAGTTGACGAGGTATGGTAGGATGATGGGGAGTTTGTGTTGTAGGCATTAAACAAAACCCTCTCTTGGTTATAAGGTGAGCCATCTGTGGCACTAATGGTATGAGCGTGATAATTGAAACCATCAGCATCCTTTCCCAGTGTGAAACAGTAGAAAGTGAAGTTTGAGGTGTCTAAGATTGCGCTTGCAGATGGGATTTCCGCAATCGCTGGATTAACTGTAAGGAAGTCGGCTATAACTTCTCCAAAACCTTTAGTAAACATTAGACCAATACCTCAACTTCATCATAGGCGGCTGGGTAGTAAACGGCTGCGAATGCTATTTGGATTCTAAGGTATGCTTCCATAAATTGCCTGTAATCTGCTCTTGAACCATTAGTATCAGCGATTAGGTAAGGATGATCCGAAGCATCGCTACCTGTATCTACAACTCTTGATGCTTGGCCTCTAAGGCTTGCTGCTCCCCCAACAATCCTATTCCAGAACTTGAAGATTCCTTGAACTTGAGATTTTGAAGTTGGAACACGAATGGGGTAACAATCGTCAACTGCAATAACCTCTGAGCGTTGCTTGAGGGTCAAGTCCCGCATTTTGATCGAATCCAGAAGCATGAACTGCTTTGGTTTAGCTGAGTTTGGAATCATGAACAATTCCACAACATAGCTTTGATCCTTTCTATGTAGTTGCCCAAAGGCTCTAAGGTAATCGTTGTTTACGATTTGTCGTCTATTATCTGTAGTGAAAGTAAACTTTAGATTTTGGAAGTCGGCTTCCTTGATTCCCGCAATTGGGGAAGAGGATAGAACAGTATTGTTAGCAAGGTAGATACACTCGAATGTAGTTGCTTCCGCCTCAAGCTCTTCCTGGGTCTTCTCTCTTAGTGGAAGGTGGAATAGAGTTGAGTAGCTTACTACTTCGTCCTGCTTTATCGTAGCGGGATGTTGGACCCAAAGTCCATCCTGGTTAAGACTCCACATCCTACCAAGCTCAGGTTTGGTGTGAACCCAGACTCCGATAGTTCTATCCCCAAACTGCTGACCTTTAAGTTCTGTTACTAGTAACTTAGCATCTACCTCAAACTTATGCTCAGGTAGTAGGAAGTTCTCAGTGATTGGGTAGGAAGCAGGGGAAGCGTGCTTCTTCATATCCATTCTGATTCTACCAAATCCATCTAGTGATCTATTCTGGATGAAGGTTCGATTATACATGTAGTCGTCATCTGTTGAGGACTTTCCTACAGGATCGATCTTAAACACTTGGAATCCATTTTCTTGTGCAACACCGGAAGTTTGGATAAGCTCGACAGCATCAATGATACCTGAGTTAACATACTCAAAGGTATCAACATACATGTCATCGCTACCACTAGCTATATAAACTCCTGCACTGCTGGCTTGGAATCCATTTGTATTATTTAGGTTATCCAAGGCGGATAGAGATTCAGTTACAAATCCTGCCGCACCTAAGGTATCAAACTCACTGTTATACAGGAGAGGTCCAAATGTATGGGAGTAGATGTTAGCACCATCTTGATAGTGCATATGCTCTGATAGCTGATGCCTAGTAAAGTGAGTTGTGTAATCCTTGTAGAAGAGATGGAATTCCTTTCCAAACCCGAAGTTATAGAAATCGTTGACACTCTCTGGAAACCATCCATCAGACTCTGTAGCAGAGTTTGCGTAAGCCTGATACACATTGCTAACCTCTAGGGCTTCAGTGGTTGCTGATCCATAAGCAGCAGAAGCTTCCCAGTATTTTATGTCTTCCTTGAGTGAGTGAATAATGGCATAGAACTCTGGTAGCTGGCATCTATCATTGTGCCAATCGACAAGACCTAAGCCTGTGTGTCCTCTTCCTAGGAGCGCATCACTAACTGTGTAACCGTAGAAGGTTGAGCTAGAGTTGATGCCATTACACACTGAATATACAGCGGGTAAGTTAATATGATCTGGGATAGGCTCAAAGCTCAGGGAGCTAGGAATGAGTCCCAAAGGAATCCCGCTCAAGCTTGAAAGCATGTAGTGGGACGTAGGCATGTTAAACCCGGTTCTATCGTAATAGCCGTTCTTAGGTGCTAGCTTCTCGTAGGATCTTCTTCTTAGTGAGTATCTGCTTAGGTTTGAGACAGTCTTTGTGGAGGCGGTATACAGAGTGTCCATACGACTAACTAAATCCTTACGTGAGAAGGATCCTGCTACCCCACCTAATCCTCTTTTGAATGAGGCGATACTAAGTCCAGAAGTGATCCAGTTCCGACAGTAAGATCCACCATCAGCTTCATCAACTGAGGGCATAATCATAGGCATAGCCGAGGATTGGAAAGCGGTGTAATCAATAGTTGAGAGAGTTAGGCTAACCAAGGGAATTGAGTGAGCCGGGACAAAAGAGTTCAGCACCTTAGAAGCCAACACGACTGCATCACCAGAGTCGATGTCATCTGAGTTTTTCTTAGTGAAATCAAATTCGGAAGCATCAAATACTAACTTGAAGTGAGACGACTTACCTGACCATAGGGAAGCATACTCAAAGTTCTTATCGTTAAGGTTTAGGATAAGGTTGTTTAGATTAGGTGGACTGTTATACCCAGAAGTGAATAGCAACCAACTTGAAGTTCTAGGTTCCTCATCAACTTCCAAAGCATTGGCTGTTACGAAATCCTTAAACTGGAGAGCAAATGGTTGGTTGACTCCAAAGCACACAAGTCTATCTGTGATGAAATCAAGCATCTCCTTCGTCATTTCAACATTGACGTAGTATGGGTATTCTTCGAAGGGAGGGATAGGATAAACCTTTCCTCTGTAGCGGAAACCATTTTCAAGATTAGGAATATTGAATGCTTCTGGGAACTTAAGGAAAGTCTCGTAAAGGATTCTATCCGTTGCGTGCTTGATGTTATCATCCATGCTGGATGAGGAGTAACCAACAACATTCATGTAGGCTGCAATGTCGGGATACCAGTTATCAAAGGATTCGAAGTAAACCGATTCTGTTGCTAGTGAGTAGTGGATTAGGAATGGGATGTAGGATTCCCATAGCTCTGTGATACGAGACTCAATACTAAAGATGTCCTTAGGGAACACAGTATTAAGTGCGAATTGAACAGACTGCTTAGTTCCAACCTTCTTGTATACTTCCACAGCATTCTTAAGCTGTAGTCTCCATCTTTCTGGATTAGATCCAAACAGATCCCACCCGATCAAATCTGCTAGAAGAGGTAGGAACTCGTCTGGGCAGTCATCGATATCGTATACTGTTTCTAGGAGATCAGTGTCATTGCTCATATCAAATGCAGCGAATGAAATAGCTCTTATTAGTCTGGAGAAGGGTCCAGCCGGGATCTTGTCCACAGTTTGCAGATCAGCAGTAATAAATGTATCAAACTTATCTCTAACGGTGAAGTCTGAGCGATCTGCGTATAATGGAGAATAGATAACATCCATCCAAGTTTGCAGGTTATCGAGTTGTTGTGTCCCACTTGTAAACTCACCAGCAGCACTTGCAAAGGTAGCAGAGGGATAGTAGGCAAGGTCATTACGCCAGATAAACTCTTCCAAACCCTTCATGCAGTCATTAAGGTCAATTGGCTCTCCTGCATAGGTTTTATTTACTAGAATATTCTTTACAAAAGATGAGGGATCATAGGTAGCTGCTGATGTGTTCAGGAAATACAACCATGAAAGATTCTCAATAAGATAGTTGTGAGTAGCTGAAGGAGTATCTGTTAGATAGAATGACGATGTTGGAGCATTTAGTGTTATCGAGGGAAGTAGCTCATCTTCAAGGTAATCTGCGAATGATCCGCTAGTTTTGAAGTCCGAGAATGCCTTTCCCACTCTATCCAGAATCTTAGTCTCAAACCTCTCTGTGCTTAGGAAGGACAGTCCATTCTGCTTTACGAAGTATGGAGCGATTCCTTCAAGGGTATCCATACTGCTGTAAGAGGTATACTCCACAGCACTAATGTATAGCACAGATGCAATACTACTAGCAAAATCAATATGTTCATTGATTAGAACATCTGCTAGGTCATCCTCTTTTCCAAAAGTTGTTAAATCTTCTTCCTTGTAGAGGTTAGGGACAATATAGTCCAACGCCTCGAAGTAATTAGGTTTGAAGTAATTTTGGCTGTTTAAGTAAGTCTTTCCTGACATTATAGGTATGCGGAGTTGATGGTCAGGTTATTTAGTTGGATAACCTCGTTGTAGGCTACTTTAATGGTCCTATCAATATTGTCTACTTCAGCATACCTAACCTCATTAATATCGAGGATGAATTTCACTAGATCCTGAGGAATAAATGCTTGCCCAAAGTCTGTGTTATCCACATTGAAATACTCTAGGATTCTTGCTCTCGTTCGTCCAACAATCTGTGCTTCGTTGTTCTTATACTTGGAATCGATGGTAACTGTTAGGATAACATCCATGGTTCTGATAAGACCATCTACTACTACAGGCTCGTCTGTGAGCATTTTCTTCTCCCCCAAAGCTACAAGTAACTGTCTCTTGTATTCTGGAGTGGCTTTACGGAGTTGAGTGTCTGATGATTTTTCAAGAACAAAAAGGTCGATAATGTTTGCAGAGGAATAAGCTCTTCGCACAACTGCATTAGCCTTCCCTGTTGATCCATAATTGGAAACAAAGGTATTGATGAACCCCTTATAATCAACAAGGGTAACAAGTCTGTCCTGTCGTCTGAATGTGATTGGGGCATATCTCTTGGCATGGGCAACTGATTCAGCGTCCGACCCACCAGTTCCAATACTTATGTTTTCTAGGACTCCTGTGTCGGGTGATACCTCACTGTCAAGCGTTCCCTCAATGGGAGCGTTCAGGAAGCTCGTAGCAATGTTTCCTCTGGACCCACCACCAACTCTATAGGATACTGTGTAGGTATCACCAACGGCAGGCGATAGTCCAACAGTGGAATCTCCGAATAGGATAGATGCGGTGAAGTTATCGTTTGTGTCCACCTGGAACACCTTATCACTCGCTCCTGAAGCGAAGTAAATGTTGTCCTCTTCGGAGTAGACTCCAGCGGTCGCCTCAGAGCCCGTAATAAAGATCTGAGCACTCCTTTCAACGTAAGGGAACTGAGATAGGTTAATGCTCTTGATCGTGTCTGGTGACTGGAATACGCCAGACTCAACAACCAGTGCTCCCTCTAGTAGAACTGCATCCGTGATGGTCACAGTTCCATTAACAGCACTAGCGTCAAATATAAGGCTATTGCTATTCTGATCTAGATCGATAGTTCCATCAGCTTTCACCTTATACAGTGTGAAGGATAGGGATCCTCCATCCTCTGGGGAAGTAATGCTTGTAACTCTGTTTGCGGGAGTAACAGTGAAAGATGATGGAGAAGCGATTGATGGGGGAGTAATAGTGATTGAAGCATTTGCAGCGGCTGAGATCGGACCTTTCATTCTTACCCCAACTAGCTCCAGAAGCTTCTTAACACTGCTTCTACTTCTAGCGGTTTTGAGATAGTTCTCATTTGCTAGGTAGTCTGCCTTGTTAGCCTGAATATGCCCTACAGCAGCCATCAACTCAATCAGCATGATACCAAAATCAGACTCAGAGAAGTTATTGTAATCTAGGGGATAGGTGGCCTTAACATACTTGATTAGAGCAGTCCGAATAGACGCAAAGTCGGAAGCAGAAAAATCAATTAACTTCTCCTTGTTGTCTAAATTAGACGGGAGAAACTTTAAAAAATCAGATTGGACTGTTCCTGAAAATACCATTATACCTCTAGGTCAATTTTGAAATTGACTAACTCATTCTCTTTTAGAGCACAAAATAAACTAACCTTGATGCCCCCTGTTCGGGTTTCTAGAACTCTAAGTTTAGTAACCTTAACACTCTTTAAATATCTACTAAACGACACTCTAACCTCGTCTCTAATCGCATGGAATGTTGCTTCGTCAACAGGCTCCATAAGGAACCTTCTAAGGCTACATCCGAAGTCTGGAAGCATAAACCTCTCACCTCTCTCTGTCCTGATAACTGCCTTAATAGCCGATTTAACAAGATCCAACCCAGAGGATTTAGAGAAGAACCCCTTTCCAGGGCTAGCTACTAAAGGATACTTCATACCAATAGATTTACTGGTTTTCAGGGTCATATCCTGCTTTGCATACGCAGGGACAAGCTTGCCATAGGTTACTGTTGAGGTTGGAATTGCCATTAGAATATCTCGTATTTAGGATTTACTGTAGCCGAGAGATCAAAGGTATCTACGATATCCCTGAAGTCGCTCAACATGCCATCATAGTATGTATCATACGCAGCCCAATCAATGTCGTTTGTGGGGCTTCCACCTAAGTAATAACAAGTTGTTGTTGCATGGCATATTAGATCAGTCTTTGAAATTGAGTCTAGGTTAAACATCTGATCCTTTACTGGATTAATGCTTCCTACAGACCTAGCAAGAGGCGAATAGGTTGCAGAAAATGCAAGTGTATCTGCTTCAGAGATAGGACTGTGGTCGTATTGGGAGCCGACTACTTCACCATAAATACCCAAATACTTCTCAGTATGAGTTATGTTAGTTGCAAGACGATCTACCATATGGTTTACTTTCAGTAACCTAGTATTCCTAGCTACCCAGCCAGCGTCAGTATCAGGATACTCAGCGAGTGCTAGGGGATAATCTGAACTTAAACTTAGGAGTGCAGAGTGATGCTCTCTTACTGTAATCCCACTGAAAGCGTCTCCATACTCTGTGGCAACAGAAAACTCTGAACCTTCATAGGGTGTATACATTTGCGCTCTTGCAGGATTTTTCGCAAGATTAAGGAATGCTTCAGCAGCCGCTCCATGTTCCCATTGGACTTCTGTCGCCGATACCATTGTGGTTGCATCATACGTTGCGGCTACACTGGGAGTGCCAGACCAATAGCCCCCATCCTGCCCCTCATCCACGGACACAGCCTTTTGTATAAATACACTATCGAGTTGATTTGGGGAGAACCATCCAGAGGATAAAGCAATGGATGCATAAGTCGCTCCGTCTGCCCCAAGACGGTATTCCCCATCCCAAAATCTAAGACCTTGGCTATCCCGGAATGGTTCTTTGGACATACCATAATCGATTAACCCATCAAAAATAAGTCCACCATACCCTAAATCATGCCAAATCTTAACCATGAAGAAGGGGTAAGCTCCCGCATGAGATGCTAACTCATTATACATTCCGGGAACGTTAATTGCTATTGCCCCTGAAACCGCCTCTTCAGCAAATACTGAGGATTGATATTTATTGTTATTGTAGGGGTGCATTGACGCCACATTAATAACAGCGGACAATATCTGGAACCCGTTGGGCCAGCCTGGATGAGTCCCATTCCCATTTGTTAATTGTTCAGGGAAGGGTGCATACCCTGCCCCATTACCAACTGTTAAAGCAATATTGAGTGAGGATGTTAAGGCACTAGCGAGTAGGCAAGATGAATAAGTTAATGAGGATGTAGGTAGTGTTGGATGTTCAAGGCTAAACTCATTAGCCATATCGATAGACCAAAAGGATTGGTAGGAAGAAACAGTCTCAATCACAGCATTAATGTATGGAGTTGCACACGTAGTGTAAAAGTCTAATTGTTGTGCCTCCGAGGAAACCTCAAATGAGTGAGGATTTCTCTGCCAGTTTACAGTCAATCCATGGGCTAATCCAGATAGATTAGTGTCTGATCTAGTTTTAGGAACGTAATCTCCAAACGCTTCTACAAAGTCAGTATCATCAAGAGACCCGATCTGAATACCATCCCAAACAACTAATTGAACTCGCATCTTCTTACTATCACAGAGATCCATGAAGTCGGCTAGGTTAGCTAGGAAGGTAGGCTGATCGTGATTCCACACGTATACATCCATAAATACCCGAATAGCATTTATACCAATATCCCGAAGAAGATCCAAGCAGTGAGCATTATCTTCACGGTTGTAATACCACCATTGGGAAGTTTTATTAGCTCCCATAAATACCTTATCCCCGTCATGCCCAGTTAGTCCAATCACCCCAGTGGCTCTTTGGGAGAACCTTGGCACAAACCCAGACTTTACCCACTCGGTGTGGGGGATAGGGAGATAGTTTACTCCTCTACAATTGGAGTAGTAGGCTAATGCCCCGGAAGGGATAATAGGGTTTTGAGGTTGGTTCCCATTCTCAAAGATGTCGGATACGTCTGTGCCTGGTGCTGCCATTATAGAATATCAATAGGTTCCCACATGAGATTTGGGACTTCAATGTTTTTGAAGAATGTTCTAGTTGCTTCAAAGTTGTGCTTAATTTGACTGGTTGTTAGAGCCCTTGAATAAAACTTAGTATTTCCGAGGTAACCCTTAAGGCCACTAATAGTTCCCCCGTAAGTTCCTCCCATAAAGTTTCCGTCAGGACTGCCATCAGTCCAACCCCCTCCCAGAATCCAAGGGCTAAAGTATGTATCCAAGGTGAGTCCTACGCCTGAGTAAGACAAAGAGTTTTCCTTTTTGATAGAGGGGATCCTAGGCATACCATCTCTAGCACTCTTACCAAACACTGTTGTGTAACTTGATACAGCTAGTTGGACCCCATCAAAGTATATTCTAACCTCATCCTTTACTGGGTCTAAGGATACTGCGAGTTGGCAGAACTCCCTACCACATGATGACACAGCCACTCCGTAATTGGTTCCCCAGATAGGGGCAGTCATACCATGCCATCCAGAGGTAGCGTTGCAGTCGCCGCCAAGGGCAAACGATTTATTGATAAATCCTACAGAGCTTGAGTCGAATGATTGAGTTGGTGCTAGAACTACTACTGCATTTGTTACAGGGTTATCCTCAGTTAGGTTAGATGGCAAATCCCCAGTGGTAAATCGCCTATCCCTAGTGAATCCAAAGATAAGTCCTCTAACCACATCACTGCCTTCGTCGGCTCTCATGTAGTTAATATCACCTTGTGAGCTTACGGTAGTTCCAAATCCAGTGTTTTCATTTGATAGAATAAGTCTGTAAAGTCCAGAAACACCATTCTCACCAAACCCATAGTTTGTTCCATCTAACTCTGGGACATGGACCCAGGTTTCAAAGGTAGCTCCTTTAGAGTTGTATAAGAAATCTTGGAACTCAGGCTTTGGTGGAAGTCTAATGAAGTTTCCAGTTGAGCTATAGGTTAAGTCATCTGACGATAACTTCATAACTCCATCAAGATATGCAATACCCAATCCTCTATCAAATACAGATGAAGCAGTTTGGGATACCAATTGAGCGTTGTATTCAGTTCCATTATTGTTGCTATTGTGCAACTGAAACTCAATGCTTTCTGGCCTATCAACCTGTGCAGTTAGATAGTTATACATAGCAAACATTCCATCTCCAATAACCGTCTGGTTAACTGATAGGCTGGGTGCTGATACAGAATTTGGATCTGTGCTGATGATAGTTCCAGATGCAATGTTATTGATTAAGAGATGCTCAAATACGATTGGATCAGTTACATCAAGTTGCTGTGTGAACTTAACCTCTAGGGGTAGAACAACTCCAGAAACGTCAGACTGATTTAGGACGATACTTCTCTGCTTTTCTACATCTACTAGGAAATTAATACCCTCAAGGTATGAGAAGTCATTGATGGGAATTTCTCCCGGTTTGAAGTAGAACTCGTTTCGATACAGAGCAGGGAGCTTAACAGCAAGTTCAATCTGCTTCTTACGCTTGTTGATCTTATCAATGAAGTGGGAAGTCTCTGACAGCATCACTTGGCGCATGTTAGCAATCAGAACCTGTGAGGATCCTGAAGCCTCTAGTGCTCCAATGTAGGCTGAGACATCATAGATCTTTCTATTCTTGTTTCCGATAAGGTCTAGTAGGAGATTATCCTGAGTGTAGTAGTTGGCTAGGAAATCAGACTCGTCAACAACATTAGGATCTAAGATTGTATCAAAGTATTGTCTTAGGCTCTCAGTGCTTGTTGGGACACCTCTTCCTCCAAGGTTTGGATCGTATTCAAGTTTCCAGTTACTCTCTGATGGAAGTTCAAGCTTTCTCTGCTCAATATCCATAAGGGCAGGAATGATACCACTAGTTTGTGAGTCGTAGTATAGCCCGTCAATGGAAAGAACGAATCTACCATTCTTTGAGACAGGAGGACCAAAGGTTAATCTGAATACTTCTTCGGATAGGTCTTCCTCTGGTTGCCCGAGGTTAGAGTTAGTGCCGGATAGAATAGAAGAGTAGTCATCCCTAAACTCAGGCTCTAGGGAAGGGTCTTGAAGTCTGGCAGTGATGATGGCATCAACATTGGCTAGCAGTGAATCCGCTTTGTTTGCGAAATCCTGTGCGTCCTTTGCGTCCTGTAGCTCAATACCAAATTCTGCGTTGAGCATGGCATTGTAGGCAGCGGGATTAAGCCTTGATAGTTCTTCCTTCTTAGCTCCTGCATTACCTCCAGAATAGTCTAGGTAATCCTTAAAGGATCCAAGGCAGTCAGAGATTGAATCAATCTGAGCTTGGGTGTTTTGATAGTTATTGTAAAGTTGTCCCGCGAATCCAGCAGCGGCACCAGCAGCACCTAAAACTCCACCAAGAGCCCCAAGGAAGCCCCCTTGATCTGAATCCAACCCATTCTTTGAGGAGTCGGATACGAAGCGGAAAATACCATCCTCAGTGTCATACTCAATAATACCATCAAGGAATCTAAGTTTACCAAACAATGCTTTGGTAACATCGTTGGCTCTTTTAGAACCGTTTGCAGCAGATCCTCTAATCCCATTTAATACAGGAGAGGGTAGAAGTGCTAAAACATCTGTGGTAAGGTTTACCATACAAGATGGCATACCAAATGCGGTCCCTAAGGCTCCTACAGGCCCACCTCCTTTTCCGGTTAGTTCAAAAAATGTTTTACTATCAAATGTGGGCATTGGTTATTCTTCGTAGGATGTTGGCTCTGGGGGAGTCGTTGGTGCTTCATTAGCTGGGTATCCAGAGTTGAAGTGAATTTGGGCTCCCTGCATACTATTTACTGATCCACCATCTGTGGCGATATTAGCATCAGCTTTTATATTTACGTTAGTTCCCTTAATGTTTACATCTTGTGCGGCATTAAGGTTGATATTGGCGTCTGAGGTGATCTGAACATCTCCTGTTCCATGAATCTGGATGGAGCCATCAGCAGCGATTTGGATTCTAGCCTTAGGAGTCACTAGGAAGATCCTACCGTCTTCCGCTTTGGAGACCAAGGTTACATCAGCGTTCTTACTCCTCAGGTTAACATTTCCAAATCTATTGTTGCCTGGGCCTGCGAAAGCTCCAGTAGAATGATTCTCAATGTTGATGTCTCTGCCATCAATCACATACATCCCTAGGTCTGACTGGTATACCACAAACTTCTGAGACCCTTTAGATTTCATCTCGATGGATCTCTCAGAGTGAATTTCATCTCCTTCTGAGAACATGAGTAGTCCATCCCCATGCTCGTTTCTTAGGATGACAGCATCTGATTTAGGTGAATCATTCAGGCTCAACATCTTTCCCTTTTCGCTGGTAAGGTCTGTCTTGGCTACAATCTGTGAGGGGAGGAACTTTCTTGTAATGTGAACTCCAGCCCCTGCTTGGTTGGCATAGGAAACTTTTTGAGGCTTCTTTCTATCCGAGTAGACTCTAGTGTCGCCTACTACATTCCAAACCTTTAGTCCCCCTGCCTGTGGCGTGTCAGGCGTATCCACAATCGTTGACATGTAGTAGATCTTTCCATCTCCATCCTCATCCAATGCTGCAAGAATTCTGGACCCTTCTTCAGGGATTGCCAGCATTCCTCCATTGTTGAGCATATACATTGGGGAGGTGTAAGTTACATCAAAAGCTCCTTGGGATAATGAAGGGAAAATTACCTTCAAAGTCCCTTGCTTATCATCGTCAACGTTGGATACTACTGTTCCTTTAATTATCTTCATTACCTAAGTTCCTTGGCGTAAGCTCTCTCAAAGTCATTCTCTAGATATTCTTTTGAAAGACCCTTGTCCTTATATGCATTAAGGTAATTTCTCTTGAAGTTTGCTTTCATGTCTTCCATAAGCTTACCTACCTTAACGACTCCTTCAGATGAAGGGATATCATTAACCCCAAGTTGCCTTCCTGTAGCTTTAAGATGGAATTCAGAATACATCTCTGTTCCATCCATGAAGTGTCTAAACCCTTCGATGGAATAGGCTCCTGTGTAGGGAGCAACTTTAGCTACCCTATCATAGCCCACGATAGAATTGTTTCTAGCTAATAGGATACATTGGGTGCCAGCAGGTTGTGTAAGCTTAAAGAAGGGAAGAGTTTTCATGTCTACTTCAATAGCTAACTTTGCAAGCTCCCGTAAAAGATTCTCTTGAGTTGTAACAACCTCTTCAAGTGTATCAACTTCAGTGACAACACCCTTCTTCCTAGTGCTGTGCTCCACTAGAAGGTAGAGCAGTGCAGCTAGCTCCTTAACGCTTAGAGCTTCAATATTGTCAATGCTTTTATTTAACCCAAGTAGGATATTCCTATCAGGATCTACGAACGAGCCTTCCCTCTCTAGCATCTTAACAATGATATTGATGTCACTCTCAACTCCTTGGGATTGTCCTTCATAAGGAACTACATCCCAAATTCGGTTAAGGATTCTTTTAGGTAGTTTACCAAATACCTTTTTAATTGTGTCTTGCTTAATAGAGTTAACAAAAGGGACCAAGGCTTTCTGCTTAATACCCATATTGTATACTCCTGTGTATGCTTGGTTATACTTTACAGATAGCCCCATCACATTAGGGTTATCTAAATTGTATCTGAATACAACTCTACCCTGCGATAGAATTGCAGAGTCGTCTGGAGCATCCTCAAGAGCTAGCTTATCAACACTAACAACCTCTTCCCCAAATGAGGAGTTTCTAGGTAATTCAATATACTCTTTGTAATAGGCATTTCTATAGAAAGATACGAAATACTTCTCAAGATCTTCCTTATTTATGTAATTTATGGGTAATGCCCTAGTAAGCTGTTCAAAGTTAACTACGCTTCTGAGGTATAGAAGGTTATCAATGATTAGTCTAGATCCAAAGATAAGCGCAGGCTTTGTTTCGTCTTTAATGAATCCCTCCTTCTTCCACATCTTAAGAACCTTCATATCAGACTCCTCTAGGAAATCGATATCAAAGCCCGTTGTGTTCTTGAATTTTCCATATAAGGATTTGTAGCCTTCAATGATTCTTCTAAGTGGGATATAGAAATCAGGGAGGGTATCATAGATGCTATCGTTATTGTCATTAGTGACCCGCATCTCCAATACACCCTTATCATTTGGGAACTTATCTTTAGCTTCTTGGATTTCATCCAACATGATCTTAGTGTTGATATCAACATCCTCTAAATCTTCTAGTAAGTTAATTCCAAACTCCTTAAAGAATTGGATGTATTGCTTTATCTCCTTTCTAAATCTGGATACCTTGCTGGGAGCGTTTTTGCTCAAGTTTTTCATTAGACCGTTGCCAGTGTTAACAAGATTTATAAGCCCAATGAAAGCTCCCGCTACTGGTTTTGCGACGGATTCCTTTACACTATCCAATCCACCACGCCCTGAGGATTTGAAAGACTTCTTATTCGTCAGCAGAACACTAAAGTAAGGGTTAACTATGGTATTGAGATCAGGGAGTAAAACTATAACATTAGGGTTGCTTGCACCATTAGCAATATAATCTGTAACCAAGGAGGTCATCACACTGTGCTCCTTATTGATTAGTTGTTCCCCTGTGAAACTTGTGGTAGCTCTGTAGCTCTTAAGATTCCTATCAGAGATAACTCTACTGAATTTGTTAACTGCTCCGTATAATCCTGTGGCTCTCCCAAACGCAAGAGAGTTAGCTTGAAGAAATGAGGTAGCCGCTGTGAAGATCATTTCAATCTCTTTCACACCTTCGGCAGTAGTTAGGAGGCTAGCCTTCTGTAGAGTTGTCGTAAATGGACCACCCCAGTTATCGAGATCGTCCCCTACTCCGAAAGCAAAGTAAACCTCATTGAAGTTAGCCTGGACACCTTGTTCATTCACAAAGGTTCTTTCAACTCTACTAATCTCCTTGGCGGTTAGGTTGTTATCCTTAAGCTTTGCTTCGGTGTAAAGTTCCTTAGCGATTTGCACCAGAAGGTTAGACGCTGACGATCTTCCAATAAAGAAGTTCTCAAACAAGTCATCCGTCTCAAGGAATTTAAGCCTCAGGTTAGATGGTCTTGCGACAGAGTGGGAGTAATCAAACTCCATAAGGTTCCCATTGTTTCCTGGGGATACAATATAACTGTTAGCAATCTCTTCTTCATCTAAAGTTAGGAGAATACTACGATACGAGTTAGCCTTTTCCTTAGCGAAGAATATCTTTTCGATAGCTTCCCTAGATGTTGTAATGAAAACATTGCCTGTAAATACTCTTGTCACTATGATAGTTTGGGGATCTTAATTTGATCCCTCACATTTAACTCTTGGAACGGATCCTTGATGTTGTTAAACCAGCAAATAAGCCAATCTAAAGAAGGAGTGTTGTAAAACAGATTTGAAATCAGATCTGCTCTGTGCTCAAACCCAGGAGGAACATATCCAACATCAAAGGAGAAATCTGCCATTCTTCTTTGAAACTGTTCAAAGTCATCGGAGTTTAGTGTAGTGGTTACGTTCTTGTTTTTGTGAATTACTTGAACGAAACCAATCTTCAAATGATTATTATACCCCATCTTCACCTCTTAACGTAATCAATCCGTTGTAAGGATCAGTGTTGTTGTCTCCTAGGATTCCTTCCCAGCCAGCTAGGTTGTCGCCTTCAGTAACCTCTCCTGCTTTGAATGATCCGAAATCTCCAGTTCTGTTCTCAGCTAGGTTAAGGCTAATTTCAAGTTGTTTTGGTAGCAAGGTATTGATATCATAGCCTGCCTCTTCAACGATCTTAATATCGTATCCTTCTGTAACACATGGGATGTTGTTATACAGAGGTCCATGAGTAACTCTTACAATCGGTGGACCTTGGGTAGTATCCCTAGCATTGTTGAGGGTTGTGGACCTGATTAGGTTCACCCAAGAAATAACAATGTCAATTAGAGTGTTCATATCCTTCATGTCATCCTTAGGATCCTCAAACTCACCAAGAACATCCAGAAGCCCATCAACAGCGTTATCAAAGAAGTTTCTGCCACCTGTCTTTAGTCTGGCTATTCTTTGGTAGTATTCTCTGTGATTTCTTCCGTGCTCGACGCTCTTCCCAGGATCGACGTTTGGAGTCAGCTCATTATTTGGGAATGGTCCGTAACCTCCCTCACCCGCATAGGCAAAGAATGATTTGATTGCAGCATCCTTTCCAGTGTAGAACAGGCTGAACTGCCTTTGGAAGTGATCTGCTAATCCCTCAGTGCCAAGATGCTCTAGCAAGTGTAGGAATGTGATTCTAAAGGTTAGGTTGAACTTTCTTGATTCCGCACCCATGTAGGCATGTAGTGCATTTGCTCTCCCAAGTAGCTTGTATGTGGCTAGGTTGGCTTTCCCAGTCTCAGTGATCGTGGGATTCTCCAGCATAGGAATATAAGTTCTAATAACTCTATTATCTGTTTGAGGAAATTCTAAGGTGAGATGTGATCTCTCCTCAATCTTCCTCTTATTCATCTTTTTGTAAAAGTCTGCCATTATCGTGGAGTCCCAACAGAACCGGATGGGATAGATCCGGTAATATCAATTCTATCGCTCATCTTCTGAAGGTGTCTAGTCTGCTTTTGCAGTTCACCATGTTGAAGGTTCATTCGTCTAGAGTTAGATCTAACTTCCATTAAATACTGCTCAAGGACAGTTCCCAGGAGGTTGGTCTTAGTGTCCTTTGGCTTATCCATGGCCTTTCTAGTGTTGATCTTGATCTCTTCCTGATATTTAGTTTGCTTCTTTGATTCCTTACTGATACTAGAGAATGCCTTAGTAATCTCAGGCCAGAAGGTATATCCAAGTCCAGCAGCAATTCCAAGTGGGCCTAGGATAGAGAGCATACCACCTACTCCTGCTCTACCGCCTCTTCCACCCATCATACCTGCTCCCATAGCTCCTACGTTACCTACAACAGATCCCATAGCCATGATGGGAAGAGCCTTAATTAGAAGTGGGTAGATAGTCTGGTTGAAGCGGTCGTAGTAAAGTTTCGCTGATTCTTCAACAGTCTTAGCTGAATCAAGAATCTCATCTGAGTCAGCTTTCATGCTCTCACTGATCTTTGTTTGGTTATTGATCGAGGCATTAACATTTCTCAGAGCAACAGCAAGGTCGCCACCAATGAATCCATCGGCTCTGAAATACTTCATCGAGTTGTTATTAGCCTCGTAACCCGTTCCCACGATGCTATCCAGTCTGGTATTAGCTTGGCCAAGGAACATCTTGATGTCACCCATCAACTCTTCAGCAGGCTTGTTAGCGTTTAGGAATGTATCTTCAGCACCTTCAATACCAAGTTGGAATCTCTTACCCCAAGCTTCAGGACCAACAAGCAAGCTAGCGATAGCCTGATTAGCCGAGTTGTTCCTACCACCAGTCATAGTGGTTAGGGCTTGCATCATGTTACCAGTGTTTTCTGCACCACCAGTAAGTGAAGTTCTCTGCATCAGACCCTTCACACTGTTTACTGCCTTCAGTAAGGTCTCACTTGAGATTAGGTAATTGTGGGAAAGACTCTCGTTAGATTTGATTAGCAGTGTCGCTGAATCAATATTGTTCCCCGTCATCTCCAGAAGACTGACCACAGACTTGCGTAGCTCGCCCGTATTCTGCCCTGTAAGGCGCATTCGGTTGGTTAATCGATTAACATCAGTCGAGTTGTCTCTGATGCCGTCAGAAAAGTTTTTAAGCAGTTCAGCAGCGTTCTCGAAGAATCCACCATTCAGGTCGGAAAGCACCTTTGTGTTCTCAGAGAGAAACCTGCTCATTGAGGTTCCCTGAGCTAAACTCTTCATTTGGACAGCATCTGCCTTCTTGAAGGATTCTCTCATCCGGTCCCCTACGGTTCCAAACTGGATGAAGGACTCATTAAGCCCTCTAAGCGATATGATGTTGTTTGAAATGATATCCGTGTTATCACGAAGATATCTGTTTCCTTGGGTGTTTCCCTTGTTAAGAAGAGCTATATTCTTAAGGAGATCCTTAAGTAGGTGCTCTGTTCTGGGATCCATACCGGGAGTGGGAGTGCTAACCATCTATTAAATACCAATCCATTTCATAAATCTTCTTATCAAGTTTAGTTTGATCTCAACGGAGACAACCCTTGAGGTTAAGGCAATATCAAATGTTCTAAAGTTTTCTTTTCCTAGGAAGGAGCCAATAATAGCTGGGGAATAGTAGTCGCAAGCCTTCCTGTTCTTATACAGTGTATTTACCATGGAGGCAAACATTTGTTCTGTTACTGTCTCCAGAACGACTACATTCAGCAAGGTATTATTCTGGGTAGAGAGAAAGTGCCCAGAAGAGGTTCTTTTAGACCGAACCACTAAGCCAAATCTATTCCACGGGTAAGTAGCCTTTGTCTCTGGAGGCATCGGATACTCAAAGTGGATTAGGTCTCCTGGCCTAACGGACAGAGGAGAAACTTGTCTTAGGGAGAATTTCCCGCTGTATTGGTGCAGATATTGGCTAGGTTCCATGTTTTTTCAAATTTCCTCATTTCTATTTATTATCTCAGACCTCGAAGGACTTTAATAGTATTTAAAAGGGTTACTAAGTGATCCTTGATGATTCCTCCTTTATGTCTACTCTAGAAGAACAACTGATTGAAACGATTGATTTACTAAGCTTTACCTTTTCTCCTTCCTTCGTGGATAAGTGGAAGTTTAAATACGGGATACGACTTCTGAGGTTGTTTCAAGTAAGGATGTTAAAGTCTTTAGAGGCTAGAAAGCCATTGAAGATTACAACAGTTTATAAGTTTCTTGTCGTTGATTCAGGGTTCAATCCTGATTTGGTCCTATCCTTCCTAGACGATATTGATTACGAAATCTACTATCCGATGATTCTAGGCAGAAAAAAAGACCTACCCGAAATCGAGTAAGTCCTTGCGAGCCACCCAGCATTAGGTAGACTACCAGTATGAGAAGCGATATTGAAGACGCTGTATTCCGAGGAAACTACAGAGCCAACCATAACGGCATGGGTCCAGACCTAGACCCCTTTGGGATCCTTATGGGTTGGTTCATTTTTCTTGGGCTTCTCTATACGATCATCTTCCAATAGTTTCTTAGCCTTACGCTCTGCGTCCTTGATAACTTTCAACTTCTTCTGCTCATCCATTCGAAGAGCAACCTCGGAACTACAGTTGAACTTATCACATGCTGGTTGATACTCACACCAGTCACAGAAGACGTTCCTTTGGGAGTAGAATTCGTCTTTCTTCTTCTTACGAATCTTCCACACCTTATCAATCTCCTTCTTCTCCCATTGGAAGATTTGGAACTTTGAGAACCTTACGGATACGAAGTTGTTTGAAAGAGGGTAGTAGTGAGAGCAATAGATCTTGTCGTATGGAATGTTATACGTCCTATGGATGGCAAAGGCGTAACCCATAAGTTGCTTATCGTTAAGCAGATCCTTTTTCTTCTTTTCTCTCTTAGAAGTCTTGTAATCGATTACAAGGTAACTTCCATCGGTTCCCTTGATAACCCGGTCAATAATCCCGATGAACTCAATGTCACGCTCGACATCTAGTGGAATTTTGTAGGCTCCTTCAGTGGCTACCGTCTCACCCAGCTTTTGATTCCAAGAAAGAAAGTTTTCTAGACAAGCCTTCATCCTATCATTCTCCCGGAAGGGAACTCTGTAGGTCGGCCTTTCAGCTTCTGCTACTTTGAGCAGAGACTTAAAGTCTTTTAGCTTGTATCCTTCTTCGAATACCTTGTGGATAAACGAGCCGAAATTCAAAGCGTCCTCATTCTTGGACCCAAATCCTGGGTAACGTAGGACATATCTAAGGTAATACTTCCATAGGCACTGATCGATTACATCGCTCTTCGATGCGCTAATACTATTTATGAACATTGTGAACTCTTCTTTTATTAGGACTTACTGTTTAGGTAGGTTTACTGATAATTATAGGCTCTCCAACTGTGAGACGGAGTTAGTAATTCCGTCTATTTTCCTTGATGACGACTACAACAGGCACATGTCCATCAATCTGGAGAACGGATTATGGAGATGCTTTAAGACCGGAAATGTGGGAAACTTTCCAAAACTCATTTCAATCCTTGAGAAGTGCAGCTACAGAACTGCCTACGAGAGATTTGTATTTGAGAACCTTCTTATCGAGAATGTCCCTGATGAACCCGAAAAGGTCATCGCAACCACAGACATTGAGGACACAACTAAGTTCACTCTGCTTGAGGAGGATCATCCATTCATCGTATCGAGGATGTTGGAGGGCTCTAGGTTCTATATCTCGGACGAAGGATTCTACGCTGGCAGGCTGATTATCCCGTTCTTCAATTCCGCAGGGAAACTTTTCTACTTCCAAGCAAGGAGCATCAATGGCCGACAGCCCAAATATCTCAATTGCCGGTCTCTAAAAAGTTCTCAGGTGCTCTACCCGTTCGATTACGAGTCCTATGAACCCCTGTATATCACTGAAGGCGTGTTCGACTGCCTAAGTTTGCGTGCAGTTGGCCTAAATGCAACTACTACTCTGTCCTGTGAAACCTCTAAGGAACAGATGGAACAGTTGAGACATTACCAAGGTCCACTAGTAAACGCCTTTGATAATGACGAGGCAGGTAGAAGGGGAACTAGAAAGTTCATGACGATTGCTCACAACTACAATCGAACTGATCTCAAGTTCATTCATCCTCCTGGTTCATTTAAGGATTGGAACGAGATCCTGCTAAAGGAAGGACCGGATGAACTTATTAGTATCACCCGGAACGTTAGCACCCTTGATGCAATGATGCTAGAGATTAACGAATTACAAATCCAAGATCATTAGAATATATGATTTGGTCTAGAGCGTTAAACTTTAGTCTTACAATGTAAGCCCCTCTTTGGGAGCCAAATGTCCCGTCCAGCATATTTGGATGGGTTGCAAGAAGACTTGTATCAAAGTTGTAGATTACAGTGTTTCCAGCGGTAACGTCGCATAGGGATGACGTTGCAGCGAAGCCTGATACAGTTACTCGTGACGCTAGGTTACGATCGTCGTTAAGCTTGATGATCTCGATAGCGGGATCAATCACCAGAGATTGCTTGAAGAGGTTGATAATGCTTCTATCGATATTTGCATTCTCAAGAGTGACCTCGTTGGTTAATCTAATATCCACCTTGGAGCCAAGAACGATGTGGTTGTTAGCTAGCTTAGTGTTGACATGGAATAGTAGTGGTTCTGTTACTGTGAAGAACCTGTCCTCAGTCAGGGAAAACTCATTTATGAGAGTGTCCAGGTCTGACCCAGCTTTTCGTCTAACAGTCCAAACATCGAGATAGCTTCCAATTGCTGAAACCCTATTCTCAATTGGATTGTCGGCAGATAGGTTAAACACCGCTGAAGCAGCAGCCGTATCCAGAACTGTGGCGTATACGCCCTCAGAGATTCTGTAGATACCAGAAGCTCCCGCACTGTAGCTTGAGGGGTTAAAACCAATGTCCGTGACATCAGCGGAACCTGAAGGGGCAAAGTGCATCAGGACCACACTGGAGAAATCACTGTCGATCTCCCCATCATTGGTGACCACTGAGCTAGGAGCCCAGTTACTCTCTGCTGCAAAGATACTTACACCACTAATTTCATAGGGGTCTGTATACTGCCCATCATTAATGAAGTAAGTAACGAGCGCAGTCTTCCCTAGAACAGAGGGTCTGTTGTGTCTGGTATCAACTGAGATGGTGTTAATAATCATTATTCGTCCTGAGATTGTTTGATATCATCGGAGTAGAATTTCATGAAGCTCATCCTTTCGATCTTCGTCATCTTCTTAACATCCGAGTATGCAAATTTGATCTTATTTACTAATATGTAGGCTTCGAGAAGCAACTCATCTAAGGTTAAACTTTCTTCTAACTCACTGAAAAAAAATGTGCATCAAGCGGAACGTTTAGAACCTCAATGTGCTTACAGGTAGGGCACTCAAAGTTGAACCTGGGATCTACACCATAATCGTTCTTCAGGATAGCATTTGAGATTGTTTTCATATCTCGGATAGCAAGCCTCTTTAGCACCGTATTTATGAATACAGGGTCCGTAGTATCAGCAATACTCACCACAAACCTATGAAGATTCTTAATTATGGTGTCAACATCAGAAAGGTAACTTTCTTCAATTACTCTTGGGAACCTAACCTCAACATCCACATCTAGGGTTGGGAGCCTAATGGTTCTTGGATCTTCCAGGTCATCTTCAACATATGTGATGTCCAAGTGCTTGGCAATATCAATTGTTGTGGTAACTCCTGCTCCACACTTTGGGCACGAGATTGGGAAGTTATACTCAGCCCCGTAACTAATCTCCCGAACCTTCATCAAAAGGAAGATCTTGTCGAATAGGACAACTGACTCAATTGGGACACCATCCACACACTTTCTAAGGATTCCGTTGACCGCATCGACTCCACGGTTGCTAGTCGATAGGATCCGTTGCTCATCTTCAAACAGAAGTGGCTTTACTCTGACTCCATTGAAGTTTTCATAAAATTTACCTTTTGAGGGTAGCTGCACCTCAACTTCAACTTCTTTTGGAACGTTAGCAAATAGAGCTTCGATAGCATCTTCTCTGCTAATTGGGGTTGCGTTTTTTGGCGTAATGTCTGTTATTTTGTCCATTGTAGTCCTGTAATGTCTATTATAGTAGACGATGGAGATACAAGTAGGCAATTTAACTTCCTTAGTAAAAACGGATAACCCAGATATCCTGAAAGGGCTTCATAAGAAGTATGGCTTCTTCGTGCCAGGATATCAGTATGCTATTTCATACAGGAAACGAAGGTGGGATGGCAAGAAAAGATACTTCAAGTTAAATGGGACTTTTAAGACAGGACTTTTGAAAAGAGTTCTTAAAGACCTTGACACCATAGGTTGCAAAGATCCACTTATCAAAACTGATATCGCAGGTTTGGATAGTAAGGTAAAGAAGATTAAGGGATTCACCTACCGCAAATACCAAAAGGATGCAATCAAATACTGCCTAGAAAATCTTAGGTGCTTGGTTAGCTCGCCAACTGGATCGGGTAAAACTCTAATCATGGCTGGGATTGTCCACTCCCTTCAGACAATCGACCCAGATCTAAAAGTAATTATCCTATTTAAGGAGAAGGGAGTCCTAAAGCAAACTTACGACTTCTTCAAAAGTTGTGCCCTTAGTAACGTTGGAGTAAACTCTGGAGAAGGTTACATAGATGGGAACATCATGCTTTCCACTGTTCAAAGCATTGATAGGATTCTGGATACCCACCTGGACGATGCAACCGTGCTTATGGTTGATGAGGTCCACCAGTTTGGCACAGGAGAGACGACGATAGCCGCCATTGAGTCTTTCCCTAACGCGGTGTATAGGTTTGGCTTCACGGCTACAGTCCCTCAGGAAAAGTCTGAGAGCGTCAATGCTAGGATGACACTTGAGGGAGCTTTTGGTCCTGTCTTCACCACCAGAACGATGGAAGAGCTTATTGATGATGGTAGTCTTGCTCGCCCTATTATCCAGATTGTTCATCATGAGGACTTTGTGGATGAAGAGCAAACCTACCTTGAAATCTACGATCAGGCGATTGTTAATTCTGAAAGCCGGAATAACAAGGTTCTAAGCATCGTTAATCAGGTTTATGAGACTAATAAGAGTGCTAAGATCCTAATTCTCGTAAAGAACATCCAACATATTAGAAACCTTGAAGCCCTCATTAAGGGCGTAGCTGTTGTTGAGGGGGATACCCCTCTTGAAGATCGCTACAAGGTAATCAATAAATTCATTGAGGCAAAGGGTAATGCAACTATCATTGGAACCAAGGTTATGCAAACTGGTATCAGTATTGATGAAATTACACACATGATCGACGCTCGGTGTATGAAGGGTGAAATTCCCGTTATCCAGGGTCTTGGTAGAGGTGTAAGAAAAGAGAAGGGAGTCTCAGTAGTTTATTACTACGACTTCTATGATACTGTGAAATACCTAAATAAGCACTCAAAGAGTAGACTCAAACACTACAAGAACCTAAACCTAGAAATTAACTATGTCAAAATCTAACGATGTCTTTACAAGGGAAGCCCAAGTAGACTCCCTTAACCTAATCACGAAAGAGCAGCAATCTATGATTGAATTCTGCACAGATACCTTGAATGATATCAAGAAGAGCAAGCGTATTACAGAAGCGTCCTTCAGACAACTCACAAACATTTGGAGAGAGTTAGATTCCCTTAGAGAACTATTCTTCCTGAGAATCCTTAATTCTCTAAAACGTGGTGATATCCTTAAGCGTTAAGGTGCGCCCCAGGTAGGAACACCCCCAGCAAGTGTGAGAACATCTCCATTTGTCCCAGCAGCAAGTGTAACAAAGTCTGTTCCGTCCCAGTAGATAATATCCCCAGTCGCTAAACTTCCTTTCATGGCTACGATATCATCCAAAAGGGTGCTACTCTCTTGTCTGGTTCCAATTTGGGTATCAACCCAACTCTTACGAGCTAATTGGGGTCCAGTGATGGGATCTGTTGCAGCACTTGGGGCTAGGGTAAATTGCCTCGTCCCATCAACTCTTGAGTATTGAAGATGGTCATCGGCTGTGAGAGTCCCTAGATCAGCGTGAGCAATAGCTCCGGGACTTTGGTATCCAATTGTTCTTGGGGATCCGCCAGCAACATACAACAGATCCCCATCAGCAGCACCAAGAGCTTCAAAGTCTTGAAAGTCATCCAATTGGGTAGCCGATAGATTACTAGATAGTGCTAATGATCCAAGGGCAAGAAGAGTTCTAGTTGCCGCTGCGTTAACAGAGTTTAGTAGGCTTCTTCCAAAGGCTAAGGAAGCTGCATTTAGGAGTGCTCCCCCAGTATCCCAATACAGAACTCCCCCAGGGGAAGCAGTCAGAGCCGCTAACTCTGTTAGATTCACATGGGTAAGTTGTCGTAATGCTGTTTGCGTATCAACGTAGGTGACATTTGTTAGGTGATTCCCCGCTGATGGAATTGCTGATGCATTCACAGCATTTATGAATCCTCTAATTGCGGAGATATCCATATACTGATCGTGAGCGGAAAGAGCACTAAGATCTGATAAAGCCCCGTGAGCAGACGGAGAGTTTCCAGCAAGGAGGCTTGAAGGAGTATATGTAACTCCATTACCCGCAGCGTTAACCAGAACAAGGTAATTGGCGTCACCAACAGAATAGGCATCAACATCCGATAGGCTGGAGAAATCAAGGGAATCCGATGTTGCCAATGCCCCTAATCCCAACCCTGATCTAGTTGCTATAGCAGTGGTTAGAGCCGCCTGCGCTTGAGCAAAAGTGCTGTAAGATGTTAGTGCAATATCCCCAGCACTGTTAACCAGATAAGCATTGTTTGCTACTGGAGTTAATGATCCTATATCTGTTAGATTCTGGCTAGCTCCCTCATACACACTATTGAAAAACTCATCCACCGCTGAAACTGCGGATACAACTCCCGCTGGAGTGATTACAAGTGCTCTATTGATGTGGCCTGCTAGTGTGGGAATATCAACATCAGTCATATCAACAAGAGCGGAAGCTCCAGAGCCACTTGCTCCAATAAAGCTAACGGCACTGACAGCCCCATTAATAAGCAGTGTTCCACCAGAAGAGGTTTCTAGGCATTCAGCGAAAACTCTAACGGTGCTTACATCAGTTACCGTAATGGTAGTGGCTTCAATAGCAGTTAATTCTGTTAGAGCCTTAGCCCTTGATCTAGAATCATAGCCAATTCCAACTGGTTTGTTATTTGATGTGAATGGGGATACTACCATTAGTATGGACCTACAATTGTTAGGATTGTTCCGATAGTTTGAAGGGTGCAGATTCCGGTGGTATCACCATAAGCAGCGAATTTAATTACATCATCATCAGCCAATGTGAGTGCTGTGCTTATAGTTGAGCTACCAGTATTCTGGTTCGTATCACGAGCCGTATAGTTTGATGCGTATTCATTTGCCATATCCACAAATCCTGCTCCAGTGTCCTTAGCCAGTTGCACCTGTAGTTCCACACGAGACGTTGCTGCGGTTGCCATAACAGTGCAAATAATTGTATACGTCCCACCAGTTGAAAACGTAATAGCAGATGTATCTACTATGGAAATGTTGTCGTGTGCGATTTCGGGTGTAGCCCAAGTTACTTCACGAGTTAAGGCTCTGATACTTCCGGTATCGGTTCCAATACATTTGAACACCTTAGGGTGTGCTGCAATATGTGATGTTAGTAGGGCACTAGTAGTATTGTGGTCAACCGAGGTAGCGAATACGGTTGACGCTGTGAAAATAAAACCCGTTGATCCCGCATCTACGAGTAGGAACTCCCCGTCATTACCAGCACCTCTAGCCCCATTATCCCAACCAGTTACCCCTGAAAAATCATCGTAATCTACATCAGATTGGAAAGCTATGTCTCCAAGAGTAGAAATATTAAAGTGGATATCTCCATCAGCAATATGGGTATCAATCTGAGCGTGAGTGTTAGTTCCTGAGTTAGTTAGCTCTAGGTGATCTGTGGTGTTGGTATCCACAAGCCAAGATGCCTCATTATTGATAACGTAGGAGGATAGATCTGTAGCTGAAGCATTGACAGTAACAACTAAGGCACTTAACCCTTCCCCAGATGCTGCTACCCCTGCTGAAAGGGAATATTGTGGATGGTCATCGTCTGCCTTTCCAGTTAACAAACCGTGATCTGTGGTGTTTGTATCTACAAGCCAAGATCCCTCATTGTTGCTAACGTAAGAAGAAAGATCAGTCGCAGAAGCGTTTATAGTAGCAACTAAGGCACTTAACCCTTCCCCTGAAGCTGCTACACCAGCAGATAAAGCATAGTGAGGATGATCGTCATCTGCCTTTCCAGTTAAAGCACCGTGATCTGTTACACCTCCACCTCCTGCTCCAAGGTAGGCTACTGCACTAATAGACCCATAGATTAAAAGGGTGTCACCATCTCTAATGTAGATAGAAGATCCATTAAGGTAGAGGTCATCTGTGTAAATGTCAGTAGCACTTAGACTGCTGACGCTGATACTAGATAACTCAACTAAACCTCTAGGATCTCCGTTGGAGTCGTTTCCAACCCCAACGGGCCTATTATTTGTCGTTAACTCGGACATAGGCTTAGACTAGGTTACTTTTTCTTCTTTGGGAAAGGACTTTCTTCTTCTTCTTCGTCGTCTTCGAACTCATCATCTGAGTCTTCGTCATCTCCGAATTCCCCTTCCTCTTCGCCACCTTCTTCATCTCCAAAGTCTTCACTAGGATCAAACCCTTCGTCACCTTCTCCGTCAACGGATGGGTCTCCAAGTTCAGCCTTAAGGTCAGATAGGACATCTTCGATGGATGCTACCATTTGTGTAAGCTCATCAGAACCAATTTGTTCAACCGACTCTGGGTCTTCTTCCATAGGATCTTCGCCTGGAAGTCCTTCTTCCTCTTCTTCACCAGGAATACCTTCCTCTTCATCCTCAAGACCATCTTGTCCTGGGATGCCCTCATCGCCTGCTAGAGGATCTGATTCCCCAGCATCTTCGAGAGAGATATCCTTTGCAACTTCGGCTGGATCAGGTAGGATACCATCTTGTGATGGGCCTTCCTCACCGCTTTGCATTGGATCAGGTGAACCTAGTGGATCTGCTCCCATAGTTGGATCTTGGTCCAATTCTGGTGTCATGTCAGGTGCAGCAAGTGTTGGATCTTCTCCACCCATTGGATCTCCTGCCATTGGGTTTTCTGCACCAATGTCATCTCCAGCAGCCATTGGGTCTGCGCCAGCGGCTGGATCCATTCCAGGTTGTCCACCACCAAGTTGTGGCATAATCATCTTAAGAACCTGTCCGATCTTCCCTAGGTCATCAGCAACCTTGTTGAAGTCCATGTAGCTGGTTAGGGAAGTTTCGTTTAGGCTATCTGTGTATCCAGCACCCTTAAACACTTCGTTAAGGAAATCTGCAAGGTCGATAGCTTCTGCACCATTCTTAGCCTTCAGGGAAGCAGCAAGCTCAAACAGCGACTTCTTAATCACTGAGTTCTTTGGAGCAAGCTTACCAATTGAGTTAAGAATAACGTTTTCAGTCTTAAGCAGGTTTTCGAATGTTGGAGTTTCCGTTAGGTTGTTGATGTTAACACCATACTTCTCATTCAGAATCTTAAGAACGTGAACCTTCACAGGCTTCTTCATTTCGTAGACCTTGCCCACGAACGTTGAAACGTCCTTCTTCGATACCTTGATCTCACTTAGTGAAAGTGAGTTAGAGATAAGATTTCCAATTTGCTTCTTTGTAGCAAGTGAGAAGTAAGGGATATCACAAACAATCTTTGCGACTTGCTCTCTTACCGTGCTCTCCTTATCCTCATACACCATCGATGCAAGCTCATGGATCTTATCGTTAGATACCCACATCTTGTCGAAGTTGCTACGAGTTTCTAGAAGTTCCTTTGCAATCAATTCTTGTCTGCATAGGTGCTCATAGATTGAAGTCTTAAGAGGAGCCTTTACCTCGAATACTCTGGACTCTTCCAGAATCTCCTTGGTGATCTTAGGAATATCAAATGCTCTTGAAACAACGGTTGCAAGCTTCATCCCATTCTTGATTTCAGGAATCTTTGCAATTTGTTGGTTTTCCTTCAGGAAGGTGATGATTTGTTCCTTAAGCTCGGCAACTCTTTGGAATTCTGGAGAAGAGACAATCTTAGTGCTATCTCCGAATCTCTCCGTCTTTTCCTTTAGTCTTTCTTTAATTCTGTTGAATGAAAGCTTGGTTTCCCATAGACTTAGCATCTCATCGAATGAGCCTTCAGCATTTTGATAATCGTCTTCAATTAGGTTGGACAGTAGGTCCGATACCTTTTTGTTGGTTACTTTATCAAAGGCTTCCCTATCTTCTAGAATAGAAGAGTCTTCCACCTTAATGTTGGTAAGCTTCAGCGAGGGCTTTAGGGTATACTTCCCGGTTAGGACCATACCACTTTCTGTGACGTAAGTAGCCAGACCACCCTCTACACAGAACAGTTCAGTGTTCTCTCTAAGGGATCTAGCCAAGTAATCTCCAATCTTCAGAAGACTCGAAAACTCTTTACCACGATTCTCAATAAGGTTTGTTAGCATATCTAATACAATTTCTCAAAATTATCTAGCCTTCTATTCCTAGCTGTTTTTGTTAAAATCAGCTTGCTCTAACCGCATCTCGGTTAAAAGGCTTACCAATTGGTCATCTGAGCCTGCTTCTTGGGCAAGTTCAATCAATTCATCAAAGTTGATAGATTCATTGGATGTTGGTGTTTCGTTCTCTGCTGGCTCTGCCGCCTGCTCTCCTGGCATATCTTCCTCCATAGGAGGTTCACCAGCCATCATAGGATCTTCGCCTAGAGCCTGGATCTGTTGGAACACTGGATCCTCTTGGTCCTTCTTAAGTTCCTTCTTAATCTTATCAATTTCCTGGTCGTTAAGTTGGTAGTAATCCTTGTAAAGCTTCTCCATTGGGAAGATTCCAAGACCCTTAACAGCCTGAACAACTCTAGCCTTTTGCTCATCCAGATCCAACTGACGCTTTCTAGCCATATCAGATGGGGCAGGAAGCTTGATCTTCAGCTTGTTAATCTTGCTCAGGGGGAATCGCTTAAGCATCAGGTGACGCTTTGCAACAGTTTCGATACCAATTTCAACAGACTTTTGGATACGGTTCACGACTCTGGCGAACTTAACATCAAGCTGGGAAAGGTTAGCCTTTCTTTCAGGGGATGAATCCTTCTCAACAATGTAATCCTTAGGCACCTTTAGAGCGGCTAATAGCTTGTCTCGGAAATACTTAACGTCATCGACCTCACCCAGATTATCTGCTCCAGGTAGAGTTTCGATCTTGGTTCCCGATTGGGTTCCGTTAACTGCAATGTAGAAATCCTCATCTGCTGCTAGAGCGTTGAAGCTTTCCTCAATGTTTCCGGTTTGTGTGTTAAATGTCTTGTTCTTCTTGAACTTGTCCATTTGCTTGCTAATATGCATTTCAGCTTTAGAAGCAGGTAGGGATCCCGTGTCAATGTAGAAAATACGTCTTTCAGGTGCTCTTACCAGACGGTAGATAAGCATTGCGTCTTCCATCATCTTCAAGCTCTTGTATGTGGCTCTAGCTGACGAAGCAATGCCCTTTCCATAAGGGTAATGAGTTGGGTCTGATGTGTGCAGACGGAAGTGAACAATTTGCCCTGGATCTAGAGGAATAACCTCTGCATCGGAAAGTGTTGCTCCCATACCCCCATAACTAGTCCATTCATTCTTCTTAGGAACTTCTTGAAGGAACTTCTTGAGGTAACCAAATTCATCCTCTACTCGGAAGATAAAGTTGGGATTAAGGATCTTGATCCGTTGAACACCTCTTTTGATGTTGTCTAGGTCTACAATGGTCTCTAGGAAGTTATCACCGTATTTTACGGCATTACGAGTGATGTCCCAAAGGTATCTGTCCAAGTTGATTGTTTCAAACAGATTTGAGATCTCATCCTTGATAAGGTCATCATCAGAGATAATGTCCCACTTTGAACCATCAATGTTCTCCTGGGAGCAATCGTCTGCATAAATATCAAATGCAGCAGAAATCTCTGGATACCCATCCATGTCCTCATATTCCCGGTAACGCTTCCTACGATCGTATTCAAGTTGTGGAATAATAGGGTAAGATGTCTTGCTACTTCCAACTGTGGAAGGAACTCGGATAACATCTCTTGCTTGGACCGCATCACCTTGGAGCGGCTTTGGAGCATCTACCTTCCTTCCGGTGGTTGGATCAATGTGATTTTCGTCCCTTTCTTCCTCAATATCTCTAGCGAAGAACTTCTTGAAGAACATACCCGCTTTACCAAGAATACCAAATGGTCTCTTGGGATCTGCAAATTCGGTGAAACCGCTTTCGTCTATTCTGTCTTTCCTATCAACCATAACAAGTTTTCTTTCGTGATGTCCCCAGTGGAGGTTCTTACATCATATGTATAACTGTTGGCTACCCAAGGAGGCATATAAGGCGTATCAATTAAAGCATCTCTTTCGATGAAGGAATTGTCTCTTAACTTGCTAAATTGGTGGACTGCAATGGCAAATGCCATGATTAAATCGTCGTGACAGTTGTTATCAGCCTTAATCTTCCCAGTATCAGTGTCTATAACGAATGTGAAGAGTTCCTTAACGAGCCTATCAGATTGGATCTGAATACGGTTTGCCCTAATATTATGCTCCATATCAGCCAAAAGGTTCTCCCTATTCTTCTGAGTAATCTGGATACCAATGTCTCTCTTGTCGTCCATCAGGAGATTTTCATACTCTAGCTCCTGCTGGAGGAAGTAGATCAAGTTGTTACCAATTGAGTTACGTTCTGGGCACACATAGGCAGTATTATACAATCTACCCTCATCTGAGATAATCTTAGCAAACTCATTGATCGGAGTCCTATTGGAGTAGAATTCAGCCACTTGCTTGCCATTATAAAGATCAATAATGTGAAAAGCAGAGTAGTCCCTGTCTCTCCCAATCGACGGATCAGCAGCAAGAATATACTCGTGATTTGGCTTTGGGTCTTCCCATATACGCATCTTGTTGTTATACTTGATGTAGAAGTCGTCTGTGACCCTATCCTGAAGGTTTCTAAGAATTTCACCATCAATGTAGGTCTCACCAGTTCCAAGGAAGTTCGCCTCGTATTCCTGCAACCATTCCTTAAGACTGTAGCGACCTCTGGTAGACTTCTCCCATTCATCAACGAATACAGGAGGATCCTGGGCTTCAAGCTCATCATACATCCATTGGTAATCAGGGTGACGCTTGTATTCTGGGTGATCCCACCAGTTAATATCAATTGGGAAGAATCCGTTCTCACCATCAACAGCTTGTGTCCACATCTTATGGAACCAGTTTCCAATACCGTTAACAGTTGATAGGCAGCATACACGACCTCCTGTGCTAGTTGTTGGTCCCACAGCAGCCCAGATTGTATCAATGAACTCAATAAACGCAGCCTCATCCAAAATCAGCAATGAAGCTGAAAGTGAACGTCCTGATTGCTTTCCAGAAGCCTTTGATTGGATTGACGACCCATTCTCGAAAGACATGGTGTGGTCATTATTCTTAACTGTAGATGGCTTCAACCAAGGTGGAAGTTCGTCATACATCAACTTGATTCGTGAAACAACTTCCTTAGCCTCTGCATCACCCTTTGATAGGATGGCAACCTTCTTGTTATCCTGAAAGATTGTGAACCAGAGGGAGTATCCCGCCATTAAGGTGGTGCATCCAGCTTGGCGAAACTTACGCAGGATGGAAAGCCTGTTCTCCTGAAAATCCTTTAGAATCTTCTTTTGGAAGGGGTAAAGATCAAATCTAACCAACCCTCTAACTGGGTGAACCACTTTTACATAGTTACAAATAAAGTAGTCGCAATTATCCCTACATTTGATGAACTCGGCGATAATCTGCGCTTCTGTAATAAATGGCTCACTCATAATAATTTTTGCTTTATAGCTCTGAAACTAGCGACCCGTAGCTATTATCGGGTTGTGATCTATCTCTCCCTATGTAGTCGTTCGACCAATCCCCCATCTGAGTTATCCGGGCTCTTCAGTTATCTGGAAGACTGGCCAGAGAACTGTAAAGATCAAGCTGCTATCGGGGTTGCAAGAGATGCAGACTCAATCTACGGAGGGCATAAGAAGAATATTGATTTCTTCAATCCCAATGATAGACTTTCTGATGATGATATCATAGTCTTCATGCATGACGATGTTGAGATCATTTCAACCCCATCAGAGTTTATCAAAGGATTGAAACACTGTTTGAAGCCTGGAGTTGGGTTTATTGGGGTAGCTGGGGCTACGGAACTCACTAATAAGGCTACTTGGTGGGAGGGTAGAGCAAACGGGGCAACAAGAGGGTTTGTGTTCCAAGGTGCAGATAATGAAACAATGGCTCCAAATCACTTCGGTCCTTGTGGCCAAGTGGTCGTTTTGGACGGTTGTTTCCTAGCAGCTTCATGGAAGACCGTTAAAAAGCTGGGGATAGACAAGCCAAAGTATCTTACAAGTGATTGGGACTTCTACGACCTTCATATGACCTTCAAGGCATACATGGAGGGTTTAACAAACTATGTGGTCCCTATCGTCATCCGTCATGTCTCATCAGGCGAAATGAGGCAGCAATGGTATACTTCTCGCCAAGAGTTCGTAAAGGAACATGGAAAGTGGCTTCCTTGTAAAGTGCCGCTTAAACCAACGTTAGGATTGCCTGTTTAATGGAATATTTAGTAAGCTTTGTAGTTTGGAGTTTAGTGGTCTACGGATGCACTAACATCTTTGTAAACGCCAAAATCATGTCGCCCTTTAGAGAATGGGCTCAATTCTCTAGCGTAACGAAGCGTAATGGGGAGGTCACAAAAGCAACTGAGCGAGAGTTCCAATTCTTTGGGAAACTAGTTACCTGTATCCTTTGTATGGGATTTTGGGTTGGTGGCTTCTGGGGAGTGTATTGGGATCCCTTTGTAGGTGTTGACAGCAATCCTGTCATGCACTTCCTGTTTAATGGTTTCCTAGGATCGGCAGTAACTTGGCTGATTCACCTAAAGACTATCCCATTAATGAAAGGGCAGTAGTCAACAACCTTCAATACAGTGAGTGACGGGTCTTAGTCCAAACTTGCGTAGTAGTAGCATATAAGTATTTATGGAAGAAGTTAGAAAAAGACACTTCGTAGTTATGAAAGGTGTTGGTTTAGAGGATGGACACTATTTTGAGTATAAGCCCCTAGCAACTTCCTCTGATTTGAAAAAGGTTCAAGACTGCGTTGATGAATTGTGCAACGGGAAAGACCAAAGAACAGCCTACTATGTGGAAGTAAAGGAATTAGAATAATGGAAATACCAGAAAACTTTAGAGAGCCCCATGAGAGAAGAACCTACTTCCTTGATGTTGATGGAACTCTATTAGATTATGTGCTAACCTTTGAAGAGTCTATGAAGGCTGAAACTTTAGGGGCACTCCCCATGGCAAGGGAGAAAACTCAAGAATGGCACTGTAGAGGCGATGAGATTATCATTACCACCGCTCGCCCAGAATCAATGAGGAAGGTTACCGAACGCCAGTTGCATAATGCTGGTATCGTGTTTAACAGCATGATTATGGGCATCGGATCGGGTGTAAGGATCCTCGTTAATGATGTAAGGGAAAACGCTGCTGAACCAAAGGCAGTAGCTTATAATGTGGTTAGAAACACTGACGGGTTGCAATACGTCAAATAATTCATAAGTTTATAGACAGTCTGCAATTAATGACTCTACTACCTATTTGTAGAGATTATTATGTCGGACCAATTACAATCTAAACTGAGTAAATCAACTCTTGTCCCTTTAGGAGCGGCAGTAGCAATTGCCCTATCACTACTATGGTTTGGTGTCTCAGTGGGCCAGACAATGAGTAACCAATCAAATGCCATTGGAAACTTAACAGAAGCAGTGAGTAATCTTGACACCGCAATAGGGACAATGAATTCAACCGGATGGACCAAGCAAGATATGGAACTGTGGGTTAGATTGTTCAAACTCAGTTCCCCAGACATCGCAATCCCTGAAGTAGAAAAATAGTATGAAACATAAGGCTGAGAAGGATTTGATGGAGTTTTCGGAAGCAATTCTAAAAGAGCATCCAGGGTTTTTTGCATTCGCCGCAACTAAAGCAGGCGCAGGAGAAGTAGGACTGTTTGTCCTTTACCTCCACTTTCTGAAAAAGAATACTAAGCTAAAGAGCCTGAAACTTGATGAGTTTTGGGACTTCTTCGACAAGGCTACGAAGGAATAAAAAAAGCCAAGGTTTTCTGATATAGGAAGCCCAAATCCGAGTCTGATTAGCTATAATCAGGCATATGGGTAACCCAGACGACGATCTACCTAACTGGCTTAAGGCCACAATTATCACTAGCTTTCTAGTGTTTACATTTGTATTTTCATGGTTTCTAATCCTGAGAACCTGGGGAACAACCTAAAATCCCACTTCAAGCAGTTTTTGAGGCTATTTGAGGACTTTGAACTGCTTTTCATTTATCTTATAGGCTATACTGCCACCCAACTCTGCATATTATGACAATCGTAAAATTGAAACCCGAAGGTGTGAAGGCTAACACTTTCTCCGTTAAGGATATCGCTGCTGGCTGCTACTTCACCCAGGCTATTAACCACTGCAACACAGTCTATTTGAAGACCAGAGACGATACGGGAGTTGTTGTCTACTGCGCCGATGGATCCAGTTTAGGTAGAGCATATCCTTCTTCATCATTTGGTGCCGGATGGAAGATCATCGGCAAAGTCACTTTAACCCTTACATACTAGCCGCGAAGCGGCCCGCCGATATGAAAAAATCAAAAACTGTAGATCATTACGAATCTGAAATCTCTGGTAGCAAGCTATTTGAACTTTTGGAAGTTCCAGAAGGTGTTGAGAGGATCTGGTTCTGGGATCGTAATGTCTCTTCTGGAATGGCCATAAGAAAGGATTCCATTCAGAATATCAAAGTTACTGCTGAAGTAGAGTTTGCGCATAAAGAATAATGGGAGATTCAACAAGTTATGGATATGAGCAAGACGAAAGACACTTGGAAGCTCGTCGAATCAAGAAGATTAAGGAACTGAAGGATTATGAGTTGCTATCGCTGCTCGTAAGGGTGTCTGAGCTTCTCAAGAAACTTTCCTCACAGCCTCTACTGAAACGTCTGCACGATGAGACCACTGCACTTAATAACGCCTTAGATCAAGTCCTATGAGAGATTTTAACGAAACTGACATTCAAGCTGCAATTACTACTTTGGAAGAAGCTTCTGAGAAACAACGTAAGCAATGGGGTAGTGATTGGAAGGGTTGACCCGCTCAAGTAGTCCAGATCCGTGCGACTGGAACCCTTGACATAAATATACACCGAGCTTCTGAAGCAAACACATCAGCTTGGAAGGGATTGAACTTCCTAAATAGTATCTTTGAAGGCTGGGCGGAAGAAAACCTTGATGAGGACACTGATCCTCTTTACAATGCAGATCCATCAACCTATGAGTATGCAACGTTTCTGAATGCAGGTAGGGCCGATAATGTGATTGCAGCTTGGAAAGAAGCCCTGTGATAGTCTCTATCCTAGTGGGTTTAGTCTCTCTTTGGGTAGTTGGCCTCCTATGCACTTTCAGAAGCATGTGGAATATCTACAAACGAGATCGCGCTCGATACGAAGACGATGAAAATTAAAGATATAGTTGAAAAGCTAAAGTCATGCAATTTGGAAACTGATTTTGTAATCATGGGACCAATTTGCAAGGATCCATGCATGTTCTTCGTTGGTGAGAAGTATATTCTTGGGGAGTTCGACAATCCCCCACTACTTATCAAATACGATGATTGGGATTTACAGCACCCATCAGATATTGATGACTGTGATATCTACGTGGATGCTGACAATAATAGAGTAACAGGTGTTTTGGAGAACTACTTCTACTTCAAACATGGTGATCCAAGAAACAATGTTCTTGTCTACGATGGCAAGGTAGTAATATGAAACTGACTAAAGACGTAGCGAGAGAAATCATTTGGGATTGTTGTCCCGGATGGAAAATTATTGAATCCGAGCTTGTAGATACTCGTAGGTGGGTAACAACCCACTGTGATGTTGCCTTACACGAAGAATCAGGGAAATACTACGAGTTCACTTACTCTAAGGGAGCTACTGAAATGCAAGATGAGCAACCTTTTGAGTATGAGGATGAAGTCACGCCTGTTGAAGTAATCCCAAAAGAAGTTACAAAAACTATCTTTGTGCAGGTCCAAGATTAAGAGGTAGCCATGACAGCTAAACTAGTAAACAGACGCACCAAGACCAGAACACTTGAAAATGGTCAGGATGTTCTGGATGGTAAGACCCTATTGGAAGCAATCGTAATCCTTCAAGACCTTCAAAAGAAATTTGAGGAGGATACTGACTATACCAAGATCTACTTTGATATAGAGTATGATTATGGTTACTCGGGTCACCCATGTTTGGAAATTAAGGGTGACAGGGAAGAATCCAATAAGGAATATAACTTGAGAATCGAGCGAGAGGATGGGGAAAAGCTCCGTCAGTCTATAAGAGACCGTAACGAATACGAAAGACTCAAGGGCATGTTTGAAGGTAAGAAATGACCGAAGAAGAATTAGAAAAACCCTGTTGGCGCGACTTCCCTTGCGTAGAGTGGTATAAGTATCCTTGTTGCGATAATGAGAAGCGCAATATGAATGGATGGTGTGAAAACTGTGGGGATCCCTGTTTCTAATGACACTACTATTTCTAATAGCAGTCATAGGAATTGTTTCAACCGCTGTAGGACACTCCTTAGGCTGGGATGCAGGCTGGGAAGCCCGAGATTCCCTAGGAAAGAAGTGAACTAGTAGGAGTGCCTAGTAGTTGCATACTCAGCGAAACCTTCATCCTGTAGAACGTAAACTCCATTCACATTTGCAGGGTTAGCATAAAGCTGTTGTGATGTGATCCTATTACCAATAGCACTAATGTAATTGATAATGGCTGACAAGGATTCCTTAGTTAGGGAGAATTGACCTGGAATCCAATACATCATGTTTGAAGTAAACAATTTAGGTTCCCAATCACTGACTAGGGCTCCTGCGTTGTAGTTCTGCACCAGCCACATCTCATATCTGGGCAAGAATGGTTCCACCGCATAAGTAACAGTAGTTGCAGAGGCACCAGAAGCTCCAGGCGTGTTTGTGTAATGAGCATTAAAGGTTGCCCCAGTAATGTTCTTGTTGATAATTGGCTGTAGCGTTGGGTTGGTGTAGGCTTGTCTGTTGTAGTAAGGCTGATCTGTAAGGATCTTACCCATTGCTCCAAGAGTTGAAGCCGTTAGAGTTCCATAACTAGTTCCATTAGGTCCAGCACTTGCAGCTTCAATAGAGAAGGTCTGAGGTTGCTGGAAGGCAGAAGTAGAGTAGGAAGCATAATCAACCCTAGTCGAGTAACTGGCAGTCACAACAGCAATCACATGCGTTTGAAGGATTGGCTTGTAGACTACATCTGTCGAGCTAAGAGTAATATCAAAGGAACTTAGACCACCACCAGGGACTCTGAAGTAATCAATGTTTAATGACTGGGTTTCAATATACCATGGTCCTGGGAACCCGGCAGCAGATACCGCACCACTTGCAGCAACTGCTCCAGCGGTTTGAAAGCCTGGGTAGCTAACAATACTCTTTAAAATGTTGGTGTCGTCGGGTGCAGCCATAGTATAAATCTCTTCACACTTATGTATAGTTTACCTAAGCACAACAAATTTAAAAATTACTAGAATCAAATATGAAAGTCAAAGACCTAATCCTGAAATTACAGAATCTGGAAGACCCTGATGCAGAGGTTATCCTCTCATCCGACCCTGAAGGCAATGGTTACCTCCCCCTACAGTGTGTTGAGGAAGGAACATTCACGCTTGAGGACTACGAACCCAGTGTAAGAGAAGAGAACTATGCCCCCCTTCAGGCAGATCCCGAAGACCTTGAACTGGTAAGAGGAGTTTACCTATACCCATAATGAGAAAGAAGTGTAAAACTTGTAATGGGGATGGATGGGTGATTAACCCAAAGTATGTTGGTGATGGATGCCTCTACTTCTTTTTCCCACCAAAGGATTACACGATCAAATGCCCAGATTGTAAAGGTTCTGGGGAAAGAGGAAGACATAAGTAACATGACAATCGTAACACAACAAAACACAACCCATCCCTCACAAACCTATGCTGACCTTGCCCAGGGAGATTACTTCATGCGCTCAAACTCCACGGATGATATTTATCTGAAGACTAACATCAAGGATCCACGCCCTGATGAGGTTCATGATATAGTGGCAGTAAGGATTTCAGGCCCCAATGGGATTGGTAATCGGTGCAGACTCCATGGGTATGTTCGGGTAACTAGACTTGAAACCTTGAGTCTGGATCCAAGATAATGTTTAGAAAAACACCACCACCCGTTTGGGACGTTGTTTCAAATGAGATACCTATGCGTAAACGGGTCTAGAGGCTTCAGAGGCATTCTAAACCTTAAGATGGCTTTAGACTCTCATATCCCCTTAGGAGAAGAAAAGTCCTTCACAATTCTTTCTGGAGGCTGTAGAGGACCAGATTTGATGGCTGAGTCTTACGCAGAGATGAGAGGAATTCCAGTAAAGAGATTCGATGCTGATTGGGACAAACATGGAAAAGCTGCTGGACCAATTAGGAATAGAGAGATGATTAACGAGGCTGATGAACTTATCAGCTTTTGGGATGGAGAGTCAAGAGGGACTAAGGGAACAATCGATATGGCTAACGAGAAAGGAATTCAAGTAACCATCATTATGACAACAGATCCAAGATGATTGTATCCCAATTAATAGAACTTCTTAAGCTAGTCCCTCAAGACCTGGAGGTAATCAAATCCAAGGATGCTGAAGGTAATGGATACGACACTGTTTATTCCGTAGAAGTTTCCCTTTACGATGATAGAGACGAACTTCATCCAATCCATGAGGATGATATTGCCGATGGGGAATACGATCCAGAGGATATCAAAGGTTTCAAGAAAGGATTGTTTATCTGGTGACGATGAATTAATGCAACAGGTTAAAAATGACCAAGACAGAAAAGAAAAAGCTTGAGTGGGCTTGCAATAACCCAATGTTGGCTGCAAGGTCAATCTTAACTCTAGAAGAAAAATGTAGAAAATACAAAAGTCTTCTAAAGATGATTGAATACACTAATGCACAACATGAAGATGGGGTCTACGAATGTCCCTACTGTTGTTCCCAAGAAGGAAACGGGCATCATTCAGACTGTGTTCTGAAAGCTTTACTGACCTAGAAAACCACCACATTTTACGAAACAAACCTCAGAGGCTTCAATTGCCTTCTGAGGTTTTTTTTATGTCTACTCCGAAGCTTCAAAATAGGAGTTTCAACTAAGTATGATTTTTGTTTTATTAACATAGAATATGTATGGGGACCGTGACAATTTCTGAGTTAAAATGCTACGGAATATTTCCCACCCAGATTCAAGTTAAGGGACTCCCAAGTTGCTCTAAAGTTGTTTTTAAGGGACTCCTAAAGATGGGACTCCTAGTTCTATTTCATGACTGTTTAAGGGACTCCTAACTTTTTCAATAAGTTTCAATATGGCTTTGATCCTATATGATGAAACTATGTATGCGGCCCCAGGTCTCCCAGATGGAACCAAAAAAGTGTAAAATTCTCCGGTCAAGGGAAATCCAAAGAAATTAAATCTTTTTTAATCGCTATGGAATATTTCCCCAGGGAATCTTTCCCCTATCTTTTCCTAGAATAAATCTTTCATTTGCTCGCGTTGAATCCCCATTTCTATACCTTCCGATCGGCATTTATTCCCGTAGACTAAGATTTGATCGACCAACTCAGATCGCTTCAAGAAATCCTCTGGAAAAGCAATGGAAAAGTTTTCTAGTATGGTTTCCAGAAGTTGGATGCTAGGAGTGTTGGTGTTGATTGCTTCGCTCTTCATGCTCTCAAGTCTACCAAATGGTTCTGAGAAGTGGCGATGTTGTTCTAAAACTTTGGGAAAAGGTTTCGATGTTGATTTGAAAGGTTTTGAATATTTGCCATACTTAAAGCTTGTAACTCACTCAAAACTTGATCTCAGGGAATCCGATTATGCTGGCAACCTTCTCAAGTCGTCAAACCGAAAAGATATGCAATTCCGTAGGAAATCATGAAAAGACTTGCAAACAACCAACAAACCACGCCCACAATCTGAAGAAAAGTAAGTTGGTATTCGGTTTGGTTCCTCTTGCAATATACTCTCATGGTGATCCTACCTCTATGTGTTGTTCTATAGACTATGCACTATACTGCATTGTTTCTATACGTTTTGCCTAAGGTTCTAGGCCGATGTTTGCACGTTCTAACGCTCTGTCTGGCGATCTAACCACCGATCATGCGCCATCTGCTGTTCTAGTCGCTTATCCTCACAAGGGCGGCAGACCGGCATTTGACGCCTTCCATAGGGATCGTGGGACGTTGCCCAATCCTTTGGTGGGTTGCAATCCTTACAGTCGGGAAACTCTTTTGCTTTGCTCTTCATGTGCTCAAGTCTACCAAATGGTTTTGTGTTGTGTCGCCTTTTATCGGTTGTTCCAAGAAAAGAATGTGTCAGAACCCCAGACCAATCCGGGCAATTTTACCGATGATCCTTCGATCATTTCGTTCAGGTATTCCCTTGCAGCGTATTCGACCATCTGCTCGGAATTGAACGAATACTGCCAAGCGTATGTCTTGCGTCCAAGGGGCGAGGATACCGAAACTCGGCAACCTTTGTTACCCGTTGCCGATAGGATTCGAACACGGATTGCAGACGCTGTTACTTGCTTACTTTCCATGTGCTCAAGTCTACCAAATGGTTTTGTGTTGTGTGGTCTAACTTGCTTTTACACAAGCTTTTCGTCTGGCCAAACTATGTCATTTTGGCAGTCAAGGAAGCCATGTGTGTTTGTCGCGAAGTTGTAAACATAAAGAACTTTTCGACCATTTCGATCGATGTAGGGGATTTCGCTTCCCCCACATGCTGGAACCCATCGGTCGGCTTTTGTGATTCGCGCCATGTGGTATTCGGTCGTTTCGTTCTTGATTGCTTCCATGCTCTCAAGTCTACCAAATGGTTTCGGAATGTGTCGCCTTTTACAGTTTGTAACCCGAAAGATTTGGCAAGTCGTTACGAGTTTCTGCCGCTATGGTGAAACCGTATTCAAGCATAATATCGACAATCTTGCAACGAAGTTCAATATCGGTGGCACACATCGGATCAAGCAATTCTTGCAAACTTTTGAAAATTTGCTTGCTGTTCTTGCCTTGCATCTCTTGGCGGTTCGTTGCGAGTCGTTCGGACATTGTCGTTTGATCGTTCTTCATGCTCTCAAGTCTACCAAATGGTTTTGGAGTTTGTGACCTTTCCCAAGTTTTCGGTCAGTTCATTTCGCAAGATTCTACTTGTATCTCACCGTGGATTTCCAAATCTTTTGGGGAGAATCCGGGCATATCGTATAGGCTCAACAGATGCTCGGTGCAACCCTTGCAAGTATCATCGTGGCCAAGATCCCTGAGAGCCGACCGGACTTGGCGAACCTCTTGTGCTAGGGATTGGCCGAATTGGTAAGGGCTTTGTGTTTGTGCGTTCTTCATGTGCTCAAGTCTACCAAATGGTTTTAGATTGTGTGGTCTATTGTTCGGATTCGTGGCCAGCAAATTGCATTTCAGGCAATGCGCTCTCGCGTAATCCTTTGGAAACTGTCGCGCAAGTTTCGTAGTGATAAACATCGCAAACAAAGAACAAAGCCCCAACTTCTCTCTTGCTTTTCTTTATTTCTCGGATCGTCCATTCGCTGTTTGGTGTGGTGAATTGGTCGCCAATCACTAGGTCTTTTGCGTTCTTCATGTGTTCAAGTCTACCAAGTGTTTCGAGTTCCTCAACTCTCTTTTTGCTCTTTTTGCTCTTTTAAGCTTTTTACGTCGGAGTTAGTTAGGTAATAAATGCTACCCGTATCTAATCCGCCAGCATCGGCAGCAATGCAAAGATACGGGAATTCTTGCCGACCCATGAAATCGCGATCAAGGTAGCAGTCGCGACTTGCGATATTCACCACACTTGATTCGTCGCCGTTTTCGTTAGTGTATGTCCAGATGATCGAAGTGTTTTCCATGCTCTCAAGTCTACCAAATGGTTCGCCAATGTGGCGATGTTGTTCTAAATCTTTCGCCATTCGTCAACGAAATTGGAGTCATACGAATGCGATAGACCGTAACGATCCTGCTCTATGTCCAGACAAATTACTTCCAAATCTTCGGATTTTGCCGAATGTCCACCCTTGCGAATCCAGCCGTTGTATGCCTCTGCCAGTTCCGCAGACTGTTCGTAGTCACCTTCCCGAACGGCATTGCAAAACATTTCGAAAGTTTTTTGTGGGTCCATTACTTTTTGGTTACCTGGAAATATCCGCCATCATTCTGGAAATATCCGCCATCATTGCGATAGATCGCTTGTGCTGATCGCGTCCCATTTGCGAACCATACTGTATGATCGTGTCGATGATTTCACAACGAAGGTCCAAATCTGTCGTCATCATCGGATGCAAGAGTTTTTGCAACCTATTAAAGATTTGGCCGGAATCCATAGCATCGACTTCGATTCGCTTGGCTTTCAGACGTTCGACCAGTTTCTCGCCGGGAGTTTGTGTTTCGTTTTCCATGTGCTCAAGTCTACCAAGTGTTTCGGTGGTTTGTTGTCTTTTCTAACTTTCTAGTCGAATTGCGTTGATAAGAAAGTTTGCGTAGCCGTTTCGCTCTGGCGAATACTCGGTTTCCCACGACCATTGTTCGTCGCATCTTTCGTTTTCCTCTTGCAATTCCCCTTCTGCACAATGTGAGAAATTGGTAATCTTGGCCCCAGGGAATTTTTCCTCTACGAAATCTTTCGCCTTTTCTAACGCATCTGCCTTGCTATTGTAATATAGCTTCGGAAGTGGCACATGGTTTCCCTCAATTCGGCAGTGTCGGGAAAGTTCGAATACTATGTTTCGTTCGCTCTTCATGTGTTCAAGTCTACCAAATGGTTTGGGAAAGGGGCGATGTTGTTTCTAAATCTTCCCCCTAGTTTTGGCCAAGTTCCGCATCGATTTTCGAGTTTTCCATTGCAACTTTGTATCCTTTCATAAACTTGACGCGAGCAAGTTCTGTTACCAAGTCGTTAAGTGCTGCCCGTTCTTGCATCGGAATGTCAAGAGAATAAACGGCATTGTAAATTTTTCCAATTACCCGAATGGATTCGGCGGAAAGCTCTTCGCTCGTGAGTTTCGAAGTGTTGGTGATTTGGTTTCCAATGGATCGCGCAAAAGGTTGGACGTTGTTCGTTTCGCTCTTCATGCGCTCAAGTCTACCAAGTGTTTCGAGCGAATCTACTAATTACCAATTTCGTAGTGAGTTTTTTGTGGCTTAGGTGGCTCGATTGAAACGCCAGCAATCATACCGACAACCGTATATTTATTTGGGCGAATGCAAAACATCTCTCTTGAACTCTTTTCCAGACCAACGACCAATTGTCCAGAATCTTGTGCCTTTTCGTTAGAAATATATGGTTCGTAAGAGTTTACCGCCATATACAAGTTATCGGTTGTATTTTCGCGAAGAATCGTGCCAGGGGGAAAGTGTTGGATCATTGTGAGTTTTTGGCTAGGTTTTCGGTCATCGTGTCAAGGCAAATATACGAATCGGTCGCAAACCTTCTTAGGGAATAAAGAAGATTGGTTCTTGATTCTTCTTCGCTTAGAGCGAATCGGTGAGCATCTTGCGCTGGCCGATCGTGCGCCTTTTGTAGTCTGGTAAGGAAGGAACCATCTTTTAGGTTTTCGTAAACATCTTCTTCGAGACGTTCGGAAAAGATCTTTTTGATATTTTCGCAATTTCCTAGCAATCCTAGGACCGTTGCCCCAGAATTGTGGTTTCCAAATTGTCCTACCAAATCTTCGACATTTAGTCCAAGATGCTTTAAAAGAACCCCAACGGCACAATTTCCGCTTGTTTCCTTGGCGAAGTAGACGCAAGTACTCTTTGAGTTATCCCAACCGTTTTTGCCCCCATTGTAGTAATTTGTGTAGACAAGTTCTAAAACGTCTTGCTTTGTTAGTTTTTCCATCGTGCGATCATCATTCCTAGGGGAAAGGCGAGAAAAAGTAGCGATCCGTAAAGCATTGCCGCCAGATCATCTATCGTTCGTCGCCAGTGTTGGTTCATGCTCCCAAGTCTACCTAACCAAACGAAACTTGCAGCACATTATCGGCAAACTTCGAAGTTTGTGCGAAGAGTGTTTCGTTTACGGTTTGCTCGGTAGCAATGTTTGTAATTGCTCGGATTTTCCTTCCATTTGCTTTTGGGCCACCCTTAGTAGCATTTTCTTGAATACGGTTAAACGTATGCCATAGGGTATCGTGGTCGTCAACGTCTCGCCGACATTCGAGCAAGGCTAAAGCTTGCTGCTCGGTAGCCTTTTCGCCAAACCGAATAGATGCGGCAATGTCTGCCAGTTCGAAGGCTTGACGCTCTGTCAACGTAATTTCGGCCCACTTTTCGGCAATTGAAAACATTTTCGACTTGGCCGATTGGAAGCGAGAAAGAATACTTTCCAAATCTTCCGAAACTTCATTGTGTTTTACTTGGTAGGCTTCAAAGTTTGCGCCAGCGGCAAACATTCCATTGGAGCAAATAATACGCAAAAGCCCATAAAGAACTTGCAATCGGCAAGCCCAATCGTGAGAGTTTACCAACCTTACGGTTGGAAGCAATCCGCCTAGTTTGTTGTGCGTTGACGCCAATTCGGCATGGCGCAAAAGGATCGTGTGTTTCGTCAACTCTCGCCGATTTACGTCACGAGTTTTTTGTTGCTTTGCAAAGATCGGAATCCAACCGTATTTACCTAGAATTTCGATAACTTCGGCAGTATTCACGAATTGGTAATCTTCGGAAACGTGAAGAGCGGGAGCAGTTGCAAAGATCGAAGGTGCAATCGTGCGTAGTTGGTCGTTTGTTAGTGCCATTATGTTTTTGCTAATGATGCGAAATAAAGGTTCCAAGCAAGAATACAACCCAGAATAAGGATTGTAACATATGCAAGGAAAAGACAACAATCGAAAACTTTCAAAGCGTCTCGATTGCTTGTGTTCGCCTCTGTCATGCTCTCAAGTCTACCAAGTGTGGCGAGTCTGGCTACCCTTCTTCGGCTATTTGTTCAAAATATGGGGTATTCATCACATGGCCAGCGATTGGCGCACCGATGCGGATACCATCAATTTTCGAAATGTGGCGGCGAATGTTGGTATATGCTTGCAAAAGCTCGATTGTTCGTATGCTCTTCGCATCTTCGAAGTAGGATCTTTTCGCCAGTGTCCCCACCATTAGACTGGCAGCGTGCAGAGCGATATCGAAATCGCTAGGAATATCTAGAATTGTTGGCATAATTAGTTTACGTCGCAGCAAGGGCAGTACTCGATTTCCCCCATTAGGGGAACGGATACTACCGAAAGGGGAGTGTTGCAGATGATGCAATCGGTTTCGCTTTCCATGTGCTCAAGTCTACCAAGTGTTTCGGTGGTTCCTAGTTAAAAACTCTTTTCAGAAGTTTTCTTTTTCCGTTGCTTTCCACTTCCCATACCGAACCATTCCAAAGGTTTATACCGTAAGCATAAAAAAGGTTGGAAGTGTGAATTGCCTTAAATCGTTGGCCAGTTCGTAAAACTCCGGTCACAACGTAGTTCTTTTGTGTTTCGCTTTCCATGTGCTCAAGTCTACCAAATGGTTCGCCTAGTCATAACTTGAAATCACAATTTTCAAACATTCGGCGCACTTTACGTGGTCCTTAGTCCATTGTATTTCGTTTGTAACATATGGCATATGGGAATATTTCCCGTCTTCTTCAAGGGGAGCACCACAATACGTCGATCCGGCATTTATTCCCACATTAGTGAGATGGTCTGATTTTTTGTTCATTGCGGGGGGTAGTAAAACTTTGTCACAACTTCGCAAACTTCGAAATTTAGCTTATTTGTAAGCGATTCTAGTATTTCTAGTTGCGTTCCTACTCGAAAACTGTCACGAGTCCCAAAAGCATTTGGTTCTTCAACGACAACTTCTTCGATTTCAAGTAAAAGTTGCTTGATTCGTTCGATTTGTTCGGCTTTGTTTTGCATGGTTTCCTAGCAGATTGGCAAAGAATATTCCGGCACGATTACGTTTTTTCCCTTGATCTTTACAAACAAGGTGCCAGCATTTGAAAACTGCCAGATCATCAAACGTCGCCAGATCTTTTCGTCTTTCAGTCGAATTTTAAGCGAAGTTGGTGCGCCACTTTTCGTAGTGTAACCGTCTGCCGCCATTCCGTAGTTAGGCGTAGTGGTTCGCTTTACTTCAACGATGTTTAGTGTTTCGCTTGTCATGCTCTTAAGTCTACCAAGCGGGAAGGGCTTTTCAACCCTTCCCAATCTTTTCAGTCGGGAATTACTCCCCGTTTTCCAAACTTTCCACTTCGGCAACTTCTGCCGTTTCGGGGGTTTCTTGCTCGATTCCGGTCGTATCGATTTCGGTGACCTTTGCCGCATCTTCTGCCGCCTTGATTGCCTTCGGCGTCATTCCGCGCCATTGGTCATTCAAGCGATCATACTCGGCTTGTAGCTCTGCCAGATCGTCATTCTTAGGCATCTTCTTAAGCACGGTTGCGCTTTTCAGCTTTGCAACCGTTTCGGTGGTGACCTTTGCAAGGGCATTTTGCAAAAACTTCTTTTGTTCCTTTGCGCTTGCATCTTGAGAAATCACCAAACGCTCTTCGGCCTCAATCCAATCGATCTTGATTCGGGCAACCGCAACACGGTTTGCAAAGCTATTCGGACCAGTCGTCTTTCGGCTGTATCCGGCAATGTCCTTCGCCAAGCTCTCGCTCTTTTCCAACAATACCAAATATTCTGGATTGTCCTTGTTTTCCTCACGAGCCATCTTTGCAGCCATCTTGGCCATGTGCAACTTTGCTTCTTCGAACTTTTCTGCGGGTGTCTTGCGTGCCATCTGTAGTCTCTTTGTTTTGGGTTTGGGTTTGTTGCCCCGTTGGGCGATGTTCTGTAGCTTACCAACCGTTTCGAGCATTGGTAGGCTCTTTCCGATTCTTTTCTAGTTCGTTGGCATTCCCCCTAGGAACACTGCCGCGAAGAATGCCAGCATAGTAACGCCTAGGAACACTGCCCCAGCGATTTCCTTAGGGGTTGTGGTGCCAGTCGTGGCAAATCGTCCGTTGCTGTCACGGGTATAGGTGAGTTGAGTGTTTGCCATTGTGTTTTTCAATTGTTCTTTGCGTTACACATGCGAGTCTACCAAGTGAATCGGCAGAATGTGGGACTATCTGAAGTTTTCTTTACCTGAAAAACTTTCGATTGCTTGCCACTTCTTCGATTCACTTGGTAGACTTGAGCACATGACGTTGAACCAAATACAAAACGAAGTTGCAAGTTTTATAGTATGGCACGTTGACGACGTTCGCGCACTTTCCCTAAGCGAATTGCGTGAGACCGTTTTCGGTTCGCCGTATCTTCGCCAGACTTGCGGAAACTTTTTTGGATAACCTCAACACTTCTCCGATCCACTTGGTAAGATTGAAAGCATGACCCGTAAGCTACCCAGTTGGTCAACCTACTGCCAGAACACAACGGCGGCGAATGCGATGGCGTTCGATTTGGGTGACATTACCATTTTCTACAGCTACCAGACGGTTGTGGCTTTCTCAAACTCTTCTGGCCTTACGGTGCGAGAGAATAGTTGGGGACCGACCACCGGAAAGCACATCAACGCGATTGACAACGGCAACAAAAAGGATAGAATCCCATCTGCCGAATTTGAAACCGCTTTGTTGGAAGCTTTGAACGCTCCCGAAATGAGTGAAGAAGCGTTTGGGAATTCCAAATATAATGAGGGATTTGATGCCGCCCTCGAAGAAGCCGAGCATAAAAAAGCTCTATCTTGACTTTTATCGGTGTTATTGCACTAGCGTGAACGCACCGATAACTGTTTGACTTTTCTAGTTAGTGCCGAGAGTGCAATGATCGGCTAAGTGTGGCCCCGCTAACATACTTGCAACGCCAACAGCTAACTTGACTTTTACGACAGTTTGACTTTTATGGTTGTTATTTGGAAGGTTGTCCATGTATCAATCATGGAAAACATCACCGCACATTATTTCCCATTCTCCTCCCCTGAAGAGGCATGTGACTTTTCTAAGACATTGAAGAGTTGGATTGGGGATACCATCAGATTTATGGAGGTTTGACTTTTATGGTTAGATGCAAAGTTTGTGGTAAGCCTCTTACTGCCGCAGAACTATGGTTTGAGGCAAAGATATGCGAAACCTGTTCCAATAGAAGTGTGAAACCTTCTAAATAACCCAGTTTGACTTTTATGACCACCATCTACAACTTTCTTGATAGAGTATGTTACCTGCTTGGCCTCCACGTTGTTGGACCATTGCAATACCGTATCTCTAAGCTGTTTCGGAAGTCTAGCAACTGATTTGACTTTTCTTCCTACCTTGACTTTCTTGGAGTAACTATGAGGACACTTGATATCTTTGCCTTAATTGGAGTGATTTGCGGCGTGATGATGGGATGTATCTCTCTTTATGAGGGTAACAACACTGTGGCAACATGGGCATTTATCAGTGCCATTTGGGCTTTCAACTGCCTCATTAAGACGGTTTGACTTTTATGCGATACAAGTATAAAGACTCCGATCTATCCATGATGAAACTAGACTCTACTGATTTCCCAAAGGTTCCAACTTCATTTAAGTTAGCCTTTGTTGGTGTGCTTGCTATTCAACTTGTCATCCTATCCCTTGTGATTTGGGGACTATACGAGCTTGTAATGCTCATTCAACGAAGCTAACATGGAAGCACAACATATTCATAAAATGGATGGAATCTCTTATGGTTTCAATATCCTCCATTTAGGTTCCGGGCCAGGACAAGCAAGTTCTGACATTGCAGTAATCGTATGGGCCTCTATCCTTGATTCAGAAGTTTTCATTGATGCCTATGGGGTAGAAGAATATGTAATGGCAGATCTGGACCCTAAGAGTTGGGCAGAAGAACAATTCTTCGACAATGATGGTGCTGACGTTATCACCTACCACAACAAGACACAGTGAAACCAATGTATGCAAGCGAAAAAGCGTGGACTCCCGATATTCTTAGGAAAGCAGCAAAAGCTATTGATGAGGCTACCGATGCCATATTAAGCCGTTGGGTCAACAACTTCTTTGGAACTGTTGACAATCGCGGAAATGATATTGATCCTTGACCCGCTGCAATTTGTGTTCGTGAAGCACATCTAAATGAAAGGGATTCCTCGGATAGCATTATCAATGCATCCTTTGGAACTCAGACTATTCTGCAAGTATTGCTGGAAGATAAGTTAGGTTACCACACGGCTTACTACGATATGTTTGGGGAGAGAGGGAACTCCGCAATACTTGCAAATGATCTCAGGAAACTTGCAACCATAGTAGAGAACGATGCGTAAACTAAACAAAGGTGATTGGCTAGCAGTAGCGGAATACGTCAGAGAAGCTGACAGGGATGATCTCTCTCGCTATTGTGATAGATGGACAGGTTGACCCGCAGATTTTATGACTGCCCGTGCTGGTGGTCAGACATGTGCTATTGCAATAGCTGATAACCCAGATGGGGAAGCTGCTATTGATATTGATGGCACAATGGACAATGAAACTATGTTTCGAGTTCTTGATGATGCGTGGAAAAGAAGAGATGGTAATTGTATTGAAGATGATCCTCTAGATACAGGCGATTCGTATAACTGGTATCTGGCTGAATCCCCAATGGAAGTTGCCAGAGCATTTGAAAAACATGGAAATAGTTTGAGCTAACTAAATAGACCCTACACGACCACGTAACCCAATTGGCAGAGGTAAGAGGCTTAAAACCTCTTCAGTGTGGGTTCGACCCCCACCGTGGTTACCAGTAACAACAAAACAAACCTATGAACGTCACACTAGAAAACACAATCCCCATCATCACTCGCAAGGATCTCAAGCCTGGGGCAATATACTCTATTTATCCAGGCTCTGAGGATAGATTCATGGTGCTTGATATGAACTGCATGACTATCAATACAGGACTTAGCCGTGCTACCCATGTTAGTGTGGATCTTGGAACTCACAAGATTATGCACAGCACTAATCCTGATATGGAAGTTTGCTACCATGGGAATAGTAAGTTCACATGGTAGAGGCTTACGAGCTTACCCCACCATCTGAAAATGACCCACCATCTGAAAATGATAAGGCTATCAGAGTATTAGAAGCTTTGAAGCACAGGTGGGCACTAACAACAGACAAGAACACCCAAACCCTTACCCGAAGACTGCTACATAAAGACATTGAATTAATTCTCAGTGTTTTGAAAGAGAACTAATATGAAAATTTCAATCATCGAACCAAAGAATAACCTTACTCGTGCTGACCTAATGCCTGGAACGCTATTCACTCACTCACTCAATGGAGAAGTCTGGATAGCAGCTAATAAGACTTCCATCGTCTTGGATAGTGAGTTTATGAAGGGCAGGTATCCTTGTGTCTCTCTCGTTGATGGGCAACTATGCCATTCACAGGGAATTGATAAGGTTTTCTCACTAGGAACTATTTCCGTCTCAAACTAACATTCTGCCCTCTAGTGTAATCTGGTTAACACATCAGACTTTGATTCTGGTAGTCTGAGTTCAAATCTCAGGGGGGCAACCATTTACCGTCAACAAATAGACTCATGTATACAAAGATTGAAAAAGTAACTGTAACCACTCCCCTTCATCTGGTTGAGGCTGGGAGGATTGTTTCCCTTCAATCACACACTGGGGAATTCCTTACCCTAAACCAAGATTGTGACACTCAGCTTGTGATTGCTGCCAGTAAGATCCCTGAAACACTTGTTGTCGTTAACCTTAGGTATAATGAGCTTCAAACTGTTGGTCGTGATCTTAAAGCAACTGTGGTAGGTAACCTAACCTGCAAGGTTCTGTTATGAATATCAAGCAAACAAACGTAGATAATCGCCCGCCACTTCTTACTATCCAGAGCATTCAAGATGGAAAATTCTTTCACATTACGGAAGAGTGCCATGGAACTTCTGACCAACTATACCTAAAGACCGGAGCAACTAGCTTTGTTTGCTTTGGTAAGTGCAACCCGGAAGTAAGGATTGATAATGGTTCCTGCTGTAGGAAGGATGCGTGTGCTGTTATTGTTCCCATTGAAAACGTCTTAATTGAGTTCTCACTGTAATGGAAACTGAAAAGGTTCAAGAGGGTGTTAAGCCTAACCTCATCCTTCTCTACATTGGTCTTTCTATAATTGGTGTGCTAGCTATTGATGCAGTTGTAATCTACTACAATTATGTTGGCCAGGGGTTAATCACTTACTAACTATGGGAATTATACCAGAAAACATTCCTCCAGAGGATAAAGCACTTTTAATAGGCTTTCTTTGGATTACCACATTGGTAATAACTAGCGTTACAGCCTATAAGATTTGTGAATTGTTTGTAGGTGTGAAATGAAATACATTGAAGCAGAAGTAGAAATTACATTTCGCAAGAAGATTTTCATTGCTCGTGCAAATTGGGATCAGCGAGCAGAAGACATGGTTAAGGAGAAGGCATCCCAAATCGTTTTTGATAAGTTTGAAAAGATCACCATCCTCGGCTACAAAAGAGCCGATTCTTTAGTAGAGCCTGGGTTGACAGGCCATATCCATTCGGTAGAATCCAGAGTATGAACCACAAGCGCATCAAAGACCTCATTGCCAGCCTCGAAGGCAACGGCATCTGCAAGGAAGGTAGAGAAATCATTTCCAACATCCTAACGGAATTTGGATACTCTCCCCCAGAAGAAGAGCGTGGGACTAAGCAGAATCCACACCTCATTAAGCAACTTGTAGATCATGGAATTTACACGCATAACAAGACAGGTAGTAACGAATCATCCCTTGCAAGGCTTATTGAGGTGAAAAAAGTTAAGGGTATTCATCGGTATAGCTACCTAAGTAGGTCTAGTAAAGGCCAAACTGTTTTGGAGTTCTACCTCCAGAATGAAGGTTGGGAACTTGTTAAAGAGCTTCTGTAGCCACACCTTCGTCCAAGCGAAGTAAAACTAGGTGTTAGGCTTGGAGCGTCCAAGAGGAAATTCTTAACTTTTGGGGTCACATTTGCATCCGTAGCTCAGTTGGATAGAGCAACGGGTTTCTAACCCGTAGGTCGTAGGTTCGAGTCCTACCGGATGTGCCATTTTTTGTTTGGAATCAGTTATGAAAACAGTTGAAATTCATCGTGCTAAGTGGGCCAGAGGTAAGCTTAATGGGGATGCTGCATTGCTAAATGATGATGGTAACATGTGTTGCCTAGGGTTTGCTTGCCAACAACTACTGGGCCTAACCGACGATCAAATGAGGCATCTTGGTGAGCCACATGAAGCTATCAATGCATTACATGGTCATGATGATACAGTGTTCACTACCTTTAAAGAAGAGAGAAGTATCAATCAAAATAACGACTTTGCATTAGAGGCAATGCGAATTAATGATAGTGAACAAATGGAAGAATCTCTAAGAGAGATCAATCTTACCAAGCTGTTCCTCGACAACCAACTAGAAATCACCTTTGAAGACTAACATGGAAATTAACGTAAGTAGAGTTGTAGTTCGCCCCTTGTATAAAGTTGAACTTGAGATGACACAGGACGAGATTAACTTTCTCCGTTGTGTTGTTGGATCTGTATCTGGTAACACGGATGGTCCAAGAGGAACCACCGAGAAGATTTATAGGGCACTTGGAGAGGCTGGAGCGAAGAGCACAGTGTTGAGTCACGGTAGTCTGTCTGTTCCTAATACTTGGGAAGCCTTTCACGCCAAGATGCAGGATGCAATTAATGAAGACTTCAATTAAGACAATCTCAAAGCCTAAGCATATTCTTACTCTTGAGTTGACCCAGAGAGAGCTAGAGTTCCTAAGGTGTGTGGTTGGTAGCATTACGGGAAGTAGTGATGGACCTAGAGGGTGTTCTGATGATATATACAATGCCCTTAGTGAGGGTAGCGAAAATTCGGGGGTTATCCTGTTTGATGAGGTTCTAAAGGCTCCCGATTCATGGAAAGACTTCGAACAGCGTTTGAGAGAGAACTAATATGGAAATCAAGGTAGAATCGTCGGAACCAAAGTATGAGCTAACCATGACCCTTAATAGGGGAGAGGCTGAAGCACTTCGAACCATGGTATACCAATTTGGAGGTGCTCCAACTGGCCCTAGGAGTGTTGCAGACTCTATTGGTGAAGCTCTACAAGCCCAGGGTGTTGGAGCTTGCCACCTAACGAATGATAAGTATCTTCCCGATACCTACGAAGAACTCCACATTAAGGTTATCCAGTATAATAATGGATAGCAGTCTGTTTGGTAAAGTGCTGTTCACAATATTCCTTGTTGTGGTATCAGTGTGGCTCTATTGGGAAATGGAGTTTGATAAGTAGCTTTGTTGGTTGTAGTCTATCTTTTCTGCATAATAATACTCATTTTCCTCTATTTCGAGTTGAAAAAGTGGATTACGAAGCTATAATCACTACATAATAGAACAAAGCGAGATGGTGTAGTTTGGTCTAGCACGTTGGTCTCATAAGCCAAAACCACAGGTTCGAATCCTGTTCACGCTACCATTTGA
>TARA_R110000782_G_scaffold182437_6_pt1 | contig 124890 bp, 110 predicted proteins | sample TARA_R110000782 | Tara Oceans TARA_R110000782 (sample SAMEA4397859) | marine metagenome | biome: Polar Biome; feature: [SRF] surface water layer (ENVO:00010504); material: water (ENVO:00002006), including particulate matter (ENVO:01000060) such as... | depth 5 m | reverse complement strand
GGTCGCCGAGCCGTTGACGAAAAGCTGCGAACCGCGATTGACGAGCAGGAAGTCCGCGCCCGACTGGCCGAAGAGTGTGGCGCCTCCCTCGATGGTAAGGATGCCCTGGCTGTTGGCCGCCGGATTATTGGCGTCTGCGCCGGCATCCGTGCCGACCTGGACCTTGCCGGAAAGCGAATAGATGGTGCCCGCACGGTTGGGCAGGACGAGATTGCCCAGGATAGTGCCCGAAACCTGGCAGTTACGCAGCTCACCCGCGCTCGGCGACGTGATCGTGCCGACATTGGCGGTTCCGGTGGGGCAGTCTGCGGCCGGCCCGGTTGTCGGGGTGGGCGTTGGGGTCGGAGTGGGCGTCGGAGTCGGAGTGGGCGTCGGCGCCGGTACGACAATAACGCCGTCGCCGGGCGATGCGACATCGTCCGCTCCGCAAGCGCTCAGCGCCGCGACAGCGCAGCCCGCCAGCAAGATCCTGGAAATGCTTGATTTGATAATCATGATGTTCTCCGCTCCGGCGTTGGCCGGTTTGTGTTCAGGAAGCGGAGCGCAGCAGAGAAAGTTAACATCCCCCTTACGCCCTCGGATGGGGCCAATAGGGATGAGTCGTGACCTCATTGTTGCAATTAGATTGCAGTTTTGTGAAAACAGAAAAGGTCGCGCGGAATGTACTTCCGCAGCGGAAGCGTCTGCAAATCACGAACGCCGCCTGAAGAACCGGCGCGGTCGCTGCCATAAGAGTGTCGGATAATGAAGCGGAACGATTCAGCCTAAACCCACATCACCAAATGCCGGAACCACTCGGTTAAAACGCCACCCTATCTCACTCGGCGCAGCGTACCGCACCAACGCCGCGCCGCGTGATCGTGCAGGCGGGCTTGCCGCCGACGATCGTGTCTCCCGATCCGGTCGAAACCACCTTGGCGGGGCCGTGCACCGTCATTTTTATGGTGCCCGGTCCGTCATTGGCGATGGTCGCATCATGCACATCCAGCCCCGTGGCTTCCAATGCCCCCGGTCCATTGACCGAAGCCCGCACCCGCCGCGCAGCACCGCTTATCGTCAGCGTGCCGCCGCCCCCAACATAAAGGTTGAGACTCTCGACATCGGCCTGCTCGACCGTCATCTCGCCATTGCCGTTCATCGACAGATCGGCTTCCAGGCTGGCGAGCCCCTTGATCGTCAGCACCGCACCACCCAGCACGCTCGCGCGCCGCAATTGGCCGGTCGAGAGATACAGCGTCGGCGCTTCCGCCTTGCCATCATCGCCATCACCAAAGCCGCGATCGGGCGCATCGGCCATACGTATATTCAGGACTCCGCCCGAAACCGAGAGATTCACCCGGTCCAGCGCCGCGCGATCGCCCTCGCCGCTGCCGCTCACGCCGCTGCCCGTGGTCAGGACGACGCGCACCGGCGCCTCGACGCGGATGGTGTCGAAGCTCGTGACGATATAGCCGCGCATCGCCGCATAAGCGGTGGAAGCGGAAAACAGGGCAAAACCTGCCATGAGCAGCGCGGTGCGGCGCGCGGTCTTCACGAAAAAGGGGCGCCGCCGACGACGCCCCTTCATATCTGTATCACTCAAATACAAGGCTTATTCCGCCTTTTCCTTGACATATTGCGGCGCGGCCTCGTTGAGGATTTCAAGAATCTTGACCAGCGCGCTCGGCTCATCCGTCTCTTCCATGGCCGCCAGTTCGCGAGCAAGACGGCTCGAAGCAGCTTCGAAAATCTGCCGCTCGGAATAGCTTTGCTCCGGCTGATCGTCGGCGCGGAACAGGTCGCGCGTCACTTCCGCGATCGATACCAGATCGCCCGAGTTGATCTTCGCTTCATATTCCTGCGCGCGGCGCGACCACATGGTGCGCTTCACCTTGGGCTTGCCCTTCAATGTATCGAGCGCCTCGCTCAGCGTCTTGTTCGAAGACAGCTTACGCATGCCGACGCTCTCGGCCTTGTTGGTAGGGACACGAAGGGTCATGCGCTCCTTTTCGAAACGCAGCACGTAAAGTTCCAGGTCCATCCCGGCGATCTGCTGGCTTTGCAGCTCAATCACACGGCCTACGCCATGCTTGGGATAAACGACATAATCACCGACATCGAAGGATAGGGCTTTGACAGCCATTGCAGACCTTTCCATGGTATCTAGGGAATGCGTCAACGCAGCACGCGAAAAAGAAAGTCCAAATCTTCAGAAAGCGTACATAACGACGCAAGGGGCATGTGAAATCACTCCTGGCAGGGTGCGACAATCCCGCCTCTCACGACCCTTTTAACAGATTCGTAACAAAAATTCCACCCCAACCGCACTTTTCCGCGGGAAAGGGGTGAATTTCATAGCAGATTTCCGACTTTGACCATATCAAAGCCGGTATCACAACCCTCTGTTTTCTCTGTGTTTTCAGGCTATTCGGGCAATCGCGGCCTGCTCAAATCACTCTAGAGATTTTGTAGAGTTTAGCCGTTAACGATCAGTCGCCCGATCCCGGTTCGGCGGAGAAATATTTCTCGAACTTGCCTTCCTCACCCTTGTGCTCGTCGGCGTCGGCAGGCTGTTCGCCCTTGGTCGTGATATTGGGCCATTCGGCGGAATATTTGGTGTTCAGTTCAAGCCATTTTTCCAGCCCGTTTTCGGTATCGGGCAGAATGGCCTCGGCCGGGCATTCCGGCTCACACACGCCGCAATCGATGCATTCGTTCGGGTTGATGACCAGCATGTTCTCGCCTTCGTAGAAACAGTCCACGGGGCAAACCTCGACGCAATCCATATATTTGCACCGGATGCAGGCGTCGGTCACAACATAAGTCATCTGCTCAATTCCCTGTCCCATCCTGCCCCGATATCGAGTTGGGGCTGAAACCTCTCGAGCCTCCTGCTATTCCGGCCGCGCCTGCCCGTCAATAAGAAGAGTGCGCGATTTTTGCTGTTCATCCGCCAAGTTTTAATTCTTCATAACAAGCGGCCGCTTCGCTCGCCGGACCGCGCCGGACCGGCAGGTGGAGTATACGCACCACGCGTATTTTTTCGCCTTGCGCCAGCGTGACGAGGTCGCCCACCCGCACCGGGCTGTGCGCCCGCTCGATGCGTCGGCCATTGAGGCGCATTATCCCCCGCTCCGCCATGGCCTGAGCGATTGACCGGCTTTTGGCGAGACGGGTGAACCACAGATATTTGTCGATACGCTGGGTAGGCGCATGCCCCACCTGTGCAAGCGCGGGCGTCAAACGCGCACCCCCATCTTACTCCTTGCGCCCCAGCAGCTCGGCAAGGCCCGCAAAAGCGCCGCCGCCAGCGGGGCGCTCCGGTTCGCTCCGATGCGAAGGGCGACCGGCTGCGGGATCACGCGGAGCGCCGTTTCGGTTGCGGCCATTCCTGCCGTCTTCCCTGCGCCCTTCGGACCGCGCATCCTTGCGCTGGGGCCTGTTGTCCGCCTTGGCATCGCGCGGATTCGACGCATTTCCAAAAGCCTTGTTGCCCGGCCTACTTCCAAAATTGCGCTCGCGCGGCTTTTGCCGTCCGCGAAATACCCAGTTCGCGCCTTGAGGGATCACCGCAACCGGCGCGACATCCTCACCTTCCATGGCTTCAAGCGGCGAATCCGGCCCAGGCTCAACTGATGGAGGCATTTCTTGCGGTATTATGGGAGGTGTCTCGGTCGGCGGAGTTTCCGGCGCAGGTTCATCTGGCAACACAGGCGTTTCGTCGGGTGTCTGGCCCGGTTCGACATCCGGCGAGGTAGGTGGCGGCACTTCTCTGGGTTCAGAGGCCGGTCCCGCCGTTTGCTGGTTGTCGCTGCCCGTAACCTCGGTCACAGCATCAACTATTGCATCCGGTTGCGTATTCTCCTCGGCCCTGGGCGTCACCGATCGGAAACCGGCACTACGCATGATATGGTTGAACAATGGTTCGGACAGGCCGAGCGACACGATGAACGGCGACGTCACGTCATAGCGCTCGTTCTTCGCGATCGCGTCATGCCCCCCGCGCGCAATGCGTTCGATCATGTCGATGCGCACCTGCATATCGCCAAAGCCGCGATAGCCCGCATGCCGCGCGCCCATCTGCGCCTCGCGCGCGCTCAGGTTCAATAGCACCGCGCCCGCCTGCGGCAGGGGGAGCATCGGCTTGTCTCGTTTAATCGCCATAAGGGCCAAACGCCACAAGGCCGCTCCGGGTTTCAATAGGGCATGATGATAAATATCCAGCACGCCGATGGTGAAGCCCACCTTGCGCAACAGATGCCGTTGCTCCTTGTCGAGCAGCTTGAGCGCATCGTCGAGATCGGTCCGCGCGACAATGCCGCCTGCATCGGCGATCTGGATGAACAGCGCACGCACGACGGCGGGCGTCTCCGCCTGCGTCGATTGCTCCATTATGGCCAGCAGCGGCGCGAGATGCCGCTCATGCTGCGCCTTCATCCACGCCTGCAACCGCGCGGTGACGCGGTTATGCACATCCTGCCCCAGCGCCAGAATAGCCTTGTCGGCGCGGATTTCCGGGACCAGCAGCCCCGGCCCGGCATGGAGCGCGGCCACGGGCTGATCTTTCCATGCAATAACGGGCATGACCCCCGGCGCTGCGATCAGCGCGAATTCGCCATCGGGCGCGGCAATCAGTTCTTCGGCCTGCACGGTCAACATCTTCCCCAAACGCCGCTCCGCCGCGGCCAAAAGCATTTTCCTGTCCCCGCCCCGCGCCTGTGGATCGACACGGAAACGGAATCCATCAAGCTGTCCTAGCGTCTCGCCATCGACCTGCACAGCCCCATCTGCGTCCACATCGACAGGAAGATGCTCCCCTTTTCGCCCGATATCGCGCAAGAGCACCGACGTGCGCCGGTCGACGAACCGTTGCGTCAGTGCGGCGTGCAGCGCATCCGACAGCTTTTCCTCCAGCGCGCGGGTGCGCTCGGCCATTTCGGCGGGGTGCGTGAGCCAGTCGGGCCGGTGCGCGATATAGGACCATGTGCGCGCCGCCGCGATGCGCCCGGACAGCGTATCGATATCCCCCTGCACCGTATCGAGCCGCGCGATATTCTGCGTGAACCAGTCGCGCGCTATGTGCCCGTTCCCCTCGCTGCGAAACTGCCACAGCCGCGCCACCAGCCGCGCATGATGATCCGCACCCAACTTCTGAAAATCGGGCAGGCCACATACATCCCAGAGGCGGCGCACCGCAGGGAGCGTTCTCGCCCGCTCGCGCACCGCAACATCATCAGCCATCGCTTTCAGCACCGCGAGATCGACCGCTTGCGGGGCCGCGCGCAATTCCGGGCGCTCCGGCTTTTCCTCCAGCGCCGAGATCAGCGCGTCGATGCTGTCTAGCGGCGGCTCGCCATTGCGCCAGTAAAGCTGCTCGATGCGGGGAAAGCGATGCTCCTCTATCGCCTCTATCTCTTCGGGCCGGAACGCCCCCTCGCCGTCCTCCCCGCCCAGTGAACCGAAAGTTCCATCCTTGTGGTGCCGTCCCGCGCGTCCGGCGATCTGCGCCATTTCCGATACCGTCAACCGCCGCGTCCGCTGCCCGTCGAACTTGCGCAGCGACGCGAAGGCGACATGGCTGACATCGAGGTTCAGCCCCATGCCGATTGCGTCGGTGGCGACGAGATAATCGACATCGCCGTTCATGAACATCTGCACCTGCGCGTTGCGGGTGGAAGGCGAGAGCGCGCCCATCACCACAGCCGCTCCGCCGCGCAAACGCCGCAGCATTTCGGCGACCGCATAAACCTCTTCCGCCGAGAAGGCGACGATGGCCGAGCGCTTGGGCAGGCGAGAGAGCTTCTTCGCGCCCGCATAGCTCAGGGTGGAGAAGCGCGGGCGCGAGATGATCTCGGCATCCGGCAATAGCGCCCGCATCATGCCGCCCAGGCTCGCCGAACCGAGGATCATGGTTTCCTCGCGCCCCCGCGCCCGCAGCATCCTGTCGGTGAAGATATGCCCGCGCTCCGGGTCGATGCCGATCTGCGCTTCATCGAGTGCAACAAATGCAAAATCGCGCTGTAATGGCATCGATTCCGCCGTGCACAAATACCAGCGCGCTCCTGGCGGTTCGATCTTCTCCTCGCCGGTGATGAGCGCCACCTCGCCCGCGCCTTTGATCCCCACCACCCGGTCATAGACTTCGCGCGCCAGCAAGCGCAGCGGAAAGCCCATCATCCCGCTCGAATGCGCGCACAGCCGCTCGACCGCCAGATGCGTCTTGCCGGTGTTGGTGGGGCCGAGCACTGCCGTCACGGGAGCGCGGGAAAATAGAACCATGCCCCCTTCTCGACGATGGCTTCCCACAGCGCAAGGGTGCGAATCACCGCCTTTCACCGCCACATACGCTCATTTCGTCGCGGAAAATGCCGGTAAACTGCCGGATTAATTTGACTTTAACCCTATGGTTCCACAAAAAGTGCTGAAAATCGCCGCGAAATGCTGCGCCGATACGAAAATGGGACCGCGGGGGGTCGCCGGTTTGTTTGCAAAGAATGACTATGGGCCATTGCAGGGCGGCGCGGGCGCATCGGGCGCGGCGCTATGGCTGGCGCGCGCGCAGGAAAGCATTGCTCAGCCTTTTCCCGCCGCCGCATCTTCCCCCCAATCCTCTTCTCAACGCCACAAGCTCGACTGGCGCACGCGCGTCAGGCTCTGGGCGGACGAAACCAATCTCACCCCCGATCTCGGCCACAACATCGGCAGCATCGAATGGCTGCGCGGCGCGGCCACCTGTTTTGCCCTCTGCTTCACCGCGATCAGCCTGAGGCCGGATTTCGCGCCGCTCCCCGCCGCACCGCAGCCGGTAATGACTCCGGCCAGCTATGACGAGATCCGCTCGCAGATGATGACCCCGCTCGCGCTTGGCGCGGATAGCGGGCGGCGTATGGGGCCGACCGACGCCGTCGCCCCGCTCAGGGAAACGCCGGAACGCCCGATGATCGAGCTTTCCGCGCAGATAGGATCGGGCGACAGCTTCGCCCGCACGCTTTCCCGCGCCGGAGTCAGCAGCGGTGACAGCGCGAAGATCGTCGATCTGCTCGGCGCTGACGCGCAACCCGGCGCGCTCGAAGCCGGCACGCGCATCGATATCACGCTCGGCCGCCGCCCCAACCGCAGCGTGCCGCGCCCGCTCGATGCCCTCTCCTTCCGCGCCCGGCTCGATCTCGCCATCAGCATTACCCGCCAGAACGGCGCGCTCACGATCGAGCGCACCCCGATCGCCGTCGACAATACACCGCTGCGCATTCGCGGCGTCGTCACCAACAGCCTGTATCAGTCCGCGCGCGCCGCTGGCGCTACGCCCGGCACGATACAGACCTTTCTGCGCGTCATCCGCCAGCAAATCCCCATCGGGGCCATCGGCGCGGGCGACAATTTCGACATCATCGTCGCCCATCGCCGCGCCGCAACCGGCGAGACGGAAACCGGCGATCTGCTCTATGGCGGCATCAGGCTCGCCAACGGCAAAAGAGCCGACATGCTCAAATGGACGCATGACGGCAAGAGCGAGTGGTTCGAGGCATCGGGCGTCGGCAGGAAACGCCCGGGCCTAGGCAAGCCGATACAATCCGGCGCGCGCCTTTCCTCCGGCTTCGGCATGCGCTTCCACCCGATCCTCGGCTATTCGCGCATGCATGCGGGCATCGATTTCGCGGCATCGACCGGCACCCCGATCCATGCCGTCACCGATGGCCGCGTCGCCTATGCCGGTCGTCATGGCGGCCATGGCAATTATGTGAAGCTCAGCCATAGCGGCGGCATCGCCACGGGCTATGCGCATATGAGCCGCATCGCCGTCCATTCCGGAGAACGCGTCCGCCGCGGTCAGGTGATCGGCTATGTCGGCTCGACCGGCCTCTCGACCGGCCCGCATCTCCATTATGAAGTCTATCGGGGTGGCCGAACGGTCAATCCGATGTCGGTCAAATTCGAGGAAAGCTCGCAGCTCGCGGGCAGCGAACTGGCCGCCTTCCGCAGGCGCCTTGCCGAACTGAAGCGGATATCCAATGGTCCCGCCACCGTCGTGGTCCCCGCCAGCCTGGTCAAGGGGCGCGAGGAAGAAACACAGGATCAGGCAAAACCCACGAAGATCGCGCTGCGCTAGGGCCGATCGACATTCAGCCCTAATCCGTTATCCCGGCTTGCGGGGCGACGAGCGACCCCGTAAAGCTTGGCCCCATGCCCCATCATCCAAGCCATCACGCCTCCTATCCCGCGCTGCGCCTGCGCCGCACCCGCGCTCATGGCTGGAGCCGCGCGATGTTCGCGGAAAACCGCCTGCACCCCAGCGACCTTATCTGGCCGCTGTTCGTCACCGAGGGCAAGGCGGTCGAGGACCCCATCGCCTCGCTACCCGGCGTATCACGCTGGTCGGTCGATGGCATAGTCGGCTGCGCCCGGCAGGCGCGCGATGCGGGCATCCCCTGCCTCGCCCTCTTTCCGAATACACAGGCCGAGCGCCGCAGCGACGACGGGCGCGAGGCGCTCAACCCGGACAACCTCATGTGCCGCGCCATCCGCGCCATCAAGGATGCGGTGCCGGACATCGGCATCCTCACCGATGTCGCACTCGATCCCTATACCGCCCATGGGCAGGACGGGCTGGTCGATGCGCGCGGCCGCATCCTCAACGACGAAACCATCGACATCCTCGTCGGCCAGTCGCTCAATCAGGCGGCGGCGGGCGCGGACATCATCGCGCCCAGCGACATGATGGACGGGCGTGTCGGGCTTATCCGCGCCGCGCTGGAGGGCAATGGCCACCAGGACGTGCAGATCATGGCCTATGCCGCCAAATATGCGTCCGCTTTCTATGGCCCGTTCCGCGATGCCGTCGGCTCGCGCGGGCTGTTGAAGGGCGACAAGAAAACCTATCAGATGGACCCGGCCAATGCCGAGGAAGCGCTGCGCGAGGTCGCGCTCGATCTGGCGGAAGGCGCGGACAGCGTGATGGTGAAGCCCGGCCTGCCCTATCTCGACATAATGCGCGCCGTGAAAGACCGCTTCGAAGTGCCCGTCTTCGCCTATCAGGTCAGCGGCGAATATGCGATGATCGAAGCCGCCGCAGCAGCAGGCGCGGGCGAGCGCGATGCTCTGGTGATGGAAACCCTGCTGGCCTTCAAGCGCGCGGGCTGCACCGGCATATTGACCTACCACGCGCTCCACGCCGCACGGTTGATGGGGTAAGCCTGCAAGAGTCTGTTTGGAAATTCGGCGCCAGCGCGTCTTCAGCTCGCTCCCACAACCACGCAGGCCGCGAACATCAGCGCCCCCGCGAAACGGTTGGAACGGAATTTGACGAGCGGATCGCTCCCGTCTTCCTTCAGCGTCGCGACCTGCCACAGCAGATGCACCGCCACCGGCACCAGCGCAACCAGCGCCAGCATATCGGGACGCGCCAGCCATATCGCGCCCGCCCACAACGCCAGCGCAGCCAGATAAAACCCCGTCACCCCCGCCCGAATAGCGCGGCCCATGGCGAGCGCGCTCGACTTGATGCCGACGAGGGCGTCGTCCTCCTTGTCCTGCAACGCATAGATGCTGTCATAGCCCACGACCCAGCAGATGCCGCCCGCATAGAGCAACGCGCCCGCCGCGCTCAGCCCGCCGGTCATTTCCACCCAGCCGACCAGCGCCGCCCAGCTGAACACCAGCCCCAGCCAGATTTGCGGCCACCATGTAATGCGCTTCATGAAAGGATAGGCCGCGACCAGCGCGAGGCTGGCGAGCGCCATGAGTTGCGCCTCCCATCGCAACTGCACCAGAACGACGAGGCCGACACCGCACAGCGCGCAAAGCCACAGCGCCGCCGCCATCACCGAAACCCGGCCGCTCGCCAGCGGGCGGCTGGCGGTGCGCGCCACCGCGCGATCAAGATCGCGGTCAACGATGTCGTTCCACACACATCCCGCGCCGCGCATCGCCATGCTGCCCAGAAGGAACCACAGGATCATGCGCCAGTGCGCAAGTCCATCGCCGGAAAGCGCGATCGCCCACGCGCCCGGCCAGAACAGCAGCCACCAGCCGATTGGTCGGTCGAACCGGGCCAGCAAGGCGAAATCGCGCACCCGCACCGGCAACAGCGCCACCAGCCCGCGCGCCTCGCTGTCGGGAACGATCGTGTCGGCCCGCGTCATATCGGCTTGCGTTGGAGGAGGCTTTTGCTCTTTAGACATGATGTGCCCCAAATGGAGGAAGTCACGCATGCCCGCAACCCCGGCCTGGCCCCCGCGCAGCGCCCCGCGCCTTTTTGTCGAGGTCGATCTGGGCGACGGCATTGCCGTCAGCATCGATGGCGCCGCCGCGCACTATCTCATCGCGGTGATGCGCGTGAAGGAAGGCGATGCGGTGTTACTGTTCAACGGGCGGGACGGCGAATGGGCGGCGCGCGCCCGCGCCATCCGCAAGCGCGACCTCGTGCTGGAATGCGTCGAATGCACCAAAGCACTGGAAACCGCCCCGGATTTCTGGCTGTGCGTCGCGCCGATCAAGAAAGCGCGGATCGATCTGGTTGCGGAAAAGGCGTGCGAACTGGGCGTGGCGAAGCTGCAACCCGTGCTCACCGCTCGCGCCGTGGTCGACAAGCTCAACCTCGACCGGCTGCATGCCCATATGATCGAGGCCGCCGAGCAATGCGGGCGCACGGCCGTGCCCCATATCGCCGAAATGACGAAACTCGATGCGCTTCTCAAAAACTGGCCGAAGGATCGTCACCTTTTCTTCGCCGACGAAATGGGCGGCATCCCCATGCGCGAAGCCTTTGCCACCCATGGAGGTCCGGCCGCGCTGCTGATCGGGCCGGAAGGCGGCTTTACCAGCCAGGAACGCGAAGCAATACGCGCCCACCCTGTCGCTGTTCCCCTATCGCTCGGCCCGCGCATATTGCGCGCGGAAACGGCCGCCATCGCCGCCGTCGCCTGCTGGATGGCGCAAAACGGCGATTGGGGCTGACCTTTTCGATTGTTGCTGCGAGGGAATAGTGTTTTTCCACACCCCCGATTGATTGCAACGAAGCGCGTCCCTATCTGCAACCGGAATAACAGCGAATAAGGCGGGCAATGAGCACCAGAACCGATTCAGGGGGGGACGATCCCGTCATCGAAAGCCGGGATCACCTGATCTCCGTCTTTGCCAATGGCGAAAAGCCGCCCGAACGCTGGCGCATCGGCACCGAGCACGAGAAATTCGTCTATTCGATGAAAGATCATCATGCGCCCAGCTATGAGGAAAAGGGCGGCATCCATACGCTGCTGATCGGCCTCACCCGCTATGGCTGGAAACCCGTTTACGAGGGCGAGAACATCATCGCACTTTCAGGCGATGACGGCACGATCAGCCTCGAACCGGCGGGACAGCTCGAACTTTCCGGCGCGCCGCTCGAAAATCTGCACCAGACCTGCGCCGAAACCGGGCGCCATCTGGAACAGGTAAAGACGGTGGGCGACATGCTCGGCCTCGGCTTTCTCGGCCTCGGCATGTGGCCGGACAAGACCCGCGCCGAATTGCCGATCATGCCCAAGGGGCGCTATGACATCATGCTGCGCCACATGCCGCGCGTCGGCTCCCTGGGCCTCGACATGATGCTGCGCACCTGCACCGTGCAGACCAATCTCGATTATGCGTCCGAAAGCGACATGGTGCAGAAATTCCGCGTCTCGCTCGCTCTGCAACCGCTCGCCACCGCATTGTTCGCCAATTCGCCGTTCACCGAAGGCAAGCCCAACGGCTTTCTCTCCTATCGCAGCCACATCTGGTCCGACACCGATCCGGCGCGCACCGGCATGCTGCCCTTCGTGTTCGAGGATGGCTTCGGCTATGAACGCTATGCCGATTATGCGCTCAATGTGCCCATGTATTTCGTATACCGCGACGGCAAATATATCGACGCGGCGGGCCAGAGCTTCCGCGATTTCCTGCGCGGCGAATTGCCCGCCTTGCCCGGTGAGAAACCGACGATCAGCGACTGGAACGACCATCTTTCCACCGCCTTTCCCGAAGTGCGCCTCAAAAGCTTTCTCGAAATGCGCGGCGCCGATGGCGGGCCATGGAGCCGCATCTGCGCGCTGCCCGCATTATGGGTGGGTTTGCTTTACGATCAGACCGCGCTCGATGCGGCATGGGATCTGGTCAAGGACTGGAACATCGAAGAGCGCCAGATGCTGCGGGATTCGGTTCCGAAGCTGGGTCTCGATGCCCCGGTCAGTGGCGGCCGGACCCTGCGCGACATCGCGCCGCAGGTTCTGGCCATCGCCCAGGCCGGTCTTGCCGCTCGCGCCCGCCTCAATGCCAGCGGCGACAATGAAACCGGCTATCTTGCGGAACTGCATGAAGTCGTTGCGCGTGGAAAAACCCCTGCGGAAATGTTGCTCGAACGCTTCCATGGCGCGTGGGGCGGTGATATGACCCGCATCTATGCCGAAGAAAGCTACTGATCCGCAGGCCGCGCCCGCATGAGCGCCGCTGATGCTCCACCCCGTCCGATGGCCCGCCTGCTGCTGCTCGGCGCAGCGGTGGTCACGCTGGTTTCCGTCGGTTATGCCGTCAGCCGGAAAGATGCCGAGCCCGCCGCCGATAAGCAGATAGCTGCCGCCGGTGACACCAAGGCTCCCGATACCGAAAGCATCATCCGGTCCTTGCAGGAACGCGTCGGCGCGAATCCGAAGGACGCGGAAGGCTGGCAACAGCTTGGCTGGGTCTATTTCGAAACCGGCAAATATCCCGACGCCGCCCGCGCCTATCGCCGCGCAACCGAACTTGCGCCTGACAATGCAACCTTCTGGTCGTCGCTCGGCGAAGCGCTGGCGATGGCGGATGAGCAGAATCCGATGCCCGACGAAGCCGGCAAAGCCTTCGACAAGGCATTGGCGCTCGATCCGAAAGACCCGCGCGCACGCTATTTCGTCGCAGTGCGCAAGGATCTCGCCGGCGATCATAAAGGTGCGCTCGACGACTGGTTCGCGCTGTTGAAGGACACACCGGCAGGCGCGCCATGGGAACAGGACCTGCGCCGCACCATCGAGCAGGTCGGCAAGATCAACAACGTATCCGTGGCCGACCGGCTTGCCGCCATTGCGCCAGCCGCCGCCGATCCGCATGACGCACTTGTCGGCGGGGTGGCCACCGCCGCCATTCCCGGCCCCAGCCGCGAACAGATGCAGGCCGCCGCGAGCCTGCCCAAGGGCCAGCAGGACGCGATGATTTCCGGCATGGTCGAAAGCCTTGAAGGCAAGCTCCGGGCCAACCCCGCCAATGTCGAAGGCTGGGTGATGCTGATGCGCAGCCGCATGACGCTGGGCGAGAGCAGCAAGGCGAGTGCGGCGCTCCGTTCCGCCATCGCCGCCAATCCGTCAAAAGAAAGCTATTTGCGGCAACAGGCGTCGCTGATCGCGGTGCCCGGCGCCTGACCCTTCAGGCGTCCAGCGCCGTCATCTTGAAGATGCCCTGCGCATTGCCGCTGTCGAAACCGAGGTCGAGGCGGCCGCTAGCAGGATCGATGTCCCGGCTGATAAATTCATAAAAGGAGCCGGGCACTTCGCGCGTGACGCTCTGGCCGTGCGTGTCAATGAAATCGCGCGTGACCCGGTCGGCGCGCGTGGCCGTCTGCCGCACCCGCCCGCTGGCCGAAATCTCGATCCGGTCCTTCATCGCTCGCCCTGCGGCGCGCTGGGCCGCGACCACGACGTCGAGATCATCGACCCGGTCGGTGCCGTGATTGAAGGCATTGCCTTCGGTCGCAATCCAGGCCGCCTCCGCGCTTTCCCTCTTCACTATCTCATAGTCCGCCAGAGCGGGGATATCATGATGCCTGTCAAAAGCGCCCACCAATGCTTTCAGCAGAATCCCGGCTTCATCCCAGTCAAGGCATGCGTCCCGCTCCATCTTGCCGAGCAGTGCCGCATCGGCTCGCGTCAGAGGATCGCGGGTGGTTCCGAATATGCGCTTCGCCGCATCCTGAAACGCCTGCGAAAAACGATCCACATGCAATTCGCTGATGAAATATTGGGTCAAATGTTCGGGATGCGCATTATGACAATATGCATAGCCGGTCATGCGAAGCCCATCGAGCGGATAGACCCCGGCCTGCCTGTATCCCAGCGGTTCCAGCAACCGCGCAAAGCCCGCCACGCCCGCCGCCATCCCCCCGGTCGCCACGCCGCCGGGCAGGCAAATGGTGCGCAACGCGCCATGGTCCAGCATGATCCTGCGCCCGGCGCGCACGCAATCGTCGACATAGGCCGCGCCGGTCGGCACACGATCCAGCAATCCCTGATGCAGAGCGATGCCCAGCGCAACGGCCAGCTCCGCCCCGCTCACCTTGTCACGATCCGGCACCGGAACATCATGGTCATTATTCATGACCGAAACGGCCTTGCCCGTCGCCTCCCCCATCAGGGGAACCAGCACTCCACGGAGCCTTTCCTCGTCCATGCACCATTATCCCTCATTCCGGGCCTCATTTCAATGCGGACCCATAATGGAAACTGTCGCTATATCTTGTATGAAGGCAGCCACGCCCCTAATGTCGGTATATGACCACGCATCATAAGCACATTCATGAATTGAGCGGCCCCGATCTGCGCAAGGCCGCGCAATCGGTGCTGGAAGGCCAGAGCGAACAATGGACGGCGATGCGCGCCGCCATTTTCGATGCGCTGGCCGATGAGGACAAGCCTGTTTCCGCCTATGACATCGCCGATGCCGTGTCCGCCGCGCGCGGCAAACGCGTCGCGCCCAACAGCGTGTATCGCATTCTCGACCTGTTCGTTACCAACAATCTCGCCATTCGCGTCGAGAGCGCCAATGCCTATATCGCCAATGCCCATCCCGGCTGCGTGCATGATTGCATGTTCCTGGTCTGCAAAGGCTGCGGCAAGGCGATCCATGTCGATGACGACAGCCTCACCGCCCATGTGCGCGAGCGCGCCAGCGCCGAAGGCTTCGCCACCGAGCGCCCGATCATAGAGGTGCAGGGATACTGCACCGATTGCCAGAAGGCTGCATGACGCACGTATTGGGTTCGACATGCCGCATAGCCGCGTCTATGGTCGATCGCCGGAGAATGATGGGAAAATGACCGACCGCCCCGCGACCCCCCTGCTCGATCAGGTAAACGAACCCGCCGATCTGCGCTTGCTGAAGCCCCAGCAACTGCGCCAGCTCGCCGATGAACTGCGCGCTGAAACCATCAGCGCGGTCGGCACCACCGGCGGCCATCTCGGCTCCGGCCTTGGCGTGGTCGAGCTGACCACCGCGATCCATTATGTGTTCAACACCCCGGAAGACAAGCTCGTCTGGGATGTCGGCCATCAATGCTATCCGCACAAGATATTGACGGGCAGACGGGATCGTATCCGCACCTTGCGTCAGGGCGGCGGGCTTTCCGGCTTCACCAGGCGCGCCGAAAGCGAATATGATCCGTTCGGCGCGGCGCACAGCTCCACCAGCATCAGCGCGGCCCTGGGTTTCGCCATCGCCAACAAGATGCAGGGCAAGCCGGGCAAGGGCATCGCCGTGATCGGCGACGGCGCGATGTCGGCGGGCATGGCCTATGAGGCGATGAACAACGCCGAAGCCGCCGGAAACCGCCTGATCGTCATCCTCAACGACAACGACATGTCGATCGCGCCCCCGGTCGGCGGCCTGTCGGCCTATCTCGCGCGGCTGGTGTCGAGCCGCGAATTTCTCGGCCTGCGCGAGCTGGCGCGGCGGCTGGCGCGCAAATTGCCGCGTTCGCTTCACAGCGCCGCGCGCAAAACGGACGAATTCGCCCGCGGCATGGCGATGGGCGGGACATTGTTTGAGGAACTGGGCTTTTATTATGTCGGCCCAATTGACGGGCATAATCTCGACCAGCTCATCCCGGTGCTCGAAAATGTGCGCGATGCGGCCGAAGGCCCGTGCCTCGTTCATGTCGTCACGCAAAAGGGCAAGGGCTATGCCCCGGCCGAAGCAGCCGACGACAAATATCATGGCGTGCAGAAATTCGATGTGGTGACAGGCGCGCAGGCGAAAGCCCCGCCGGGACCGCCGAGCTACACCAATGTGTTCGCAAAAGCCCTGATCGCCGAAGCGGAGCGCGACGAAAAGGTCTGCGCGATCACCGCCGCCATGCCATCGGGAACCGGGCTCGATAAATTCGAACAGGCCTTCCCCGACCGCAGCTTCGATGTCGGCATCGCCGAACAGCATGCCGTCACCTTCGCGGCGGGCCTCGCGGCGCAGGGCATGCGGCCCTTTTGCGCGATCTACTCCACCTTCCTGCAACGCGCATACGATCAGGTCGTGCATGACGTGGCGATCCAGAACCTGCCCGTGCGCTTTGCGATGGACCGCGCGGGGCTGGTCGGCGCGGATGGCAGCACCCATGCGGGCAGCTTCGACATCACCTATCTCGCCACGCTCCCCAATTTCGTGGTGATGGCGGCGGCCGACGAGGCGGAACTGGTGCATATGGTGCATACCTGCGCGCTGCATGATAGCGGCCCGATCGCGGTGCGCTATCCGCGCGGCAACGGCACCGGCATCGCCCTTCCCGAAACGCCGCAACGGCTGGAGATCGGCAAGGGCCGGATCGTGCGCGAAGGCAAGAAGGTCGCCATTCTCTCCCTCGGCACGCGGCTGGAAGAAGCGCTGAAAGCCGCAGATAGCCTCGATGCGCGCGGGCTTTCCACCACGGTTGCCGATCTGCGCTTCGCTAAGCCGCTCGACGAGGCGCTGATCCGCCGCCTGCTCACCACGCATGAGGTGGCGGTGACGGTCGAGGAAGGCAGCATTGGCGGTTTCGGGGCGCATGTGCTGACGATGGCGAGCGACGAAGGGCTGATCGATACGGGCCTCAAGCTGCGCACCTTGCGCCTGCCCGATCAGTTTCAGGATCAGGACAAGCCCGAAAAGCAATATGCCGATGCCGGGCTGGATGCCGACGGCATTGTCGCCACCATCCTCACCGCCTTGCGCCACAACAGCACGGGCGTCGAAGAAGCCGGAGCGCGAGCCTGAGTAAAGCGCGAAAAATCGGCCTGCTCGGCGGGTCGTTCAATCCTGCCCATAATGGCCATCGCGCGATCAGCCTGTTCGCGCATGACGCCCTCGCGCTCGATGAGGTCTGGTGGCTGGTTTCCCCCGGCAACCCGTTGAAACCCAAAGCAGGCATGGCCCCGCTTGCCGCCCGCCTCGCCCATGCCCGCGAAATGGCCCGCCGCGCGCCGATCCGCGCCACCGCCATCGAACGGCACCTTCGCACCCGCTACACCGTCGACACCCTGCGCGCGCTCATCCGCCGCTATCCCCGCCATCGCTTCATCTGGCTGATGGGCGCGGACAATCTGCGCCAATTCGGCCAGTGGAAGAACTGGCGCGATATTGCCCGCATCATGCCCATTGCCGTGATCGCCCGTCCGGGTTATGATGACCCTGTTCATGGTTCATCGGCCATGAGCTGGCTGCGGCGCTTCGTCCGGCCCGCGAGCCAAGGCAGCAACTGGACGGACTGGAGACCACCGGCGCTCGTGCATTTGCGCTTTCGCCCTGACCCACGATCGGCAACCCTGCTGCGGCAGGCCAGCCCCCTTTGGCATCGCGAATATTCAGGCAAGCGCGTGCGCGACGTGGTAACGCGCCGCGAAATACCGGTGTGATTCTCTATGAAGGAGCGACTTTGACCCCAATGACACCCGCCAACGATCCGGCTCTCGAAACCGGTGCCGTGGCAAATCTCCATGCTATCGTCATGCAATCGCTGGATGACGATCAGGCGCAGGAAACCATCTCCATCCCGTTAGCAGGCAAAAGCAGCATCGCCGATCATATGGTCATCGCCAGCGGACGCTCTTCGCGTCAGGTGGCGACGATGGCGCAGAAGCTCGCCGAGCGGATCAAGCAGCAAACCGGACGCATCGCGCGGATCGAGGGGCTGCCGACCGCCGACTGGGTGCTGGTCGATGCGGGCGACGTGATCGTCCATCTGTTCCGGCCGGAAGTGCGCAGCTTCTACAATCTGGAACGGATGTGGGGCTTCGCCGACGCGCCGCCGGTTCAGGCGACGGCCCACTGATCAACCCTTCCGGGCGGAGGGATGGATAAGGAACCGCGCTCATGCTGCTGCACATCATTGCGCGCGGAAAAATCGGCCGTTCCCCCGAAGCCGATCTGGTCGATCGCTATCTCAAACGCGTGGCGTGGCCCACGCGCATGACCGAGCTGCCGGACATGGGCGGCAAGCTTCCGCCGCCCGCCGCCTCTCCTTATGTTACGGTGCTGCTCGATGAAAAGGGCAGGCAGCTCGGTTCGGTGGAATTTGCTGACATCCTCGGCAAATGGCGCGACAACGGCATGCGCGAATGCCGGTTGATGATCGGTGCCGCCGATGGCTTTGACGACGACGCCCGCGCCGACGCGGACCTGCTCATCGCCTTTGGCCGCATGACATGGCCGCACATGATGGCGCGGGCCATGCTCGCCGAACAGCTCTGGCGCGCGACATCCATCCTTGCCAACCACCCCTATCATCGGGAAGGATAGCGCGTATGGCGTGGGGGCGGATCATCATGGCGGGAGGCGTGGCGGCGGCCTTGCTTGTGGGCTGGGCTGCCAGCGCGCAGCAGGTCGTGGTATCGGGCCATGCCACCAGCCTTGCCGAACAGCAGCACGCGCTGAACGACGCCAAGGCGCAGGCCGAACGCGCCCGCACCCTCTCCGAAGAGCTGGAAAGCAAAGCCAAAAGCGCCACCGCCGAAGCCGACCGCCTCAACGCCACCGCCGCCGCGCTCGCCGCGCGCATCCAGCAGAGCGAGGCCGACATGCGCGCGGGGCAGGCGCGTATCATTATCATCGACCGGCTGATCGCGGCCCAGCAATCCCGCATCGCCCAGCAGCAAGGGCCGCTGGTGCGCCTCACGGCCGCGCTGCAAAGCCTTGCGCGCCGCCCCCCGGTGCTCGCCCTGCTGCAACCCGGCAGCCTGCGCGACACCGTGCATGCGCGCGCGCTGTTCGCGCAGATATTGCCGCTCATCCGCGCCAGAACCGCCGGGATGCGCCAGGAGTTGAACAGGTCCCGTCAATTGCGATCGATGGCGGGGCAAGCTGATGTCGCGCTTCGGGAAAGCCGGGAAAAGCTGACGAGCCAGCGCATCGCCCTGCGCCGTCTGGAAACGCAAAAGCGCGTCGCCGCGCGCGGATTGGCGTCCACCGCATCGCTGGAGGCCGAACGCGCCACCGCCTTGAGCGAACGCGCACGGGATATCGATGCGTTGATGAACGAGCTGGAAGCAGCGGGCGACATTCGCGCCCGCCTCGCCAGCCTGCCGGGGCCGCAGCTTCGTCCCGCCGCGCCCGGCGCGACGCGCGCGCCTGCGCGGGATAACCCGCAAGGCGCACGCGATGCCGCACTACCCTATCGCCTGCCCGTCGTCGGCGCTATCGTCACCGGCCTTGGCGAAGTGTCGGAGAGCGGCGCGCGTTCACGCGGCATCACCGTCGCCACCCAGCCGGGCGCACAGATCGTCGCCCCGGCGCGCGGGCGCATCGCCTTTGCCGGACCCTATCGCGGCTATGGCCAGATCGTCATTCTCGATCATGGCGGCGGCTGGTCCAGCCTGATCGCCAATATGGGCAGATTATCCGTGTCGGTGGGTCAGAATGTGTCGCAAGGCGCGCCCATCGGCCTTGCCTATACGGGCAATGCGCCAACCATAACCATAGAATTGCGGCGGCAGGGGCGCCCGGTCGACCTTCTCGCCCTCACAAATGCCAGACAATAAGACCCTCAAAACGGCTGTGCAAACCGCCTCGCTAATTCAGCTCTTTCCGCACAGCCCCGCTGCCTCTATATTGAGCGCAATGCTATCAGGATCATTATACGAATGAAATCACCGCTTCTCCGTTCCGCGCTGGCGCTTGGCGCGCTCGCCCTTGTCCCCGCCACCACGGCGGCACTCGCCGAAGCGGAGGGCAGCAATTATGCCGCGCTCGATGAATTCATGGACGTGTTCCAGAAAGTGCGCACCGATTATGTCGAGAAGGTGGACGACGAGAAGCTTATCAAGGGTGCGATTTCAGGCATGCTCACCAGCCTCGATCCGCACAGCAGCTTCCTCGACGCGAGCGATTTCGCCAATCTCAAGACGCAGACCGAGGGCAGCTATGGCGGTCTAGGCCTCTCCGTCACGATGGAGGATGGCGCGGTGAAGGTCATCGCGCCCACCGCCGACACCCCCGCCGCGCGCGCGGGCATGAAAGCAGGCGATTACATCACCCATCTCGATGGCGACCTGATCTATGGCGGCACGCTCGATGAAGCGGTGGAGAAAATGCGCGGCGCGCCGGGCACATCGATCAAGCTGACCGTTGTCCGTCCGGGCCGCGACAAGGCCTTCGACGTGACCATCACCCGCGAAATCATCGATATCAAACCGGTGAAATGGGAAGTGAAGGACGGCATCGGCGTCATCCAGATCATCAGCTTCTCCGCCGACACCGGCGCGGACGTGCGCTCGGCCATCCGCAGCATCGACAAGGCGCTGGGCCGCAAGCCCACGGGCTATGTCCTCGACATGCGTTCAAACCCCGGCGGCCTGCTCGACGAGGCCGTTGCCGTCTCCGATGTGTTCCTCGAACGCGGCGAGATCGTTTCCCAGCGTGGACGGCACAAAGGCGACATCGAGCGCTATTACGCCAAACCCGGCGACGATACCAAGGGCGCGCCGGTCATCGTATTGGTGGACAGCGGTTCGGCTTCGGCATCGGAGATCGTCGCGGGCGCCTTGCAGGACCAGCACCGTGCGCTCATCATGGGCGAGCGCAGCTTCGGCAAGGGCAGCGTCCAGACGCTGCTCCCGCTCTCTCCGACCACCGCCCTGCGCCTCACCACCGCGCGCTATTACACGCCTTCGGGCCGCAGCGTGCAGGAGGGCGGGATCAAGCCCGATGTCCGTGTGCCACAGATTTCCGACCCGGATTACAAGGACCGTCCGAAATTCCGCGAATCGGATCTGCGCCGCCATTTGATCAACGAAATCAAGACCGCCGATCCGGCACTGGAAGAAGACACGAAGGATGATCCGCGCTTCGCCATGAGCGCCGAAGCGCTGAAGGCGAAGGGCATCGACGATTTCCAGCTGCATTATGCGTTGCAGACGATCGCGCGGCTGGCGACGCAACCGGCAAAGAGCGCGGCCAATTCGGCGGAAGCGCTGAAGAAGGTGGCGGCGAAGTAGCAACGGTTCGACGCAATCGGGAAAGGAGCGGCGGCAGGTGAGGATCATTCATCCCCCGTTCCGCTTTGATCCATGACAATGCGCGGATGACGCCCGCAACCTATGCCGCTATAACCACCCCATGACCGCCCCGACCATCCTTTCCCGCGCCCGACTGGTGGCGATCATGACGCCCAGCCTGCTGCTCGGTGGCGCGCTCGTGTCGCAATATATCGGCGGGTTGTACCCATGCGAAATGTGCATGTGGCAGCGCTGGCCGCATCTGGTAGCGATCTTCTTCGCACTGGATGCGATCGCACTGCGCACACGTCCGCCGCTTTCAGCGCTTTTCGCAGGCCTCGCCGCGTTCGCCATCGCGGTCAGCGGCGCGATCGGCGCTTTTCACGCGGGCGTCGAATATGGCTGGTGGGAGGGACTGACCGCCTGTTCCGTCATAGCGACGGGAGGGACCGCGCAAGATATGCTCGACAGCATCATGGCCGCGCCGCTCACCCGGTGCGATGTCGCGCCATGGTCGCTGTTCGGCATTTCCCTCGCCGGATATAATGCGATAGTCTCGCTGGGCGCGGCGGCGTTGATCGCAGCGCTGCTGATCCGTTGGAACAAGGCAACCCGATGAGCGACTTCCCCCGTCCCAATGCCATGCGCAAAGCCGACCGCAATGCGATGCTGCGCGTCGATCAGGCAGGCGAATATGGCGCGACCCGCATCTACGCCGGGCAGCTCGCGGTGATGGGGGATCGGCACCCGATGGCGCGCTCCATTGCCGCAATGGCGGCACAGGAACAACGCCACCGCCAGCATTTCGATACGATGATGGCGCGGCGCGGCGTGCGCCCGACGCTGCTGCAGCCGATATGGGATGTCGCGGGCTTTGCGCTGGGCGCGGCGACGGCGGCGCTAGGGCCGGAGGCCGCCATGGCCTGCACCGCCGCCATCGAAACGGAGATCGACCGTCACTATTCCGAGCAGCTCGCGGAACTGGGCGATGCCGACCCGGAACTTTCCGATGCGATACGCGATTTTCAAGCCGAGGAGGTCGAGCATCGTGACACCGCGCTCGCACAGGGCGCGGAAAATGCGCCGGCCTATCCGTTGCTTTCCGGTGCCATCCGCCTGGGCTGTCGCGCCGCCATTGCCCTTTCCAAGAGGATATGATCATGAAACATGCTGCCACTGCCGCTCTGCCCTTCGCCGTCGCCCTGCTATGGGCGGCACCCGCCATGGCGCAATCCACGGCCGCGGGACCGTCGGCGGAAAAGATCAAGCAGGTCATCGTCTATGGCGACGATCCCTGCCCCGAAAGCACGGGCGACGAAATCGTGGTATGCGCGCGGCAGGACGAAGCGGAGCGCTATCGCATCCCGGAAAATCTGCGCGGCGAGGCACGGGACGTGACCAGCAACGAGCCATGGACCAACAAGGTGCGCTCGATTGAATATGTCGGCAAGTCGGGAACGGAAAGCTGCTCGCCCGTGGGCGCAGGAGGCTTTACCGGCTGTTTCGCCCAGATCGCGGCGCAGGCGAAGGCCGAACGCAAGGGGATGGGCGATGCGAGCTGGGCCGATCTCGTCGCCGCCGAGCGCGCCAAGCGCCTGTCGACCATCGATGAGGACAGCGAAGAAATCGAGGCGCGGGTGAAGGCAGAGGAAGCGGCGAGAGCGAAAGCCGAGGCGCAGCCCATGCAAGACGAAGCCGACACCGAAGGCACCGAAGAGAAATAGCCAAAGGCTTGCTCGCTGTTCTCAGGCGGGTACACAATCGGCTGACGATTCGGCGAATATGAAAATGATAATCTGGAGAGCCAACTCCGATCCGATCTGATCGGGCACAGCCTGTCATCCCCTCTTGTCATGGGAGTCCTTCTTGACCGACCGTTCCGCTACCCTCATTCTGTTTGGCGCCACGGGCGATCTGGCCGGAAGGATGTTGTTCCCTTCCCTTTATAATCTTCAGGAAGACGGTCTGTTACCGGAGGATTTTCTGATCGTCGCTTCGGGGCGCTCAGAATGGAGCGATGAGGATTTTCGCCGCGAGGTGCACACCCATCTTGAGCGTCAGATTGATGCGGAACGGTTTAGCGGGGAGGCGGCGCGGCGGCTGACGGAGCGGATCATCTATCAGGCGGCGGAGGCGCATAATCCGGCACAGTTCGCGGCCATAGCGGATCGGATAAAAGGACGTGAAAACAGTGGGTTGTCTGTTTACATGTCGACACCGCCATCGCTGTTCGCGGCGACCGCGCAGGCGCTTGCCGCGGCGGGGCTGGTGAACGCAAACACGCGCATTGCGATGGAAAAACCCATCGGCCATGATCTCGCTTCCTCCAGGCAAGTGAATGACGCGATTTGCGCCTTGTTCGACGAGGAACGCATCTTCCGCGTCGACCATTATCTCGGCAAGGAGACAGTGCAGAACCTGATCGCGCTGCGTTTCGGCAACATGCTGTTCGAGCCGCTGTGGAACGCGCATGCGATAGATCATGTGCAGATCACCGTCGGCGAAACGGTGGGGCTGGAAGGGCGCGTATCCTATTATGACGGCGTGGGCGCGCTACGCGACATGGTGCAGAACCATATGCTGCAGATCCTCTCGATCATCGCCATGGAGCCGCCCGCGCGCATGGACCCGACCGCCGTGCGCGACGAGAAGGTGAAAGTGCTGCGCTCGCTGCGCCCGATGAACGGCGAGATGGCGCGCAGCCATAGTGTGCGTGGCCAATATGCCGCGGGCGCCGTCAAAGGCGAAATCGTCAAAGGCTATGACGAAGAACTGGGCAGGGAGAGCGACACCGAGACCTTCGTGGCGCTGAAAGCCTATATCGACAACTGGCGCTGGGCGGGCGTGCCCTTTTACCTGCGCACTGGCAAGCGCATGCCCACGCGCCACAGCGAGATCATGATCCAGTTCAAGCCGGTCGCGCACAGCATATTCGGACATAACGGCTTCGGCACAGGGCTGGAACCGAACACGCTCATCATCCGCCTGCAACCCGAAGAGAATATCCGCCTGCTCATCATGGCGAAGGAACCGGGGCTGGACCGGGGCGGCGTGAAGCTGCGCGAAGTCGGCCTCGACGTATCGCTGACCGCCGCCTTCGCCAAGCAACGCCGCCGTATCGCCTATGAGCGGCTGTTGCTCGACCTGATGGAAGGCGACCCGACCCTGTTCGTCCGCCGCGACGAGGTGGAGGCGCAATGGCAGTGGATCGACAGCATCATCGCGGGATGGCAGGAGACAGGCGTCAAGGTGGCCAATTATGCCGCAGGGAACTGGGGACCGTCTTCGGCCATTGCTCTTATCGAACGCGATGGAGCAAGCTGGCATGAGTGAATTTATGGAATCCCCCCTATTTTCCAGGACCACAGCATGACGATCCTGCACCCTGTTATCGAACGCGTCACGCGACGTATCATCGAGAAGAGCGCGCCTATGCGGGCGAAATATCTCTCGCTGGTCGATCGCGGCCGTGAGGCAGGCACCAATCGCGGGCAATTGAGCTGCGGCAATCTCGCCCATGGCTTTGCGGCATCGGGCGACGACAAGCCCGCCATCCGTTCCGGCAATGCGATGAACATAGGCATCGTCACCGCCTATAATGACATGCTTTCCGCGCATCAGCCCTATGGCCGCTATCCTGAACAGATCAAGCTCGCCGCACGCGAGGTCGGCGCGACGGCACAGGTGGCAGGCGGCGTTCCCGCGATGTGCGACGGCGTGACGCAGGGCCAGGCGGGCATGGACCTGTCGCTGTTCTCGCGCGACGTGATTGCGATGGCGACCGCCGTGTCGCTTTCCCACGCCATGTTCGAGGGCGTGGCGATGCTGGGCATATGCGACAAGATCGTGCCGGGGCTGCTGATCGGCGCGTTGCGTTTCGGCCATCTGCCCGCAATCCTGATCCCCGCCGGACCGATGCCGTCCGGCCTCGCCAACAAGGAAAAGGTGCGCGTGCGCCAGCTTTATGCCGAAGGGAAAATCGGCAAGGAGGCGCTGCTCGATGCCGAAGCCGCGAGCTATCATGGTGCGGGCACCTGCACTTTCTATGGCACGGCCAACTCCAACCAGATGATGATGGAGATGATGGGCTTGCATATGCCGGGTGCGAGCTTCATCAATCCCGGCACGAAATTGCGGCAGGAACTGACGCGCGCGGCGGTGCACCGCCTTGCCGCCATCGGCTGGGATTCAGAAGATTATCGTCCGCTGGGCCATTGCATCGATGAAAAAGCCATCGTCAATGCCGCCATCGGCCTGCTCGCCACCGGCGGCTCCACCAACCATGCGATCCATTTGCCCGCCATCGCGCGCGCGGCGGGAATCAGCATCGACTGGACCGACATGGCCGAACTTTCAGAAGTGATCCCGCTGCTCGCGCGCGTCTATCCCAATGGATCGGGCGATGTGAACGATTTCCACACTGCGGGCGGCATCGGCTATGTGATCGGCGAGTTGCTCGACGCTGGCCTGCTTCACCGTGATATTCTTACCGTCGCGCGCAGTGATTTTGCCGATTATGCGCACACACCCGAGCTGAAGGACGACGCCCTGATCTGGGGCGAGCGCCTTTCGGCCCCACGCGACACCAATATGCTGCGCCCCGCCGCCGACCCGTTCCGCAAGGATGGCGGCATGAAGCTGCTTTCCGGCAATCTTGGCCGCTGCGTGATGAAGACATCCGCCGTCGACCCGGAACGCTGGACGATAGAGGCGCCCGCGCGCCTGTTTTCCGATCAGGACGATGTATTGGCCGCATTCAAGGCGGGCGAACTGGACCGCGACGTGGTGGTGGTGGTGCGTTTCCAGGGGCCGCGCGCCAATGGCATGCCCGAACTGCATAAGCTCACCCCCGCATTGGGCGTGTTACAGGACAAGGGCTTCAGGGTCGCGCTCGTTACGGACGGGCGTATGTCGGGCGCGAGCGGTAAGGTGCCCGCTGCCATTCATGTGTCGCCCGAAGCCAAGGGTGGCGGCCCGCTTTCCCGTCTACGTGACGGCGATGTCGTGCGCGTATGCGCGCAGAAAGGCCAGTTGGAAGCGCTGGTCGATGCAGCGGAATGGGCAGCGCGGGCGCCTGCCGACACTCCGCCCCCGCCTTATGATACCGGGCGCGAGCTGTTTGCGATGATGCGGCAGGGCTGCGACGAGGCGGAGAAGGGCGCGTCAGCGATGCTTGCCGCGATGGATGGGGAAATAGCATGACAACCGTCGATGAAGTGATGAATCTGGCCCCGGTTATCCCCGTATTGGTGGTGGAGAGGGTCGAGGACGCGCTTCCCATCGCGCGGGCGCTGGTCGCGGGCGGATTGCGGGCGCTGGAGGTAACATTGCGGACGCCCACCGCGTTCGATGTCATGCGCGAGATGAGCCAGATCGAGGGCGCGGTAGTGGGCGCAGGCACCGTCGTCAATGTGCGCCAGCTCGACGCGGTGCTGAAAGCGGGTGCGAAGTTCATCGTCAGCCCCGGCCTCACTACCGAGCTTGGCAAGGCGATTATCGAGAGCGGCACGGCATATCTGCCCGGCATCGCCACGGCGGGCGACATCATGCGCGGCATGGATCTGGGGCTGGATCGGTTCAAATTCTTCCCGGCCGAAACATCTGGGGGTCTGCCCGCTCTCAAGGCGCTGGCCGCGCCCTTTTACGAAGCGCGCTTCTGCCCCACTGGCGGCATCACCGAGGCGAGCGCACCCGGATGGCTCGCGCAGCCCTTCGTCACCTGCGTCGGCGGGAGTTGGGTCGTGCCCAGGGGGCCGGTCGATCCGGCGAGGATCGAAATGCTGGCCCGTGCGGCGGCGACATTGCGGCACAGATAGAATTCCGCCGAAATCGAACAAGGTCTGGACAGCCCGCGCCGTTCGTTGCAGACACTGAGCCGTGAACGAAAGGCGCATCCTGCTCATCATATCCGGCGGCATCGCCGCTTATAAATCGCTGGAGCTGGTGCGTTTGCTCCGCCGCGACGGCGTGAACGTGCGCGCAGTGATGACTGAAAGCGCGAAGCAATTCGTTACCCCGCTTTCGCTCGGCGTGCTGACCGAGGATCATGTCTATGGCGATATGTTCGACCTCAAGGAAGAGCGCGAGATCGGCCATATCCAGCTTTCGCGGCAGGCGGACCTGATCGTCGTCTGCCCCGCCACCGCCGACATAATTGCGAAAATGGCGGCGGGCATCGCCGACGATCTCGCCACCACCCTGTTGCTCGCCACCGACAAGCCGGTGCTGGCCGTTCCCGCCATGAATGTGCGCATGTGGGATCATCCCGCCACCCGGCGCAACCTCCGCCAATTGGCCGCCGACGGCATCGCCGTCATGGAGCCGGACGAAGGCGACATGGCCTGCGGCGAATGGGGCAAGGGCCGCCTGCCCGAACCCGAAGCCATTGCGGGCGAGATCAAGCGGCTGCTCGGCGCGCCCGAAGACGACGTTATAGCGATGGCGCCGCCGCGCCTCCTGACCGGAACGCACGGACCGCTCTCCGGCAAGCATGTGCTTGTCACCGCCGGGCCGACGCACGAGCCGATCGACCCGGTGCGCTATATCGCCAACCGTTCGTCGGGCATTCAGGGCTTCGCCATCGCCCGCGCGGCCGCCGATGCCGGTGCGCGCGTGACCCTTGTCGCCGGGCCGGTGAACCTCGCCACCCCGCGCGGCGTTACCCGCGTCGATGTGCAGACCGCGCGCGAAATGCTGGCTGCTGTCGAGGCCGCCTTGCCCGCCGACGCGGCGATCATGGTCGCGGCCGTCGCCGACTGGCGCGTGGCGAGCGAAGCGGGACAGAAGCTCAAGAAAGACAGCGCCGGCGCGCCTGCCCCGCTGCCGCTCACGGAAAACCCGGATATCCTTGCCACCCTCGCCATTTCCGGCAATCGTCCGGCGCTGCTGATCGGCTTTGCGGCGGAGACCGAAAATGTCGTCGCCCATGCGCAGGCGAAGCTCGCCCGCAAGGGTTGCGATATGATCGTCGCCAATGACGTATCGGGAGACGTGATGGGCGGCGCGAATAACCGTGTCCATCTCGTCACCGCCGATGCCGTTGAGAGCTGGGACGAATGCTCGAAGGACAGGGTTGCGAACCGTCTGGTCGAACGCATCGTTTCTCGTCTACAACATCAGGCATGACCAGCCCTATCGAGATTCGCCTCAAGCGCCTGCCTCATGGGCAGGGCCTGCCCACCCCCGCTTATGCCACCGGCGGCGCGGCGGGGATGGATGTCGTCGCCGCCGAAGACATCGACCTCGCGCCCGGCGGACGCCATGCCGTCGCCACCGGCTTCGCCATGGCGATCCCCGAAGGCTATGAGGTTCAGGTGCGCCCGCGCTCCGGCCTCGCGCTCAAACATGGCATATCGCTGCCCAACACGCCCGGCACCATCGACAGCGATTATCGCGGCGAGCTCAAGATCATCATGATAAATCTGGGGGGCGAGCCTTTCGCCATTCGTCGCGGCGACCGCATCGCCCAGCTTGTCGCGGCACCCGTGCAGCTTGCGCGCTTTGCCGAGGTGGCCGAACTGGACGAAACGGTGCGCGGCGAAGGCGGTTTCGGCTCTACGGGCGTGAAAACGGCATGACCCAGCTCACCGACATGCAGCTTGATCGCTACGCCCGCCACATCATCCTGAAGGAAATTGGCGGCGCGGGGCAGGCGCGGCTGTTGTCGGCTCATGTCACCATCATCGGCGCGGGCGGCATCGGCTGTCCGCTCATCCAGTATCTCGCGGGGGCGGGTATCGGTAGCCTGCGCGTGATCGACGACGATGTCGTGGACCTGTCCAACCTCCAGCGCCAGACCCTGTTCGGCGAGAGCGACATCGGCATGCCCAAGGCCGAAGCCGCGATGCATGCGGTCGCGCGTCTCAACCCGGATGTGAAGCTGATCCCGATCGTGCAGCGGCTCGATGCCGGAAACGCCGAAACGCTGCTGCGCCACAGCGATGTCATCGTCGATGGCTGCGACAATTTCGCCACCCGCCTGATCGTCAGCGATGCCGCGACGCGCCTGCAGATTCCGCTCGTTTCGGCGGCGGTCGGACAATTTGACGGACAGCTTTCGATCTTTCGCGGCTGGCGGCCGGGCCAGCCCTGCTATCGCTGCCTTGTCGGCGAAAACCCGGCGCGCGCCGAAGCGAGCTGCTCCGATCAGGGCGTATTGGGCGCATTGACGGGCGTGATGGGTAGTCTCGCTGCGCTGGAAACCATCCGCGCGCTGGTTCCCTTCGGCGAGGACAGCACAGGCAAGCTGCTGATCGCCGATCTGCTGTCGCTGCGGTTCCGCATCCTTGCCATTCCCGCCGACCCGGCCTGCCCCGCATGCAGCGAAGCCGCGCTCGCTCCTTATGCCGCCGATGAGTCATGCCCGGTCTGAATATGATCGTCCTGAGCGATGATGCGGAACGGCTGCGCGGCGCATTGATGCTGGCGATGGCGCATGCGGCGCTGGACGGCGAAGCGCGGCTTTTCCTGCAACTGGATGCGGTGCGCCTGCTCGCTCCGCCCATCGCCGCGCCGCGCGATGCCGATCATGCCGCCGCCGGCCTGCCCTCGCTCGCATCGCTGCTTGAAGAAGCGCTGGAAAGCGGCGTCTCGGTCCTCGCCTGCCAAAGCGGGCTGGCGCTGGCGAATATACGCACGGCCGATCTCGACCCGCGCATAGCAGCTGGCGGACCGATCAGCTTCCTGCAATCGATCGGCGCAAAGGACCGGCTTCTAACCGTTTAGCGAAACATTGTGCACCCAGCCTTCCGGCCCCGGCGCCTGATTGCGCTGAATAGCGGTCAATTGCTCGCGCAATTGCGTCGTCACCGGCCCGGTCTGCGACCCGCCGATGGTGAAGCCGCCCTTCGAGGACTTCACTTCGCCCACCGCGACGATCACCGCCGCCGTGCCGCATGCGAATACCTCGCGCAATTTTCCGCTCTGCGCATCCTGACGCCAATCGTCGATCGAATAGCCGCGCTCCTCGACGCTGCGCTCCGCCGAGCGCGCCAGTTCGATCACCGACTTGCGGGTGATGCCCGGCAATATGGTGCCCGAAAGCGGTGGCGTAATCATGCTGCCGTCGTCGAAAATGAAGAACAGGTTCATCCCGCCCAGCTCCTCGACCCAGCAATGCTCGGCGGCGTCGAGAAACACCACCTGATCGCATCCGTGCGTGATCGCCTCGGCCTGCGCGACAAGGCTTGCCGCGTAATTGCCGCCGCATTTCGCTGCGCCCGTGCCACCCGGCCCGGCGCGCGAATAATCATCCGAAACCCACACCGTAACCGGCTTGGCTCCGCCCTTGAAATACGCCCCAACCGGGCAGGCAATGACGCAGAAGAGAAATTCCGAGGCAGGCTTAACGCCGAGAAATGTCTCGTTTGCGAACAGGAAGGGACGCAGATACAGGCTGCCCTCGCCACCCGGCACCCACGCCTCGTCGACCCGGATGATCTCCTCGCACGCCTGCACGAACAGTTCCTCCGACAATTCCGGCATCGCCATCCGCCGCGCGGACTGTTGAAAACGGCGGGCATTTTCTTCCGGGCGGAACATGGTGAGGCCACCATCGCCCGCGCGATAGGCCTTCAGTCCTTCGAAGATTTCTTGCGCATAATGCAAAACCGCACAGGCCGGATCGATCTGGAACGGTTTGCGAGGGCCGACCTGCGCATCATGCCAGCCCTTTTCCGCTGTCCAGCGAATCGTCACCATATGATCCGTAAAAACCCGGCCGAATGCGGGATCGGCCATCAATGCCGCGCGCTCGGCCTCGGGCGTTATTGCGGGGTGGGAGAGCTTTTCGAACTGCATGCCGGTGCCTTATTCCTGATTCGCTGCGACGAAATGCATCGCCGTTGTCCGAGAGGCTCTATGCACCGGGCCGGGAAATAATACAAGAATATATGGAAACATTACTGACCTATATTTTGAAATATTCCATCTTTATATTGTAATTATGTTACTCGAAAGCCGCGCCACTTCCGCCGGGTCATGGCTCACATAAAGGATCGGCAACCCCGTTTCATCGCGGATATGCTCGACCACCGTCATGATTTCGTCGCGCCGAGCGACATCGAGCGCGCCAAGCGGCTCATCCATCAGCAAAAAGCGCGGATGGCTCAGCAGCGCCCGCCCGATCGCAACCCGTTGCCTTTCCCCGCCCGAAAGCGTGCCGGGCCAGCGCCTCAACAGATGCCCGATGCCAAGAAAGGCGACGACCTCGTCGAAGGTCATGGCCAGCCCTTCATCGCCGCGCCTCTCAGCATTCGTTGCATCCGGCGCGCCGAACAGCATATTTTCCCGCACCCGCATATGCGGAAACAACCGTCCATCCTGAAACACATAGCCGGCCCGCCGATGCCGGGGCGGCACATCGATGTGGGCGGCGCTGTCGAACAGCGTCGTTCCGGCAACGCGGATATGCCCGGCATCAGGCCGCAACAACCCCGCTACCATGTTAAGCAGGCTGGTCTTGCCGCATCCCGATGGCCCGACGATCGCCGTCAGCCCCGTGACCGCTTTGAACGCGACATCGAGCGCCAGCTCTCCCACTTGCGCCCGCACTTTTATGTCAAAGCACATAGGCGCCCCGTTTCATGCCGGATCGGCGCACGAGCCATTCCGAAACGAGCAGCGCACCCAGAGACAGGGCGATGGACAGCAGCGCAAGGCGCGTTACCATTGCTTCGCTGCCCGGTGTCTGAAGCTGGCTGTAGATGGCGAGCGGCAAGGTACGCGTTTCACCCTCTATGTTCGATACGAAGGCAATCGTCGCGCCGAATTCGCCCAGCGAGCGCGCAAAACCCAATATCATGCCGCCAATGATGCCCGGCAGGGACAGGGGCAAAGTGATGCGCGCCAGCACCCGCCAGCGGGAGGCCCCCAGCGTGCGCGCCGCATTTTCCAGCCGCACATCCACCGCCTCGATGGAAAGCCGCATCGCGCGCACCAGCAACGGGAACGCCATCACCCCCGCCGCCAGCGCCGCGCCGGTCCAGCGGAACATCAGCGTCACGCCCAGGGCGCGCTCCATCCATCCACCGAGCGGCCCTTGCGGCCCGAACAGGATCAGCAATAGCCAGCCCGTCACTACCGGCGGCATCACCAGCGGCAGATGCACAAGCGCATCAAGCAACAACTTGCCGGGAAAGCGCACCCGCGCCAGCACCCATGCCACCGCAAAGGCGATGGGCGCGCTCACCGCAACCGCGACGCCGCTCACTTTCAGCGAAAGCAGCATTATCCCGATTTCCGCATCCGTCAGCGCGCCTGTCATAACGGTTCGAACCCATGCCGCGCGAAAATCGCTCCGGCCTCCCGCGTCATCAGGAACCGCTGGAAGCCCTCCGCCTCGCCGTTACGCGAAGCCGCCAGCCGCGCCAACGCATAGCGGATCGGCGGATGGCTGGCGTCGGGAAAAACACCGATCACCCGCACCTTGCGAGAAGCCTGTGCGTCCGTCGCATAAACGATGCCGAGCGGCGCCTGCCCGCGCTCCACCAGCGCCAGCGCCGCCCGCACATTCTCCGCCGGGGCGAGCTGGCCCGCGACATCATCCCATAGCCCCAGCGATTGTAGCGCCGCCTTGGCATATTTTCCGGCGGGCACGACATCCGGATCGGCGAGGGCAAGCCGCTCCCCGCCCAGCATCTTCGCCAGCCCGTCGCCCTGTCGCGGCGTCCAGTCGCGCTTGTCGTCGCGCGCACCGACGAGCACCAGATGATTGCCCAACCAGCTCGCACGGCTGCCCGGAGCCAGCCTGTCGCGCTGTTCCAGCCAATCCATCCATTGTTCATCGGCGGAGAGGAACAGGTCCGCCGGAGCGCCCGCATCGATCTGCCGCGCCAGCGCCGACGATCCGGCGAAAGACAGCACCGGCCGGGCATGGCCCGCCGCCCCCCATGCGTCCGCCGCCTCTTCCAGCGATTCCTGCAGGCTCGATGCCGCGAGGATGATCGGGCCGCGCTCCGCTTGCGGCTGTCTCGCGGGCGAAAACAGGAAATAGCCGACGACCAGCATCAGCGCTATCGCCAGCACGATCATTCGTGGCGACACTCGCCCTTTGTCGATTGTCACTTGATGTCCCTTGTCATGAAATCGCCCCAGCACCGCTTCGTTATATATGAATATATATAGCGATCTTATTCAGCTCTCGTAAAGTGCGCGTAATCCTATATGCTCGGCGATGATCGTCAGGAGGATGCGTATGAGCTGGACCGACAACCGCAATATCGTGACGCTGGCGAGCGCTGGGCTGCTCACCTTGGGCATGGTCGTCGGCGGCTATCTGCTGGGCGACGGCCTGACCCGCGCGCGCGCCGCGGATCGCTCGGTCACGGTGAAGGGGCTGGCGGAAAAGGATGTGATGGCGGACCTCGCAACCTGGACCATTTCCTATAGTGCCAATGGCTTCGACCTGCCCACCGTGCGCGGCCAGATCGAACAGAGCAGCAAGGCGCTGACCGATTATTTCCGGTCACTCGGTTTCAAGCCCGAAGAGCTGAAGCCCGCAGGAATGGGCGTCAATCAATATATCAACAATGGCGTCAACACGATCACCATCACCCAGAAAATGCAGTTGCGCACCACCGATATCGCACGCGCGCAAAAAGCGGTCGCCAACCAGTTCGACCTGCTGAAACGCGGCGTAACGATGCAGGAAGGCTCGGGCATGAACTACAGCTTCACCAAGCTGAACGAGATCAAGCCGGAAATGGTGGCGGAGGCCACCAAGGACGCGCGCAAGGCGGCCGAACAATTCGCCCAGGACAGCGGCACCGGCGTCGGCGGCATCAAGAGCGCGAGCCAGGGCTATTTCTCGATAGAGGCACGCGACGGCGATGCCGGTGGCGGCGGCTATGGCGTGAGCGATACGCCGTACAAGAAGGTGCGCGTCGTCACCACGGTCGATTTCTATCTGGAGTGAGGTTGACTGGCGGTATCAGGCTTTTCCTCCGCCCTATCGAGCCTGCCGAGCATTTCGCGCGCCGCTGCCGCCTGCTCGCCCGATGGCGCGAGCGTCAATACATGGTTCCATGCCGCCTTCGCGCCCGCCTCGTCGCCCGCCATCATGGCGATCTTGCCGTCCTCCAGCGCCACCGATGCATCGTCAGGCGCGCGCCGCTTCGCTTCGGCTATGTCCATGCGCGCCCGCTCCATCTCGCTTTGCCGCCGTGCCAGGGTGGCGGACAGCAGCCATGCCAGCGGGTCTTCGGGCACCTGCTTCAGCGCCGCATCTAAATCGCCGCGCGCGGCCGCTATGTCACCGAGCGCGACCAGCGCCCGCGCACGGTCTAGATGGGCCTCGCCCTTGGCCGCACCGTCGGGCAAGCTGCCGGCCAGCGCCGCATCGAAATAGCCGCGTGCTTTCTCCGCCATGCCGCCGGCCAGCGCGGCGTTACCCGCCTGCGCCGAGAGCCGCGCCGCGTCCGCCGGAGACCCAGCCTGCCGCGCCGCCTGCGCTGCGGCATCGAAGGCCGCAACCGCATCGGCCCATTGCTCGGCACGCGCATGCGCATAGCCGATGCACTGCGCCGCCGAGAAACCACCATCATCCTTGGCCCAATCCTGCGCGAATGTCAGCCCCGCCGCCGGATCATCGGTCGCGGCATCGATGCACGCCTGCAATTTCACGGCTGTTTCGGGCGGCAGATAGAGCGACAATCCCTCCGGTTTCGCCTTGATGGCGCGCTCCTGCCTCGGCGTCTGCCGCGATCTGCGCATCACCGCCTCCGTTTCCGGCGAATAGGCGGCCTGCATGAGCAGCAACGTAGCGAGGATCATGGCGTCTCCAACAGGCCTTCGATCAGACCGAGCAACAGGGCGATATCGGCATCGCGCGACAGGCGATGATCACCATCCTTTACCAGCAGTGTCTGCACGTCGGCTGAACGTAGCTTTTCCGCCGCGCGCAGCGGGATTTCCCAAGGGACGACGCTATCGGCCTGCCCATGGAGGAAGCGCACCGGGCAGTCGAGCGCGATCTCGCTTTCCAGCAGCAGATGGGCCTCGCCGCTGTTCCAGAACCCCAGAGTCGTCACATAATCCTCGCCATAATCGGACGGCTCGACAATCCGGCCCTGATCGCGCAGCTCCGCCTTTTGCGCATCGGTGAAGCCCCAGCGTGTGAAATCCGGCGCGGCGGCGATGCCGACCAGCCCAGCCGCCCGCTCCGGCATAGCCAGCGCAACTAGCAAGGCAAGCCAGCCGCCCATCGATGACCCTATCGGAACAACCTCCCCTTGCGGCCAGACATGAGCGATCAGCGCCAGCACATCGTCGCGCCAGATGTCGAGCGTGCCATCCTCGAACCCGCCCTCGCTCGATCCGCACCCCGAATAATCGAGCAGCAAACAGGCCCACCCTTGCGCCCGCGCATAGCTGAACACCGACAGCGCCTTGCCACCCTCCATGTCCGATTTATAGCCGGGCAGGAAAACGAGCAACGGCCCCGCGCCATCGGTGAAGCGATAGGCGAGCCGCACGCCATCGGCGCGCGCGAGGAAAGCGGGGGCAGGTATATCGGGGAAAAGGGGTTCGGTCATGCGGGCCTTATGGTCGCGCCGCCGCGCGCTTGGCAAGCCGGTTCAAAAGCCGAAACCCCAACCCGATTTGACCTTGCGATCGCTCGCGCACATGCCCTTGAGCGCATCCCATTGCTCCGGGCTGAGCGCGGGCTGATAGGCATGACCCTTCTGGGCGGCATTGGCGAACAGTTCATAACGGCTCTGCGAGGAAGGATGGCTGCCGAACCAGTTGGTCGCCTGCTCGACTTTCTTCGCCGCCTCTTCGGTCTTGGGGTTGGTCTTGGGCGCCTTCTTCTTATCTTCGTCGCCCCATAATGGCTTGTCCATGCGATTGAAGAACTGCGCGGTGCCGAGCGGCGAGATATTGGCGGCCTTCATGCGATCGAGCGCGACCATGTCCGCCCGATGCTCTGCCTCGCGGCTGAAAGTGAGGCCGAGCATCGCGTTCAATTGCGCGCCGCCGCTGCCATCGACACCGCCCAATATTACGCTGAGGCCGAATTGGCGCATCAGCGCGGTCAGCGTATCGCGGTGCTCGACATGGCCAAGCTCATGCCCCAGCACGCCTGCAACTTCGTCGGGAGATTCTGCCTTTTCAATAAGATCTGTGAAGATGATGATCCGTCTGCCGGGAAGCGCGATGGCGTTGACCATGCGGATATTGGCGACCTCGATCGAACGGGCGCGGTTCTGCGGGTCCATCTTCGCGGCAAGCGCCTTCAATGCCGCATCGCCTTCGGGCGTATGACAATAGCGCCCGCCGAAATCGCCGACCATCGCGTCGCCGAGCTCATCCTCCCAGCTTTGCGGCACATAGGGCGCGATCCGGCCCGGCGCCTTGATGCCTATGAATATCACAGCCGCCGCGATGCAGGCCAGAACGACGCTCGCCTTGCCAAGACCGATCCGGTCGATGAAGCCGCCATAGCGCGCCTGCCGGGGCAGCAGCGCATCAAGCTCCGGCGGAACCTCGCCAGCAAAACCGATGCGCCAACCCTGTTCATGAGCATGGCCGAAGACGCGATCCGGCCCGGCCATGTCGAGCGCCTGCAAATCCGTCCAGCGATAGGGCCCCGCCTCCCAGCCCTCGCCGATCAGGCGGAATCTGTCTTTATCGCCCACGAGACGCGGCTGCCAGCGATTGGCGTTGCGCCCGTCATAATGCCAGACCCGAGTCTCGATCATGGAGCCTCGATCATCGCCGGTCAGAATGCGCCGACATCAAGCGCATCGAGCAACCCTTCGCCATGTTTCGACATTTTCGTGTCGGATTGGGTGAGGCTGTCGAGATCGATCTCGCCGGTCGCTTCCATATGGGTGATGAAGAATTTCCAGTGGCGATATTGCAGGAAGATGAGGCCGATGCCCAATGTGAAGAGGACAAGAGCGATGTCGCCGAGGAACAGCTTGAGCCAGTCTTTCGTGCGTGCCGAGAACTGAAAATCGAGCGTCGACAGGGACAACCCGCCGACGCCGACACGGAAGAATTTGGCATAGAAAGCGAGCATGATGAGCGGGATGCCGACATAAACGAAGAGGATAGCCAGGGCGATCATCACGAATATGCCACCCATCACCGGCTGACCGGACATCATGCTGCTGCTGACGATCATGGCTATGGGAACGGCCATAACCGGCAAAAGATACAAAAGCAGGAAGCGCTTGAACGTCTCGTGCCAATCTCCCTGAGAATGAAAGCGATGCGGACCGAAACTCATCTGGTTCCAGCGCTCATTCCACAGCGACATCATCGCACGCGGCATCAGCAGATAGAGGGGAATCATCCCGACGATGTTTTTCCACACATAGGACCAGCCATAGCCAAAACCGTCATTGTCGCTGCCGCCGCGGATGCCGTGCCAATAGGTGCGGCCCAGCCGATAGCGCAGCGCCCGGAAGCGCGCGACGCCGACGAGGTAGAAAATGGCGAAGACCGAAACGGTGCCCAACAGCCCCGCCACCCCCGGCATGCCCCGCATCGCCAATGCCTGCGCGCCGAATTGCAAGATGAAGAGCGGCAGGAACAGGAGCAGGATCACCATGAGGAAACCGAAAAATAGTTCCTTGCCCGTGCCGGTCCATTCCAGCCGGTCGTCGATGAAGCGCGTGCGCGACCACAGATAGCGCCGCGTGCGCGTCGTCGCCCAGAAACGATAGAATCCCAAGGTCACGATCGTCAGCAGCAAATTGGTGAACGCGATCGGCGCATAATCACGCCAGCTTCCCTCGAAACTGAAAGCGCTGTCGACCTGTTCTTCCATCATATCCGCTCCCCCGCATTGCCCCTGCGCGAATGAATAGCGCGCGCTGCTCCCCGTCAAGCAGGAAAAGCCGGAACGGACCTTTTATGGCGACATGATAGCGGCACTTGCCTCGGGTGAAGGGCTAGGAAGCGGGAACCGGCAGCAACTGGCCGCAAGCGGGACAGAGCCGGCACGATCTTGCAAACCAGACATCGGCACCCGATATGGGTTGATGCACAGGCGCAACATATGCGATGCTCCATGGCCGCATATGCGCGTGCCCCCTTTTCGTTCCATACGAAAAGCGCTAAGCACCCCACACAACCAAGACAGGAGAAATTGCTATACGTCCCCCAATGATGCGCCGCCCGCTGGCGCCGATGCCCAAATCCGGCCCCCGATACAATGAATTCATCACCGTGCCCAAGGTGCGTGTGATCGACGGGGATGGCGAAAATCTGGGCGTATTGCTTACCAATGAGGCGATAGAACAGGCTGCCGAAGTCGGCCTTGATCTCGTCGAAGTTTCTCCCAACGCCGATCCGCCGGTCTGCAAATTCCTCGACATCGGCAAGTTCAAATATGAAGCGCAGAAGAAAGCGAATCTTCAGCGCAAGACCCAGAAGACGCAGGAGATCAAGGAGATCAAGATGCGTCCGAACATCGACGATCATGATTATGATACGAAGATGCGGTCGATCAACAAGTTCATCGACGAAGGCGACAAGGTGAAAGTCACGCTGCGCTTTCGCGGACGCGAACTTTCGCATCAGCAGCTCGGCATGGCGCTGCTCCAGCGTGTCGCGGAGGAGACCGCCGAAACCGCCAAGGTCGAAGCCTATCCCCGCATGGAAGGCCGCCAGATGCTGATGGTGCTTTCGCCTAAATGAAGCCGGGGGCAGCGATGCCCGCCGCCCGACCCCTGCCGCTGGCCGATGCCGATCTGCTCCTTGTCGAGGGAACGGACTGGGGATGGCCCACGCCGGAATTGCTATCCCGCCTGATCGCGGACATCCCCTGGCGACAAGAGAGTATCACCCTGTTCGGCAAGACGCATCTCCAGCCGCGCCTCCTCTGCTGGATGGGCGATGAGGGCTGCGCCTATCGCTATTCGGGCAGGAGCTTTGCGCCGGAGCCATGGCACGGGCATGTCGCGGCGCTGCGCGAGCGCGTGGAGACGCTGGCGCAAGCCCGGTTTAACAGTGTTCTCCTCAATCTGTATCGCAATGGTTCGGACAGCATGGGCTTTCACGCCGACGACGAACCAGAACTGGGCGAGCGGCCGGTCATTGCGTCCGTTAGCCTGGGCGCCGAACGCATCATGCATTTTCGCCATCGCCACGATCGCGGCATCTCGGCGCAGCGCGTTGCGCTTGTGGACGGCAGCCTGCTCATCATGCGCGGCGACATGCAGGCAAACTGGAAACACGCGATCCCTAAAACGCGCCAGGCCATCGGACCGCGCGTCAACCTTACCTTTCGGCGGATCGTCTTTTAGCGTCAGGACCGATACCAGCCAGTCCTATCTGCTGGCCTTCGCGGTATAGAGCTGGGGATAAAGGCGTTTCAGCCCTGCCAGCTTGGCGGCGTCCCAGCGCATGATGTAGGGATGACGCGGGTTCTTCTCCATGAAATCCTGATGATAGGCTTCCGCCGGCACGAAGCCCGTGAACGGCTCCAGCTTCGTTACGATGGGATCGTCCCACAGCTTCGTCTTGCCGAGCTGCGCGAGATAGGCCCTCGCGGCCTTGGCCTGTTCGTCGTTCAGCGGAAACAGCGCGCTGCGATATTGGGTGCCATGATCCGGCCCCTGATAATTGAGCTGGGTCGGGTCCGCGATCACCGAAAAGAAAACACGCAGCAACGTGCCATAGCTCACGACCTTGGGATCGTAGGTGACGCTGACCGCTTCGGCAAAGCCGGTGTCGCCGCCGCTCACCTGCTTATAGTTCACATGCTTGCCCTTTGGCCCGCCCGCATAGCCGGAACGCGCCAGATGAACGCCCTTTACGTGGGAAAATACGCCCTCCACGCCCCAGAAGCACCCGCCCGCGAATACTGCGGTTTCCAGCTTGCGGGTGGGCGCGGCATCGAGGAGCGGCGTGGGCGCCGCCACGATCGTCTCGGCGCGGGCATCATGCGGCAGCAACCACAAGGCCGCCGCCAGCCCGATTGCAAAACCGCCCAGAAATTTGTGCAGCCAGTCTGCCTTGAGGATATTCGTCATCGCATATGCTTTCATCATCGGATCGGCCGGTATTCGCGGCGCAACCGCGATTCGTTACAGCCGATGATGCAAATATTCGCCTGAGCCGTGCATGAACGCGGTGACGACGATCACAGGCGCGATGTCCGTTCACCGCGCCCATGACGCACGCAGCCGATAGCGCGCGCTTATTTCAGCGCGGCGCAGGCTTCCTGAATACGGGTGCAAGCCTTTTTCAGCACTTCTTCCGAGGTCGCGTAGCTGATACGGAAGGCGGGCGAGAGGCCGAACGCGCCGCCATGCACGGCCGCGACCCGCGCCTCGTCAAGGAAATAGCCGATCAACTCTTCGTCGGTAGTGATCTTCGCGCCCTTGGGCGTGGTCTTGCCCATCAGGCCGCTGGCATCGGGATAGACGTAAAACGCGCCTTCGGGCACCGGGCAATCCAGCCCCGGCGCATCGTTGAGCATCGCCACCACCATGTCGCGGCGTTTCTTGAACGCGGCGTTGCGCTCTTCGAGGAAGCTCTGATCGCCGGTCAAAGCCGCAGCGGCGGCGGCCTGGCTGATCGAACAGGGGTTGGAGGTGGACTGCGACTGGAGCTTGCCCATCGCCTTGATGATCCATTCCGGCCCGCCGGCGAAACCGATGCGCCAGCCGGTCATCGCAAACGCCTTGGAACAGCCATTGACCGTCAATGTGCGGTCATACAGATCCGGGCAGACCTGTGCGATGGTGGCAAAGGGCGTGGGCGCATACCAGACATGCTCATACATATCGTCGGTCATCACCAGCACATGCGGGTGGCGGAGCAGCACCTCGCCCAGCGCCTTCAGTTCGTCGGCGCTATAGGCCGCACCCGACGGGTTGGACGGCGAGTTGAGCATCACCCATTTGGTGCGCGGCGTGATTGCGGCATCGAGCTGCGCGGGCGTGATCTTGTAGCCTTGCGCAGCCGGGCCTTCGACGATGACCGGCGTGCCGCCCGCGAAGTTCACGATGTCGGGATAGCTTACCCAATACGGCGCGGGAATGATGACCTCGTCGCCCGCATCGACGCTCGCCACCAGCGCATTGAACAGGGTGTGCTTGCCGCCGCTGTTCACGCTGATCTGGTTGCGCGCATAGACGAGGCCGTTGTCGCGCTTGAACTTTTCGGCCACCGCATCCTTCACCTCGGTGGTGCCATCGACATCGGTATATTTGGTCTGGCCCGCGCGAATTGCCGCGATCGCCGCTTCCTTGACGAAATCGGGCGTATCGAAATCCGGCTCGCCCGCCGACAAGCCGATCACGTCCACGCCCTCGCGCTTGAGCTGAGTCACGCGCCCGCTCATCGCAATAGTGGCGGAAGGCTGGATGCGGCCCAGCGCGGCGGAGGTTTTGGTCATGAGCGGATGCTTTCCTGACTGGTTCGGTGGAGATTTGCCGCCGCCTTTAGCGCAGCCTGATCCACAGGGCAACCGTGCTGCAAATGCGAAAGAGAGGGGGTTTCAGTGCGCGAGTTGCGCTGCGACCATGCCGCGCGCCGCGTTGCCGATGAAGAAGCCGCGTTCCAGATCAAAGAGCCGCAAATCGCCCTCCACCGCTTCGCCGCATGCCAGCAGGCTCGTCCGCAGCACACCCGGCAACACTCCCCGGGCAAGCGGCGGCGTCACCAGCTTGTCGTTGCGCTCGACGAAGATATTCGAAAAACAGCCTTCGGTCAGATAGCCCGCCTCATCGAGCATCAGCACCTCATAGGTGCCCCCGGCGGCGAGCGCATCGCGGTAGATTTTCCGTTCGGTCGTCTTGTGGCGCAACCGCCAGTCATCGGCAGGCACATCGCGCTTGACGACCGCCACCTGCATGATCGGTTGCGGCCATGTGCGATGATCGCGCACTTCGATCGCCAGCGCTCCGCCACGCGACACCAGCATGCGCACCCGCGCCTTTTCGCGCAGACGAAAGGTTGCCGCCTGCAATTCATTGCGGGCGCTGTGCCGGTTGAAGGCGAAATCGAGCGCGGCGGCGCTTTGCCCGAGCCGCGCGAGATGGAATTCCAGCAAAGGCATGCCTTCGGTCGGATCATAAGCGATGGTCTCGATCAGATCGAAGCGGACATCATCAGGACTGTTCATTGGTCCTCCCCGCCGTTCCGGCTCCGAGAAAGCGCCCCTTGTCCAGACATTCATTCCATTCGCTCGCTGCCATGGAGTCCGCCACCAGCCCGGAACCCAGGCCGATCACCCCCTGTTTTGCGCCATCTTTCACGCAAATCGTACGGATGGCAACATTGAAGGCGGCATTTCCGTTGCTGTCAAATGCGCCGACAGCGCCGGTATAAGGGCCGCGCGCGTATGTTTCGACCGTGTGGATGATCTCCATCGCCCGGATTTTCGGCGCGCCGGTGATCGAGCCGCATGGGAAAAGCGCGGCAAAGGCATCGACCGCATCCAGCCCCGGCCGCAGCCGCGCCGTCACACGCGATGTCATCTGATGCACGGTCGGATAGCTTTCTATCGTAAACAGATCCGGCACGGCAACACTGCCCGGCACAGCGATCCGCGACAGGTCGTTGCGCAGCAAATCGACGATCATCAGATTTTCCGCGCGCTGTTTAGGATCGTTGCGCAGCGCCTCTGCATGCGCGGCGTCGCGCGCCGGATCGGCATCGCGCAGCGCCGTTCCCTTCATCGGTCGCGTGTTCAGCACATCGCCTTCCAGCGCAAAAAACTGCTCGGGCGAAAAGCTCAGCAGCCAATGTGCGCCGGTGTAAACCAGCGCCCCATATCCCGCTGCGGCATGGGGGCGGATGGTTCCGTAAAAGGCGGCGGGATCATCCCCGACCTCGACCCTGCACGGGAAGGTGAAATTGGCCTGATATATATCGCCCGCGACGATGTTTTCGGCAATGGCCGCGAAACCCGCTTCATAATCGCTCCGCGATATCAGCGGCGCGGGCAGAGTTTCGGTATCGCGCGCGCTGCCCGTCAGAAGAGCGGGCACCGCATCGGCGACGATTTCGGTATATTCCTCGAACAATCCAAACCACAGCAACGGCGGATCGCCCTCGCCCCGGCGCGTTGCCAATCCTGCAAGGCGCGGCTCCAGCGCATAGCCCGCTTCATAGCCGATGAACCCTGCGGCATGCAGCCCGCGCGCGCGCGCCGTTTTCAGCGCGGCAAGCGCCGGTTTCACCTCTGCGCTTTCCTGCGCGCGCACAATGGCAACCGGATCGCGGTACAGCCGCGCGGGCCGCGCGCCCGGAGTGCGCGCATCGTCGATCAGCAGAAAAGGCGTATCGGGCAGGGGCATATCCACCGCACGGCTATTACAGCGCGCAAAGACAGGAGCCAGCTTTTTTCGCGCAATGCCCTGGGGCCAGACCGGATCAGGCAATTGCCAGCGATCGCCATGTCCTCTAAGGGCGCTTCATGACATCAAAGGATCATAGCCCGCCGGAGCGCCCATGGCGCCCTGCCCTGCGCAATGGCTTGCGGGGCCGCTGCCCGGCATGCGGCGAAGGCCGTCTATTCGGCCATTTCCTCAAACCCGCACCGTCCTGCTCCGCATGTGGCGAAGCGTTCGAAGGGCATCAGGCCGATGATTTCCCGGCCTATATCGTCATATTGCTTTTGGGCCATATCCTCGTGCCGACGATGATAGAGGTCAATCACCTGCTTGCCATTCCGCTGGGCTGGCAGGCGGCGATCTGGCCTTCGCTCGCGCTGGTGCTCGCGCTGGCGATGATCCAGCCGGTCAAGGGCGGCGTCATCGCCATCCAGTGGGCGCGGCGCATGCACGGGTTTGCTGGGTAGGGTTGCAGGAAAGATTCTTTTTGGGAATTTGACCTATCCCCTTGTGTTGCAAAATTGCCACATTACCTTTGGTTTCGAAAGGATCACGGGTAAACGCATGAACCTCGAAAAATTTACCGATCGCGCCAAGGGCTTTCTTCAATCCGCGCAGACTGTCGCCGTCCGCATGAACCATCAGCGGATCGCGCCGGAGCATATTCTCAAGGCGCTGCTCGAAGACACTGAAGGCATGGCCTCGGGCCTTATCAAGGCGAGCGGCGGCGATGCCGCAACCGCACTGCGCGAGACCGATGCGGCACTGGCGAAGCTGCCCGTCGTTTCCGGCAGCGGCGCATCGCAGGCCCCCGGCATCGACAACGAGGCGCTGCGCGTGCTCGATCAGGCCGAACAGATCGCCAAGCAGGCGGGCGACAGCTATGTCACGGTGGAGCGGATGCTGCTCGCGCTCGTGCTCGCCCCGACAACGGCGGCGGGCAAGGCGCTGGCCGGGGCGGGCGTGAAGGCAGAAGCGCTGAACGGCGCGATCAACCAGCTGCGCGGCGGCCGCACCGCAGACACGCAGAGCGCCGAAGACCGCTATGACGCGCTCAAGAAATTCGCGCGCGACCTCACCGAAGCGGCCCGCGAAGGCAAGCTCGACCCCGTGATCGGGCGCGACGAGGAAATTCGCCGCACCATCCAGATTCTCGCGCGCCGCACCAAGAACAACCCGGTGCTGATCGGTGAACCCGGCGTCGGCAAGACCGCGATTGCGGAAGGCCTGGCGCTGCGCATCGCCAATGGCGACGTGCCCGACACGCTGAAGGACCGCGCGTTGATGGCGCTCGATATGGGCAGCCTGATCGCGGGCGCGAAATATCGCGGCGAGTTCGAGGAGCGTTTGAAGGGCGTGCTTGACGAAGTGAAGGCCGCCGAGGGCCATATCGTCCTGTTTATCGACGAGATGCACACGCTGATCGGCGCGGGCAAGTCCGAAGGCGCGATGGACGCGGGCAATCTTTTGAAACCCGCCCTCGCGCGCGGCGAGCTGCACTGCATCGGCGCGACCACGCTCGATGAATATCAGAAATATGTCGAAAAAGACGCTGCACTCCAGCGCCGGTTCCAGCCGGTGTTCGTCGGAGAACCGACGGTCGAGGACACGATCTCTATCCTGCGCGGCCTCAAGGAGAAATATGAGCTGCACCATGGCGTGCGCATCACCGACGGCGCGCTGGTTTCGGCGGCGACCCTCTCGCACCGCTACATCTCGGACCGCTTCCTGCCCGACAAGGCGATCGACCTGATGGACGAGGCGGCCAGCCGCCTGCGCATGGAAGTGGAGAGCAAGCCGGAAGAGATCGAGAATCTCGACCGCCGCATCATTCAGCTCAAGATCGAGCGCGAGGCGTTGAAGAAGGAAAGCGACCAGCCATCGAAGGACCGGCTCGCCGCGCTGGAGGAGGATCTTGCGAACCTCGAAGAGCAATCGGCCGAGCTGACGACCCGCTGGCAGAGCGAGAAGGACAAGATCGCGGGCGAGACGAAGCTCAAGGAAGCGCTCGATCAGGCGCGCATGGAGCTGGAGCAGGCGCAGCGCGGAGGCGATCTCGCCAAGGCGGGCGAGCTGCAATATGGCCGCATACCCGAGCTGGAACGGCAGCTTGCCGAGGCGGGCGAAGCGTCGGAAGGCGCGATGCTGCGCGAGGAAGTGACCGCCGAGGACATTGCCGGTGTCGTGTCGCGCTGGACCGGAATTCCCGTCGACCGGATGATGGAAGGCGAGCGCGAGAAATTGCTCGCCATGGAAACCGAGATTGGCAAGCGCGTCATCGGCCAGGAAGATGCGGTCAAAGCCGTATCCACCGCCGTGCGCCGCAGCCGCGCCGGGTTGCAGGATCCGAACCGGCCGCTCGGGAGCTTCCTGTTCCTCGGTCCCACCGGCGTCGGCAAGACCGAGTTGACGAAAGCGCTCGCGGGCTTTTTGTTCGATGATGACAGCGCGATGGTGCGCATCGACATGAGCGAATTCATGGAGAAGCACAGCGTCGCGCGGCTGATCGGCGCGCCTCCGGGCTATGTCGGCTATGAGGAAGGCGGCGTGCTGACCGAGGCGGTGCGGCGGCGGCCCTATCAGGTCGTGCTGTTCGACGAGGTGGAAAAGGCGCATGGCGACGTGTTCAACGTGCTGCTACAGGTGCTTGACGATGGGCGGCTGACCGATGGGCAGGGCCGCACGGTCGATTTCACCAACACCATCATCGTGCTGACCAGCAATCTGGGCAGCCAGTTCCTCTCCAATATGACCGAAGGGCAAAAGACAGAGGATGTCGAGCCGCAGGTGATGGAGGTGGTGCGGGCGCATTTCCGGCCGGAATTCCTCAATCGCCTCGACGAGATCATCCTGTTCCACCGTCTGGGCGTGGAGCATATGGCGCCGATCGTCGATATTCAGGTCGGGCGCGTGCAGAAGCTGCTCAAGGATCGCAAGGTGACGCTCGATCTGACCGACGGCGCGCGGGCATGGCTGGGCCGGGTCGGCTATGATCCGGTTTACGGCGCGCGCCCCCTGAAGCGCGCGGTGCAGAAATATCTGCAAGACCCGCTCGCCGAGATGATCCTGTCGGGGCAAGTGCCCGATGGCGCGACGGTGAAGGTGGATGAAGGCGATGGGGCGTTGCAACTGAGCGTGGAATGACGCAACATCCACACAAAGAAAAGAGGGCGACCCTTTGCGGGGCCGCCCTCCTCTTTGTTCATTGTAAGCCGATCAGAACCTGACGGTTGCTCCCACGAAGAAGGAGCGGCCCAGCGGATCATATGTCGCTGGATAGGTGTTGCCGCTATTTTCGGTCGTGCCGCCATAATCATTGCCGACCACTGGCGGTTTCTTGTCGAACAGGTTGGAAATGCCGCCCCGCAGCGAGAATTGCTTCGTTACTTCCAGATTGCCCGAGAGATCGAAATAATCATAGGATTTGATGCTCGGAACAACAAAGTCCGAAGGCAGGGCATCACCAAAAGCGACACTGTCATTGGTAAGCTTGCCCAGATGCTGCCAGCGCAGTTGCAGGGTCAGCCCGCCTTTGTTCCATGTCGTCGTCTGCACCCAGCGCCATTTCGGATCGGGACTGAGGCAGATCGTGCCGACAAGGCCAGCGCAATGATTGACTTCAAGCTGATCGGCGAATTGCAGATCGGATTTCAGCTGTCGCGTAACATTGGCAGCGAGCCGCAGATTGCCCGCATTGCCCATATCGAAACGATACTGAACCGCAAAGTCGATGCCGCGCGCGCGCAGCATGCCGATATTGCGCCGTCTTACATCGACGCCAACCGTGGTGTCGCCGTTAAGGCGGCCGGTCGGGCTACGCGAGATCAACGAGCAGAAATCGCCGCTCGCATCCTGTTCGATATCATAGCAGATATCCAGAACCGACTGTTCGGGAATTTGCAGAATGGCGTCTTCCACCTTGATATCGAAATAATCGATCGTGGCGGTGAAACCGCGCAGCGCCGTCGGCTGCAACACGGCGCCTATGGTCCAAGTCGACGATTTTTCCGGAAGCAATGCAGCATTGCCGCCGACAAAATTGTTGATCTGTCCCGAGATCGGGCCGCCGACGCTGCCGATATTGCCAGCCGGAACGCCCGTATCGATGCACAATTGCGTCAATGCGGCATTACCGACAGGGTTGGTGCCCGCGCAAGGATCGAAATCGGCGTCACCGGTCGAAGGCGTAAGGGGCTGGCCGATCTCTTCAATATTCGGGGCGCGCACGGCACGCTGATACATCACGCGGAACCGGATATCGTCAATCGGTTTCCAGTCGCCGCCGAGCTTCCAGCTCCAGTTGGTATAGCTGTTGCTGACGCCAAGAGTTTTTACCTTGTTCTTGTAGTCGGCATAGCGAACGCCGCCTTCCAGGCTGAGTTCCTGAACGAAAGGAGAATCGGTCACCAGCGGCAGCTTGATTTCGCCATAGGCCTCCTTCACGTCATATTGTGCGTCTATCGGCGTCGATGAACCGAAACCGATGCTGTTGCCTGCGGCAAGATTGGCGTCGGGTCGCGCCTTGCTGGTTTCCTTGCGATATTCCACACCGACCACGAAGGCACCGGGCTTGCCCGCCATCGGCACGGTGAAGGGCAGGTCGCCCGACAGGAAACCGCCGGTCACGAACTGCGTGGTGCGATTGTCCTCGTGCAGATCGAGCCGGATATAATCCGCTGCCGCCTCGCTGAGGTTGCCGGGGCCGAAGATATTGGCCGGAACGCAGCCATCGCTGGGATCGACGCATACCGGGTTGGCGCTCGTGCCAGTCGCCTGCACGGCCTGGAACAGCCGATCATAGGCAACGTCGTTGACAAAGTCCTGCGAGCGCTTGGTCTTGGCATATTGCGCGAATACTTCCCAGTGGAGAGTGGGGGAGAGATCGCCCTTGAAACCGCCGACGATCTGCCAGGCCTCGTTCTCATAGATGGAATCGCGTGTGCCCAACTCGGTCAGGCGGCGACCAATGGCGGCAGAAACAATGCCGTCGCTGTCATCATCATAGGTGCTGATTATATTTCTCGCCTGATCGCTCAGGAAGGGATTATCCATATAATTGATGTCGAACGGGAAGAAGAAAGTCCCGGTCGGTGCGATGATGGTGGTCACCTTGCTTTTGGCATAAGAACCACGGCCATAAAATTCGATCGTGTCGCTGAGCTCATAATTGGCCAGAACCGTGGCTGTATATTTCTTGTGGGGGGTCTGCAGCAGATTGAAGGGGTTGAAGTTGAATGGCGCGAAAGCGTCAGGATTCACACCCAGATCCGTGAGATCGCCCGAAGAAGTGAACTGATAACCATCCGGGCCGAGATCGAGAAAGCCGGGCGCGTTGGTAAAGCTGCCGCCGGGGCTGAAGTCCGCAGCCGCCAGAGCCTCCTCGGAAAATTTGCGATCGCCCTGATAAACGGCTTGCTGCTTGCTGTAGGTGCCGTTGAGGGTGATGTTACCCCGGCCATCGGCGAAATTGGTGCCCGCCGTGAGGCTCAGCTGCGTAGTGCGACCATCGCCCCTGTCCGTCAGGCCATATTGAGCATCGGCCTCAATGCCCTGAAAATCCTTCTTCATGATGAAGTTGACGACACCGGCGATAGCATCGGAACCATAAACCGCCGATGCGCCGCCGGTCACCACTTCGACACGTTCCACCAGCGCCGAGGGAATCATGTTGAGGTCGACGATTCCGGCCGCATCATAAGGCACGAACCGTTTTCCATCGACCAGCACCAGCGTGCGTTCTTCGCCCAGATTGCGCAAATCGACCGTTGCCGCGCCTTCATTCCCATTATTGGTCGAGCTGCCTATCGCGGCGACGGCCTGTGGAATATCCCTCAGAAACTCCTCGACGCCCGCACTTCCCGCCAGCTTGATCTGTTCGGAAGTAACGACCGACACCGGGCTGGCGCTTTCCATATCCGGCCGCGCGATGCGCGTTCCCGTAACGATAATGACGTTTTCGCTGCCACCCGCTTCCTGAGCGCCCTGAGGCTCATCTTGTGCATATGCGATGGATGGAGAAAGAAGAGCCGTCGCCAGGATTATAGGCGCGACTCCACAGCGCAGCCGAGCTGCAATATCGATGTTTTTCACTTGTCCAGTCCCTTGCTCTGGAGGGGGAAGGAAGCCTACCCCCGATTGTGATTTCAGCGATCTGGGAGAGCCCTATTTGCAATCATTCATCATCCGACAACGATGAAATGACGTGCCCGACAGTCGGACTCTCTCACATCCCTGACACTATTTGCCGCCTAAATTTTGAAAGTGTAAAGTGATCAGCGCATGATCAGTAATATTTTGGCAATGATTGTTGCCGAAAAGTCACAAAGCTGTAATTCCGGGTGAAGCAGGGTCACGTAAGTGCGTGACATGACTTTTATTTTTCCGGCATCGGCCCCGCGATCATCTTAGGATCGAGCCGCGCAGCATTCCATTTCATCCCCCAGTGAAGATGCGGACCGGTCGCCCGGCCGGTCGCGCCGACAGTGCCAAGCGTCTGCCCCTGCCGCACCACATCGCCCTCCTTCACGAACAGCGAGGAGCAATGGAGGAACGCGCTGTTGAGCCCCATGCCATGATCGATCATCAGCAAATGCCCTTCCAGCGTGAAGGGCTCCTCCGCCGCGAGAATCACCACCCCGTCCGCCGGTGCGACGAAGGCAGCGCCCGTCCCGGCCGCGATATCGACGCCGCTATGATAGCTGCCCGGCGTTCCGCGATATATACGCTGCGATCCGAACAGGCCGGATATGCGCCCCACGATCGGCCAGCGGAAATTCTGCCGCCAGCCGTCCGAATCGGAGTGGATAGACCGCGCAGCATGGATACGCTCAAGCTCGACCGCGCGCCGACGCCGAAACTCGGCGCTCGGCACGCCAGCGGTCATCGACGCATTCACATGCTCGATCCGCCAATTGCCCGGCTGGATGGTCAACAGGCGCTCGATGAAGGCTCCGCCCTTCAGCTCCGCCCGCAATGTCGCCGTTTCGGGTGCGTCCCGGTCGAACGCGATCACGAACTGGCCGTCCTTGTCGACCGGAATTTCCACATCGTCGAAGCGGAGGGCGCGCGTTCCCTTCGGCACCGTGCCGCGCATGAGGCCGCCCTGACGCGCTTCGCCTATGAGGATGAAATCGCTGCGTTCGGCAATCGCGCGCGATCCGGGTGCGACAGGGGAAACGCTCGGTAACGACGGAGGCGCGGCGGCGTTTCGCGCGCTTTCGGCTTCACTTGCCGCCGGCAGCGCGCAGGACAAGAGCATCGCGCATAGAAGCAAGCTGCTGCCCTTGCGCCGCGCAGCAGTCGATGGCCATGGTCTCGTCACGCCATATGTTCCGCGTCGCTTCGCCCGATCAGAGCGGCAGGCCCTGCTCCTTGCGCCAGGCGATTTCCGCCTGTGTCGAGGCTTCCGCATTCACATAGGCCTCCTGTCGCACGATCGACCAGTAGCGCAGATCGTCGAGCAATATGCGCTGGCCGGTCACCGCGCAGACGACATAATCGCCGGGACTGAGCATACGGAAACTGTATGACATATAGTGCAGGCGCGCGGGGCCGTCCTTGCCGGTCATCAACATTCTTGGTCATTCTCCATCGGCCGGGCCGGAAAACAGATCATGCTGCGAAGCGCTTTTCGCGCCGCCACTGGAACGCCGCCCCGGCTTCGCAGGCGATGATAGCGCTTTTGCCCCGCCTGCATCAACCCCGCCCGGTTCATGTCCATCGGCGGCAGCAACGTCCACCGCTCCATCCTGAAAGGTCAGCGTCATGCGCCGCGCCCCGCGCGCATCGACGACGGAAGTCAGCACCCTGCCGCCCGCCGTGACCAGCGCAAAACCCTTGGACAAGGGCCTGCGCGGATCGAGCGAGAGTGCCAGCCGCCAGGTCGCATCGAGCCGTTCGCGCCGCTGGGCGATGCCGCGCGTCACAAGATCAGGACGCAGGCGAATGGCGGAAAGCCGCGAATGCTCCTGCTCCATGCGCCGCGCCAGCAACGCCGGTCGCAAAGCCCCGCCCGCTTCCGACAGATGCCGCCATGCCAGCGTCACACGCTGGCGCAGGCCCCGGCCCAGCCGTTCGCCCAGATCGTCAGCGCGCTGTCTTTGCGGCGCGAGGAGCGTTTCGGGCGTCGGGAGGAGGCGCGCCGTCATCGTCAACCGCTCGCGCCGCGCATCGACCCCGCGCCGCATCGCCCGCCCGGCGCGCAGGCCCAGCTCGGTCAAGCCCGCCATCAGTTCGGCGCGCACCGGCACCGCCATTTCCGCCGCGGCCGTGGGCGTGGGCGCACGGACATCCGCAGCATAATCGCACAAGGTCGTATCGGTTTCGTGGCCCACGGCGGAGATGATCGGGATCGAACACTCCGCCACCGCGCGCACAACGGCTTCCTCGTTGAACGCCCAGAGATCCTCGATCGAGCCGCCGCCACGCGCGACAATGACGAGATCAGGGCGCGGAATCGGCCCGCCCGGCTGCATCGCATCGAAACCGCGCACAGCCGCCGCGACTTGCGCCGCCGCGCCTTCGCCCTGCACCAGCACCGGCCAGACCAGCACATGCGTCGGGCAACGATCTTCGAGGCGATGCAATATGTCGCGGATGACAGCACCTGTTGGCGAGGTCACCACGCCGATGACGTGTGGCAGGAATGGCAATGGCTGCTTCCGTTCGGGCGCGAACAGCCCCTCGCTGGCAAGCTGCTGCTTCAGTCGTTCGAACAATTGCATCAGCGCGCCTTCGCCCGCCAGCTCCATACGCTCGATCACGATCTGATATTTGGAACGCCCCGGATAGGTGGTGAGCTTGCCGGTGACGATCACCTCGATGCCGTCCTGCGGCGCAAAAGCGAGGCGTACCGCGCTGCCCTTCCACATCACGCCATCGATCAGCGCATTTTCATCTTTCAGCGCAAGATAGACATGTCCTGAAGCCGCCCGCTTGTAACCCGAAATTTCGCCGCGCAGCCGCACATGGCCGAAGCGGTCCTCTACCGTGCGCTTGAGCATTGCCGACAATTCGCTGACCGAAAGCGCGGGCGCGTTGTCCCCGCTGCGCTCTTGCGCTAACAGGCGGCCCGAAGCATCGAAGGCGGCATCATTTTCCGGGGACATGAGTGAAATGAACATCCTGTTATTGGGGTCTGGCGGCAGAGAACATGCCCTCGCATGGAAGCTGGCGCAATCTCCGCGCGTCGAAAAACTCTATGCCGCGCCGGGCAATCCGGGGATAGCGCAAAGCGCGCAGCTCGTCAGCCTCGATGCGACGGATCATGATGCAGTCGGGGCGTTCTGTGTGGAGAACGCGGTTGATCTTGTCGTCATCGGCCCGGAAGCGCCGCTGGTCGATGGTCTGGGCGATGCGTTGCGCGCCGCCGGGTTCGCGGTGTTCGGGCCGGACAAGGCGCCCGCGCAACTAGAAGGATCGAAGGGCTTTACCAAGGATCTGTGCGCCCGCGCCAATATCCCCACGGCTGGATATGTGCGGACCAGCTCGCTCGAGCAGGCCCGCGCCGAGTTGTCGAAATTCGGGCTTCCGGTCGTCATCAAGGCGGATGGTCTGGCGGCAGGCAAGGGCGTCATCATTGCGGAAACGACAGAACAGGCGGACGCGGCACTTGGCGACATGTTCGGCGGCAGCTTCGGCGCGGCGGGCGCGGAGGTGGTGCTTGAAGAGTTCATGACCGGCGAGGAGGCGAGCTTTTTCGCGCTGACGGACGGCAAAGACATTCTCCCCTTCGGCAGCGCGCAGGACCACAAGTGCGTCGGCGATGGCGACACCGGGCCGAATACCGGCGGCATGGGGGCCTATTCGCCCGCAAAGGTGTTGACGCCCGAACTGGAAGCGGAAGTGATCGAGCGTATCATCCGTCCGACGGTCGAGACATTGCGCGCCGAGGGCATGCCCTATAGCGGCGTGCTCTATGCGGGCCTGATGCTCACGCCGCAAGGGCCGAAGCTGATCGAGTATAACGCCCGCTTCGGCGACCCGGAATGTCAGGTGCTGATGATGCGGCTGGAGGATGATCTTGCCGAGCTGCTGCTCGCCGTCGCGCAAGGCAGGCTCGCGCAGCATGGCCCCGCGCCGATGACGGACACCGCCGCGCTGACGGTAGTGATGGCCGCGAAGGGCTATCCCGGCGCGCCGGAAAAAGGCGGCGCGATCGGGGGCGTCTATGCCGATCATGATGCGCAGGTGCAGATTTTCCATGCCGGAACCGCGCTGAAAGACGGCGCGCTCATCGCCAATGGCGGACGCGTGCTCAATGTCACGGCCCTTGGGAAAAGCATCGGCGAAGCGCAGGCGCGGGCTTATGCAGCGGTGGATGCCATCAACTTTCCTACCGGCTTCTGCCGCCGCGACATTGGGTGGCGCGAAGTGGAGCGCGAACGCGGCGCATAGGCGCCAGAGCGGTTTGGGATAGAAAGCGACCATAGCCCCATCCGTCATGCTGAACTTGTTTCAGCATCGATTAGCCCCACTCACTCCGCAGGCGCCACCAGCAGCTTGTCGATCTTACGCCCGTCCATATCGACGATCTCGAAGCGCCAGTTCTGATCCTCGAAGCTTTCGCCGATTTCCGGCAGATGCTTCAGATGCCAGAGCGCATGGCCGGCGACGGTCGCGTAATCACGTTCTTCTTCCAGTTCGAGGCCGATGCGTTCGGCGAGATGATCGATCGGCATCTGCCCCGAAACCAGCAGGCTGCCGTCCGCGCGTTCAACCAGATCGGGCTCGTCATAGAGATCGGCGTCCGAGGCAAAGCTGCCCGCTATCGCGGAAAGCAAATCGGACGGCGTGACGATGCCTTCGAAATGGCCATATTCGTCATGCACCATCACCATCGGCACGTCCGAGCGTCGCAACACCTCCAGAGCGTCCATTGCATCGACCTGATCCGGCACCACCGCGACGGGGCGCATCAGTGCGCGCACATCGATTTTCTCCCGCTTGAGAAGCGCGGACATGATATCGCGCGCCTGCACCACGCCGATGATTTCCTCGACATTGCCCTGCCCCACCGGCAGGCGGGTATGCGGCGTCTCCAGCAGGCGCGCGCGCAAGGAGCGCGCATCGGCATTGGCGTCGATCCAGTCGACATCGGTGCGCGGCGTCATTACCTCGCGCACGGGCCGGTCCGCCAGCCGCACCACGCCGGAAATAATCGCGCGCTCGCTTTCCTCGATCACGCCGGATTTGCTCGCCTCGGCAACGATCAGGTGCAGCTCCTCCGCCGTTACATGCGCCTGTGATTCGCGGTTCATGCGCAGCGCGCGGAAGATCAGCGCCGATGAGCCATCGAGCAGCCAGACGATGGGCGCAGTGAGGCGCGAGAGCCACAGCATGGGCCGCGCCATGATGATCGCTATCGGTTCGGGCGACCGCAGCGCGAATTGCTTGGGCACCAGTTCTCCCACGATCAGCGAGGCATAGGTCGTCGCACCGATCACCAGCGCAAAGCCCACAGTCGTCGCCGTTTCCGGGTCAACGCCGAGCCAGATCAACCGCTCTGCCACTGGAGGCCCAAGACTTGCACCGGAATAGGCGCCCGCGATGATGCCGATCAGGGTGATGCCGATCTGCACCGTCGAGAGGAATTTTCCTGGGTCTTCCGCCAGCCGGAGCGCCGTTTCCGCGCCGCTCCTGCCCGCCTTTTGCGCCGCCTGAAGCCGGGGCCTGCGCGCCGAAACGATCGCCAGCTCCGACATCGCAAAGAGGCCATTCAGCGCAATGAGGGCGAGGATGATGAATGCATCTCCCCACGGAAAGGGCGTCAGGAAGGGTGTCTGGTCCATGATGATTGCGCCTTATTGCCGGGAATCTTGCTGTTGCACAACAGGCAGATCAGCCGTCGTTCATCAAAATAATGGAACATTTGGCTCGCTCATGTGCTCTACACATTGGCTAAAGATATCAAGCATCGGAAAGGATGTAGAATGAAGCCCATTTCCCGCCCTGTTTTTCACAAGGTTGCGCTTACCGCGACCTTAGGCGCGCTCATGGCGACCAGCGCTTGCGTCACCAACCCCGAAACGGGCAACCGCACTATTTCGAAAGCGGCGATCGGTGGCATTGGCGGCGCGCTGGGCGGCTATCTGCTGGGCGATCTCGTCGGCGGCAAGCGCGATCGCACCGAGAAGATCGTCGGCGCGGGTATCGGCGCGGTCGCGGGCGCGGGCATCGGCGCCTATATGGACGCGCAGGAGAAGAAGTTGCGCGAAAAAACCGCAGGCACCGGCGTGGACGTGATCCGCGATGGCGACAATCTGCTGCTGCGCATGCCATCGGGCATCACCTTCGCCTATGACGACGCGGCGGTGCAGCCGCAGTTCCAGCCGACACTGAACGAGGTCGCCTCGACACTGGCGGAATATCCTAAGACCTATATCGACATTTACGGCCATACCGACAGCGACGGATCGGACGCCTATAATCAGGGGCTTTCGGAACGGCGCGCGCAATCGGTCGCTAACTACCTCTCGTCCCGTGGCGTCGCCTCGGCGCGCGTGGCGACGCGCGGTTTCGGCGAAACGCAGCCCATTGCCAGCAACGCAACCGCCGAAGGCAAGGCGCAAAACAGGCGGGTCGAGATCAAGATCGTGCCGGTGACCGAAGCGGACGTCGCCGCGAGCTGATGACATACGGGGCGGGGAGTAAAATACCCCGCCTTCCCGCTCACAGGCTGGCGCGAACCCCGTCGATCACGAACTGCACGGCGAGCGCAGCCAGCAACACGCCGAGAAGCCGCGTAATCACCGCCTCGATCTTCTGCCCCAGCACCGCCATGATCGGCCCGGCGGCCAGCAGCGACACCAGCATCAGCAGCAAGGTCGCCGCCATTGCTCCGAGCACGACCAACCGCTCCTCTATTCCTTCCGCACGCGCCATCAGCAGCATGACCGTGGTGATGCTGCCCGGCCCGGCAATCATCGGCATCGCCATCGGGAAAACGGAGACATCTTCAACTTCCGGCGTATCGATGATCTTCTGCGCGCGGTCCTCGCGCCGCTGGGTGCGCTTCTCGAACACCATTTCGAGCGCGATGATGAACAGCATGATGCCGCCCGCGATGCGAAAGCTATTGAGATTGATGCCGAGCGTGCCAAGGAGCTGTTTGCCGTAAAGCCCGAACAGGAGCAATATTCCGGCCGCGATCAGCACCGCACGGATCGCCATCGCGCGCCGCTGCCGCGCGGTCGCGCCGGTCGTAATGCTGGCATAAATGGGCGCGCATCCCGGCGGATCGATCACCACGACAAGGGTGATGAAGGCCGAAATGAAGAGCTCGATCATGGGTTTGCCGCCACCTTGTCGTCGATTACCAGATCATAATCTTCGCCATTCCAGACGCGCACGCGCACTTCCCGGCTTCCATCGTCGTGCACGGCATAATCCCAGAGCAGGCTCTCGTCGGCGCGCGGCGCGCCATCGGCACTGCGGTGCTTTTCCGCATGATTGCAGGTGGCGACATGGCCCTCCGTAAATTCCTTCTGTGGCAAGGGCGTCTTCAGGGCATCGCCATGATCGAGCGCCCATTTCCATTCGCCCTTGTCGCCCAGCCGCCAGATTGTCGTGAAATAACCCTGCGTACCATCGGGCCGTTGCCATGCGCCGGTTGAAGCGGCGGTGCGTCCATTGCAGGAAATATAGACCCGCTGCGGCTGCCATTGGACCGCTTTGGGCGGGTTCGCCCGATCCTTGAGCCAGTCTTTCGCAAGCACCTTTTGCGGCACGAACATCACAGCGTCGTCGGCTGCGGTTTCCAAAAAGGCAGTCCATTGCCCTTTTTCCCGGGCAAGACGATTGAACGCGATTTCCGCTGCAACGATGTCGCTGGGGTTGGTATAGGCTCGGCCAACCCCCTGTTTTGGCTTTGCCAGCACAGGGGTGGCGAGCAGAGCCGCAAGCGCGAAACTGGCGGCAACCGCTTTCACAGCCCCTCTGGCGCCGCCATGCCCGCGCGCGCGCAGGCCGCGACCAGCGTATTACGCAACAGCACGGCAATCGTCATCGGCCCGACGCCCCCCGGCACCGGCGTGATCGCGCGGACATGGCTGATCGCCTCGGCCGTCGCAACATCGCCGACGATCTTCGTCTTGCCTTCTTCCTCGGCCGCGATGCGGTTGATGCCAACATCGATCACTGTCGCGTCGGGCTTGATCCATTCACCCTTGATCATCTCCGGCCGTCCGACCGCCGCGACAACGATATCCGCGCGATGTACCACGCTGGCGAGATCGCGTGTGCGGCTGTGCGCGATCGTCACCGTGCAGTTTTCGGCAAGCAGCAGCGCCGCCATCGGCTTGCCGACGATATTGGAACGCCCGACGATCACCGCCTCCAGCCCTGAGAGATCGCCCAGCTCATCCTTCAGCAGCATGAGACAGCCCAAAGGCGTGCAGGGTACCAAAGCGGGCAGACCGACAGCGAGCCGGCCGCTGTTCACTACATGAAAGCCATCGACATCCTTGGCCGGATCGATCGCGGCAATCACCGCCTGTTCGTCGATATGGCCGGGCAGCGGCAATTGCACCAATATGCCATCGACACGCGGATCGCCGTTCAGTTCCTCGACCAGCTCCAGCAATTCCTCCTGGCTGATAGATGCCGGACGGCGGAACTCGAAGCTTTCCATGCCCGTGGCGACCGTCATCTTGCCCTTGTTGCGCACATAGACGGCGCTCGCCGCATCTTCGCCCACCAGCACCACGGCAAGGCCCGGCTTGCGCCCCTGCGACGCGATGAATTCGTTCACGCCATCGGCCACGCGGTCGCGCAAGCCCGCCGCGAATGTCTTGCCGTCGATAAGTTTGCCGATGGTCATTATCCGTCCAGTTCTTCTGTTATGCGCGCCGCTTCTTCGGCATGGCCGACAAGGCGCAATCGTTTCAACCTGCCTGTATCACCCGACTCAAGCACGATGCCCTTTGCCGGAAGTTTGAGCCGCTTGGCAATGAGCTGAATCAAAGCCGCATTTGCTCTTCCCTTTTCCGGCACAGCGCGCACGCTCGCCTGGAGCCAGTGCATGCCTTTTTCATCCTGCCACATCCCGCCAATCGTTTCCTTGGCGGATTTCGGCGTCAGCCGCACTGCGATGAGCAGATCATCGCCGTCCGTGCGAAGAAAACCGCCCGCCACCTGTCATATCAAAGACGCGAAGATGGGCGGCAGGATCGCCTGCTGCAGGATGATGATGGCGAGCAGCACAACCAGCGGAGCGAGATCGAGCGCACCCAGATCCGGCATCACCTTGCGGACCGGGCGATAGAGCGGCTCGGTCAGCCGGTCGAGCGCGATCCAGATCGAGCGCACGATATCATTCTGCGTATTGATGACGTTGAACGCGATCAGCCAGCTCAATATGGCCTGAATGATGATGATCCACCACAGGACGTTCAGAAGGATGGAAAGAATATTATAGATAGCGTAGGCCATGCAGTCTCCGCGATGACGCGGGAAGGATCCCGCCATGAACATGATGTGGCTTTAGCCCAGCCGGTCCGCCCTGCACAAGCCGCCATCCATGCAAGAAATTTACGCCCGCACCAATGTGCCCGCGCCGCGCTTCGTGAAAATCTCCAGCAGCATCGCGTGCGGCACCCGCCCGTCGAGGATGACGGCGGCGTCGACCCCGCTCTCGACCGCATGCACGCAGGTTTCCAGCTTCGGAATCATGCCGCCTGAAATCGTGCCGTCCCCCTGCAATTCCCTGATCTTCGCGGGGTCAAGGTCGGTCATCAGCTCGCCTTGCTTGTCCAGCACGCCCGGCACATCGGTCAGCAGGAAAAAGCGTGTCGCGCCCAGCGCGGCGGCAATCGCGCCCGCCATCGTATCGGCGTTGATGTTGTAGGTGTGGCCATCCGCGCCGATGCCCACGGGCGCGACGACGGGGATGATGCCATCGCGCGTCAGGCTGTCGAGGATACGCCGGTCGACCGTTTTCGGATCGCCGACAAAGCCGAGATCGACATGCCGTTCGATACCGCTATTGGGATCGGGCGCGCGGCTGGTGCCGACCTTCTCGCAGATGACAAGCCCGCCGTCCTTGCCGGAAATGCCGACCGCGCGACCGCCTGCGCCCGCGATCCAGCCGACGATTTCCTTGTTGATGGACCCCGCAAGCACCATTTCGGCAATCTGCGCCGTTTCGGCATCGGTGACGCGCAGGCCACCGACGAACTGCGATTCCACGCCCAGCCTTTTGAGCATCGCGCCAATCTGCGGTCCGCCGCCATGGACGACGACGACATCGATGCCCACCGCCTTCATCAGCACGACATCCTCGGCGAAGTCGCGCGCCGCTTCCGGATCGCCCATCGCATGGCCGCCATATTTCACGACAAAGGTCTTGCCCGCATAACGCTGCATATAGGGCAGCGCCTCGACAAGGGTTTCGGCCTTCGCCAGCAGGGCGGGTTCGGGGTCGTGCTTGTTGCTCATGGCCGCGCCCTTATAGGATATTTGCATAGGGATAAAGAGGCGAGGAGCGCGCTGATCGGCCCGCCCGCTTTGACATGGCGACCGATGTCGGCAATGTGGCCGGACATGCGCGGCGAAGGGGAGCAAGCAGGCCGCATCTTCGGTTTTGTGTTTCCTTCCCATCCGCAGCTTTCATCACGGGTAGCCATGCAATTACAGAATTTTGACGCCGAGCTTTTCCTGCGCGACATCTGGCAGCAGCGTCCCTTGCTGATCCGCAACCCCTGGAAGGCGTGGAGCAATCCTCTCGAACCCGATGCGCTGGCGGGGCTGGCCTGCGAAGAGCAGGTTGAATCGCGCCTGATCGTGCAAAAGCGCGATCAATGGAAAGCGGAGCATGGCCCCATCCCCGAAGAGCGTTTCGGCACGCTCGGCGCGGAACCATGGACGCTGCTCGTGCAGGCCGTCGATCATCATGTGCCGGATGTCGCCGCGCTGATCGAGCCGTTCCGTTTCATCCCCAGCTGGCGCATCGACGATGTGATGGTGAGCTATGCCACGGATGGCGGCGGCGTGGGGCCGCATTTCGATCATTATGACGTGTTCCTGATACAAGGGCTGGGCAGGCGCCGCTGGCGGATCGGCGGATTGTGCGATTCCGCTACCGCCCTTCTGCCGCATGACGATCTGCGTCTGCTGGCCGATTTTCAGGCGACGGACGAATGGATTCTCGAACCGGGCGATATTCTCTACGTGCCGCCCCATTTCGCCCATGAAGGCGTCGCGGTGGGCGACAATTGCATGACCTATTCAATCGGCTTTCGCGCGCCCTCGCGCAGCGAACTGATCGCACATTGGTGCGACCATCTGCTCGACAATGTGCCGGAAGAAGATCGTTACGAGGATGCGCACCTGGAGAGGCAGGACAATCCCGGCGAAATTTCCGCCTCGGCCCTTGCCAGGCTCCACGCGCTGGCGACCGAACATATGTGCGACCGCGACGCCTTTGCGCGCTGGTTCGGGCGCTATAGCAGCACGCGAAAATATCCCGACACGGACTGGCGGCCCGAAGAGCCGGTGCAGGTCGAAGATGTGCGCGCCGCCCTTGCCCGCCACGAACCGCTGTGCCGCAACCCGGCAAGCCGCTTTTCCTTTGTGCGGCAGGAGGCGCATTCCCTGTTGCTGTTCGTCGATGGCGCCTGTTTCGAATGCGGTCAGGAGACTGCCGCCCTTGCGCAGCAGCTCTGCGCGCAGGATCGCATCCTGATCGATCCCGCTCTTGCGGATTCGAACGCGGCAGTCGCCCTGATCGTTCAGTTGCTTGATCAGGGCAGCATGTTGTTCGAGGCCGAGGAAGGATGACGGACGCATGGCGCGGCTGATCCTGTTCAACAAGCCCTATGGCGTGCTGTCGCAGTTCACCGATCGCAGCATGGATTCGTCCCGCGCCACCCTGTCGGAATTTATCGATGTGCCAGGCGTTTACCCTGCGGGGCGACTCGACCGCGATAGCGAGGGTTTGCTCCTGCTCACCGACGACGGCGCGCTACAGGCGCGAATCGCCGACCCGAGATACAAGATGGCGAAGACGTATCTCGTGCAGGTCGAGGGCGATGCGCAAGAAGCCGCGCTCGACCGGCTGAGGCAAGGCGTCGACCTGAAAGATGGCCGGACCCGTCCGGCCATGGTCGAACTTATCCTCGATCCCGCATTATGGCCGCGCGATCCGCCGGTGCGTTTTCGCAAGAGCGTGCCCGATTGCTGGCTCAGGCTGACAATCCGCGAGGGGCGCAACCGGCAGGTGCGCCGAATGACGGCGGCAGTGGGCCATCCGACCCTGCGGCTGGTGCGATGGAGCATCGGCGAATGGACGCTCGACGCACTGCAACCCGGACAGTGGTGCGACGCCTGAGCGCTTCCCGGTCATCTCCCCGCAGGTCATTTGCCGCGCCCCCTTCTTTTTTGAACACATTAATGCTATAGGGCGATTGCTTACGTCGCTTTCGACGGATGAAATAGCCGTCTACGCGACTAAATTTGTCCCCCTTTAGCTTCACGACGCAGACATTCGCGGCTCATCGCGGGTGTCTTTATTTATTGATACAAGGGCTACCCGCATGATCACAGGAACTGTCAAATTTTTTAATGCCGCCAAAGGCTATGGCTTTATCGCACCCGAATCCGGCGGCGACGATGCCTTCGTGCATATCTCTGCGGTTGAGCGCGCCGGCCTGCAAACGCTTCAGCAAGATCAGCGCGTTTCCTACGAGATGGAAACTGATCGTCGTGGCAAGACCTCTGCGGTCAATCTTCAGGTCGCCTGAGGAGAAGGTCGTAAATGCGCGGATACAAAGAACCCGGATTTCAGGAACGAACGGCAGCAGCCGCCAAGGCACGCAACAACGCGCTCGAAAAGTTGCGTGCCCGCCCGGCTCCAAGTCAGGAAGAAGTCGACCGACGCATAGCCGCGCAGGCAGCGAAGGAAGCCGCAGCGGCGGAAAAACGCGCCGCTGCGAAGCTGAGGCGGGAAGCTGCTGCTGCCGCCAAAGCCGAAAGCGAACGGACAGCAGCCATAGCAAAGCAGCAATCTGCCGAAGCCAGAGCCGCGGCCAAGGCCGCAGCCGAAATCGAACGCAAAGCCGCGCGCGATGCGCGCTATGCTGCGCGCAAGCGCCGCAAGGGTTAAGCGCATCGCGTCGCCGGAGAAAAAGGGATGATCCCGCGTGAGTTGATCGGAACGGCCCGAATACCCGGTGGCGAGCAGCTCCGTCTGGTCAGCCATGGCCGCGATTTCATGATAATGCTCGATCGCAACGAGCTGATGAGCAGCCGCATGCGCGGCTCCGAAGAGGCGCTGGCGACCATGAGCTGCGCGCGCATCGCTGGCCGGAATAAGGCGCATCTGCTGATCGGCGGTTATGGCATGGGTTTCACCCTGCGCGCGGCGCTCACCGTGCTGCCCGCCGACGCCAGCGTGACGATCTGCGAACTGGTGCCCGAGATCATCGATTGGGCGCGCGGCCCGATGCAGGAATTGACGGCAGACTGCCTCGACGATCCGCGCGTGCAGCTGGTTGAGGACGATGTGGCGGAAGTCATCGGGTCATCGCCAGCCATGTTTGACGCGATTTTGCTCGATGTCGACAATGGGCCGGACGGGCTGGTGCGCGTCGCCAATAACCGGCTTTATTCGCAGCGGGGCCTGCAGGCCGCAAAAGCCGCTCTCAAGCCGGGCGGCGTTCTCGCCGTCTGGTCGGCAGGCAAGGACGATGCTTTTGCGCGGCGGCTGAGAGATGCCGGATTCGCCGTAGCCGAAGTCGCCGTCCGGGCCCGCGGCAACGGCAAGGGCCCCAAGCACATCATCTGGTTCGCCAGCCGTTCACCCATTTCTCGCTTATCCGCCTAAGGAGCACATATATGTCCCGCGAAAAAGTTCAGCCCTTCCTGATCAACAAGGATGAAGACGGCCACTATCGATTGACCGTGCGCGATACCCGTTACAATTCACAGGGCTATCCGATTGTGACTTCAACTCTTCAGGAAGAGCATTTCAAGACGGCCACGGCCGCCAGAACGCATGCCAAGAATCATTTCAAGGCCGAAGCCGGACAATTCGCAACGAAATGACCGGGTTTCGACGAACGACGTTCATCGGTCGCGAGAGGTCGTAGTTCAGTCCGCAAATGGATCGGTGACGAGAATCGTGTCGTCGCGCTGCGGCGAGGTGGATACCAAAGTCACCGGACATTCGATCAGCTCTTCGATACGGCGGATATATTTGATCGCCTGCGCCGGCAGTTCGGCCCAGCTGCGCGCGCCGGCAGTGGTGCCCTGCCAGCCCTCGATCGTCTCGTAGATCGGTTCGACCCGCGCCTGATCCTTGGCATGCGGCGGCAGATAATCATAGCGTTTATCGCCCAGCCTGTAGCCGGTGCAGATCTTGATCTCGTCCATCCCATCGAGAATGTCGAGCTTGGTGAGCGCGATGCCGGTAATGCCCGAAACCGCCGCCGACTGGCGCACCAATACCGCATCGAACCAGCCGCAGCGGCGCTTGCGCCCGGTTATAGTGCCGAATTCATGACCGCGTGTGCCAAGAAGTTCGCCGATCTCATTATCCTGCTCGGTCGGGAAAGGGCCGCTGCCCACGCGCGTGGTATAGGCCTTGACGATGCCGAGCACGAACCCCGATGCCTTTGGACCAAGGCCGGTGCCGGAGCTGGCCGTGCCCGCCACGGTGTTGGAGCTGGTCACGAACGGATAGGTGCCATGATCGACATCGAGCAGCACGCCCTGCGCGCCTTCGAACAAGATGCGGTCGCCACGCTTGCGCGCTTCGTTCAGGGTCAGCCAGACGGGCTTTGCGAACGGCAATACGAAATCCGCAATGTCACGCAGTTCCGACAGCAGCGCTTCACGGTCGACCGGAGGCTGACCGAAGCCTGCGCGCAAGGCATCATGATGCGCGCATAGCCGTTCGATCTGCGGCCCCAGATCGTCGAGATGGGCAAGGTCGCATATGCGGATCGCGCGGCGGCCCACCTTGTCTTCATAAGCCGGACCGATGCCGCGCCGCGTCGTGCCGATCTTGCCTGCGCCCGATGCATCCTCCCGCATGCCGTCCAGATCGCGGTGGATGGGCAGAATGAGCGGCGCGGTTTCGGCGACATGCAGCACATCGGGCGTCACCGAAACGCCCTGTCCGGCAATCTTCGTCACCTCGTCGCGGAAATGCCAGGGATCGAACACGACGCCATTGCCGATGACCGAAAGCGTGCCGCGCACGACGCCGCTGGGTAGCAGCGCAAGCTTGTAGACCTTGTCGCCGATGACCAGCGTATGGCCCGCATTATGCCCGCCCTGAAAGCGCACGACGCAGCTCGCCCGCTCCGCCAGCCAGTCGACAATCTTGCCTTTGCCTTCATCACCCCACTGGGCGCCGATCACGGTAACGTTCGCCAAGAAAATATCCTTTTACGTCAGTATAGTTCTGGACCATTCGGCCCAAGCCAGTGGGTGCAGCCCAGAGCCTTGCCGTCGTCCGCTTCCGATAAGGCTGCGAGCGTGCGCCAGCCTTCCGCGCGCAGCGCCGAAGCCTGCTCCCGATCATGGCCGAGCGGCAGGAAGATACGGCGCACCTGCTCGCGTCCGAAACCCGCATCGATGAGCGGATCGGGATAAAGCGAGAAGCCAATGGCTGGTTCGAGGTGGCCGTCGCTACGCAGGATGGCATAGCTGCCGCCCCGGCCGATTTCGCCGACGAAACCCGCCGCGAAAATCGAGAAGCCGAACCAGCTCTGATATTCGAAATTGTGGCGTTCGGTCGGGTCAAGCGTGAGGGTGATGTCCCAGCCGATCGGTTTGGCAATGGCGCGCAAGGCGGCAATCCGGCTCGCCAGAACGCCTCCCGCATCGAGTGCTTCAAGCCGTTCCATTGCCGCGTGGAACGGTCCCGCCGCCTCGATCAATGGCAGATAGGCCGCCGCCTGGGGTCCAAGCGCCACCAGCCCGCCTGCATCCTTGGCATCGAGACGCGCGCGCACGGGTTCGACAAGATCGGCATCGAGCGGCATCGGCCCCGCCGAAAGCCGGTCAACCAGATCGGGCAGGGTGAAGTCTATGGTCACCCCTTCAACGCCAGCCGCCTGCAGCGCCTCTATCGCCACCGCCACGATTTCGGTAGCGGCGGCATCGCCATCCGTGCCGATCAGCTCGGCGCCAAGCTGTACTTCCTCGCGCTCCGGACGCAACTGGTCCGCCCGCAATTTCAGCACTTGCCCGGCGTAGGAAAGCCGCAAGGGACGCGCCGCTCTGGCCATGCGCGTCGCGGCGATACGCCCGATCTGCGCGGTCATATCGGGCCGAAGCGCCAGCGTGCGCTGCGACACGGGGTCGATGACGCGCAACAGATCCTGCGCGCCCGCCGACTGCAAACGCCCGACCAGCGTTTCCTCGAACTCGGCGAGCGGCGGCATGACGCGCGCATAGCCATAGCTGGCCAGCGTATCCAGCACGGTCCGCGTCAGTCGCGCCGATGCCTCAGCTTGCGGCGGCAGGCGGTCGGACAGCCCTTCGGGCAGCAGGCCGGAATTGATGGCGCGGATCGTGCTCATGCGCGTCTCTTTAAAGAAAACGGCCCGGTATTCCAGAAGAAATACCGGGCTGATATGCTTTCGAAAAGGCAGGCGATCAGAACTTCAGCGCCTTGACCCGCTTCACGCCCGGCAACTTGCAAACGGCATCGAGCACATTTTGCGGGATCACGTCATCGACGCTGAGCAACAGCACGGCTTCGCCACCTGCATTGCGACGACCAAGGTTGAACGTGCCGATGTTGATGCCCGCTTCGCCCAAGGTGGTGCCGACCCGGCCGATAAAGCCCGGCGTATCCTCATTGACGATATAGAGCATATGGCCTTCCAGCTCCGCCTCGACGCCGATGCCGAACATTTCGACGAGGCGCGGCTGCGCGTTACCGAACAGCGTGCCTGCGACCGAGCGTTCGCCCTGGCTGGTGTTGACCGAGACGCGCACCAGCGTGTGATAATCGCCTTCCTTGTCATGACGCACCTCGCGCACGTCAAGACCGCGCTCTTTCGCCAGATAGGGCGCATTGACCATGTTTACGGTGTCGCTGTAGCGGCGCATGAACCCGGCCAGCACCGCGCCGGTGATCGGCTTGATGTTGAGTTCGGCCGCCGCGCCCTCGACCTCGATCGAGATATTGTCGAGATCGTCCTGCGAGAGCTGGCCTACCAGCGAACCGAGCCGCTCGGCAAGCGCCATATAAGGCTTGAGCTTGGGTGCTTCTTCTGCGCTGAGGCTCGGCATGTTGAGCGCGTTCGTAACACCGCCGGTCAGCAGATAGTCGCTGAGCTGCTCCGCCACTTGTAGCGCGACATTGACCTGCGCTTCGTTGGTCGATGCGCCCAGATGCGGCGTGGAGATGAAATTCGGCGTGCCGAACAACGGGCTTTCCTTCGCCGGCTCGACCGCGAACACATCGAGCGCCGCGCCGCCGATATGGCCGCTGTCCAGCCCTTCCTTCAGCGCCGCCTCGTCGATCAGACCACCGCGCGCGCAGTTGATGATGCGCACGCCCTTCTTCGTCTTGGCGAGATTTTCCCTGCTGAGGATATTGCGCGTCTGGTCGGTCAGCGGCGTATGCAGCGTGATGAAATCCGCACGAGCCAGCAGCGTATCGAGATCGACTTTCTCCACGCCCATTTCGATGGCGCGTTCCGGGGTGAGAAACGGATCGAACGCGACGACCTTCATCTTCAGGCCAAGCGCGCGGCTGGCGACGATGCTGCCGATATTGCCCGCGCCGATGAGGCCGAGCGTCTTGCCCGTCACTTCGACGCCCATGAAGCGGTTCTTCTCCCACTTGCCGGCCTGCGTCGAGGCATCGGCTTCGGGAAGCTGGCGCGCGAGCGCGAACATCAGGGCAACTGCATGTTCGGCGGTGGTGATCGAGTTGCCGAACGGGGTGTTCATCACGACGACGCCCTTGGCCGAAGCGGCTGGTATATCGACATTGTCAACGCCGATGCCGGCGCGGCCGATCACCTTCAGATTGGTTGCGGCGTCGAGAATTTCCTTCGTCACCCTGGTCGAGCTGCGGATCGCAAGGCCGTCATATTCGCCGATGATCGCCATCAGCTCTTCGGGCGTCTTGCCAGTGATCTCGTCCACCTCGACGCCGCGATCGCGGAAAATCTGCGCGGCCTGCGGGTCCATCTTGTCGGAAATAAGTACTTTGGGCATGAAAATGATCCTTGTCTTGTGTTCCTGCGAAGGCAGGAACCCCGGGCGATCGCATGATGCGCCCCAAATTCTGTGCTCCTGCTTCCGCAGGAGCACAGGAAAGGTCAGGCGGGAACGGCGGCCTTGGCGGACGCGTAGGCCCAGTCGAGCCATGGCCCCAGCGCCTCGATATCGCCCGTGTTCACGGTCGCGCCGCACCAGATACGCAGGCCGGGAGGGGCATCGCGGTATCCAGCGATATCATAGGCGGCGTCTTCCGCTTCAAGCAGCGACGCCATCTTCTTGATGAGCGCTTCGTCCGCACCCTCGACAGTGAGACAGACCGAGGTAGTCGAACGGGTCGCGGCATCGGGCGCGAGATGGCCGAGCCAGTCGCGCTCGTCGACGATCTTGCCCAGCGCCGCCGCATTGGCATTGCTGCGCGCGATCAGGCCGGAAAGGCCGCCCACCGACTTCGCCCATTCCAGCGCGAAGATCACGTCTTCGACCGCCAGCATCGAGGGCGTGTTGATTGTTTCGCCCTTGAAAATGCCTTCGGCCAGCTTGCCCTTCGCCATCAGGCGGAACACCTTGGGCAACGGCCAAGTGGGCGTGTGGGTTTCGAGGCGCTCGACAGCGCGCGGGCCAAGGATGATGACGCCATGACCGCCCTCGCCGCCCAGCACCTTTTGCCAGGAGAAGGTCGTCACATCGAGCTTGTCCCATGGCATGTCATAGGCGAATACGGCGCTGGTCGCGTCGCAGAAGCTCAAACCTTCGCGGTCCTCGGCGATCCAGTCACCATTGGGGACGCGCGCGCCCGAAGTCGTGCCGTTCCATGTGAAGAGCACATCGTTCGACCAGTCGACCGCGCCGAGATCGGGAATATCGCCATAGTCGGCACGAATGATCGTCGGATCGAGTTTAAGCTGTTTCGCTGCGTCCGTGACCCAGCCCTCGCCGAAGCTTTCCCATGCCAGCGTGGTGACACCGCGAGCGCCCAGCATCGTCCACATCGCCATCTCGAATGCGCCGGTATCGGAGCCGGGAACGATACCGATGCGATGCGTATCGGGAACCTGTAGCACTTCGCGCATCAAATCGATGGCGAGGCCGAGGCGCGCCTTGCCGATCTTCGCGCGATGCGAGCGGCCCAGCGATTCGGTGGCTAGTCTGGAGGCTTCCCAGCCCGGCGGCTTCGCGCAAGGGCCAGAGGAAAAATAGGGACGCGCGGGCTTTACGCCCGGCTTGGTAACTTCGGTCATGAACGCTTCTCCTTGCAGAGAGCTCGCGCGGCGTTGGGACCGCGTGGCCCGTCGGCGGCTCTAGCGGCGCGCCGGTTAATGTCAAATGAAAAGCAGAAGGCCGGGGCAGAACGGCGCAGGGGCAGGCTACGCCGTTCACCAAAATACTGGCCCGGCGATGGCATTTTTACTATGCGCAGAAGAATGAAGCCGAGACAGACCGGGAAAGCGGGCCGCGCACTCGCCCTTGCAGCTTTGACAAACCTCCTGCTTTCCGCCTGCGCCGGAGACATGATCCCGGCATCGAAACGCGTGCACTCCACCAAACCGAAGACACCGCCGCCCAATGGCATCAACAGCGCCGCCTTCCGGCAATGCGCGGGCAAGCTGACGAGTTTGGGCGCGAAGTTCGAAACCCTGCCGGACCGGAGCTTCGGCGGCGGGTGCACCGCTTATGGCGCGATGAAGTTGCTCGACATCGGGGTGCCAATCACCAACCTCACCGCGATGACTTGCCCGCTCGCGCAGAATTTCACGGCATGGGTGCACTATGGAGTGCGACCGGCGGCGCGCCTTTATCTCGGCAGCGATGTCGTGCGCGTCGACAGCTTCGGCACCTATAACTGCCGCAATATCGCGGGCAGCGGCAGGCTTTCCGAGCATGCGCGCGCCAATGCCGTCGATGTCGCGGCGTTCGTGCTGGCGGACGGGCGGCGGGTCTCGGTCCAGAACGGGTGGAATGGCGACGAGGCGAGCCGCGCCTTTTTGCGCCGCATCCGCGACAGCGCCTGCAAGCGTTTTCGCACGGTGCTCAGCCCGGATTATAACGCCGCGCATCACGACCATCTGCATTTCGACATGGGCGGACGCGGCGAATATTGCCGCTGACGCCGCGCAGCAGACCCCTTCCGATTGTCACCAAAAGCGGCTAGGCGGGGCGCTATGAGCAAGAAAGACATAGGAGAGCGCATCTTCCGCCCGGCACGGCAAGAAGCGCACGACGCCACCGTTACCGTAGACAGTCCACAGACACAAAGCGCAGCCTATCGACTCGCGTTTCAGGACACGGAATTCCTGCTACGCGAAGATTTGCGCCCGGTGCGTTTTCAGCTTGAGCTGCTGAAGGCGCATCTGCTGCTCGAAGAAGCGAAGATCACATCGACTTTCGTATTCTACGGTTCTGCCCGCATCCCTTCGCCCGAAAAAACGCAGGCCTTGATCGATGCCGCAAAGACCGAGCACGACCGGCGCATCGCCCATAATCTTGTCGCCAAGGCCAAATATTATGATGAAGCGCGCAAGCTTGCCCGCATTGCGGCGCAATTACCCCCCAATGCCGCCGGATGTCATAATTTCGTTGTCTGTTCCGGTGGCGGCCCGTCAATCATGGAAGCGGCCAATCGCGGGGCGCATGATGTCGGCGCGCAAACCGTCGCGCTCAACATCGTGCTGCCGCATGAACAGGCCCCCAACGAATATGTGACGCCCGAACTCTCGTTTCAGTTTCACTATTTCGCGTTGCGTAAGATGCACTTCCTCATGCGCGCCCGTGCGCTCGCGGTGTTTCCAGGCGGATTCGGCACCTTCGACGAGTTTTTCGAGCTGTTGACCCTGATACAGACCGGCAAGATCGAGCCGATCCCGATCCTGCTGTTCGGGCGGGATTTCTGGAACAGGGTGGTCGATTTCGAAGCGCTGGCCGACGAAGGCGTGATCGCGCCGACCGATCTCGACCTCATCACCTGGGTCGAGACGGCCGAGGAAGCCTGGGCGGCGGTGGAAACCTTCTATCAGGATGCGGAGGAGCCGGGCTGCGCTTGACCGGCCCCCTTGTTCCCGATGGAAACAGCTGCCGGAGACGTTCTGGTTCGGCTTGAACCAAAACATCTCCTGCTTATTTTCTGTTGGCTATGATTCCCGGATCAGCGGATCATGCCGCCTGCCTCGAAATCCCTCCGGGCGAGCCGTCACCCTGAACCGCCCAAGCGCGAAAACGCTTATTCCGCAGGCGCCGCCTCGTTAGCCGCAGCGGCGTTATCAGCGGGAGCCGCAGCATTGGTGGCGTCACCCTCGGCCGCAGCCGGAGCATCCGCAGCGGGCAGCGGCAGGTTGGAACCCTGCGTGTTCATCCAGGCGATCAGATTCGCGCGATCGACAGGATTGCCGAGACCCGCGAAGGTCATCTTCGTGCCGGGCGCAAAATCGCGCGGGCTTTTCAGCCACGCATCCATCGCCGCGAAATCCCATGTGCCGCCTTTGCCTTTGAGCGCATCGGAGAAAGCAAAGCCAGCCTTACCGTGGCCAATTTCTTCACCCATTGTGCCATAGAGGTTCGGGCCAATGCCATTGGCTCCGCCCTGATTGATCGTGTGACAGGCGGCGCATTTGGCGAAGACTTTTTCGCCCTTGGCGACATCAGCGGTAGCCAGCAATGTGTTGAGCGATGGTCCAGCATCCCCGGCGCCTTCACCTTCGGCTTCAACGCCTTCGATGGCATAACCCATTTCCTCCGGGCGCTCGGAATGGAAATATTTGCTGGAAATGATGCCCCCGCCCAGTGCGATAATGCCGGCGAACAGGGCCCAGCCCGCAAATGTGTTGAAACGATCGTCCATGCGCTCGGAATCCTTTTCTTCGAACCTTATGAGCCTTCAAAACAGCTACCCGGAGATGCGGCGCTCCCGTCGCATGGTCCCCCTTAGCGCGCTCCCATAATGGCGCAAGCGCGCCTGCGCAAGCGGTGCGTGCAGCAAATTCTGCTGTGCACTGGACGCTTGCGCGGCGAGATGTCAGCGCCTAAGCGCGCAGAGACAGGATCATATCGATGGAAATCTATCCCTTACCCGCCCGCCGCATCGTCGAGCAGATGAACTCAGAGGCCTTGGCGCAACCACACCGCGCCATTGCCTTTCAGGGCGCGCCGGGCGCCAATTCGCATCTTGCGGCCCTCGGCTATCGGGCGGATTGCCTGCCTCTCCCCTGTTTCTCGTTCGAGGATGCGCTCGACGCGGTGCAGGAAGGCCGCGCCGACAGGGCCATCATTCCGATCGAGAATTCGCTGCATGGACGCGTTGCCGACATGCACTTCCTACTGCCCGAATCTGGGCTTTCCATCATCGATGAATATTTTCTGCCGATTCATCATCATCTGATGGCGCCTGACGATTCGCCCGTACATGAGGTGCTCAGCCATGTGCAGGCGCTGGGGCAGTGCCGTCATTATCTACGCGAGCATGGCATCCGCCCGGTTGCCTATGCCGACACCGCGGGCGCCGCCGCACTGGTGGCGGATAACAGGGAAGCAGGCGTCGGCGCAATTGCCCCAGCGCTGGCCGCGGAGCTTTATGGCCTCAAGATATTGGCTGCCGAGATCGAGGACAGTCACGACAATATGACCCGCTTCGTTGTGCTGGCTCGCGAAGCGGTCGTGCCGTCCGCCGAAGTGCCGGTCATGACGACCTTTCTGTTCGAGGTGAAAAATATTCCTGCCGCGCTTTACAAGGCGATGGGCGGCTTTGCGACCAACGGCGTTAACATGACCAAGCTCGAGAGCTATCAACGCGGCGCAAGCTTTTCGGCAACGGAATTTTATGCCGATATCGAGGGCATGCCCGGCGATCCGGCTGTTGACCGGGCGCTGGAGGAACTGCGCTTTCATACCAAATGGGTTCGGATATTGGGCAGCTACGCACAAGCACGGCCGCGCACCCCGGCTTGAGAGGAAGGGAGACAGGTTCTGCTGTTTCCGTTCACTTCCGTGCGCTTTTTACAAAAAGCCGGACCTTACATCGGGATGGTTTGAAATTTCTCCTCAGCAACGCATATAAGTGGCGTTGCCAAGCGTGCGCCCCGCCGCTATAGGCCGATCCCTCGACAGCCCGTCGCATACCCTGCGGCGCGAGACCAGTGCGGAGACGTGGGTGAGTGGCTGAAACCAACGGTTTGCTAAACCGTCGTGCTGAGAATTCGGCACCGAGGGTTCGAATCCCTCCGTCTCCGCCATTTCTTGCAAAAAGCAACGAAACTGCCGGGAATTCCGCCGCCCGATACCGCAAGAGCTATGCCAGCATTTGGGCAATAAGAGAGAGTTCCTGGAATTCTTCGGCGGTGTCTCGCTCAAATATGACAACTCGGCCATTCCCGTTGACAGCAACCCGCCATTCAGGAGCGATAGATTTAACCATTTATAAAATGATTTCTGGGATTTAGAGATGGGGTAACATCGCTAGCGGCGACAATAAAGCGCGAGAGATGGCTGGAACAAATAACACTTCAAATCTTTATTACGTCCAACGTGAATTGATAACCGGCAGCGTCGTCATCGCTGCCATTGTCATGTTCATATGGACTGGCGGCTCGGCCATGACGGCTGTTGTCCGCTACCTAACTGGCGTCGGGCCCAGCGTCGAGCAGGTTTTGCTGACCACGCTTCTGCTCAATATTGCGCTCATCCTTTTCGGCTGGCGCCGCTATCGCGACCTGCAGATCGAGGTCCTCCTGAGACGCGAGGCCGAAGAACGAGCCAACTCACTTGCCCAAACCGACTCGCTCACCGGCTTCCTGAACCGCCGCTCGATGGCGGAACGGAGCACCGCGCTGCTGGACAGCGCTAAAGCCGCGCGTCAGTCCGTGGCGATCTTCATGCTCGATCTCGATAACTTCAAGAAGATCAACGATATTCATGGCCATGCCGCAGGCGATTATGTTCTCACGACCATCGCTCGCCGGATCAAGGAGTTGATGCCGCCAGCGGCACTGACCGCACGGCAGGGTGGCGACGAATTCATATGCGCCTTCGTTTTCGATCCGAATTCACCAGAAAGCGTCGATCATCTTGGCAAGGAACTGGTGGCTTCAATCGCCAAGCCAATTGTTTACAATGGCCTGCACCTGTCGGTCAGCGTATCCATTGGCATTGTCGCGTCGGGTTCTGATCGCGACACTCTCGACGCGCTGATGCAGCACGCCGACATCGCCATGTATTGCGCCAAGGAAAAGGGACGTAACTGCCATATCTGGTTCGATGAGTTGATGGGGCGCGAACTTCATACCCGAAACATGCTTGAGGACGGCATTCGCCGGGGGATTCCCAACGGCGAGTTCGTACCCTATTTCGAGCCCCAGATAGACCTCGCAAACAGGTGCCTGATCGGATTCGAAGCGCTGGCGCGCTGGAATCACCCGACCCTTGGCGTGATAATGCCGGAGAGGTTCATACCGATTGCCGAAGAAAGCAACCTTATTACCGATTTGTCGTTGGCGATCATGCAACAGGCTTTTGTGGAGGCCAGGACCTGGAATTCCTCACTCACCCTCTCGGTCAACATCTCGCCCGCGCAATTGATGGACCCCTGGCTCAGCCAGAAGATCCAGAAGCTGTTGTTGGAAACGGGCTTCCCCGCCAACCAGCTGGAAGTAGAGATTACCGAAAGTGCGTTGTTCGAAAACCTTGCCCTCGCCCAGGTTATCGTAGGATCGCTCAAGAACCAGAATATCCGCATTGCGCTCGACGAATTCGGCAGCGGATACAGCTCGCTCGCCCACCTTCGGACGCTCCCGTTCGACCGGATCAAGATCAGCCGCAGCTTCGTTTCGTCGGTCAACCAAAGCAAGGAGAGCGCGTCGATTGTCGGAACGATCATGCAGCTGGGCCAAAGCCTGAACCTGCCCGTCACGGCAGAGGGCATCGAAGACGGCGAAACCGAGATTAAATTGCGGGATATGGGCTGTGCCGCCGGTCAAGGCTGGCATTTTGGGAAGCCAATGCCGACAAACGAAACGAACCAGATGCTTGCGGATCGCGGTCTCCTCGCCTCCGTTCCCATGCGAGGCGGAGCCCCAGTGGAAGCTTACACAGGAGCATCAAAGGGATGGCTGAATAGGGGAGGGATCGCTAGCCGGAAGTGATGACCAAGCCCAACAATGCGCTTCGGTACTTTTCATTAATCGCCAGAAATCACCCTATGCTTGGTTATGTTATGTGAGCGCGGTTGAACCAAAACATTTTCGGCAGTCTGGACAAGACCGTTCAGCCTGACAATGCTTCAAGAAACAATTCGATGTCATCGACTGTGTTGAACACCGAGGGCGAAACCCGCAGATAATGTTGGCCAATGCCCGCCTTGATCCGGCGCGCCTCACACCGCTCCCTGACCCGTGGATCAATCTTCGGGTGAGCAAAGGCCGCAATGGGCGAATTCTGCTCTTGCGGAGTCAATGGCTCGAAGCCGAGTTGCCCCATACCCTGAAAGAGCCTCTTCATCATCGGGCGACGATATGCGTTGATATTGTCTATCCCGATGCCAAGCACATAGGCGATCGACGCGCGCATCGTCCACAACGAAGCATGACTGGGAGAGGACACTTCAAACAACCCCTCTGCGGTGTGGGGCGCCACTGTCCAGCTTCCTTCGATTGGACCAGGCGGATCGTAAGTGAAGGCGTGTTCCCTGTAGTGCAACACCTGGCGCCAGCCTGTTTGCACCCTTATTAGCGCGTCCAGTGCTTCTGGACGTATATACAGGAACGCAGCACCGAAATCGCCCTGGAGCCATTTGTAGCCGCCACAGCATGCGAAATCCACGCCGCTTTCTCTGACATCGACTGGAATCGCGCCAGCGGCCTGAATAATGTCCGCATATACCAGTGCACCACGCGCATGTGCTATTTCGCATATTTGCTTCAGGTCGTGCACATAGCCGGTGTGACTTGACACCAGCGATATCGCGACAAGGCGCGTGCCCGGTGTAATCGCTGCATCGAGATCATCGAGCAGGATATGATTATTGCGGGGCGCTACAAACTCGACCTCGACGCCTTGCTTTCGCATCTCGCCATATTTGGCGAGCGAGGCAAAATAATGGAAGGCGTCGGTAACAACTCTCGTACCCGGACGGATATCAAGCGACGCGCAAATCAGGTTCTCGCCTATCATTGTGCTGGGCACGACCGCGATATCGTCGGAAGACGCGTTGATGAGCCTCGCAAATAGCGACGCCGCTTCATTTTCGACGTCCTGCGTCACCCACAAGCGTTTGGGTTCACGCAGTCGCACATCAACATATTCATGCATTGCGGCGATCACCGGCTTGCTGATCGGATGTGTGAAGGCGGAGTTGAGGAATGTGCCATCGGTGAAGAAGTCGTCCTTCAATGGCAAGCTGTGCGCGCTCGTGCCACTTGCGGTGCGGCCAACCGCCGAGGCAGCGACGGGCGTCGCGATTGCAGAGGCGATGAGCGATCTTCTGGTAAATGTCATGGCCAGTCCGCCACAGTCGGCGGCTCGGTGAAAGGTTTGATATTAAGGGCGCGATATATTTCGCTGGGAAAATACATATAACCTCCCTTGAAAACCATGCTGGGACGGCGGATCGCGGATATGTCGCGAGTCGGATCATGTTGGATCAGCATCATATCGGCTCGTTTTCCAATTTCGATGGAGCCGAAATCCCTGTCCCGCCCCAGATAATGCGCCATTCCGAGTGTGGCGGTGGTCAACACCTCCGCCGGGCTCATACCGGCCTGTACATAAAGCTCGAGTTCCCGGTCGAGCGCGAAACCTTCGCCATGATCTGTGCCGGGAAGCAGCGTGATACCATTGGTATGGAGCAACCGGATCAGGCCGATAAACGTCTCAAAGGCTTTCTTGTATCTTGCATCCTCTTCGACAGAAGCAATCGCCATATAGGTGCGCCGCGTGTCGCGCCGATAGCTGACCGGGAGATGATCGATAACCTCTGCGAAGCTGTGCGGGTCAACGCCTGCACGGCTCACCATCAATTGTTCGAGAATGACTGCGGTCGTATCAAGGGCGATGTGCTTGCGTTGCATATGGCGTATCGTCTTCAGGACAGGGTCCGATGAAAGATCAAGATCAGCCGCGCGCTGCAATGCTGTAAGGCGCAAGGTCGTTCTCGTATCCTCTTCCGGTTTCAGCAGCCATCCCAGCATCAACTGGTTGAGATGCGCGATTTCATCATAACCAGCGTCGATCATCTTATCCGGTGTCGTGAATGCCGGAGTATGCCCGGTGACGCCCATGCCGAGTGAATGTGCCAAGCCGGCCACGGGCTTTACCCAATCGGGAGGGAATGAATTGTAGATCTTGATCTGCCAGTAATCATGTTTCCGGTACCACCGCACAGCGTCGAGGGCTTCATCTAGGGTATCTGCGACGACACCCGATCGCGCGGAATAAAGGCTCCGCCCCTCGATAAATCCATTATATACGATATCCGGCCCAGCTATCTCTCCCGCTCTGATCGCTCCTGCCATTTGCAACAGGATTGCATTGTCATTACCCATATCGCGCACGGTCGTAACGCCCGATGCAAGGTAGAGCAGGCCGCTATAGACCGAGTTGTGCGAATGCATGTCATGTAGGCCGGGAACCAGAACGCCTCCACTGCCCTCCACCACCCGCACCTTCCTGGCGGCGGAGTCCGCGCTTTCGGTCGGCCGGATGTCAGTAATGCTGTCGCCTTCGATGGTAACGTCCGAGAGATCTGACAGCGTTCCGAAAGCCGGCTTGAATATTCGGACATTGCGAATACGCACCGGAAGGTCGCTCTTGTGCCCAAGGCTGTCCTGTAGTTGCCTGGCCCGCGCAAAAATCAGTCGCTGGAAATCCTCTTTAAGATCGGCAGCAGCGGCCTCCCAACCCTTTCGAATTGCGATCGCGCTTTGGCTCTGGGTTGCAAAAAGCTCGTTTTCTTCATCTATCACCACATAGTCGGGTGCATAGTCCCGTCCGTCGATCCGAAAAAATGTAACAGGTAAATCCCGACCATTCAGGCTGAACGTCTTTGTATCGACTTTCGTGATACGCAATTCGCCGTCAGGAACGGTCGGCAGCGTGCCGTTGGGGCTGGCCAACAATGCTCGCGCATAGACCGCAAGGCCGAAAGGACTTGAATCATTGACCAGATAGAGGCGGCCAACGGCGTTGTCGGTCTGGCCATGATCGGCTTGACTCCGCCAGACGGCCCGCCCCGCGTTCAGTTCATAAAGCTCGTCGACTTCACCGCCGAAAGCTGACTTCCCCGCGACTGAATAGCGGGTCGGAATGTCATGGGGGCCATAAACGATATCTTCGGCATGGTTGGGGCCGCGGCCGTTGTTGCTCACATTATATGTCACGCTGGATCGGCAATCGCCTGTCTCAGCCAAGAGAGAACCGACCGTTTCACCATTGTCCAGGATGCTGAGTTCTTCGGTCAGCCGTGGACAATCCGTTGCCCGGACTGATACTGGCATCATAGCCGATGCTAGCAACACGAGGACCGGGAATATTTTCATCGTTCCAGCCCGGCGCTGATAAATGCTTTGAGATCATTCGTCAGCGCAATGCGGGTGTCAGGACGGTCCAAATATATCGAATGACCGCCGAAATAGCATTTGTTCGTATAGCGGTTCGCCAGAGCCGACCCCAGATTATCGATCATGATAGCATTGCCCATACAGGAAACCATTGCATCAAGCTTTCCCGCCGCAATGAACACCCGCGTGCCCGGGTTGCGCTTCAATGCATTCTGTATCCAGTGCGGGGCATTGGGTGGCGCATATCCATTTTCCAGGCGCTTGAGCTCTTCCGATGTCATCTCGGGAATATCCCACTGCCAATCTGTCGCTTGATGCGGATCCACGGCTGTCGACGGGAAGAAGGAATGCTCGATACCGGAATCGCCGCTCGATATATATGGCAAGGCCGTATTATATCCCAGTTCATCACGGAAGTATGCGCCATAAGCTGCCTTCTGCGCGAAGCTGTATGAACCAAGGCCGCTTCGTGTCAGGTCCGAGATGGAAAGAACCGACTCCGGATCACTGCCCAGCAATGTCTTGCGGTAGACCGTGGTGGTCATGGTCAATGCTTTGCGGTCGATAAAGTCTTCATCGACACCTGTATAACGGGCCAGTTGTCGCGCGATCTGCTCGCGTTCCTCGTGCGACAGACTGTCCTTTTTCTCAAGCGCCGACCAATAGACGTCTCGTGTCCATTTTTCGACCTGCTTGATCGTTTTGTCAGGATCGGCAAGCAATTCCGGTGAGAGCTTTTTGAAGAAGATCGCGCTTCGGGTTCGTGCCGGAATATACATTGCGTCGTCGAAAGCGAAGCTGATCTCGGCACCCGGAACCTGACCGGAGATTATCACAATGCCTTTAAGATTATAGCCAGCCTCAGCCAACTTTTCTCCCACGCCCGCTGCGCGCCACGTACCCAGGCTCTGACCTCCAACATAAATGGACCGCTGTATCTGGCCATGGATAGCAAGATAAGACCGGATGAACTCGGTCGTTGCCGCAAGATCGCCACCCATGGTGTAGAATTGCGCTGCATATTCCGGCTTCGCAGGTCGGCTGAACCCTGTTCCCACCGCGTCAACGAACACCAGATCGGCTTCGGTCAGAAGCGTATCCTGATTGTCGACCAATTGTTCATTCTCGAATATCCGGGGGCCGATGAATTTGAGGTGGAGGTTCTTGGCCTCGCCGCCCGGCCCGCCTCCCCACATGAAAAGGATGGGTCGGGTCTGGCTGTCCTTGTTCCCGCTTTTGGGCTTGGCATGATAAGCAACGTAAAACATGTGGCCGCGAGGTTCATCGCTTTCGTCGGTGCGGATGGCAAGCCGACCACTTTCGGTCATGTAGCTCAAGGTACCATTGCGTGTCCTGATGGAATGTGATCGGTATACCGGTGCCTCGTCCCCACCAGTCAAGGCTACAGACGTAACTGTAGAAGGTCGCGCTTGTACAGGTGGCGAAAGCAATGAAAGCGCCAATGCTATCGTCATATTCGTCCGCATGATGCTTCTTTCAGATCAGTGAAGATGTGCCGTTGCAAATTCTGTTCGTCACTGCGGCTTGCGGGCGGCATCGGACGAAATACGCAACTTCCGAAATTCCGACCCCGGCTTCCATTGGGGCCAGATGGCGCTATTCGCCAACAGGTCGCCAACGCGATAAAAAAGCCCGACGTCTTGAGCCGCACCTGTCAGATCCCAATCAGGAGACCATGCATCGCATTCCTGATGATAGCAGTTCTGCGTATAATTGCGGATCCATTCCGCTCCTGCCCTAGTTCCGCCAATTATGGCGTCGGGATCACCGGCGAGACCCATCGTCACCAGTGCCGGAACGCCTCGTTTGGCAAAGGCGAAATGATCCGAGCGGAAAAACATACCGCGCTCAGGGTACATTTCCTGTGTAATGATGCGTCCCTGTTGTTCGACTGCCTTCGACGCCAAGTCTTCGAGATCACTCTGTCCTTTGCCGATCAGCACAAAATTGCGCGCTTCGCCCAAGGTCTGCAGGACATCGAATGTAAAGTTGGCAACCGTCTTTTCAAGCGGCACGGTTGGGTGTTCGGCATAATATTCGGCACCGAGCAGGCCGCGCTCTTCTGCTGTCCAGGCCGCGAATATAATCGATCGTTTCGGCGGAGGCCCTTTTGTGAAAGCGCGAGCGACCTCGATAACTCCGCCTATACCTAAGGCGTTATCGATGGCGCCATGATGAACGACCGTCCGTCCTTCTTCGTTGTTTTCCTTTCCGAATGCATCCCAGTGCGCGCCATAAATTATGGCCTCATCGGCGGCCTTCGTTCCCGGAAGCATTGCGAGTATGTTCTGGCTCGTGATCCGCTCAGCTGTGACTCTGGTAGCGACCGACAATGTGATGTTGAGATCGACCGGCCGGAACCCTTTGGTTCTCGCCTCTTTTTTGAGTTCTTCGAAATCCTGTCCCGCCAGCTTCAAAAGCGTGACGGCGGCATTGTGTGTGATCCATCCACTAAAGGCGAGTGTGGACAATGACATGCCCGGCTTGTCCAATGAATAATTTATTCCCCGCGGGCCGGCGACGACGTTCCATCCATAGCCAGCCGCCTCGGTTTCATGAACCACGAGGGCAGCTATCGCGCCTCTGCGTTGCGCTTCTTCGAATTTGTATGACCACCGCCCGTAATAAGTCATGGCTTTGTCGCCGAAACGGCCACTGGCGTCTTCTCCCGCCGAGGCTTCGAAATCGGGATCATTTACAAGGAACAGCACCACCTTTCCCCGGAGGTCGGCTTCCTTGAAATCATCCCAATCTCTTTCCGGCGCGAATGCGCCATAGCCTACGAAAACTACTGGTGCATCACGGACGGCTATTGCGCCCGTTTCCCTGGAAGTGCTGAAATATATCTCGTCCGGATACGCAAGAACCAGCGAGTCACCCCCACCTGAAATTGAGACCCGAGGGCTATCGGCTATCTGTGTTTTCAGTAATGGAACCGGCTGAGTCCAGCTATTGTCAGGGCCAGCCGGCTTCAAGCCAATCGCCTTGAATTTTTCGACAATATAGGCGACGGTTTTCTGCTCACCCGGGGTGCCCGGTTCACGCCCCTCAAACTCATCTGAGGCAAGTTGACGCGTAATAGCGGAAAGGTGCGCAGGATCGATCCCGGCAGCTTTATCATTGTCCGGGGCCGCACGCGCGGTTTGGCTCACGAAAATCGTGGCCAGACCGAGCGCCTTGAGGAACCTGCTGCAAATCATAACATCTACCAATCAAAAGCGAACTCGTGCTCCAGCGTAAAAGCGCCGTCCCAATATGTCGCCATAAGAGAAGACAGGGAAGGATGGCCCTTTATCGAACATGTTGACCACGCCAGCGCGCAACTGGATATTATTGATATTCACCTGCGCCGAAAGACTATGTGTCATGTTCGAATCCACAACCGGATAGGGCGTGCTTTCGATGGTGGCATCTGGCCCCGACAAAACCTTGCTCAGATATTGCATCTGATATGTAAGCCGGAAATTGTTAATGGCATACGCCACCGCAAGCCGTCCCACCCAATCGGGTTCCGTTACCGTATTATCTGTGCGCACAAAGGTCTGTCCCGTGACTGACGTTGTCAGCAGCGCGTTATGCGTTAGTTCTGCGTCAATATTGACGAAGCCGTTCCCCAGACCGAAACCATAGTTCAGGGCATAGACTTCCCCACGATATTTCACGACACCCGCATTGAAAGTCGTGGTCGTTCCGGTAAGGATCGTGCCGCCGGGGTCGGTCCCGTCCGGGTTTGCGAGCCGTGTGAAGGCGGAACAAACGCCAGCAGGCGGCGCGTCATTATCATAGCAGGCGGCAGCGAAATCTCGTGTGGTGAACGCCGATAATCCGCTGGTGAGGTCGATTTCGATCCGATCCGCACTGAAGCGCAAACCCGGAATGAAGGACGGCGTCAGAACGATGCCATATGTCAGCGTCTTGGAAATTTCGCTTTGAAGGCTGGGATTTCCACCAGTGGTGACCAGTGTCCGCCGGAAATTCTCGGCAGGGTCCTGGAATGTGGCCAGGCGTGATGCCGCGGAAGCGCCCGCGTTGCTGCCGTCTGAAAATACACCATATCCCGGATTCGCCTGAAACAGGGCAAGGCAGTTAGCGCGCCGAACCTCAGGATTTGGCCCTGCATTGATGTTGTCGGAATCGCATGGATCAACCAGAATCGCTGCAAGTTCCGTCGAACTGGGCGCCAGCAACTGACCAAGAGATGGCGCACGGAAATTCCGGCTGCGTGAAACGCGCAGCAGGATGTTGTCGTCCACTTTCCACTGAGCGCCCAGAGACCAAAGCTTCTCTGAGCCTGCGAGCGAGTTGTCCGCGTAACGGAACGCTCCGCTCACATCGAAGCGCTGCATCGCGGGCAGAGAAAAATCGCCGCCTACCAACGGAATAACGATTTCGAGAGATGCTTCATCCGTATTATACCCTCCCGACTGAGGGATTTCCATCGCTCCCGGTCCGGTAAGGCCGAGTTGGCTTGCCGCAAATGGCGTGAAGCGCGCGCGTTCGTCCCTATGTTCATAGGCGATGTTGAAACTGACATCACCACCAGGAAGGGACATGATGCGGCCGCCGAGAGAAACAAAAAGATCGGTCTGCCTGTTCTTGTAATCGAGCCCGATGGGCACATTCACGTAATCGCGTGCGGCCTGGCTGACATTACCGGCACCGAAGGGATTGATCGGTGCGCAGGAGGGGTCGTCATTCGTCGCGGACGCATCGGCGTTTACCGCACAGACGGCTTCACCGGCTCCATTACGGACGGAGTTGATCGCATTGGCGAAGCGCGCATTGTCGATGCCCCACGCATGTCTCTTGCCCTGCACTTCGCCATAGCTCGCATGAGCCGACCAATAGAGGTCGCCGTCAGTGGCACCGAGTTCCCCTTCCAAGGCGATCAGAGCACGATAGGTTTCCGTTGTAGTCCTTTGCTCCTTGTCCTGCTGCAGATCGGGGAATGTTTTCGACAGAAACAACGGTGCCCCTACGCCAAAGCTTGGACTCGCCGCCGTCAGAGTTGCGATGTCCTGTCCCGTCAGGAAAGCATTGTTGTTGAAAAATGCTATCGGGCCAGCGCCCGAGGCAGCATTGTTCAGAATGGTCTGGCTCTTGTTGGTGACGATTTCGGTGCCGATAGTCTTGGCGTAAGTCAGTTCCGTAGAGACTGTTATCGCATCGGTCAGATCATAATGGCCAATGACATTGGCACTCAGGCGTTCCACACCTGTATAGAGACCATTGAGATCACCGAACCGATATCCGTCCCCTCCTGTAGAGAAAGGAACACCCAAAATCGTGCCTGGATCATAGGGCGTCAGTCCGCCGGACGGTGAAAACTGCAAGGGATTCCCTGATGCATCCCTCGCAAAGCAAATTTCGAAGCCGCACGGTGGCAATGGGACAGGAGCGGGAATGGTGAAAATCACCCCATTCTCATTGAAAGAGGTGAAACGGGCATCGCGGATCAATTCCTGCGATGGAATGCCGTCATTTGGCCCGGTATCGGCAGCGTTGCTCTGGGTGATGAAGGATATATTGCTCAGCGGTCGGGACTTGGTCAGCAATGGCCTGGTCTTTGACCACTCTATGTTGATAGCGATATTGCCGCGTCCATCACCAAAATTTGTACCAGCCGTTCCTCTGAGACTATATTCGGGATAGTCACCGCGTGACGAGATGCCAGTTTGCCCATCCAGTTCAATACCCGAGAAATCACGCTTCAGCCGATAGTTTACCACGCCGGCGATGGCGTCTGTGCCATAAACGACTGCCCCGCCTGCCTGAACCACCTCGATCGCTTCAATCAGTCCGGTCGGAATGAGACTGGCATCCACCCGCGATTCCTGCAGCCCATTCGACGAGGTTACAAAGCGGCGGCCGTTGACCAATGTGAGAGTGCGCCCTTCGCCCAGACCGAACAAGTTGGGAAACTGTTGGCCAGACCCCGTAGAGAGCCCATCATTTTTCCCCACAATCGCGGTCGGGATCGTGGATGTGATCTGGTTTATGGCTTGCGCGGCGTTAACATAGCCACGATCGGTCAACGTCTGCGCGTTGATCTGCAGCTTGGGCGCAGGCGTCTCGTTGTTGCGGATGCGAGTGCCTGTCACAATAATCGCCGACCCCTCTGCTTCCTCTGGTTGAACGACGGATTCTGCTTGAGCGTTCGCAGTCGTAACTGACGCCAACACAAACAGGCTGGTGCAAATCGACAGGCTGGGCAGGTGCTTCATATATCCAGTGCTCATGACAAGACCCCCTTTTTAAAAGTATTTACACATCAAGTAACGTAGAGTTTTTCTTTATATTTTTCATTTTTCCATGATGAATTATTCATTATTTCACATATGTTTAATACAAGATATCCGATTTCTTCGAATCTGTTATATAATGGAGAAAATCCGAAGCGTAGTACATTGGGAGCACGAAAATCACCAATTACACGTCGATCATTGAGAGCTCGCATGATCTGATAGGCATTATCATGGCTCAGCGAGACGTGACTTCCGCACTTCTTCAGAAATCTTTCACTCGTCAGTTCAAATCCAAAAGGAGCCAAATATTCATCAAAGAGCAGTATGAATTCTCTAACCATGGCCTGGCTTTTATTGAATAGCTGACCAATCTCGACATCATCGAACGCATCCAGAGCGCCGTTGAGCGCCGCCAATCCGATCACCGAAGGCGTGCCGCACTGAAAGCGTCGAATATCACTGGCAGGCAAATAAGAATCGGCAAAGTCAAACGGAGCCCGATGTCCGAACCATCCCTGCAAAGGCTGCTCGCTCGTTTGCTGATGACGTTTAGCCGCATAGAGAAAGGCCGGGGCACCTGGGCCGCCGTTCAGATATTTATATCCACATCCCACCGCGAAATCGACGTTCCAGCGATCCAACTCGCACGGCACCGCTCCCGCCGTATGCGCCAGATCCCAGAGAGCCAGGGCACCTTTCGAATGTGCCGCAGCGGTAAGCGCCTCCATGTCATAGATTGCGGATGTCTTGTAGTCGATATGACTGACGGCAATTACCGCAACTTCATCGTCGATATGATCGCCTAGCGCATTTGAAGCGACAATCCGCGTCTTGCATCCAAGCTGTCTTGCAATACTCTCGATTATATACACGTCTGTGGGGAAATTGCCTTTGTCCGTCAAAATGACGTTACGCGTCGGGCGTAAACTCAGTGCGGCTGACAGCGTCTTGTAAAGATTAATCGAAGTCGAGTCAGATGCGATAGTTTGACCCGGCGCCGCACCGATCAGCCTGCCGATACGATCGCCTACATTGACCGGCAGATCGAACCATCCCTCCAACCAGCCGCCGATAAGCGATTTCCCCCATTCGTGCGCGATGGCTCTATCCGCATTTTGCCGCGCCGAGTGCGAGAGGCAACCGAGCGAGTTGCCGTCGAGATATGTCGTATTTTCCGGCATCAGGAACTTGTCGCGATGCCGCTTGAGTGCATCATCATGGTCCAGCCTGCGCAGACGCTCCAATATATCGCGTGACATCACTGCAGACCTGGCCTGGACAGGTTGTGAAATACCGAGAGTTGACTCGAACTCGTGGATATTTTCCGGCCGCTGGATAGATTGGCCAATAGGGGCGCAGCAGCGCGCGATTGGATGAAAATTGCCATTCGCCATTGGTATCACCGGACCAAAGGGCGTTTTTGCTTAATTGCCGACAGGAATAGACGGAAGTAGAAACATTATTCCTGCACACTGCGGATGCAGGAAAGTTATTCCAGTTTTAGCGCTTTGGAATCGGATACCCTGCAAACGGCTTTATTTCTTTCAGAACGAAAGATGTGCGGACTTCGCGAACATGGGGCATTCGCGCAATTGTCCGGCGGGAAAATTCGGAAAATTCTTCAATATCGTCTGCGACCACTCGTAACTGATAGTCCGCTGGGCCGGAAACGATGGCACATTCTATGATCCGTTCCTCGTTTCGTACCGCCGCCTCGAATTCCAGCGCGTCTTCGTCTCTATGGCTGTCCACCTGTACGATTACGAAAGCATCGACGCCGAAACCCAGCTTGTTGCGGTCTATCGATGCACGATAGGCCTGAATGTAACCGCCTTCTTCCAATCGACGGATCGCACGCCAGCACGGTGTCGTGGACATATTCACCTTTTCGGCCAAGACGGATGTTGTCTGCCGACTATCGACCTGAAGGTGCTTCAATATTGCACGTTCCTGGCCGGTGAGTTTCTGCCCATCGTTGTGCCTGGTGCCCTTGCTCATCAGAAATTCCCGATTCCCTCTCGCGGACATGCGCATATGCCGGAGGACGAAATTATCATTCTTTGATCGAATTGGGAAATATTATGTCAAATGAGAGAGGTTTCAGCTGCTTCCGCGCCGACTAGCGATGCTCTTGATACAGATAGGCAACGGCGGCAATATCCTGAACAGCATGCCCGATAGACTTGAACGCCGTAATGTCGTGCGGAGTCAGTCTCCCCGGTACTTTACCTGACAGAACCTCACCGATTTCGGCAACGATATGATCGTCATCAATAGCCCCGGCCTCTTTTGCTTCCAGGAACTCGGCTCCCTGCGCGATGATCGATACTCGGCTATCTGCAATATACCGGCTGCTCATGACCAAAGCCCGTTCAACCTCGACTTTTCCCGGAACGCTTGAGCCGACAAGATTGACATGTGTTCCAGGGCTGAGCCAGTCACCAAAAATTATGGGTTCAGAGGATCCTGTGACGGTGCATATGATATCTGCGTCCCGGGCTGCTTCGCGTCCATCGGCGATTGCCCGAACCGCGAGCTTGCATTTGCTGGCAAGCATGGCGGCTGTTTTCGACGTCTTGTTGATATCACGCCCCCAAATTCGCACCTCCTTCAGATCACGAATGAGTGAGATTGCTTCGACATGCTCTGCACATTGAGCGCCACCACCATATATCGTGAGGACAGAAGAATCTGGGCGCGCCAAAACATCGGTTGCCGCAGCGGACATGGCTGCCGTCCGGATCAGCGTCACTTCCTCGGCGTCGGCGATGCAAACAGGATGGCCCTGATCGGGTTCGAACATCACAACGAAACCACGATGTTTGCTACGTCCCGGATTGGCGGAATCGGAAAATACGCTGACCAGCTTGGCGCCGAACATGCCATCGATTGCCAATGCCGCTGGCATTAGCGCGAATACTCTCTTGTCGCCCAGTTGAATGATAGAGCGCAGCAATTGCCTTGTGCGCCCTTCGGACAGCGCGATCATCGCTTTGCGCATTGCGTCTATGCATCCCGGATAGTCCAGATTTCTCCGAACAGCGTCAGCATCAAACATTTTTGTACGGCCGTTTTCATGCATGGGTATCTGTAGCCTGTAACGATGGGATTGTGCGGGCACCCCATCCGGGTTTGCCGACTTGGGTAGTAGCATGACCGAAGTCTGGGTTATTTTTCTCCGCTAAACTACCCCCGGAGCCTGCGGATTTTCATTTTTATATCAGGCCGATTGAGGGTCTGGCCGGAAAAAAATTCCTGTTTGAAGGAATGATGGGGAAAGGCTGTTCATTCAGAACGAAAATAAGAGATAATGTGAGCATTCAAGCCGATATTTATGACGGGCCGGGTTTCGACTTTGCCCGATCAGAGAGTAAACTGAGAGGGCGTGAGACGAAGCGACGCCGGTTCCGCCCAGGTGGATACCGGATGCAACATGCCGGGGGCATCGCACAACAGGAACGGGATGGAGTATTTTGTGACTGTCCGTAAATTTGTTGAAGACGGTATCACGGTCTTCGAGGCGGAGATCGACGGCGAGACGATCCAGTGGGACGAGGGCCTCACTTATGCGCGACATCTCCAGACCGAACGTCTGCTGTCTTCGCAAATCCCGGTCTCCGACAAGCCGGACGAAATGCTTTTCATCATCATGCACCAGACAATGGAGCTATGGCTGAAGCTGGTTCTGCATGAGGCGAAGATCGCCGTCGCGGCGATCCAGGAAGAGAAGCTGCACATCGCGGGCAAAGCGCTCGATCGCATCGCGACCATCCAACGACATATGATCCATAGCTGGGAGGTTCTGGCCACCCTGACGCCCCATGATTTCATGACCTTCCGCGGTTATCTGCGCAAAGCGTCCGGCTTCCAGTCGCGGCAATATCGCGAACTCGAATATATGCTCGGCAACAAGCGCGAGGATGTCGCGCTGGTTCACGCGGGCGACAAGGAGGCGCATGACCGGCTGATGGCGGTGATGAGGACGCCATCGCTTTACGACGAGGTTCTGAAACTTCTTGCGCGGCGGGGCTTCGCCATCCCTGAAGATCATCTCGAACGCGACTGGACGCAGCCTTATCAGCCCTCCGGGCAAGTAGAGGCGGCATGGCTCGAAATCTATTCGGATATCGACACATATTGGGATCTCTATACGCTGGGCGAAAAGATCACAGCCTTGGAATATTATTTCCAGGAATGGCGCTTCAAGCATATGAAGACCGTTGCCCGGGTGATCGGCCACAAATCCGGCACGGGTGGTTCATCGGGTGTCGACTATCTGGTCAAGGCGCTCAATCTCCGTTTCTTCCCTGAACTCTGGACGATGCGCACGCTCATGGCGGCGCCGAAAATGGGGCCGAACTACGCGGGGTCGGCGGAAGGCGACGGCGCGTGAAGATATGGGACATCTCGCAGGCGCTTCGGCCGGAAACTCCTGTCTGGCCGGGCGAACCTCCATTTGAGATTGAGAGGATCGCGACGATCGACGGGCAGTGCCCCGTCAACGTGGGTGTCATGCGGACATCCCTGCACACTGGCACGCATGCGGATTCCCCCTGTCATTATGACGCGGCGGGCCTTGCTTCGGCGGAGTGCGACCTGTCTCCCTATATCGGCCCCTGCATTGTGGTGGACGTTCGCACCGCAGGCGAGCTTGTCACCGAAGAGGATGTGAACTGGAACGCATTGCGCAATGCGGAGCGCGTTCTTTTCCGCACATATGACAGTTTCCCGGCGGAACAATGGGACAGCGAATTCAAGGCGATTGCGCCAAATCTGGTGGCGCGTCTGGGCCGTAATGGCGTTCGCCTGATCGGTGTCGATACGGTCTCGCTCGACCCGCAGGAATCGAAGGCGCTCGATGCCCACATGGCGGTGCGCGCTGCTGATATGCGCATTCTGGAAGGACTGGTTCTCGATGGCGTGCCCGCGGGTGGATATGAGCTGATTGCGCTGCCCCTGAAAATAGCAGGCGGTGACGCCAGCCCGGTTCGAGCGATTCTCAGGGAACTGCCATGACGGGGACTCCTGAATGTTGCTGATGGACTAACGATGCTTGATCTTCCCAAATCAAAAGTCGCCGCCGTGCAAACTGCGCCGGTGTTCCTCGATGCGGCGGCAACCGTGGATAAGGCCTGTGCCCTGATCTCAGAGGCCGCCGGGAATGGCGCGAAGCTTGTCGCCTTTCCCGAAGTGTTTATCGGCGGCTACCCCTATTGGAACTGGCTGATGACCCCGATCGAGGGCAGCGTCTGGTTCGAGCGGCTGTGCCGTGCGGCGATCGAGATTCCGGGGCCGGAGGTAGAGCGGCTTTGCGAAACGGCACGCGAGCATGATTGCACCGTAGTCATAGGGGCGAACGAGCGCGACCCCAGGCGGCTCGGCACGCTGTTCAACACCAACATCATCATCGGGCCGGACGGCGCGCTGCTCGGACGGCATCGCAAGCTGGTGCCGACCTGGGCGGAGAAGCTGACCTGGGCGGGCGGGGACGGATCGACACTCCGTGTCTACGACACGCCAGTAGGGCCGCTCGGTACGCTCGCCTGTGGGGAGAATACCAACACGCTCGCCCGCTTCGCGCTGCTCTCGGAGGGCGAGCTGGTGCATGTCGCCAACTATATTTCGCTGCCGGTTGCGCCTGCGAGCTATAACATGGCCGAGGCGATCCGCATTCGGGCCACCGCACACAGCTTCGAAGGCAAGCTCTTCACCATCGTCTCCTGCTCGACCGTAAGCGAGGAAATCATCGCTGCGATGAGCGCGGGACGACCCGAGAACCGGGTGCTGCTCGAACGCAAGAGCAGCGCCTTTTCCGGCGTCATTGGTCCCGATGGCAACCTCATCGGCGACCCGCTGATCGATGATGAGGGGATCGTCTACGCCGAGATCGATCTCAACCAGTGCGTTCAGCCCAAGCAGATGCATGACATCATAGGCGGCTATAACCGGTTCGACATTTTCGACCTGCGGATCGACCGGTCACCCAGACCACCGAGCAGCTTTGTCGATGCGAATACCGATGCCGTCGTTGCTGCTGCGGACCCGCAGCCAAAGGAGCCATAAGATGATCGAGCAATCCGCGCCCCTCGACCCGCGCGATCGACAACTGGGCCGCTCGCATGTTGCCGACACGCCTGAGCTGAAACAATTTTACGGCGAACTCGCGCGCCACAATGCCGACGCCTTCTGGAACCGGGCCAACGCCATCGAGCCTTGGGAGCCGGTCAGCCGTTATAATCCGACCCTGTGGAAATATTCCGAGATGCGCGAGCTGTGCCTGCGTTCCATCGAACTGGTGCGGCCTGAGGATGCCGGGCGGCGGGTCGTCACATTGCTCAACGACAGCGACGCGGGGCGCGAGAACACGGCCGTGGTGGGCTGGCTGTTCAGCGGCTTGCAGGCGATGAAGCCGGGTGAGATCACCCCCGCGCACAAGCATACCGCCTCTGCCCATCGCTTCATCATGGAGGGCGGCGGTGCCTATACCGTGGTCGATGGACACCACATCACGCTTAGCAAGAACGACTATGTGCTCACCCCCAATGGATGCTGGCACGATCATGGCGTTGCGGCCGACGGCAAGGTGTCGATATGGCAAGACGGTCTCGATATTCCGATGATGAACTGCATGGAAACGAACTTCTACGCGGTTTACAATGCCCCGGCGCAGACACCGGCCCACCCGACCAACGACCTGCCGATGACCTATGGCGGCGGCATGAGGCCCGAAGGGGTCTCCGGGTGGGACAAGCCCTATTCGCCCTCCATGGTCTATCGCTGGGAGCAGACGCGCGATGCGATATGGAACTTTGCCAAGGTATCCGACGGATCGCCATTCGACGGACATATCATGCGCTATTCCAACCCGCTGACGGGCGGCTGGGCGATGCAGACCATGGGCGCGCAGATGCAGATGCTGAAGCCCGGCTTCCATTCGAAGGCACACCGGCACACCGGCAATGTCGTCTACAATGTTGCGCAGGGGCATGGATATTCGATCATCGGCGGCAGGCGCTTCAACTGGGAGGAGCATGACATATTCTGCGTGCCCGCCTGGATGTGGCACGAGCATGTCAACCTCGATCCGGACGATGAGGCCTTCCTTTTCTCGTTCAACGACTTCCCGGTAATGGAGGCGATGGGGGTCAGGATCGAGGAGGCCTTTGGCGACAATGGCGGCTTCCAGCCCGAACTTTGAGCACACGTCTCCCAAACTTCACTTCCATCAAGCACAGGATATCAAGATGCGCTTTGTGACCTACCGTATCGGCGAGAGGGAGGCCCGGCTGGGCCTTTTGCACGATGGGCTGACGGTGGATGTTGCGGGTCTTGGCGCCGCAGCCGGCCTGCCTTTGCCCGCCACGATGCTGGAATTCATCGATCTTGGCCCGCTGGCGGTTGAAACGATCAAGATGAAGCTGGCGGAAATGGATCGGTCCGCGCTGCTTGGCTATTCCGTTCCCGAAGGCAATGTCCGGCTGCTCGCGCCGATCCCGCGCCCGCGCAAGAATATCTTTGGCATCGGCCTTAATTATACCGAGCATGTCGCGGAGTCCGCCCGTGCGCTCGACACGTCGGATCAGCTTCCCAAGCAGCCGGTGATCTTCTCGAAACCGCCGACCGCCGTGATCGCCTCAGGCGATCCGATCCTGCACAATGCCAATGTGACGCAGCAGCTCGATTGGGAAACCGAACTCGCGGTGGTGATCGGCCAGACGGCACATCATGTGGCGGAGGAAGACGCGCTCGATTACGTGTTCGGCTATACCGTGATCAACGATGTCAGTGCGCGCGATTGCCGCCGCGCGGGTCAGTGGATCGTCTCGAAGGGGCAGGACACATTCGCGCCCATGGGGCCATGCATCGTCACCCGCGACGACATTCCCGACCCGCATGTCCTCAACCTGTGGACGCGAGTGAACGGCGTCGAAAAACAGAATAGCAATACCCGTTTCATGCTGTTCAATGTCAACCAGCTCATCACCGACATCAGCAGCGTGATGACGCTGGAGCCCGGCGACATCATCGCGACGGGCACCCCCGCAGGCGTGGGCGCGGGGCGCGATCCGCAGGAGTTCATGTGGCCCGGCGATGTGGTTGAATGCCATGTCGAGGGTATCGGCACGCTGCGCAATCCCATCGTTGCGGCGTGAGGAAGGGCAGAACATGACACGGCCTTATCGCATTGGCCAGATCGTGCCGAGTTCGAACGTCACCATGGAAACGGAAATCCCCGCGATGTTGCGCGCGCGGGAGAGCATCCTGCCAGAACGATTCACCTTCCACAGCGCCCGCATGCGGATGAAGAAGGTGACGAAGGAAGAGCTGGTGGCAATGGATGCGGACTCGGACCGCTGCGCGCTAGAGCTGTCCGACGCCGCCGTCGATGTGCTCGGCTATGCGTGCCTTGTGGCGATCATGAGCATGGGGCACGGCTATCATCGCACGTCGGAGAGCCGATTACACGAACTTACCATAGAAAATGGCCACCCTGCACCTGTCGTCACCAGCGCAGGCGCTCTGGTTGATGGCCTCGCGACTCTCGGCGCGAAGCGCGTCTCCATCGTGACGCCCTATATGAAACCACTGACCCAAATGGTCGTATATTATATCGAGCATGAGGGCGTCACCGTGCAGGACTGGCTGGCACTGGAAATCCCCGATAATCTGGAGGTTGCCGCGCAAAACCCGGATAATCTGATCGAGCATTACAGGAAGCTCGATATTTCCGGCATTGACGCGCTCGTCCTGTCCGCCTGCGTGCAGATGCCTTCGCTTCCCTCAATCCAGAAGGTCGAGGACGCTATTGGCCTGCCGGTCGTCTCGGCGGCGATATGCACCACCCATCAGATGCTCAAGCGTCTCGGCCTGGAAACTCGCGTGCCCGATGCTGGAGCACTTTTATCCGGGAAATATTAGGTCGTCGCGGCTTTCATGAAATTATCCTCCCTGAGAACAGGCATTTTGAAAAAACTGACCTGAACAGCGAGATTTCCCGCCAACATAGGAAAAAAATTCGGCCTCAAATCGCTAGACTGCAAGCCTCAATTTGGTCGGTTCAAATAATCACCGGCAAACACAATAAAATGGAGGAGGGCAGTTTATGGGACAGGTTTTCAGGGGCATTTTGCTGGCAGGCACATCAGCGTGGCTGATCGGGTTCGGAAACAGCGCACTGGCGCAAAACGATAATGGAGTGAGAGGGGCGCGCGACAAAACAGAGGAGGGAACCCAAAATCAGAATGAAATCATCGTCACGGCATTGAGGCGCACACAGCCATTGCAGGATGTGCCGGCCGCAGTGACATCGATCAACGGCGATGAGTTACGGGGGCGAGGAGCGAACAGCTTTCAGTCTTATCTGAATGCTGTGCCGAGCGTCTATTTCGCCGACAATGGACGCAGAACCCGGGTCAGCATCCGTGGTGTCGTCTCTGACGTCGGCGGCGACCCGCCAGTCGGCGCGACGACCGCGATCTATATCGATGAGGCACCCGTCACCGAACTCGAAGCCTCCGCATTCGATCCTTCCCTAGATGATGTGCAGTCGGTCGAGGTTCTGAGAGGGCCGCAAGGCACCCTCTATGGATCAGGATCAATGGGCGGGACAGTTCGCGTAACCCTTAACAAACCGGATTTAAGCAGATTCACCGGAGAGTTAGCCGGGCATTTGGGGACAATGAAGGAAAGCGACGGGACTGTCGCGAAGGCCAGCGGTATTGTGAATCTGCCTGTCATGACTGATCGTATCGGCTTCCGTGCCTCGCTCGGTTATGAACACACGCCCGGCTTCATCGACAATTCGCTGAGCGGGGCGGAAGACATCAATGCCACCAACCGGCTGAGCGGCCGGGCCGCATTGTTGATCGCGGCTGGGCCAGGCACCAGCATCTATGCGAATTTTCTCTATCAGCGAGACAGGTTCAAGGGCTTGTCATTCGCGGATCAGGGCGGATTCACGATTGCCCGACCCACCGAAGAACCCGGTTACAGTAATGCCAAGCTTTTCAGTGTGACGATCAACCATGATGCAGGCTGGATGAATCTGGTATCGGCGACCAATTATCTGAAGAAAAGGTCGGAAGAGAATCTGGACGGGTCGTTTTTCGTGCCGCTCATTAATTTCCTCGGCGGACTCAACCTGCCAGCCGATCAGGGCTTGTCGTTCACCGGCGAGATTCCCTATGATATCTTCACGCAGGAGATCCGGCTTGCCTCCAGCGGCGAGAACAAGCTCGACTGGCTTGTCGGCGGCTATTTCGCAGAGTCTGATGCCACTTTCCGGCAATATATCAATACGGCAGGGGTTCCCGGCCTGGCTGCGCTCGGTAATGCGGGTGTTTATTCTTCGCTGCTCAAGACACACAGGCGTCAATTCGCCGGTTTTGGCGAACTGACCTATAACATCCTTCCTAACCTCTCACTCACCGGGGGCGTTCGCGTCGCATATCTGGAGTCCAGTATCGAGCGTAGCGCATCTGGCCTGTTGAATGGGGGCGTCACCGGCGACTCTTCAAGCGGCAGCAATACTGCGGTCACCAAGAAGTTCCTTCTGAACTATGCAGCCACACCCGACAATCTGCTCTACGCGCAAGCATCGCAAGGCTTCCGCGAAGGCTCCGGTGTGGCGCCCGTGCCCTACAGCGCATGTGCCAGCGATCTGGCAGACTATGGGCTGAACCAGTCGCCCACGCAATATGATCCGGACAAATTGTGGAGCTATGAGATCGGTTCCAAGAATACACTTTTCGACCGGAAGATGACCCTTAACGTCGCGGCTTATTATATCGACTGGAACAAGCGTCAACAGACAGTGAATCTCAACACCTGTCAGTTCAGCACGATTCTGAATGTCGGCAAGGCGGTCTCCAAGGGGTTCGAGATCGAACTCGGCCTGCGGCCTACTTCGTCGCTTTCGCTCAATGGTTCGATATCCTACACCAATTCGAAAATTACCGAATTCGACCAGCTTCCACAGTTTGTCGACAGCGCACTTCCGCTGCAGGCCGACTGGCAAGGTTTCGTATCGGCCCAGCAGGACTTCGTCATATCTTCGAGCATGGACGGCTATGTGCGGATGGATGGCAATTATGTCGGCAAGCGGTGGAACCTGCTTCGCGGATCTTCTGCCGCCGCGGAAAAGCTGGACTCCTATTTTCTGATGAATGCGCGGGTGGGAGTCGTCGTCAACTCCAATCTGGACATAAGCCTGTTCGTGAACAATCTGACCGACGTCCGTATCGTGCCCAACAGGAATTCACAGGGGAAGGATTTTCTGGCCGAACCCCGCGTTATCGCGGTTGCAGCGCGCTACAAATTTTAGCGCAAGAAGGAACCTATGGTCTGCTTGCCGTCACACCATATAGTCTCAAGTGGGGCCTAGTTGGGACGGCAAGCGGGTCAGGATAAATACCTCCGCTACAGCTCCTTGAGGGCTGATTTGGCAATCTGGCTTTATGAATTTCTAGCAGCCTATCAGGTGAGAAAGCAGTGCAACCGATGATAGCATCCAACAAGACAGCGCAAGGCGAATTCACCAGCATAGTGACCATCATTCTCTGTTTCTTTGCCGCCGTTCTGGAGGGAGGCGATATCGTCTCCATGGGCCTTGCCGCCCCATCCGTCGCCCGCGAATTCGGTTTCGATCCCGGGGAGCTTTCCTATATACTGACAGCCGCAGTCATAGGATTGATGTTCGGTGCCTTCATTGGTGGCCGGTTGGGCGACATGTTCGGCCGGAAATGGATGCTGACCGGCTCGATCTTTTTCGTGGGATTGTTTTCGCTGCTGACGAGCATTTCCTCCGATCTCATCCAGTTTATACTGTTTCGTTTGTTATGCGGCGTGGCCCTTGGCGGCGCGTTTCCCAACCTGATCGCGCTCGTGTCCGAAAATGCGCAGGATGGTAAGCGGGCGATGAGTGTGGGACTGATGTCGGCAGGCTTGCCCGTCGGGGGAGTCGCGATGAGCCTGTTCGTTGCGGGCCAGAGCGAAGCATTCGACTGGCGTACCATTTTCTATCTGGGTGGCAGCATACCCCTGCTTTATGTTCCGGTTCTCGCATTCTTCATACCTGAATCCAGAATATTCAGACAGGCGAAAGAGAAACGCGCTGAGGCTCAGGAAAATGCCAGCCGTCCAAGGATCGCTTTCGCTCTATTTGAGGAAGGGCGCACCCTTGCGACCCTGTTGCTATGGACCAGCTTCTGGTTCGCGCAGGTTGTTGTCTATCTGATCAATAACTGGCTGCCGACCCTGATGGTGGCGAAAGGATTTACCCAGCAACAGGCCAGCACGATTTTCGCTTATGAGAATTTGGGGGCAATAGCGGGATGCATCCTGTTGCCGCTGCTCGCCGACTATGGGCATTTGCGCAAGACGTTGATCATTTCCTTTTCCATGGTTGCATTATCGCTGGTGTCGCTGAGCGTGGCGACAAGCCTGTTTGCTGTCACTCTGGCGGCGATTGTCGTCGGTGTTTTTGCTATCGGCGGCCAGATACTGCTCTATTCGCTGACGCCTTTTTATTATCCAACACTTGTCAGGGCGACGGGTTCGGGCGCGGCGGTCAGCGTCGGTCGCCTCGGCGGCATTGCCGGCCCACTCGTCGCGGGCCAGCTGCTCGCTGCGGGGTTGAGTTCAGAAGCTGTCCTGATTGCCGCTGCGCCCTGCGCCCTTTTGGCGGGCGCGGCCGCCACGGCCCTGGTGCTGCTGAAGAAACCGGGAGAATCGGCCTAATGATGGTATAGGCGTCAATCATGACACCCGACGAAGCGCGCGCGTGACAAGGTGAGGCACCACCGTTAAGGCGCGCAGCATGATCGGGACTTATCCGCACCACGGCCAACACCGCCTCGCAGCTTTCCCATCCGGGCGATCGTCAGTCGTCGATTTCCCTGCGGAATGTTTCCGGCAGAAACACTATACCGACAACCGCGGTGACCGCTGCGATCAACACCGGATACCATAATCCATAATATATGTTGCCGGTTGCGGCGACCATGGCAAAGGCCGTGGTGGGGAGGAACCCACCGAACCACCCGTTGCCGATATGATAAGGCAGCGACATCGACGTGTACCGCACTTGCGCCGGAAATAATTCCACGAGCATCGCCGCGAGAGGCGCATAGGCCGCCGTCGCCATCATCATGATCGCGACCAGTATCAGGACAACGACTGGTCGATTGATCTTCGCGGGGTCGGCTTCGGACGGGTATCCCGCAGCCACCAGCTCCGTTTGCACCCGGCCCTGAAACGCCGAAATAGCCTCGGCGAGTTGGTCCCCGGAGAGAATGGAAGGATCGGGCGCGACAATCGTAACGTCTTTCACACGGACCGAGGCGACGGTGCCCGGGACGGCTTCGACATTGAAATAATTGATTCCGTTTTTGGCAAGATAGGCTTTGGCGATGTCGCAGCCTGACTGGTCGAACATGTTCTTGCCGATCGGATCGAACTGCAGCGAACATTCGTCCGGATTGGCGACGACCGTCACCGGCGCATTCCGCACGGCCCGGGCAAGGTCCGGGTTGGCCGCGTTCGTAAGCGCCTTGAACAACGGAAAGAGCGTCAGCGCAGCAGCGAGACATGCCGCCATGATGATCTTCTTGCGCCCGATTTTGTCGCTGAGCCAGCCGAACAATATATAGGTGGGCGTTGCAATGATCAGGCCGGTGACGATCAACAGTTCCGATGTTGCCGGGTCTACATCGGCGATCCGCTCCAGATAGAAGAGCGTGTAGAACTGGGCCGTGTATCCGATGACGCCCTGCCCTGCTACCGCGCCAAACAGCGCGATCAGGACGAATTTGAGATTGGACCAGCGGCCAAATGCGTCGGTCAGCGGCGCCTTCGAGATCGTCCCTTCTTCCTTCATCCGCTGAAAAACCGGGCTTTCGGAAAGCTGGAGCCTGATCCACAGGGAAATCGCCAACAGAAATATCGACATCAGGAACGGCACGCGCCAGCCCCAGCTTGCAAATGCCTCCTCGCCGATCAGCCAACGCAGGCCAATGACCAGCAACAGGGCGACGAACAGTCCAATTGTTGCTGTCGTCTGCAGGAAGCTGGTGAAGAAGCCGCGCTTTCCCTTGGGGGCATGCTCGGCAAGATAGGTCGCAGCGCCGCCATATTCACCGCCGACGGCCAGTCCCTGCAACAGGCGCAACAACACGAGGATGACGGGCGCCGCGATTCCTATCGACGCATAGCTCGGCAGGAATCCGACAGCAAAGGTGGACAGGCCCATGAGGCTCATGGTCACGAGGAACGTATGTTTGCGTCCTACAAGATCACCGAGGCGTCCGAAAACGATCGAGCCGAGCGGACGGATTGCGAACCCCGCCGCAAATGCCGCCAGCGCCAGAATGAAGGCAGTCGTCTCGTTGACGCCGGAGAAGAACTGGGCGGAGATATAGGTCGCAAGAAGACCGTAGAGATAGAAATCATACCATTCGAACATCGTGCCCAATGACGCAGCGGCAACGACCTTCACCTCGTTCTGTCTGATTGCCTTTGCAGGCAAGGCGGAACCGCCCTGTGTGCTCATATCGTCCTCTCCCATTCGGGCGGCCGGCGAGGTTTCTCGCTCTGTCCGCCAAGCGATCAATTCAGTCCGATACTGCGGCCAACCTCATGGCACCGCATCCGGCGCTCGCCAGTTCCCTCTCCGCCTGCATGAACCCGTAAGCCGGGACGACCTCACCGCCCCGGTCCGCAATCTCCTGCCATGAGCGGGCAACCTCTATGGCCGCATCAGGACCCTCGCCAACGAACCTGCCCTGCGTCAGGGTGACATGCGCCGCCGCGAAATTGCCGCCCCCGGCGCACAATATCCGTCGTGTCGGCGCGTCCTCCGCTGTCAGCGCGACAATCCCCGGACTGACGAGCTTGGGGTCAAGACAGGCAAGGGCATCGTCGGAAAGAACGCCGCCGGTCATCTGCGTGGCCGCGGTGGGCGCAAGACAGTTCACCCGGATGCCATATTTCTCGCCTTCGATCGCAAGCGTCTGCATCAGGCCGACCAGCGCCATTTTCGCGGCACCATAATTTGCCTGTCCGAAATTGCCGTAAAGGCCGGAGGAGGACGTTGTCATCACCACACGCCCATATTTCTGCGCGCGCATGATTTCCCACACGGCTTTGGTGCAGATCGCGCTGCCCATAAGATGCACGTCGATCACCAATCGAAAATCATCAAGGTCCATCTTCGCAAAGCTGCGGTCGCGCAAAATGCCTGCATTGTTGACCAGAATATCGATCCTGCCCCAATGCTCCAGCGCATTCTGCGTCATTTGGCGCACCCCGCGCTCGTCCGTCACCGATGTGGCAAAAGCGATCGCTTCTCCCCCCATGTCCCGGATTTCCTGAGCAACGGTTTCGGCGGGTTCCGCATTGACATCGTTGACGACAACCTTGGCGCCGTGGCGGGCGATCTCGATTGCGTGACATCTTCCCAGCCCGCCACCGGCTCCGGTTATTATCGCCACTCGTCCAGCGAGCATGCCGTCTTTCCTCATTCCATGTTCCTCGTTCATATATTCACTATCACGATAGTTAATTATATTGCAACGACGTTGTTTCCCTAGCGCTCAGGCGGTGGACTGAAACGAGGGCTAGCTCCCCGAGGTGGGAGCGCAGATCGACTTGAGACCCGAGGCCATAAAGGTAGCCATCCGCTTTTTGATCGCCGCGAAATCGTCTGATCGGCAGGTTCCGTTGGAGAGCTTGTCGATACGCCCGGTTCGCGCGAGCGTGAGCATCAGCGCGCCGCTAACGAAATGATAACCCCAGAAAATGTCCTGTTCCGATGCCTCCGGAAGCGCCTTCTTGAGCAGCGAAATCAACTTCAGAACGACCGGATCGAAATGCTCGTCCATCATGGCCGCGCCCCATTCGGGCGTCGCAGCCACCTGTGATGCCAGCGTGCCATAGTTCCGCCAGCCTTCTCCGCCCGCGCCGTAGAGATCGAGATCGGTATCGAGATAAGTGTGAAGCGCGCCTTCGACGGTCGGTTTGCCGTCGACGGCCACCTCATAGTCCTCAAGCGCCTTCATCCGCCTCTTGCTGGTCACCTCGGCCCGGCGGGAAAAAACCGCGTCGAACAGTCTTTGCTTGTCCTCGAAATAATAGTTCAGGAGCGTATGATGGACGCCCACCCGCTTGGCGACGTCCTTCAGGGTTACGCCATAGAAACCATGCCGGGAAAACAGATATTCTGCCGCATCGAGGATCTGTTCCATCGTCTCTTCGCGGCGTTCTGCTTTGGATTGCGGTTTGCGTCGCGGTTTCGCAGGTGGTGACAAATTTGCGCCCTTCCAGACCATTTCTGCCGTTGCGGCGGCACCCATTCGGATCGTATTCATCTCCTGCTATATTCCGACCGCAGGCGCAACTTATCGATTTTACCCGTTGCGGCAAGCGGCATCGCGTCCAGCCTGAAAATCGCGTCGGGAAACCACCAGCTTGCAACCTTCCCGCGCAGAGGTTCAAGCAGCTGATCGTCGGTCAATTCCGCGCCATTGTGCAGTTCAACCAGCAACAGCGGGCGCTCGCCCCATTTCTGATCTTCGCGCCCCACGACCGCCGCGAGGGCGACATCAGGCAACGCGGAAACGAGCGCCTCGATTTCCGCCGGGTTGATCCATTCGCCACCTGATTTGATCAGATCCTTTGACCGGCCCGTTACAATGAGATGCCCGGCATCGTCGATGACTGCAAGATCACCGGTGTCGAACCAGCCATCCTGCGTCGCGCTTTCTGACTGACCGAAATAGCGTTCCACGACGGAATGGCCACGGACCCAGAGATGCCCTTCCACCCCCCTTTGGTGAGCCAGCGGGGTACCATCCTGATCGGTGAGCCGCATGTCGAGGCCGACGGCAGGCGCGCCCGATCGCCGCGCCGCCCGGTCCCTTGCATTGGGCGGCGTTGCCGTGCCCAAGGGGGAGAGTTCAGTCATCCCCCATGTAGTCTGCACCTTGATCCCCAGCGCTTCGATGCGAGTCATCAGCGCTTGTGGCATGGGCGCGCCCCCCACCATGATCCGCTGCAGGGAGGGAACCTGCGTTCCACTTTCCTCCAGATAATCGAACAGGCCCAGCCATACGGTAGGCACGGCGACGCCGATGGTCACGCCCTCATCGACGATCAGGCGCGCAAGGCTCTTTCCATCCGCATGACGTCCGGGCAGCACCAGCTTTGCTCCTGTTGCGGGAGCGACAAAGGGCAGCCCCCATGCATTGGCATGAAACATGGGAACAACCGGCAATATGACATCGCCCGAATGAATTCCGGTCACATCGGCCTGCGTCTGGCGAAGCGTATGAAGATAATTGCCGCGATGCGTGTAGGTGACGCCCTTGGGTGCGCCCGTAGTGCCTGAGGTAAAGCAAAGGCCACATGGCGCTGTTTCAGGGAAGTGTCCCCAACTGGCGTCTGGCGGGCCTGACGCCAGCAATGCATCGAATGACTGCACCGGAATTTGACGGCTCGTGGACAGCGCCCCCACATCGCCGTCGATCACCACGACGCGAGAAAGCGGAGTGTCTGTTCTCAGAATATCCGCCGCCAATGAGGCGAGATCCGCAGATATGATCAACACCGAAGCTTCAGACCGGTTCAGCATCCATGAAAGCTGTTCGGCCGTTAGCCGGGGGTTGAGCGTGTGGCACACCGCGCCCATGCCCATGATCCCGTACCAGCTTTCAATATGAGCCTGGGTGTTCCATGCAAGGGTCGCGACACAATCGCCGACACCCACCCCGACGGAGGCCAAAGCCGCAGAAACACGCTTCGCCCGATCGCGCAGGGCAGCATAACCGATCCGCATGACCTTTCCAGCGTCCAGCGCCGTAACCACCTGCGTGTCCGGGGACCATTTGGCTGCGTGATCGATGAACTTGTCGAGGGTCAGCGAGAAATCCTGAATAGCGCCGTGGATCACTGGCATTGCTTGACCTGCTGCGGCAAAGGCGGGGATATAACCCCGACATTCCAGTTCCACGACACATCGCCCGCCGCGCGGCGGCGGCAGACCATCTGTTCGTGGAGATCATATCGGCGACCCATGGCATCCTGCTTCACTACCGGCCGGTCAACGAAGTGCATGAAATTGCGGCGCTCGCCATATTGGGGCCAGTCCGGATTATCCGGCGCCGTCGGCTTGCCCGTTCTCGCGAAAGACGCCCAGTAACCGACCATTGCGTCTGACAGCGCGCGCTCCTCGTCCGTGTCGGGAATTTTCGGCCATGCGTCACTCGTGTTGTGGATCGTGCCGAACATGTAAGGGATTTCGGCCGCGTGAAAGGCATGCAAGCCAGCTTCATCGGCTGCGGGATAGCCATGATCGAACAGGTAGAGATAGGCGGGCGAACCGTTCCGCATATGCTTGCGCGCCATGCGCTCCGCCGTCCATCCGTAAAGCGCATCCCGCGTGCTTGCGAGCATGCTCTCGTCAATGGTTTCGGGCGGATAGTGCGTCAGGAACAGATCGGCCAGTTCTCCATAATTCGCGCGAATCCTGCGTTCATATTCGTCGGCGGTGTCCGGAGCGGGGGGAAGCAGCCGCCGCAGCGAACGTATCTCTCCGCTGTTGAAGCCGGCAAGCAATGGAACCTTCGCCTCCTCCCCGCGATCGAAGGTATCGACAACCTGTCGCGGCAACACTTTGCCGTCGACGGTCCCCCAGCTCGGATACCCCTCAGCGACCGATCGGGCGATCAGGTCTCCCGGCACGATCGCCCGCATCTGCGCGATGTCTGCCGCACCCAGCTTCTGCTGAAACCCGCTTCCGATGGATTCAGACGAGGGATGACCATGCTTCGCTTGCTTGAGCTCGGGCGTCGACATCATGTAGGCGCTTTGCATGACGGCCTTGTGGAACAGGCCGCGCGCGAGCGGCGACGTCATGAGATACATCACACTAAGCGCGCCGGCGGACTCCCCTGCAATCGTGACATTGCCGGCGTCACCGCCAAAGGCGGCAATATTGCGCTTTACCCAGCGCAGCGCCTCGATCTGATCGAGAAACCCGTAATTGCCTGAAATGCCATCGGGGGATTCAGCGCTCAGCTCCGGATGCGCCAGAAAACCGAGCACGCCGAGCCGGTAATTGATTGACACGACCACCAGCCCCTCTTTCGCAAGGCGCGTGCCGTCATACATGCCGAAACTGCTGCCGCCCGAGACCAGCGCGCCGCCATGTATCCAGACGAAAACAGGCGCATCAGTCGCATCCTCCGGTGCCCAGATGTTGAGCATCAGACAGTCCTCGCTCATTTCCGGCAGCTGTTCCGCGTAGATGTTGTTGGCTGTGGGCCTGGTCTCAGGCTGATAGCAGAGAGGGCCGAATTGCCTCGCATCGCGTCGGCCTTGCCAATCGGGCTCCGCAACCGGTGGCTTCCACCGCTTCTGGCCCGTGGGTGCAGCGGCATAGCGGATGCCGCGAAAGACGCTTATTCCATCTGTCGCCGTCCCCTGCACCATACCCACCGGAGCTTCGACGAGAGGATTCCTGTTCGATGGGTGCGTTTGCCCATGGACACACGCACCCAGTGCGAACGCCATTCCCGCGATGACCAGTGACCGGCAGCTGCGAAGCGCCTCCCCTACGCTGCCGGACCGACTTGAAATGGCCATTTTCCCCTCAATCAGAAATCGTAGCCAACGCGCACGCCCAAAGTACGCGGACGCTGAACGCCATACCGGCTCTGCGTGAATGCCTCGGGATGGATATAGTTGATCCTGTCGGAATCCAGCAGGTTTTCGACATAGGCCACAACCTTCAGCCCGCCCGCCTCATAACCGGCCGAAAGACCAACCGATTCGTGGCTCTCGGTATGGCCATAAGTCGGAGTCTGCGTACCAGGTTGACCCGGGATGTTCGGAAACTGGTTGGGAAACGATCCAACATGGGTGATGCTCGCGGCCACCCAGCCATCCGCGCTATCCGAAACGGGGAAGGTGTATTTGGCGCGCGCCGTACCCTGGAATTTGGGGAATGCCATGCGCGCACCCTCCACCGCTCCGGACATGCCAGCTTCAGTTGCCGATAACTTGGTCACCTTGGACGAGTTGATCGATCCGTTTGCATCGAGCGACAATCCGGTCAGCGGCTTGAGCGTCATTTCGAACTCGATGCCCTTACTTACCGCCGCGCCGATGTTGGTCGCGAACTGGACCTGGTCGGAGAGGCGGTTCGCCTGCACCTGAATATTCTTCCAGTCGATATAATATGCGGCAACGGCAGCGGTCAGGTCTCCGCCCAGCCAGCTCCCCTTGGCGCCGATTTCATAACTGGTGAGCTTGTCCGAGGACGCGCCATCAGGGATGATGATATCCTGATCGGCGGGCACGGTGAAGCTGGGTTGCCCCGCCCGTGCGTTCACGACCGGCGTTCGGAAACCCGTCGCCACGGTAGCATAGGTCGTCAGCGTGTCGACGGGCTTGAACGAAACGCTGGCCTTCCAGGACAGTTTTTTGGCTTCGCCCTTCGCGCCTGGACCCGCCGCTACGGGAGTGCGCGTCAGAGCCCCTGACATACCGCCAAGCGCCAGTGCAAAATAGTTGGACGTGTATCCACCCTCGGTGAATGTCTGCACATCGGAGCTCCCGTAACGCAAACCACCGGTGGCCCAGAAGCGATCACTGAAACGATAGGTGAGTTCGCCGAACCCGGCAAGTTCGTGAGAGGTCGTATGGTTGAAGAAGATCTGGTAAAATTGCCCTTCACCCCCCGTGATCCCCTGCTGGGCAAGGAACTCTTCGGTAGAACGATAATAGAAATCCACGTCGCGACGCTTGTAATAGTAAAAGCCGCCAATCACCCATTCAAGTGGCCCGTCCGACGAGGAAACGAGACGCGTTTCCTGAACGAAAATGTCGTCATAGGCGTACGCGTCCAGGCCAAAGGGAATTGCCTGGGAGAAGGTGCCTGCAAGATCGAGCACGAAATACTGGTCATATTTGGAAAGCGTGGAGGAACTGATCAGTGTCGCGAAATCGAAGTCGTAATTGATGGTCGCATTATAAACATCGAGGTTGGACCAGTATCGATCCGGCAGATTGGATATTCGCGTCTTGCGATCGAGCGCGAAAGCGCTGACCAGCCCCGAATCCTGCGGCTTGCTCTCTTCGTGGCTCACCTGCAGCTTTATCGACAGCCTATCGGTCGGTTCGTACAACAGCGCGGCACGGCCGCCCCAGTTCTTCAGGGTGTTGGCTCCATCAACGCCCGTCCCTATGTTATCGATCCAGCCTTGCTCATAGCGGTAAAAACCGACGGCGCGAAAGGCGAGGTTGTCGGCCAACGGCACATTCACCATCGCATTATAGCGCTGATGAAACGCATCACCGTCCGTCAGTCCTGTGTCGACCAGGAATGAAGCCTTGAATTCGTCAGTATCCGGAGCCTTGGTGATGATCCGCAATGCGCCGGCAAGCGAACCCGATCCGAACAGAGTGCCCTGCGGGCCGCGCAGAAATTCGACGCGCTCCACGTCGAAAAGATTCGGGTTGAGGATGGTCGAATTGCCGTTGGCCGAGATCGGCAGCTCATCGATATAGACAGCGACCGTGCTTTGAAGACCCGCATTATACCCATTAACATTGATACCGCGAGCCGTGAAATTGTTGAAGTTAGCGCTTGCCTTGTTGAGGATGACGCCCGGCGTTTCCTCTGCGACACCTTCATATCCCACCACGCCTTTTTCAGTCATTTCGACCTGGCCCAGTGCGGTGACGCTCAATGGAACATCCTGCAAAATCTGCTCGCGGCGGGTCGCCGTCACGATGATGACGTTGCGGTCGGATAATCTTGCTGCTTCGGCAGACCTCACGTCATCGGCGGGGACCTGAGCAGTACCGGCTTCCTGTGCCGCCAGCATTGTCGGCATCCAGGCAAGAACTATTGCCGATGCTGAGGTAAGCAACTTCCCAGTCATTTACATTCTCCCTCTCCACGCAGCGATTTTTCGTCGCCATCTGAAGGCACAACTATCAACATTCTCTCATATGTCAACATTCACTATCGTGTGTGTGAATAAAAATATCGGGTGGGGTGCCGTCAGTCTGAGGGCAGGAACATAGTGTTAATTTATTCAGCGAAAGACCCAGCAAGAGAGCCATCAATGTCAAGGGCGGTCCATAATGATCCGAGAGGAAGGCAGCCCCTAGTGTCGCCAGCGTGACGATGATTAGCCCCGACAGGTAAACGCGCCATGCATGAAAACGCTTGGGCGATATCCTGTCGTGAAGATCGGCGGCCACGACATCGGGCGCGAGAGTCACTCTGCCGCATCTCCGGCGGCGGTGCCCGGTTCCACTAGGGCTGTCGCATGCGATTGGTCACCATGGCGCCATGGCGCCGACATATGGTGTTGCTGCCGGTTGTTACGAAGAGTCCGGAGATCAGCCCAGGCACAAAACAGGCCAGCCCTCCGACGATCATCGAAAAGCCGAGGCCCCAGGATGCAACAAAATGTTCGCTGTAATTTTCTCCAACCGTACGGGGATGAGCGGCGATATCGACTATCTTCTCAAGGTCGTCGCCAAAGATATCGCCGACTATGACAGCATTTATCACAAGCTACCAAGGTCGCGCCCTTGCACGATGTCGGTTCTTCTTTCGCGATGCAGGAAATCAAATCGGTAACAGCGCTCCCGCTATACTGACGGATAAGCGCATGCGGTGACCTCACGAGCCGCACAGGGAAGAAACCAGACCTGAACAAGACCTATCGAAGCAGCAGGCTTTTCGAACGCCACCGAGATCTTGAGCGGCATAAAGTTCGACTACAGAGGAATACTACTGCCCGATTATGCTTGAGGAAGCCGGTCAAGACCCTATCGTGATCATTCTATCGGCGCTGAGGAGCATTTATGAAAGCATTTGTCCCCATCATACTCTCCCTTGCTCTGGTCTCCTGCCAGAGTCCAGAATCCGACGTCGGCAACAACCAGACCGAAGCGCGGTCGCCGGTGCCCCAGTTTACGATCCCCGCCGGAGAATATGTGGTGGACCCCGCGCACATGAACTTCTCCTTCACGGTCACGCATCTGGGTTTATCCGATTATGTCATGCGGTTTACCGGTGTCGATGCCACCGTTATGCTCAACCCCGAGGACGTGTCGGAATCGACGCTCAGCGTGAAGATCGATCCTACCACCATAAAAACGGATTATCCCGGGGATTATCGCGAGACTCACGCCTCGGAACCCTATGCCAGCTGGGATGAGGATCTGGCGATGAATCCCAAATTTCTCAATGCGGGCGAGTTCAAGGAAATCACCTTTCGTTCGACGAACATAGAGAAGACCGGAGACGCCACCGCCCGTATCACCGGCGATTTGACGCTGTTGGGGCAAACCCATCCTGTTACGATGGACGCGACCCTTACCGGCCTGCGCGAGGCGCATCCCATGACGCAACGCCCGGTGTTCGGTATCCGGGCAACCGGCTCCTTCAAGCGCTCTGAATTCGGCATGACCCATCTTGTCGGACCGGCGCTGATCAGCGACGAGGTGCAGTTCCTGTTCAACGGAGAGTTTGGTCCACCAGTCCCTGCCCAATGAATGCATCCACACGTCACTATACAGTCGTCGCGATCGCCCTGCATTGGGCGATCGCCGCTTCCATTCTTGGCAACCTGATTATCGGCTGGTGGATGCACGGGGCGCTCGACGACCCGGCAATGCGGGCGCGGGCAGTCGCCGCCTATCAGCTGCACAAGTCCATCGGGTTGACTACCCTCGTGCTCAGCGTTGCGAGGCTGGCGTGGAGGATAGCGAACCCGCCGCCTCCGTTGCCCGATACCATGCCCGCATGGGAGCGCCGTGCCGCGCATGCCACACATTGGTTCCTTTATTTCCTTATGATCGCAATTCCCCTGACGGGCTGGATATATGTCTCAACCGGGTGGTCGGCACCGCAGGAACGCGCTCTTGAAGTGCCGACAATCTTCTTCGGGCTATTTCAGGTGCCGCATCTGTTCGGGCTGAATGAGATGTCGGACTCCATGCGACAATTTGCCGCGGAAATGGCGCTTGAATCTCATGAACTCCTCGCATTTGCCACGGTGGGCCTTTTCTTCCTGCATGTCACAGCCGCGCTGAAGCACCACTTCTTCAATCATGATGCTGTTCTGGCGCAGATGATCCCTTGGCTCACGACGAGAAACACTTCTCCTGCTCCTGTAGGCTCGCGTCGGTCCATGACGCTAATCCTCAGTTTTGCGCTAATCTTGGCAGCTATAGCTGCGACGGCGATCCAGATTTTCAATATTCCCGCCACACAGGCCGACGCATCGTCCGTAGCGGCCAATCCTTCGCTTCCCGAAATTCCGCAACAGGCGATCGCAGAGGAACCCCCGCCGACTTCAGCGATCGATGCCGACATTCCCGAGTGGAAAGTCGATTATGCGAATAGCAGCATCGCTTTCACCGGAGTCCATGTGGGCACGCCATTTCGGGGCAGCTTTTCCCGCTGGAGCGCGGATATTCGTTTCGATCCCGATAAGCTTTCGTCATCGCAGGCAATAGTGGTCATCGAGACTGCCTCGGCCTCCGATGGCGTGACGATGCATGACAACAGCCTTCCAGGCGCGGAATGGTTCGACGTGACGCGCCACCCCACCGCAACCTTCAGGACCGGACGCATTGCCAGAACCCCGGACGGCTATCTCGCCAAGGGCACGCTGACGATCAAGGGACGTGCAATTCCGCTGGACTTTCCCTTCACCCTGACGATCGAAAATGACCGTGCCAAATTGCTGGGCCATGCCCGTATCGATCGCGCCAAGGCAGATCTGGGCATGGAGTCCGATCCGCAGGCCGATTATGTAAGCCAGGAAATCGGGATTGAGGTGAGCGTTTCGGCAAACCATGTGAAATAAGCCGAAACGCGGAGCAAGCCCCCTCCCCTATACAGACCGGACCGCGTTCATAACCAGCAGCAGCGACAGCACCAGTGCGGCGGGGTCCAGCACCGGTCTGGCCGAACTGGTATGCATATGCCGTCGCCGGGCCTGCCGCATCGATTTCTTCGCATACGCACAATTTTTTTTCTTCGTGCTATTGAATTGACCTGCGCCAATCCCAAATTCCGCCGATGGCGAAGAAATTAGGCGGGGCTGCGCTCCTTACCGCATTGATGCTAACGGCTTGCGGGAAGCAGGCGCCTCCTGCGCCCCCCAAACCCGTTGTGGCGGTCAGCCATCCGTTGCAACGCACAATCGTCGATTGGGACGATTATGTGGGTCGTTTCGAGGCGATTCAGGACGTGCAGATCATGCCGCGCGTTTCCGGCACGATCCAGCGCGTGAGTTTCCGCGAGGGCGTCAAGGTGAACAAGGGCCAGGTTCTTTTCGTCATCGATCAGGCGCCTTATCGAGCCGCTCTGGCACAGGCACAGGCAAGCGAAGCGCAAGCGAAGGCGACTTTATCCAACGCCCAGAGCGAGCTCGATCGCGCCAAGGCGCTGCTGGCGGCGCAGGCGATCAGCAAGGAAGAATATGAGGCGAAGCTCGCCGCGCTCGCTGGCGCGCGGGCGCAAGTGCAGGCACGCTCGCTCGACCTGAGTTACACCAGCGTGCGCGCACCGATTACAGGACGTATTTCGGACAAGAGGGTGGCGATCGGCGATTTCGTCTCGGCGGGACAGACGCTGCTTACCCGTATCGTGTCGGTCGACCCGATCTGGTTCAGTTTTACCGGTGCCGAGAGCTTTTACCTCAAATATATCCGTCAGGCAGAGCAGGGCGAGCGTCAGTCGTCGCGCTATGCACCCAATCCGGTGGAAATACAGCTCGCCGATGAATCCGGCTATAAATGGCACGGTCATATGGTGTTCGTCGATAATGCCATCGACCCCCAATCGGGCACGATCCGGGCGCATGCCGAAGTGCCGAACCCCGACGGCTTCCTTGTGCCCGGCATGTTCGGACGCGCGCGATTGCTGGGTTCGGGTTCATACAAGGCGGTCCTGATCCCCGATGAGGCGATACTGACGGACCAGACCCGCAAATCGGTCTTTGTGGTCGGCTCAGATGGCAAAGCCGCTTCGCGCAACGTCGAGACGGGTCCGCTGGTCGAAGGGCTGCGCGTCGTGAAATCGGGGCTGGAAGTGAAGGACCGCGTCGTGATCGATGGCCTTACGCAGTTGCAGCCGGGAACGCCGGTAGAGGCGAAGCTGGTGAAGCTGACGCCGCGCGCCGCCAATACAGCGCCGGCATCGACCCCCGTCAAAGCGCCGCCGCCCGCCGAAGCAACGACGAGCTGACGGCGGCATGAAATTTCCGCATTTCTTCATCAGGCGCCCGATTTTCGCGGCGGTATTGTCGATCCTGATCATCATATTCGGTCTGGTCGCCTATCCGGGGCTGCCGGTATCGCAATATCCCGAAATTGCTCCGCCGACTGTGGTTGTGACCGCCCATTATCCCGGTGCCACGGCCGAAACCCTGTCGGAGACGGTCGCTGCGCCCATCGAGGAATCGATCAACGGCGTGGAGAACATGCTCTATATGTCGTCCTCGGCGACCGGCGACGGCACGTTGCAGATCACGGTCACCTTCAAACAGGGAACCGACGTCGATCAGGCGCAGGTTCTTGTCCAGAACCGTGTCGCCACGGCGGAACCGCGTTTGCCGGATGTCGTGCGTCAGGTCGGTGTTACCGTTCTGAAAAACTCTCCCGACATACTTATGGTGATTGCGCTGACCTCACCTGACGGGTCATTGCCGCAGCATTATATCTCAAACTACGCCACGACCCAGATCGTCGACCGGCTTGCGCGTATTCCGGGCGTTGGCGGTGTCCGCATCTTCGGCGGACGCGATTATAACATGCGCATCTGGATCGACCCAGACCGGGCCGCAGAACTCAATATGACCGTCGATGAGATCGTCGCGGCCATCCGTGCGCAAAATGCGCAGGCTGCGGTCGGATCGGTCGGCCAGCCGCCATTCAACAGCGGCGGCACAGCGTTCCAGTTGGGGATTCAGGCGCAGGGCCGTTTGACATCGCCGGAAGAATTCGGGCAGATCGTCGTCAAGCGCGACGAAGAAGGGCGGATGGTCCGGCTGGTCGATCTGGCGCGGATCGAACTGGGCGCGCAGGACTACGGGATCAATGCGGCATTGTCGGGCAAACCGATGATCGGCATCGCCGTGACCCAGCTTCCCGGCTCCAACGCGCTCACCACCGCCAATGCTGTCAAGGCAGCGATTGCGGAGCAATCCGAGAACTTCCCTCAGGGTCTGACCTATTCGATCCCGTATAATCCAACCGAGTATATCGACGCCTCCATCGAAGCGGTGCAGCATACATTGATAGAGGCGATCATTCTTGTCTCCGTCGTCGTATTGCTGTTCCTGCAAACATGGCGCGCAACGATCATTCCCCTTGTCGCCATTCCGGTCGCGCTGATCGGCAGCCTTGCGATGCTGGCGGCCTTTGGTTTCAGCCTCAACAATTTGTCCTTGTTCGGGCTGGTTCTGGCGGTCGGTATCGTCGTCGACGACGCCATCGTGGTGGTCGAGAATGTCGAGCGCCTGATGGCGGAAAAAGGCATCGGCCCGCTGGAAGCCGCCCATGAAACGATGGACGAAGTGTCAGGCGCATTGATTGCCATCGCGCTGGTGCTGTGCGGCGTGTTCATCCCTACCAGCTTCATTCCGGGAATCTCCGGCGCCTTCTACAAGCAGTTCGCCCTCACCATTGTCTCGGCATCGGTGATCTCGGCTTTCGTGTCGCTGACTCTCTCGCCTGCGCTCGCCGCCATGATCCTGAAGCCGCAGCACGAGAGCCGGTCGCGTTCCGGCATATTTGGCTGGCCCGCCAGATTCGCAAAAGGGTTCAACCGGGGGTTCCAACGACTGGGCGAGCGGTTCGGCACATATACCGCGCGTGCTGTCCGCAGGCTGGCGCTGATAGGGATCGTCTATGTCGCGCTGATCGCGCTGGCCGGATGGCGCTTTACCGAAACGCCGACCGGCTTCATTCCCGCACAGGATCAGGGCTATCTGATCGCGGTCGTCCAGTTGCCGCCGGGCAGCTCGCTTCAACGCACCACTGAGGTCATGGACCAGGCATCGGCAATCGCGAGTGCCAATCCGGCGACCGCCTATACGGTGGCGTTCGCCGGTCTCGATGGCGCGACATTCTCGACCGCGCCCAATGCCGGCGCGATGTTCATCCCGCTTAAACCCTTCGGACAGCGCTCCGATGCCGACACGCTGGCCGACGAATATCGCAAGGCGCTGAGCGCTATTACCGCTGGCAAGGTGTTGATCGTACCGCCTCCGCCGGTGCGCGGCATCGGCACCGGCGGCGGGTGGAAAATGTTGATCGAAGACCGCGCCAATTTGGGGCTCGAGGCGCTGGAGCACGCGGCATTCCAGATGATGATGAAAGCCAATCAGGCCGAAGGCATTACCAGCGCCTTCACCACTTTCGACACCCACACGCCCCGACTTTACGCCGACATAGACCGCCAGCGCGCCGAAATGATGGGCGTGCCCGTCGAACGCATCTTCTCGACGCTCGGCACTTATCTCGGTTCGACCTATATCAATGATTTCAACTTTCTTGGCCGCACTTACAGGGTCACCGCACAGGCCGACGCGCCCTATCGCGATCAGGTGTCGGACGTCGGAAGGCTGAAAACGCGATCGGCCGCAGGCGAGATGGTGCCACTCGATGCGGTGATGACGCTCAGAAACGACAGCGGCCCTTATCGCGTCGTGCGTTTCAATCTCTATCCGTCGGCCGAATTGCAGGGCGATACCGTGCGCGGCTTTTCCTCCGGCCAGTCGCTGGAAACGATGACCCGCATCGCCAATGAGACCTTGCCCAAAGGCATGACCTTCGAATGGACCGACCTTGCCTATCAACAGCTTCAGGCGGGCAATACCGGGACACTGGTGTTCGGCCTTGCGGTGCTGTTCGTGTTTCTGTTGCTGGCGGCCAATTACGAAAGCCTCGTGCTGCCGCTCGCGGTGATTCTGATCGTGCCGATGTGCCTGCTGGCGGCCATTCTCGGCGTCAATCTGGTGGGCGGCGACAATAATATACTCACCCAGATCGGGCTGGTGGTGCTGATCGGGCTTGCCGCCAAGAACGCCATTCTGATCGTCGAATTCGCGCGCCAGAATGAAGCGGAGGGCATGGATATGTGGGAAGCGGCAAAGCATGCCGCCGAACAGCGCCTGCGCCCGATCGTGATGACATCGGTCGCGTTCATTCTGGGTGTGCTGCCGTTGGTGATCGGCAGCGGGCCGGGCGCCGAAATGCGCCGTGCGCTGGGTGTTGCGGTGTTCTTCGGGATGATCGGCGTGACCGCCTTCGGCCTGTTGTTCACGCCCGCCTTCTATGTCATCAGCCGCAAGCTCGGCGATTGGGTATCAAGCAAGACAGGCCGCAAACCCACAAGCGGACCACCCGCGAGCAAGGCGACGGAGCAGCTTCAATGAGGCGCATTGCCCTCCTTGGCGCGCTGGCGCTGTCGGGATGCATGGCGGGGCCGCATTATGACACGCCTGCGCCGCTTTCCGCGCCCCAAACCTCCCTGCGCGAAGCTGGCGGGGTCGGCGTCACGCCGAGCCCGCTGCCCGATACATGGTGGCGGCTGTTTGATGATCCCAATGTCGATCGGCTGGTGGAGAAGGCGCTCGCCAACAACAGCGATCTGCGCGTCGCCGCCGCCAATCTGCAACGCGCCCGCGCCGTCCTGTCCGAAGCGCGGGCCGGGGCGCTGCCCACCGGCGATGCCAGCGCGCACTATCAGCGCGAACGGATCAATGGCCCGACGGGGCAGAAGGTCGAGACCAATTTCTTCGCGCTCGGCTATGATGCATCCTACGAGATCGATCTGTTCGGCGGCGTCAGCCGCTCGATACAGGCCGCGCGCGCCGATGCGCAGGCGGCGCAGGCCCAGGTCGATGCGGCGCGCGTTGCGGTCGCCGCCGAAACCGCGCGCGCTTATGCCAGCGCCTGTTCGTTCGCGGCGCAGGCTGATGTCGCGCGGGAAACCATCACATTGCAGGCCGGCACGCTCGATCTGACCCGGCGGTTGCTCGATGCCGGCCGCGGCACCCGCCGCGACGTCGATCGCGCTACCGTGCTGCTCGAACAGGCGAATGCGCAATTGCCGATACTCGAAGCCGAGCGCCGCGCTTCGCTCTATGCGCTGGCGGTGCTGACCGGCGACCCGCCCGCCGATTTCGATCAGGCGGCAGCCACATGCCTGCGCGCGCCCGAAACGGATGCCCCGCTGCCCGTGGGCGATGGCCAGACATTGCTCGCGCGTCGCCCCGATGTGCGGGCCGCCGAACGGACACTAGCCGCCGATGTCGCGCGGGTTGGCGTCGCCACCGCGGATCTGTATCCCTCGATCCGCCTGCTCGGTTCGGTCAGTCTGGACGCATCGAAGGTGGGCGATGTCGGCAAGCCGCAATCCTTCGGCTTCTCGTTCGGCCCGCTCATAAGCTGGAATTTCCCGCTCAATGGCGCTGCGCGCGCCCGCGTGCGTCAGGCCAAAGCGAGCGCGACCGGCAGCCTTGCCGCTTTCGACGGGACGGTGCTCAAGGCGTTGCAGGAAACCGAACAGGCGCTCGCCCGCCTTGGCGGCGCGATCCAGCGCGAGGAGGCGCTCAAACGCGCGGTTGTAGCGAGCGACGATGCCGCACGCCTTTCGCGTATCCGCTTCGATTCCGGCGCGGACAGTTTTCTCCAGTTGCTCGACGCGGAACGCGATCGTGCGTCGAACCGCGCCGCGCTGGCACAAGCCGCCGCCGACCGCGCGACTGCGCAGATCAGCGTTTTCAAGGCTTTGGGCGGCGGCTGGGAAAGTGCTCCCGCGATTGTCGAAAAACCTGCGACGCGTTAAGGTGACAGCCGGTTAGAGCGTTTTCACTATGAGCGAAAACGCTCTTCTCCTTGAGTGCCGCATTTTCCGAGCCGATGACCGTCTACGGTCATCTTGAAAATGCTCTAATTGCGCCGGAATAGTCCTGCCAGCTCGACATGGATGGACCAGCGGAATTGCCCCACCGGTTTCACGCTTTCCAGCCGGTATCCGCTTTCCACCAGCAATTTCGCATCACGCGCGAAACTGCCGGGGTTGCAGGACACATAAGCGATGACGGGAACGGCGGATTGCGCCAGTTGCATCACCTGTTCCCGCGCCCCCGCGCGCGGCGGATCGAGCAAAATCGCATCGAAACGGTTTGATTCTTCTGGCGTCAACGGACGACGAAACAGATCGCGGTGATCCACCCCAAGCTGCCGCTGCGTCCGGTTGCCGCCCGCCTTCAGCGCCAGCACCAGATCGCGCGCCGCCTCGGCCGCGTAGACCTTGCGCCCGTCCCCCAACGACAGAGCGAAAGTGCCAAGGCCGGCAAACAGATCGGCCCACACCGCAGCCCCCGCCAGCGCGGGCCGAACCGCCTCGACCAGTGCCGTCTCGCCATCGGCCGTCGCCTGCAAAAAGGCATGAGGCGGAAACGGCACCGCCACGCGTCCCGCACCATCGCCAAAGCTTATCGTCACCGGCTCTGGCTCGTAACGCGTCTGCGGGCCATAGCCATCATCGATCGACAACCGCGCAAGCCTCTGCTCCGCTGCAAAGCCGGTCAGCCGCTCGGCACTTTCCAGCCCGTCGGCGGCAACCCCCTCGATCAGCAGATCGACGCCCTGATCCACCAGCGTCATCTTCACATAAACCGCCCGCCGGTCGCCCACCATGGGATGCAACAATGCCCGCAGCGGCGCAACCAGCGCGAACAGCGCCGGATGCAGCACCTCGCACATTTCCATATCGACAATGCGGTGACTGTTCTCGCTGGAAAAGCCGAGATGCAGCTTCTTGCCGAACCGCGCGGCGCGCAGCGAGGCGCGGCGACGGGTGCGCGGCGGCGAGATATAAGCGGGCAGCACCTCGCCCGCCTCGACGCCCTGCCCCGCCAGCGCGCCCGCAACCCGGTCGCGCACATAGGCCGCGCCGCTTTCCTCGTCGAGATGCTGAAGCTGGCAGCCGCCGCACAGCGGATAATGGCGGCAAGGCGGGTCGGCGTGATGCGGGCCATGTTCCAGCCCGCCATCATCGCGCAGCCGGTCGCCCGGCGCGCTCATCGGCACATGACGGCCATCGGCGGTCACGCCATCACCTTTGGCCGCAATACGAACTATCATGGCTCCGTCGCTCAAGGGCGCATCCGTCACAGGCAGGCGCCTATCGCGGAGCGAACCTGCGTTACCACATCATCGGCGACAAAGGCCGCCCCGGCGCGACGCGCGGCCTCTTTGTGCAACCACAGCGCCTCGCATGCCGCCAGAAACGGATCGCCCGAAACCGCGAGCCGCGCGGCGCATATCCCGGCCAGCACATCGCCCGTGCCCGCTGTCGAAAGCCAAGACGAGGCACGATCGCAGACGCAGGCGCGGCCATCGGGCGCGGCGGCGACGCTGACCGGCCCCTTCAGCACGACCACCGCCCCGGTCTGTTTCGCCGCGACCAGCGCCTGATCGATCACGGTGCCGGAAAGGTCCGCGCCGCTGATATCGGGGAACAGCCGCGCGAATTCGCCCGCATGCGGGGTCAATATCGCCTTTTCGGGTAGCGCGCCCAACGCGCCATGCGCCAGATGCCATAGCGCATCGGCGTCCAGAACAGCCGGATGGCTGTGCACCAGCACCTGCCCCAGCCGCTCCGCCGATGCTTCGGATCGCCCCAGCCCCGGCCCGACAAGCAGGCAGGCTATGCGATCATCGGCAAGCGCTCCTTCATCCTTGAGCGATCCACGCACGATCGCATGGCTTGCGGTGACGATCGCCTGCGCGCCGAGCAGCTTCACATAGCCCGCCCCGCCGCGCGCCGCCGCTTCGGCCGCCAGAGCCGCAGCGCCCGCCATCTCGCCCGCGACCACGGCGACCAGCCCGCGCGTATATTTATGCGCATCGTCGACGGGGGCGGATATCTGCGGCTTTGCAAGGCGCCGGATCGCTGCGCCGGGCGTTTCAATACCGATGTCGCAGCAGACCATCCGGTCCCACAGGCGCGCGGCGGGCCGCAGCATATGCGCGCGCTTCCATGCGCCCAGCGCGATGCAGACGTCGAAATGCGGCACCGGCGAGAGCAACACGCCATCGTCCGTCGCGACGCCGCTCGGCAGATCGACCGCATAGCTGTGATCAGCTGCCTCTACCAACTCGCCCAACCGCGCGGCGAGCGCCCCGTCCAATCCGCGCGACAGCCCCGTGCCGAACAGCGCATCGATAAGCTGATGCGCGGGCGCGGCGGTCATGATGTCCTCCACCCCGCCGCCGCATGCGGCCCAATCGGCGCGCGCCTGCCGCGCGCTTGCCGTCGCCGGTTCCGCCATCGCCGCGACGCGCACCGGCACGTCACGCTCGTGCAACGCGCGCGCGATCACATAGCCGTCGCCGCCATTATTGCCCGGCCCGCACAGGATGAGCGTGTCGCGCTTGCCGCCCGCGCGCCAGATGATGTCCGCCGCCGCCCGTCCGGCGCGTTCCATCACCGCATATTCGGCCATGCCGCTGGCGAAGAGCGCCTGCTCGGCGGCGCGCATTTCTGCGGCCGTAAGAATCGCATTCATGGTCATTGCTTCAATTGCCCCGTTTCGATCCGATAGACATCCCGCCCCACGGTTATTGTGTCTGCGCCGTTCATGCCCCGCTCGACCCGCGCCGGTTCCGCCCCGTCGGCGGCGCTGATGGTCTCGCCGTCCGCTGATAGGACAAAGCGCCGAAAGCCGCCATCGGAATGATGGAATATGATGCCGCGCGCGCCAATCCGCTCCAACCGGCAATCGCGCATGAATTCAACGGAATCGCCTGTCCGGCACCATATCAGCTCGGCTCCCCGATCCGCCGCGCCGCCGCAGGCGGAGAGCATCCCCGCCAGCATCAGCAGCGCTGCGCGGTCAATCGTCGGCATAGGTGCGGCAACGCTCCACCACCGGCGCGAGTATCTCCGCAAAGCGCGCCTGCCCTGCGCGGGTGCTCGATATGTCCTGCCGCATCTCGATGCCGAGATAGGGAATCCCGTTGTCTTCCCCGTGGCGGTTCATCGTCGCATTGAGCAGTTGCCCCGAATAAGGAAGCTGATCGCCCACGATCATCCCCGTCGTTTCCAGCATCGGGATGGCGATGCGTGCCGCGCGATCGTCCTCATTATAGAGCACGCCGATTTCCCATGGCCGTTTTTGCGCCGGATCGCTGGCGAGAAAGGGCGTGAAGCTGTGCAACGACAGGATGAACGGCTGCTCCATCGCCGCCAGCCGTGCCGTCACCTGCGCATGATAGGGCCGGTAGAAACGTTCCAGCCGCGCCTCCTTGTCTGCGCCGATGTTGCCGGGGATTGCATGGCCGTCGCTCTTATGGGGAATCAGCCCGTCCCGATCCTCCTCGCGGTTCAGGTCGATCACCAGCCGCGAAATGCCGCCCAATATCGCCCGGCATCGCAGCTTTTCCGCAAGCAGCGCCGCGACCTCCGCCACGCCGATGTCGATTGCGATATGGTCACGCAGCAATTCCGGCGCGATGCCCAGATCCACATCATCGGGCACATGGTTCGATGCATGATCGCCCACGATCAGGATCGGCACATCGCCGCTTATGATCTCCGTATATGCCTCGCTCATCGCAACCTGCTCGCCATCATCCACCAGCCGGGATGGGCCTTACGGATCGCGGCGCGTGCCGCATCGCGCGCCGCTTTATCGTCAAACAGCGCGAAGCAGGTCGCACCCGAACCCGAAAGGCGCACCAGCGCCGCGCCCGCCTGTTGCTCCAGCCCCGCCAGCACCTGCGCAATCTCCGGCACCAGCGCAATGGCGCTCGCCGTCAGATCGTTGCGGCCCGCGCGCCAACGCGCAGGATCAAGCGGCCCGCGATCCACCCCGTCCCATCCGCTGAACACTGGCCCGGTCGGGCAGGCCACGCCGGGATTGACCAGCAGCACCGGCCTGTCGGCGCTATCGCAATCGACAGGCTCCAGCCGCTCGCCGACACCCGTGCCGAAAACGGTCATCGAACTCAGGCACGCGGGCACGTCCGCGCCCAATGAAACTGCCAGCCGCGGGAAATCGATCATCGCGGGGTTGATGCCCCACAGCCGCACCAGCAGGCGCAAGGCCGCCGCCGCGTCGGCCGATCCGCCACCGATCCCCGCCGCCACGGGCAGATGCTTGGTCAGATGCAGATCCGCGCCAAGCCCCACCCCGGCGGCATCGCGCAGCGCCCGCGCCGCGCGCAGCACCAGATTGCGCTCGTCGCTCTCCAGCCCCGCCGCAAACGGGCCATCGAGCGTCAAAGCGAGTGCGCCGTCATTCCGCAGCGATCCCGTCAGCGCGTCGCCATCCTCACAAAAGGCAAACAGGCTCTCGATCTCGTGATAGCCGTCCGCCCGCCGCGAGCGCACATGCAGCGCGAGGTTGATCTTCGCATAGGCCGTTTCGCTGATAGCGGCAGGAGCAGGAGTCGAGGCAGTCATGGGTTCGCGCTTTTGCTCCCGCCATCGATTTTCCCGACGATCCGCGCGCGCATGGCTTCGCTGCCGTCGTCGCCAGCGAGCCCCACCAGCGCCGCCTTCCAGGCATAGCGCGCCTCGAAATGCCGCCCCGCCGCCCACAGAATGTCGCCCAGATGTTCGTTGAGCTCGGCGCTGCCCGGATCTTCCGTTACCGCATTCTGAATAAGCGGCAGCGCCTTGTCATAGTCCCCCGCGCGATAATAAGCCCAGCCCAGACTGTCGATGAACGCTGGTTCGCGGGGCCGCAGTCGGTTGGCCTTTTCCAGCATCGCAATGGCGCGAGGCAAGTCCTCGCTCCGGTCCGCCATCGCATAGCCGAGATGATTGAGAGCCACCGCGCTGTCGGGCGCCAGTTCCACCACCCGTTCGAGCAGCGGCTTCGCTTCGGTCCATTTTCCGGCCTGCTCCAGCGCGCCGCCCAATTGCAACAGCAACGCGACATCTTCCCGATCGCCACGCATCTCCTTCGCCCTGGCATAGGCGTCCGCCGCACCCGCATAATCGCCGGTCTGCATCAATATATCGCCCAGCAACCGCCATGCCGAAAAGCCGCCGGGCGCCTCGGTCAGTTGCCGCGCACGTGCCACCGCATCGGTATCGCGCTCCTGATCGATCAGGGCGCGCAACCGCAGCGCCTGCGCCTCGAACCATGTCGGCGAGGAAGCCGTCACCTTCCCCGCTTCGGAATAGGCCACATCGGCAAAATCCGCCGCCAGCGCCGCGCGCGCGACATTCAGGCGAATGTCGCCATTGCCCGGATCGGCAAAGCTCGCCATCCGCGCGATGCTCATCGGCGCGGTGCCTTCGATCTGTCCGGCCAGATCGAGCGTGAGGCGGTTCATCAGCATTGCCAGCCCGTAAAGCGGCGTGAAGCGGTTCTTGCGATAGAGCTTCCTTGCGCGCGCGACCGCATCGGCCATCTGCTCATCGCCAACACCGCCGCCGCGCAACAGCTCGACCGCGACATCATGCTGGCCCAGTTGCTCGAAACGGGCAGCCATCGCCCAGCGCTCCTCCGAGCCGGGGGTGGTGCCGCGCTCTTTCATTGCGGCATAGGCCTCGCTCGCCCCCGGGCCATCGCCCAGCGCCAGCCGTTGCAACAGCAACTGCTCTTCGAGATAGCGCACCGCGAACACGGCATAAGACTCTTCGGGCGGCACCACCGGCGGGTCATAGGGCTTGTCCGCGATCGACACCCAACTCCGCATGAAGGGCACGAGAAAGGCGAGATTCTCTTCGTTTTCCAGCCGATCGATCAGGTTGCGCGCGTCGTCCCATTTGCGCCGCTCCAGCGCCTCGATCAACAGCAGCACGGTGCCGTCGCGCGGCAGCATGCCCTCCGTATCGAGCCGATGCGCGGATTGCAGCGCCAACGCCTTGTCGCCCGCCAGCACCGCCTGCCGAAAGCCGCGCTGCGCCACCTCGATGCTGCCGGGATCGAGCGCCGCCGCTTCCCGATAGGCGGCCGCCGCATCACCCAGCGCCCGCTCCGCCTCGGCCATCCGCGCGCGCGCATAGGCATTGAGGCGCACATCTTCCTCCGCCATCTGCTCGCGCGCCACCGATGCAGGCAAAGGCATCGCCACCAGCACAACATACAGCACCGCGCACAGGGCCGCGCCGCCGCGCCGCGCCAGCATCTTCATCACCCGCGAAAAATCACATATTCGGGTAATTGGGGCCTCCGCCACCTTCCGGCGTCACCCAGTTGATATTCTGGGTCGGGTCCTTGATATCGCATGTCTTGCAATGCACGCAATTCTGGGCGTTAATCTGAAAGCGCGGTTCGCCTTCTTCCAGCCCGACCACCTCATACACCCCCGCCGGGCAATAACGCTGCGCCGGTTCATCATAGAGCGGCAGGTTGTATGTGATCGGTATCGCAGGATCCTTGAGCTGCAGATGGCAGGGCTGGTCTTCCTCATGATTGGTGTTGGAAAGGAACACCGAGGACAGCCGATCGAAGCTGATGACGCCGTCGGGCTTGGGGTAGTCGATTTTCGCGCAATGCTCCTTGCGCCACAGCTTGGTGTGATCGGGCTTGTGCTTCATCGTGATCGGCAGACCGATTTTCAGCGTGCGCATCCACATGTCGATGCCCGCGAGCAATGTGCCGAGCGTGTTGCCATATTTGGAAACCGCCGGTTCGGCATTCTTCACCAGCTTCAGCTCGTCCGCGATCCAGCTTTCCCGCACCGCCACGCCATAATCGCTCAGCTCGTCGCCCGCGCGATCCGCGCTCACCGCCGCGAACACGCTTTCCGCCGCCAGCATGCCCGATTTCATCGCAGTATGTGTGCCCTTGATGCGCGGCACATTGACGAAGCCCGCCGAGCAACCGATCAGCGCACCGCCGGGGAATTCGAGCTTCGGGATCGACTGCCAGCCGCCCTCGTTGATCGCCCGCGCGCCATAGGAGACGCGCTTGCCGCCTTCGAGGAACTTGCGAATTTCGGGATGCTGCTTCCAGCGCTGAAATTCCTCGAAAGGGTATAGATAGGGGTTTTTGTAGGAAAGCCCGACCACGAAGCCCAGGGCCACCTGCCCGTTCGCCTGATGATAGAGAAATCCGCCGCCATAGGCATCGGTGAGTGGCCAGCCCTGCGTATGGATGACAAGGCCCGGCTGGTGCAGTGCCGGGTCGATGTCCCACAGCTCCTTCATACCAAGGCCGTAAACCTGTGGCTCGCACTCCGCATCGAGCGCGAACTGCGCCTTCAGCTGCTTGGTCAGATGCCCGCGCGCGCCCTCTGCGAACAGCGTGTAGCGGCCATGCAGCTCCATGCCCGGCTGATAATCGCCCTTATGGCTGCCGTCGCGGGCCACGCCCATGTCGCCGGTCGCCACGCCCTTGACCGAGCCATCCTCGTTATAAAGGATTTCGGCGGCGGGAAAGCCGGGGAAAATCTCGACGCCCAGCCCTTCCGCCTGTTCGGCGAGCCAGCGGCAGAGATTGCCCAGCGAGCCGGTATAAGTGCCCTTGTTGTGCATCCAACCCGGCGTCATGATATGCGGCATTGCGAATTTGCCGGTCTTCGTCAGCATCCAGTGCCGATTGTCGGTCACTGGCACATCGGCCAGCGAACATCCCTGCTCACGCCATTCCGGCAGCAGCTCGTCGAGCGCTTTGGGGTCGATCACCGCGCCGGACAATATATGCGCGCCGATTTCCGACCCCTTCTCCAAAATGCAGACCGAAACCTCCTTGCCCGCTTCATTCGCCAATTGTTTCAGCCGGATCGCCGCAGACAGGCCCGCCGGACCCCCGCCGACAATCACGACATCATAGGGCATGGACTCCCGTTCACTCATTTTTCACTCCCTTGGCTCGGATGCGACATCCAGCATTCCAGTCAGCGTGCAGGGCCAACGTTTCGACATAGAGCGGCGATGACCCTTCTTGACGAATTCGTCAAGACATGGCCCATAGCATTGCTGATGCCGGGGACGATGACAACAGATGCGAAAACGCAGCTTGACGGGCTGCTGGCGTGGTGGACGCTGGCGGGTGTCGATGCGGCTGTTTCGGAAGAGAGCGTCAACTGGCTCCGCCCCAGACCAAGCCCTGTTGCCGTCCATTCCGCATCCAATCTTCCCCAGCAGGGCTTTCCCGATACCCTCTCCGCCTTCCGGAAGTATCTCGCCACTACATCCGATCTGCCGGAAAAGGCATGGCCGGGGCAGCGTGTCCTGCCGACGGGGCCGCAATCCGCGCCGCTCATGCTGATCGTCCATGCCCCGGATGCCGACGCGCAAAACGAGAGTGCCCATTTCAGCGCTGACGCCACCCGGTTGCTCGAACGGATGATGCGCGCCATCGGCTTCGCGCTGTCCGATTGCTATATCGCCTCACTCAGTATCGTCGCGCCTCCGGGCGGCACGATCGAACCGGCGGCGATGGCAGCCCTTGCGGAGCGGATGCGCCATCACATATCGCTGGTTGGCCCGCGCGCGCTGCTGCTGCTGGGCGATCAGACGAACCGTGCCCTTCTGCCGACCGGCGACCATCCAGAAGCCGGAAATTTACCTTTTGTTAACCATCGGGACGGCATTGTACCGGCTGCCTCCATCATCCATCCGCGCCTGATGCTGAATCAGCCCATGGCGAAAGCAAGCGCGTGGCGGAGTTTGAGGCGGTTGATCGGGGATTGGGGACAGTGAAACATCGTCGCGCCATCATGGCCAAAACCGCACTGACATTCACCGCACTGATATTCAGCGCTGCATCCGCGCGCGCCGACGAACCGGATATCACAACCTCGCCAACGGATAGCGCGAGCGCCGTCGCTGCCGTTCAGCCGCTCACCGGCAAAGACGCCTATCGCGCCATCTTCGCCGCGCTGCGCGCGTCGCAATGGACCGAGGCCAAGAGCCGCGCGCTGGCGCTCGACAAAGACGACCCCGTGCGCGCCATCGCCCTTTCCGAACTCTACACCGCCCGCAATTCTCCCAAGGTCGAGCTGTTCGACCTGCTCGACCTGCTCAACAAGGCGAGCTGGCTACCCGATGCCGATCAGCTCGGCCGCATGGCGAAGAACCGCGGCGCGGAGCTTATTCCAAGCGGGCCGCAGGTGCAGAAGCTGTTCTACCTCGGCTCCGCGCCCAAGCGCCGTTATACGCCTACTGTCAAGGAGGATGCCGCAGCGCAGGCGCTGGTCGCGCAGATCCTGCCCTATATCAAGAATGACGATCCTGCAGGCGGCGAAGCATTGATCGGCCCCGCCGAAGCGGGCCTTTCCCCCGATGGCCTCGCCGAAGCGCGTCAACGGGTTGCGTGGTCCTATTATATCGAGAATGATGATGCCAACGCCCGCCGCCTCGCCGCGCGTGCGCTGGAAAGCGGATCGACAAGCGACTGGGCGG